>Ga0163153_10002301_pt1 | contig 28274 bp, 25 predicted proteins | sample OliLakLV19MP6IB1_FD_148629 | JGI IMG/M metagenome (GOLD analysis project Ga0163153, IMG submission 148629) | Freshwater microbial mat bacterial communities from Lake Vanda, McMurdo Dry Valleys, Antarctica - Oligotrophic Lake LV.19.MP6.IB-1 | ecosystem: Environmental > Aquatic > Freshwater >...
TTGTAAAACTGCTTGATCCGGCTAGGCTTTGCACCAATACGAAACAGGTAGAATGCCCCAATGTTTGCAAGTTGTACTTGAAGCCAACTGTTGTGTTCATATTTCCGCGCTGAAACGATCACGTATTTTGGAAGCACCCGCAGGCGATATTTTTTCATAGCCTTCCGCAGAAAATCATATTCTTCCATCACGACGAAGTGCTCATCATAGCCGCCAAATTCCTCAAAGATTTCCTTTTTGATAAAGAATGTCTTGTCACCGCCCTGGCACCATAACCAGGTATAACGGACAAAGTAGGCGTTGAACTTGAGTATCCATTTCGGCGAATCGAATTGGTAACGGTAGCAGCCCATTACTTCTCCGGCCTCCAGTTCGCGTTGAATATCTTGGGCAAATGAAGCCGGCGGAAGCGTGTCAGCATGAACAAAATACAAGACGTTGCTTTTGGCTTCCCTCGCGCCCAAGTTCATTTGTGCCGCTCGGCTGCATTCCTTGGATAACAACACCCGCGCTCCTGCTTCTATCGCAATTTGTGCAGTACCATCTTTGCTGTGGCAATCCACGACCAGTATTTCTGCCACCGCTCCATCGCTATTTTCCAACAAATACCGCACAAGCCTTCCAATGTGGGCAGCTTCGTTCAGCGTTGGGATGATGATGGAGCATTGGGCTTTGGACATTGGCCTTAAATCAAAATCATTTTAGTATGCGGGATGCCATCTTCCAAATACTCCTCGCCGGTGGAGCGGAATCCAAAGCCCTCGTAAAATTTAAGGAGATAGGATTGTGCACCAATCTTAATGGCTTGGTTGCCAAAGAGTTGCCGGCATCTTTGGATACTTTCTTCCATCAAAATCTTTCCCATTCCCGTGCCCCTCGCTGAAGGAGCGCTCACAACACGCCCAATAGAGGTATAACTCGGGTAGGCAAGGCCCTCGGGCAAAAGCCGGGTGTAGCAGATTATTTTCCCAGTTTCGTCGTGCCCCATGAGATGCCAACTTTGGAGGTCTTTGCCATCGCAGTCTTGATACGGGCAATTTTGCTCGACCACAAAAACCTCCTGCCGCAGGGCAAGGATTTCGTAGAGCGTGTGCGTAGAAAGTTGGTCGAAAGGAAGGCAGGAAAATGTTACCATAGATGCAGGCTTTGGCGCAAATGTAAATATGGAGGCTGTCTAAAGTTTTTTCAATGGATGCTTTTTCAGTCTTTTCGGCTTCGGCTTCGTTAAATTTTTCGCCTTAGGACTCAACTATGGCTGCAAAATTTGCCTTGCCTCGCCCAAAAATCCTTGAAAAATCATTCCATCAAAAAACTTTAGACAGCCTCCTGGAGCGCTGTCTAAAAAAAAACGGGCGGCTCGAAAATCGAGCTGCCCGTTTGGCGAACGTTGAACCGTTCAAATATTTTATAAACCAATTATTTTGCTTTCAGCGCACGCGGCACTTCGATAGAAGCGATCGGCACTGCAACAGGATTTGTGACTTCAACACCATCAAGGACAGTAATGTCGCGCACACGAATCGTGTCGCCGAGCTGCATGCTCGTGATGTCTGCGTGTACCTCATCAACCGCTTTTTCAGGGGTGGTAAGGATGCTTACAGTGCGCATCTTAGGGATGAACTTGCCGCCTTCCTTCACGCCTGGAGCAGTCCCCGTAAAACGCAAAGGCACGGAGGCCTTGAACTTCACACCCGGAACAAGTTCGAGAAAATCAACGTGCAACACCTCCTCCGATACGGGGTGGAACTGCGTGTCCTTCACGATGCACTTATGCGTGGTACCGTTGAGTTTGATTTCTACAAGCCTGAACTTGGAGGTGAAAATGAGTGGGCGAACTGCAGTGGCCTCCAAAGTAAATTGGAGTGACTCGCCACCGCCGCTTTTATACATCACCGCAGGGACTTGGCCGTTGCGACGGATTTTGGTTGCCTCTACTTTGCCGGAATTTTCTTTCCGATGACCCTGCAATTCAATGATTTCCATTGTGTTGTGCGCTATAATGTGATACTACTTTCAAAAATGCCCGCAAAGGTAGAAAATCGAACCGCAAATTTCCTAGGGAGTTTAAAAAAAGTCGGCATAAAAGATTCTTTTAGGCTAAATCTCATTTTGATGTGTTAGGCAAAGTAGGTGCGTAACCTTCTTTGCATAGCACCTCAAAATGAGATTGCCGCGCCCCGTTGGCAGACCCTACAAAAGGTGAAAAATAATGATTTGATCAAAATTAGCCAAACCAAAACCTAAATTCTTTGCTATACTTATCTGCCTTTATTCGGCTTAAAAAAGCCCACAGGCTATATGCCCCCCCCAGCAAGGAGGCAGCAACGTAGTGATGAATGGCCAACCTTCCATAAACGAAAACCGGTATCTTATAGAGATATGCGAGGTATTGGAAAGCCAACCAAGCAATTGCATTGCAGGATATTTCACATCCGGCTGGCAGACAGGACAATTGGGAAATATCAGCTTATCTTTACTTCATGCCTTTCAAGCCAATAAAGTGTACAACATCAAGCTCACGGTAGATAACACAGAATGCCCTGGAAGTGACGTGCATGAGCAGTTGGTTTTTAACCAATGATGACTGTACCTGCCCTCCACCACCCTGTTGTTATGAAATGGCTGCGACAAACCCGTTCAGCAGCAATTTGACTGTATATTTTGAGGATTCATTGGGTAATAAAGACTCTCTCGTCCTTGGCTATGATCCTGATGCATCCTCTCAAAATCTAAACCCCCAATTCGGAGAGATTTTACTCACTGCGCCATTTGACAGTGTTTTTGAAGTAAGGGCAATTCACGGTGATGATGGTCAGGATCGCACAGTGAAAAAGGTGATTGAAGATGTTGACATTCTTCCATGGGATTCTTGCGCCTTGCCAGCCCGTAGTAAAATCCTAATAAATGCCAAGTACCCCCCAATAAAAATCACTTATGACAGCACGATTTTTCCGATCACCTCTTGTGGCAACACAATCCTCTCCCGCAACAAGGATATGTTTTTCATACCAGAATGGTGGGATGCTTGTGGCTATCACTGCATGGCAGGTTCTTCGGGCTATGTCGAGCATTTTGGCCCACCACTCTACCTGTCCCATTGTGTGGGAATTTTTATTCCATTGAAAAGGAAGTGGAAGGTCTGGGGCTAAAAACGCTTTCTGGACTGTTTTTTGCAACATTTTATGGACCTGGCCCTTGCAACGACACCACTTTTTTGGCCGATAAGGATGTCGGCAGTTTCGATTAAGGAATACTAAGCCCCAATCCTGCTCGGGAGCACTTTTCGATCAATATCCCTTTGGAGGGCGCAGTGCAGGCAGTGGTAAGTGATATTGCTGGCAGGGTGGTGGCTTGTCCCTATGTGGTTTCAGAAAGCGCACTTGAATTTGACGTGGGCCAGCTTTTACCCGGTTTGTACTATGTAACGCTGCAAATTGGGCAAAGGAATCAGGTGGTGTATAAGTTTGTGAAAGCGTGATTTGGAATAAATGTTTGTCACAATATCAGGCCGCCCCATTTCGCACTTTGCGAAATGGGGCGGCGCTTATTAAATCTCAAATTGCCTAGCACATCAAAATGGACTTAGCCTTCTTTTAACCCAAACTCCACAACATGACCCCATCGCGGGTGCGCCTGGTTTTTTTGACTTTGCCTTGGATTTCCATTTCGAGCAACTTCGATTGAACAACGGCCATATCCAAGCCCGCGTCCTTTGCAATGCCCTCCACGGTGCGGAAAGCAAACTTGGAGCTCTGAAGGATGGCAAGCACTCGTTGCTCTTCACTCCAGGCAGCTACGGTTGGGGATTTGGCAGAATCGCCGGGTTTAAAGGATTCAAATTCGCTGCCATCGCCGCCAGCTGGGGGGAGGGCAATAGGGGCCGCAACTTCGGAAGGGTCGGAATTTTGTGCTACCAGCACGTCGGTAGTATCGCTGAGTTCTTCTTGTTTTTGCTTCACTTCCTGCACTTCTTTGAGCAGTTTGTCGGCCAGCGACTGCAGGAATTTGGAGGAAAAAAGGGCTGCTACAGTGCAAAATCCAAAGAAAACGAGGTATAAAGACAGGTCTTCTCCCTTCAAACAATCGCCCATCAAATTGCTGGAAACGGTTTTCAAGAAAAGTGGCACGGTGGCGGCGGCGGTGAGTCCCATCAAGAGGGATTTTCGGAGGCCTGCCCCGTTGGCCTGTTCCATGTAATAATTGGCGATGCCGCCCAAAAGCCCGGCGGCGAAAATAATACTGACGAGGATTGTGATGCCCATTTTTTGAATGATGAACGATGAATATCTTTAGGAGAATGTCTTTGTATGCTGTCAACGCTAAGGAACGGTGTCAAAGGTAATTGCGTTACAACATTTTCACGTCCTCTATTTTCACCTGAACTGTCCGCTTTTGCAAAGCCCGCACTGCAATATCGCTGTCCGAACCTTCCAGCCGCAACACGCCGCGTGGGCAAACAGTGGCACAGATGCCACAACCCACACAGCTCCCCCGCACTACATCTTGTCCTTTTTGGGCGTAGGCCCGCACATCAATCCCCATTTCGCAGTGGGTAGAACAATTGCCGCAACTAATGCACTGCCCCCCATTGGTGGTGATGCGGAATTTCGAAGCTTTCTTCTGCCACAAGCCCAGCCATGCTGCCATTGGACACCCAAACCGGCACCAGACTCGACTTCCCATCAGCGGATAGAAGCCTACACCTACCACTCCGCTGAACACAGAGCCGATGAGAAAGGAGTAGGTTTTGTAAAAGCCCTCCGATGCGCTGCCGAGAATGCCGCGACCCGTCATCACATTGACCCAGAGCAAAGCCGTCATGCCCACTGCAAACACCAATACAGCGTAAATCATCCATCGCTCTATCTTCCAGGCTTTCAAGGACTTGTCTGACAAATGCCTAAATGGGTCGCCGGCTGTTTCAGCCAAACCGCCACAGCCGCAAACCCAGGAGCAGTACCATCTTTTCCCAAAAAAATAGGTTAAAATAGGCGTTCCGACAAAGAACATCGCCAGCCCAAACAGGAAGAACCAAGTGCCAATCGAAGTCTCAGATTGCCAACTCCAGGTATCTGGTGAAGCATTGCTGTACGCGAGCGGCCAGAAATAGGTGAAATAGAGTTCGGGCTGCTGGAAACGCAACATCAGCCCAGGTATCAGAAAGGAAAAGCCCAATTGAAAGAACATCACTGACACGGTGCGCACCAACTGATACCGAACGTGGCGATATTTATAGATGAATCGAACGCCCATCACCAACACCAAAATGGTGTAAAACGAACCGTACACAAACCACTTGTCTGCGGGTTTATGGCGAAACACCTGGCTAAACGGGTCGAATAATTGAATCAGGCTGGCCATGTACTGCGGCGCCCAGTAGAGGCAAACATAGAACTCAGTGAACACAATGGCCAGCAACCAGCCCCAAATGCCTCTGGCCGAGAGGCTGCGCATCCAAACCGCCAGCGAGTTGGTATTTTTTCCAAAGTCAATCCGCTCGTCGCGCAGAAAGAGCCAAAGTCCTGTGACGAACACAAAAAACGCACCCAAGGTGAGCGGTTCGGCGGGCAAGCTCTGGAGTCGCAGCCCTTCATAAAGGATATAAGAACCGGAGATGCCAAACAGTGCCAAACCCAATTTTTGCAGGGGAGTGGTGAGCATGGGGTTAGGATTGGCCAGCGAGATGCTTTTCATATTTAAGGGTTAATTAGCGAGAAATTTCAACGCGGCTTTCAGTCCTCGTTTTTGTTTGAGAGTCAAATTTTTACCTGTTTGTTGATTATAAATTTCAACCAAATCAGTTTCATACTGCTTTGAAAATTCAGGGTCAAAATTGGCGAGGCCAAGGTGTTGGAGCACCGTTTCGATGTGCGCCCCTTCTTGTATCCATTTTTCGCAGACTTCGTGGCGATAACGTACGCCCATGAGATTGAAGCCGATAACTTTGCCAGATCCAGCCTCAAAATTTATGCGTATACTTTTTTTGCCCTCCGAATGCTCCCAGTACACGGTTGCTTGATTATCAGAGCGTTGAGGGCGGATATCGCCGTACACTTGATATTCGATGTCGAAGAATTTGGCGGAGTTGAACCAAATGCCGGGGGAATAGGAACGACCAATGTCCAATGACGAATGACCAATGTCCAATGACGAATGACCAATGTCCAATGACGAATGACCAATGTCCAATGACGAATGACCAATGTCCAATGACGAATGACGATTATCATCCGCTAACAAGTTATAGGCGGCCGTTTCGCCCATCATGCGGCCGATGTACCAGATGGCCTCGATACTGCGGCGGCCATTTTGAGGCTCCCGGAGTTCCGCACAATCTCCGATGGCGAATACATCGGGCAGGTTGGTTTGTAAGTACTCATTTACGAGAATTCCCTTATTGGTTTCGAGGGCTGTATTTTTTAAAAAACCGATGTTCGGGCTGACTCCCACCGTGAGGCCCACGAAGCCACAAGGGATGGTTTCGCCGGTGTTGGTCACGATCGCAGCACACCTTCCCTGAAGGTTAGGGGCAGGCAGAATTGCTTGAAGTTCTGTTTCCAAACGAAGATCAATGTGGTGTTCCTTGATATGTCGGGTCACCATTGCGGCTTCTTCTGCGGGCAAAATATTGTTCCAAAACGCCTTTTCCCGCACCAAAAACGTAACCGGAATGTTGCGGGAATGAAACATCTCAGCCATTTCAATGCCTATGAGGCCGCCGCCAACGATGACGGCTCCAATGGGTTTCTTGCCGCCAGAAAGCTGGGCGGAGTGCCGTTCCATGGCTTCTAGATCCTGCAAATGGTACAGCCCGTGTACCCCATCCAGGTCCTGGCCGGGCCATCCAAATTTATTGGACTGGGAACCTAAGGCCAGCACGAGTTTGTCATATACGAGGGTTGTACCTTCTTTGGTGATCAGTTTTTTTTCTTGAAAATCAATGTGCTCAATACGGGCTCGAACACGTTGGATGCGGTTTTTTTCCCAAAACCAAGGCTCATAAGGCATCGTGTCGCGCAGGCGCATGTGGCCCATGTAAATGTACATAAGCGCGGTGCGGCTGAAAAACTCATCCGATTCGTCGGAAACGAGCGTGATGTCGTGGTTACTGAGTTTGCGGAGAAATCGGGCGCAAGTGACGCCACTGATTCCATTGCCGAGGATGACTATGTGCATTTTGAGGGTTGAAGGTTTGGCGTTGTGCTATGTACGAAATAGGTGCAGGATAGGTTTTTCGCTGCGAAAGATAACGCATGTTTATTGGGCAACGGAGGAAAAGAGCTGAAAAGGTTTGTCAACTGTCTGCTTGGAGACTGTCGTGTTAGGTTTTGGCCTGTCCCGGCGGAAAAATTCGTAATAGATCCTTTTGCTTCAGGCAGTTCAGATCAAATCCCGCAGCACAATCCGTTTTTTCATCACCTTCCCATCCCGTTTTATCACGATTTTGACCTGTTTGCCAGGTTTTTTCTGGAGCATACCCTGCAGGTTTTCCAAAGTCCGGAGGCTCGCAGCCAACCAGCCGATGCGCATGATACGGTCGCCTGCATGAATGCCCGCTTCGTCCGCAGGAGAGCCTGGGAGTACGTTGAGTACAGAAAAACGATTGAGGCGAATTCCTGAAGCGATGATGTTCAGCCCGCTGCGGTCATAGACAAAATCCTTTTGATAATATTTGGTGGGCTTCAGCCAAAGCGTCGCATCCTGATAGTCAATTACCACCTGAAAACGGTTTAAAATGGTGTTGCCAATCAAGCCGTTGCGACCATTGAGGTAGCTAAGGTCCTGAGCCGTGTCTACCGTTTGGAAATAAGTGAGGATATTTTTTTGCGAAAATTTTCCCAGCATCAACCCTGGCGTTCGCCCTACAAAACCCTCCAAATAACCGCCCAGTCCCATGCCGATATTGGTAGGTATAGCGTTGGCCGAAGGCTGAATGAGCGGGTGTGTGTTGGTGAAAAGCATGAGTGGCAATCCGGCACCCGTGTCAAGCAAAAGTTTTACGGGCGCGGAAGAATCTGAGCGGAGTTTAGCTTGGGTATTGATATAGAGCTTATTGCGAAACACTTCCAAAGGCAAAGACTCGAAACCTTCTCGATCCATCTTGTACGACCCGCGTTCATAAAGTGTGAGCACCTTTCGTTGATAATTTATTTTCAACAGATAACGCGAAAAAACCCGCCCTGCCAAAATGCCGTGCACCGCTAACCCAGCGTATTCTTCGAAACGAAAATAGTCCTCTTTCAACACCAAAATATCTTCGTTGGCCGCTGCAATATCCTTGCCCAGTATCTTTAGTTGGATGTTGCGGGCAAGGTAAGCCACCAGTTCGGTTTTGAGGTCGGAGCCTTTGACACGAAACTCACGGTCGTAGCGTACCTGAAGCAGATCGCTGATTTCGCGTTTGGAGAGAATGGTGTGTTCTGCGCCCGTATCAAAAATGAATTTCAAAGGCAAGCTGCCTTTGAACCCAATATTCAGAATGATAAAATTATTGACATACTCAAACGGGATTTCAGCACGCCTCATGCCATCTGGCAACGAAAAACCGCTTTGTGCGCGGGCGGGAAACACCGTTGAGCCAATGGCCAGCAACACGAATACAACGGTTTTTGAGTTCATAGCGATAGGGGACATGCCACCCAATGAGGAATTTGCAAGAGCGAAGGACGCACAGAAGTGACACATTTCCAAAAAGTGTTGCTCCTTTTCCATTTTGGCCAGCAGAGACTTTCAACCAAGTAAAATTGAAAAAGATTTGAAAAACGCTGTCGCATTACCTTTGCCCTCCAAATCCACCAATCACCAATTCACCAATCACCACATCAACTATTAACCTTCAGAGATGAAAGTAGCCGTAGTCGGCGCCACCGGATTGGTCGGCACCAAAATGTTGCAAATCCTCGAAGAGCGCAACTTTCCTATCACCAAACTTTTCCCGGTCGCGTCCGAACGCTCGGTGGGCAAGACCGTCAAATTCCGGGGCAAACGCCACAAGATCATTGGCATGGACGCTGCTGTGGGCAAAAGGCCCGATGTGGCCATATTTTCTGCCGGGGGCAGTGTCTCCAAAGAGTGGGCGCCCCGTTTCGCGGATCGTGGCACCATCGTGATTGACAATTCCTCGGCTTGGCGAATGGACCCTGACAAAAAACTCATCGTGCCGGAAGTGAATGCCGCTGTGCTTACAAAAAAGGACAAAATCATCGCCAACCCGAACTGCTCTACCATACAAATGGTGGTGGCACTCAAGCCTTTACACGACAAATATGGTGTAAAGCGTATTGTAGTCAGTACTTATCAGAGCGTCACCGGCACGGGTGTGAAAGCCGTGGAACAATTGATGAACGAACGTAAAGGCAAGGCTGGCGTTCGCGCCTACCCTTACCAGATTGACCTGAATGTGTTGCCACACATAGACGTGTTCACCGATAATGGCTACACCAAAGAAGAGATGAAAATGGTGAACGAGACCATGAAAATCATGGGCGACGACAACATCCGGGTCACGGCAACCACGGTGCGCGTGCCAGTCATCGGTGGCCACTCTGAGTCGGTGAACGTGGAGTTCGAACGCGATTTCAATCTCGCAGAAGTACGCAGCCTGCTCGAAAAGGCGCCCGGCGTGGTGGTCATTGACAACCCTGCGGAGTTGCAATACCCAATGCCGCTGATGGCTCAGGACAAAGACGATGTTTTTGTGGGTCGCCTCCGCCGCGACGAGACCCAGCCCAACACCTTGAATATGTGGGTTGTAAGCGATAATTTGCGCAAAGGCGCCGCTACCAACGCCGTTCAAATTGCCGAATACTTGCTCTCTGTGGGTATTTTGAAATTGAAAGTGAAAAAAACGGTGGCAACAGCCTAATTTTGCCGCCCAATAACAGTCACCTGTGTACCGACAACCGTAGATTTATGAAGAACAAGTTAGTCATTTGGGGCACCAATGCCGAAAACGAAAAAGTACTGATCGCACTCGAACTGCATGCAGAATCCAATAAAGTGATGATGCACACATTCCCGGAAGCCATTGCCGATGAAGCGTTTGTGCAAAAAATGATGCACGAATGGCGCGAAGGCAATGCAGAAGTCGCTTTCCCGGAAGGTAGCGAAACCACCGAGCGGGAGCTCAGCGTCACAGACAGCCTACTGCCTGAGAACCTCAAAGTGGACCGTCCCGACCTCGTACAGCGTGCGCAAACGGAATGGCATTTTGCCGTGCTATCTGCCAAACTCCATGATGCTTACCAGCAAGAGCTGGCCGAATTCAAAGAGAAGGTAGAAGCGATGTCTACTTATGACAACAAACTTTTTACCAGCCTTCGCTCTTTTTGGGACAAAGTGCAGAATCAAAGCCGCGAACGGAACCTGTTCCGTCAACATGCCGACGAGCTGCGCGATGGTATCAACGCACTTTTCGATCAACTCAAAGAAGTACGCAAACGCGTGAACTCGGAGTTCATGGAAATTTCGCAAAGTGTGTATGACGGGTTTGCCAAGGCCCTTGATGAAATTGACGAGCGCATCACCGCAGGCGGCGCGAAGTTCAACAGCGTGTTTGACGAACTCAAAAAAATGCAGCGCGATTACCACAACACGCGCATGAGCAACGAGCATCGCAACAAACTTTGGGAACGTTTGGATGCTGCGTTCAAAAAAGCCAAAGAGCGCAAATTCGGCCCAGAAGCCAATGCTGGCACCATTGCAGACCGCCACGACAAGCGGCTTTCAGGTTTGGAAGACGCCATCAAACGCCTCGAAGACAGCCTCTACCGCGACGATGAAGAGCTTGCATTCCAACGCAAAAAAGTGAACACCTCCGAGGGCCAATTGGAGGCTCAAATTCGCGGCGCGAAAATCAAAATGATCGAAGAACGCGCCAATGGAAAGCGCGAAAGGCTGGCCGAACTGACCAAAGCGCGCAACGACGTGCAGCGTCAAGCACACAGCGCCCATGAAAAAGAAGCCCGTTTGGCTGCCAAAGAAGCCGAACGCCAACAAATAGAAGTCAAAAAAGCGGCTATTAAATCAGAAATTGAAGCCGAAACCCACGCAAAAGCAGCGGCTGCGGCTGCAGCAGCTCCTGAAAAAGAGGAAAGCCTCTTGGAGGCCGCCTCCAACCTCCTGGGAGACGTGCTGCTCGACGCACTTGATACTGCCAAAGCAGTCGCTAGTGTAGCCGTTGATAAGGCCGAAGAAGCCCTGGAGAAAGCTGGAGAGGCTTACAGCGAAGCGAAGGAAAAAGCGGGCGAAATGTTGAGCGAAGCCAAAGAAAAGGCCGGAGATGCATACAGCGAAGCGAAGGAAAAAGCGGGCGAAATGTTGAGCGAAGCCAAAGAAAAGGGAGGTGCGGCATACAGCGAAGCGAAAGAAAAAGCGGGCGAAATGTTGAGCGAAGCCAAAGAAAAGGGAGGTGCGGCATACAGCGAAGCGAAAGAAAAAGCGGGCGAAATGTTGAGCGAAGCCAAAGAAAAGGCCGGAGATGCATACAGCGAAGCGAAAGAAAAAGCGGGCGAAATGTTGAGCGAAGCCAAAGAAAAGGCTACGGAAGTATATGCCGTGGTTAAGGAAAAAGCGGAGGAAGTGTACGAATCATTTAAAAAAGACGATGGCATCATCATTGACGATGTGGTGCATAAAACCGCCGGAGATGCCGAGGCATTAGAATCGCTCAAGCCCGAGGGCGCCCCGGTCTCCACCGAGAAACAAGATTACATCATTGACGATGTTGTACATAAATCAGCTGTTGCAGATACCGATCTGGAATCAACGCAGGAGCCAGCCGCCAAACCTAAGCGTGCGCCGAAGAAGAAAGCGGATGCCTGATGACGGTTTGATTGGTATTAATAAACGAGCCGCTTCCCATGTTGAGGGAGGCGGCTCGTTGTGTTTCTGGCAGTGACAAAATCAAGGGGTTCAATCCCCTTCTTCCAATTCAAAAACATCCTCCATCTTTTTGCCAAACACGCGGGCAATTTTAATGGCCAATACGGCCGATGGGGAGTATTTGCCCAATTCAATAGCATTGATGGTTTGGCGCGTCACTTGCACCCGTTCAGCCAGTTCGGCCTGCGAGATATTGAGGATCGCGCGTTCGACCCGAATTGTATTTTTCATGGATTATTGCTTTGAAAATGAAGGTTTTATTCTTAAAACGTAATAAAATCTGCCGACAAAAACCAGCAAAGGGGTGAACATATTGAGCTCCATCACCGCCACAAATATGAATCCATGCATAAATATGGTAAACGCTATCAGCAGGAGCGTATTGATCAAAATAGCCCACTGCAGAGACTCAAGGCGTACGCGCTGAATCCATTCATCTTCAATTTTTTCTTTGGAAAAAGCAAGCAGTAGGAGGCCAAGCAATAAGGAAATGCAAATCACTTCGTCCAACAAAGAAAGTGTGGTCGGCTTGACTGTGGAATTCCAAAATCCATCGTCGACCCAAAGAAAGCCTTCCAGCCAACGTGGCACTGTTACTTGAAAGTAATCATCCGGGCTGTCCAGGTACATCAAATAAATCCCGGCGAAAAATGCTGGAACGGCAAGAATCCAGCCAAGGGTTTTCCAACGGTGGGAAATCAATAAGTTGTTTTTCATGTTACTTTTTACGTTTTGTGACAATAATGTTTTTCAAAAAGTAAATCAAAAACAACAATTAGTAAAATATATTTTACACATTGATAAAAATATTTTACTTTTTTTAAGCACCCTTACAATTGCCAGCTCAGCCCATTCCGCCAGGCATACGTTTCAGAAGGCGCTCCAGGTGGCAGGTTTTTATCTATCCCGTATTCAAAATCTACGGTAAAGGCCAGTTTTTTGGTCAAATCTATCTTCATAAACCACTCGGTACTTAAGCGGTAATTACGGATGAAGCCCATTACGGGTTGCCAGTAAGTTGTCTGGATAAGCACCATCTTTTTGTTGGGCCGGAACGTAGTAGAGATATAATTGCTGGAACGGTGCCGGCTGGAGCGCCCAAACGGCTCCGTAAAACGATTTTGCTCCCAGAGCCACGCCGCGCCGAGATAGATGCGCTGTCGGCCATTTTTTGATTTCAGCAATCGCCAGCGCACGCCCTTGCCGAACAAATCGCGCTGTTCGAGCAATTGTATCGGGCTGGTCTGCACTTGTGTAAATGCCTCCCAGGTCCAGGTCTCACTCAGTTTGTAATTGTAGCGCAGGTGTGCAAATGCCTGCCGGGCAAAATCTTGATTGCCTGCTCGGAGCAGATTCACATTGAGTAGCAAAAGCGTCAGGTGTGGGTCGGCTTTGTATTGCACTTTGACTTGTGCCTGCACTTGCAGGCTCTGCTGCTGCACTTTTGCCAACGACACACCGCCGCGTAGATGGCCATACCAGTGGGTGCTGTCGTTGGTGCCAGTGATGCGCTGCTCTTCGATATTGACGACTTGGGAGCGGAGCGTGTTGGAGGTAATTAAGAGAAAAAATAAGGGGAGGTAGCGTAGCCGTTTCATGGGGGTGCAAGGTACAGCAAGCAAATTCTTTGGGTTATTTCCGTACAACCACAGGCAAATGCCACCGCCCATTCCTCCATTCCTTCTGCTCCCCCTTTGTCAAAAAAGTCCAGGCCACAATCCTGCTGCTCTTATTTCCCTGGCCCATGGGAATCGTTTTCACATCTTCGACTTTCGCTTTTCTGAGTTCTTCATAAATCCCTTGCAGGTGCGACTTTTTGGCAACCAGGGCGGAAAACCAAAAGACCGAAGTCATGAATTGGCGACTTTGGCGAACCATCGCCCTGACGAACTTTTCCTCGCCACCATCGCACCAAAGTTCTACGCCCTGACCGCCAAAATTCTGAATGGGCGTTGTGACTTTTTCTTGCGTCAAGTTGCTCAATTTGCGCAGTGTTTCGGCTTGAGAATCTTCCAAAGAAGCATGAAAAGGCGGATTGCAAACCACCAGATCAATGATTTCCTCCTTATTAATCACCCCGTAAAAAATATCGGCAGGATTGGTTTGCAATCGGCATTCGATTGCTCCTTTCAAACTGGGGTTGGAGGCAATGATTTTGTTGGCAGATTCAATTGCGACCGGGTCAATATCGGATCCAATAAAGTGCCAACCATATTCGTGATGGCCAATGATCGGATAAATGCAGTTGGCACCTACACCGATGTCCAGACAACTTACTTTATCGCCCGTGGGGACTTTTCCATAGTTGAATCGCCCCAGTAATTCTGCCACATAGTGTATATAATCGGCCCGACCGGGTATCGGCGGACACAAATAACCCGGCGGAATATCCCAGTATTGGAGATCGTAATACTGCTTCAACAAAGCGGTATTCAACATTTTGACCGCTTCCGGATTTGCAAAATCAATGGATTCGTCGTTGTAAATATTCAACTGCACAAAGGGCGCAAGTTCCGGGCAGCGTGCAATCAGCAACTTGAAATCGTAGCGCTCGCGATGCCGGTTTTGCGGATGGAGCCGGGTTTTTTCTTTGGGGGGATCTTTTTTGATTGGGAGCATAGAAGTTTTGCCTGAGCAGCTACGGAGTGGGGAAGGGAGCAAAGGTAGGTTGGACGTTTCCTTCTTTAACTTCTTAATTTTCGACCTTGTGCGCGGTAATGACGAGCGAGCGGTCAAATTTAACTAATTTTTCTCGTTCTTTCGTGCTGTTTTGGACGCTTGGCTCCCGGCTTTGCTTGCCTTTGCGTCTAAACTCATCCATGAACTTGTAAAACCTCCTTTTCTTTCATGAAAATACTGACTACACTGTCCCTTTTCCTGTGCTTCCTCTGCACACAATTGGTCGCACAAACCGGTTCCACAGCGCCCTCGCTGATAGAACACGCCTCCCCAGACCACGGCATTTCCAGGGAAATAGCGACCCTTGCACAACAAGTGGCCTCCGATCCGGGCTATGCGGAAACGGAATGGTGGATGCAACAATACCTGGAAGCAGCCCAACAAAAGAAGGCGGAGTTCGGAAACGCCCTTCCGGATACCAGCTGCATTTTGACGATCCCGATCGTGTTTCATGTCTTTCACCCTAATGGAAGCGCTGGGGTGCCTTTTAGTCAGATTGACTATGCCATGCAGGACCTGAACAGAACCTTTGCCGGGGCGGATGCAGATTACCTTACGGTGAATGCTGCCTTTGATGGCGTAAAATCCTATACCAGAATCCGCTTCGCCCTGGCCAAAATAGATCCTAAAGGCAATCCAACCAATGGAATCGTTTATTATCAGGACAGACAATCCGGATTTGGAAACGGATGGGGGTACGACCCTCAAATTGCCTCCTGTGCATGGGACAATTACAAATACTTCAATGTCTATATCATGCACGATCTGTATGCCAACAATGTGACCAACAATTCCGGCATAGCCTGGTATCCCAGCACCTTCATGAGCGATTATAAGATTGCCAGAGTAGTATACAATTACGTGTATTTTGGATATGGCGGCTCCTCCTACAACAACCTCGATTTCAATCAGACTTTTACCCATGAATGCGGGCATTACCTGCACCTGATCCACACCTTTGAAGGGGGCAATTGTGCCAGTGCAGGAGATCAATGTGCTGACACACCTCCAACAGACGTCGCAGGAGCCGGTTGCAATGCAGTGCGCTGTGGTGGACTGATCAACGGGGAAAACTATATGGATTACAATACGTCGTGTTATAAAAACTTCACGATGGACCAAAATACCCGGATGGAAGCTGCCCTGACAAGCCCTTCGAGACAACCTCTTTGGCAATATGACAACCTGGTTGCTACCGGATTGCTCGATCCGAAATCGGAGCATAGCTGTGTCATGGCCCAAGCTTTTTTTGCGTACTCCAAGACAAAACTCGTGGAAGACATCGCCAATGACGGCAGCATAGAAATGCCTCCCGTAATTATTTATGCCTGTGGGGGCGCCGAGTTTGCACTCCAGGGTGCTCCCCTGCAAGAAGGCTTACATTACACGATAAGCAACATACCTGCCGGATTATCCACATCCATCGTAAGCGCGGCAGATGGGAAAAGTGCCACCCTGACTTTGGTCGGTATAGCGCTCCAGCATGACGCGGCCAATTCCATAAGCAACATCATACTCACGTTTAGCAATGAAGCAGTAGTGGGTTCCAATGCTGCAAACATTTTGAATTATACCAGCACCTTTAACCTTACTTTTTTGAGGCCCTGGCGTACCATTTGCTCCACTGAAACCCTTACGACCACCGAAAATTCAAGCTGGAACCAATTTGAGACAACAGGCCCCATCCCGAGATATTATGGATTGTGGTACAACGCTGGTAGCTATTATCTTGAAAACTACGGGCGGGGAATTATAACCACCAGTGTAAACAGCGATAACATTCAATTTTTATCGGCGGGTGCTGCAATCGGAGCCACGAGTCCTTGGCGGATGGGTGGCAATCAAGGGGTATTGTTTGCGCCCAATTACCCCGATTTAAACAACCAAACCGGGTATGTGGGCTTCAGAATGCAGGCCGGAAAGGATTTTTTTTACGGATGGATGCTTATTTCAGTCTCCAGTACCAACGGTATTACCCTGTTGGAATACCAATACAATGAAAAGCCCAACGAGCCGATTTTGGCAGGTGCTTTGCCCCTGTTGACGGTCAATAATACAGTGGTCTGCGCAGGTGAATCTGCTACCCTGATGGTCGCCGGAGCCCCAAACTTCGTTTGGAGCAATGGCGCCACCACCAGTACTATTACCGTCAATCCTTCTGTTTCAACAACGTATACCGTCACAGGAACAAATCCTGGCTGCCCGGATGCTCAGGCAATGGCTGAAGTAACTGTAAACCCTTTACCCCTTGTATCGGTCAACAGCCCAGGCATCTGTGAAGGCCAAACCGCCACCCTGATTGCCGATGGCGCAGAAACGTACCTCTGGAGTACCGGCGCCACTGGAGACAGCATTGGCGTAAGTCCTGTTGCATCAGCGACTTATACGGTCACGGGTGTTCTGAATGGATGTTCTTCCGACCCAATAAGCGCAGTGGTGACAGTCCAGGCTTTACCCATCCTAACACTCAACAACCCGAACATTTGCGAAGGCCAAACCGCCACCCTGATTGCCGATGGCGCAGAAACGTACCTCTGGAGCACTGGCGCCACTGGAGTCAGTATTGGCGTAAGTCCTGTTGCATCAGCGACTTATACGGTCACGGGTGTTCTGAATGGATGTTCTTCCGACCCAATAAGCGCAGTGGTGACAGTCCAGCCTTTACCCATCCTAACACTCAACAACCCGAACATTTGTGAAGGCCAAACCGCCACCCTGATTGCCAGTGGCGCAGAAACGTACCTCTGGAGTACCGGCGCCACTGGAGTCAGTATTGGCGTAAGTCCTGTTGTATCAGCGACTTATACGGTCACGGGTGTTCTGAATGGATGCGCTTCTGATCCAGTAAGCGCAGTGGTGACAGTCCAGGCTTTACCCATCATAACACTCAACAACCCAATCATTTGCGAAGGCCAAACCGCCACCCTGATTGCCAGTGGCGCAGAAATTTACCTGTGGAGCACTGGCGCCACTGGAGTCAGTATTGGCGTAAGTCCTGTTGTATCAGCGACTTATACGGTCACGGGTGTTATGAATGGATGCGCTTCTGATCCAGTAAGCGCTGAAGTGCTGGTGGATGCCCTTCCAAGCGATAGTATACTCGTCTCTGGAAATACCCTGACCGCCTTTGAGCCCAATGGCAGCTATCAGTGGCTGAATTGCATCAACAACAATTGGATGCCCAATGCAACTGATCAGGCGTTCACTCCAAGCCTCGACGGGAACTATGCGGTAATAATAACAAACGGAGCCTGCGTGGACACCAGCACCTGTATCTCCGTCCTTGTATCTGGAATTCCACGGCTTTTTGAAGAAAGCGATGTATGCATAAGTCCCAATCCAACTTCAGGGATATTCAGGGTAGAATTGAACCATTCTATAGAAAACCTGAGTCTCCGCATTTACAATGCAAGGGGGCAATGTATTCACTCCGAAGCCTATTCAAGCACGCGTCTGGTGGTCATTGACCTGTCAGAATATTCGGCTGGCTGTTACATTGTCCAGATTATGGCAGAAGGTAAATTTTATAACACCTCCGTGTTTAAGCAGTAAAGAGTAGCGTAAGCCAGAAAGGTGATATTTTTGATGCGCTTGTTTGCATGTTCATCAATTCCGCTCACAATAACAGTTTGAACGCCCTTTTATGAAAATCCAACCATCCACACTCCAGTTTCTGAAAGACCTATCGGCCAATAATAACCGGGAGTGGTTTCAGGCCAACAAAGCCCTTTACGAGGCAGCTTTGGCCAACATGAAAGAATTTGCCCAAGCAGTCGAAAATGCGCTGGGCGAAACCGATCTCCTGGAAACGGCTGCCCTGTTCCGTATTTACCGCGACGTGCGTTTTTCCAAGGACAAGTCTCCCTATAAAAACAACTTCGGCCTGGGCCTTAGCCGGGCCACCAAACGCCTCCGTGGCGGATACTATCTTCAGGTAGAACCGGGTGCTTCGTTTGTCGGTGGGGGCTTTTGGCAACCCAACGCAGAAGATTTGAAACGCATCCGCGCGGAATTTGCGATGGACGACGAGCCTATCCGGGAAATCATGGCGGATGCCCGCTTCCGGCAATATTTTGGTACGCTCCAGGGCGAAGAATTAAAAACAGCCCCCATTGGCTTTGACAAAAACCATCCGGCGATTGATCTGCTCCGCAAAAAAGGGTTTGTCGTAAGACGGAATTTTACCGACGAGCAAGTAACCAGCGATCAATTCCTGCAGGAAGTAAGACAAACCTTTCAGGCTATGCGCCCTTATTTCGACTACATGAGTATGGTGCTGACTACCAATTTGAATGGAGAGAGTATGTTGGAGGATTAACGGTACTCGTGGGCAAGGCATGGCTAAATACTGGGGTATTTGGGTGGAATAAAGTTACTTTCCAATACAAAAAGTAATGTGTATTGATTGTCAATTAGTTGTGAAAATTGGGTACAAATGGGGTACATATTTTGCAAAAAGGATATTTTTGGGGGTAAAATCACTTGGCTTTGCAAGCCTTTACGGACTGAACGAAATGGCACATTTGTTCCAACATTAAACGTTTGTTTCAAAATTGCACACTTGTGTCAAAATTGCACATTTTGTCCTATCTTTGCACAGCCTACTCCGCATGAACTCCGACTCCACGTCGTTGAAGGGTATCCTTCTTAGTGCAGCAGTGGGCTTTTTTTATTTATACTTTATTGGCAGGTGTCAACGGTTTTTTGGGAGAATAGTAGTTGTCTGAATTTTGGTAGCGCGTACTATCTCTAAAATCCGATCCTAGCCCTTTCTGACCAATCCCTTGGCAACACATCGTCCATGTGCAGTGCCTGTATTTCATCGTATCGCGCCTGATTTTCTTCTCCCAGCCAGCGGAGCACATCGTTGATGTCGGCGAGTTCCTTCCCGGTCCGGGCTTCCATATCAGCTATTTTTTGAGCGAGTTCAACATAAGTGAACGAGTAGTGCCGCAACTCAATAAAGGCGCGGATTATGGCGATATTGGTTTGAACGGCAAGATCACTGTTCAAGACACTTGACAACATCGCGACACCGTGTTCGGTAAAGGCGAAAGGGAGGTACTTTGAGTATTTTCCTTTGCCGGGATGTTCTAAGGTCACAATTTGTGACCTTAGAACATTGTATTCATCCCGTGTTAATTCAAACATGAAATCTTTTGGAAAGCGCTCCATATTTCGTCGAACAGCCTGCTTAAATGCTTTTGTCGGCACGTCATAAAGTTCGGCCAAATCGAAGTCGAGGATGACCTTGTGACCTCGTAGGTCATGTATCTTATGGTGTATGATTTGGAACTCCATGCTACAATTGGTACTATGATACGATTTAGCAGAAAAAAGAGCGTAAATATAAAATAAAATGTTTTAAAACAAAAATGCTTTTTGTTTTATATTTGCTACTTTCCAATACAAAACTTCCCAAAAATATTCCCCAACAAATCCTCCACGCCAATTTCTCCGGTAATTTCACCGAGATAAGCCAGTGAGCGCCGAATATCCTGCGCAATAAAATCCCCCGTAATATTTGAATCCAGTCCGGTTAGCACATCGGCCAATGCTTCATCGGCGCGGCGCAGCGCATCGTGGTGGCGGGCATTGGTGACGATGATGCTTTCGGTATTGACACCTTCTCCTGCGGCGGCTTCAAACAGTTTTTCTTTCAGGTATTCAATGTTCATTGCGTTTTTCGCAGATACCGGAATTAATGATGAATGATGAATGATGAATGATGAATTTGGCAGATTTGACAACTTTTTAAAAGTTGTCAAATCTTCATCTCCAAGCAAATAAGGATGCACCCCCGGCAGCGTCGGATCCAACAACCACGCGGTCTGGAACAGCGGGTTGCGGTCCATTTTGTTGCACACGACGATGTACCCCGGAACTCCGTTCCGGGAATTAGTGCTCCTCGGAACTCCGTTACTTGAATTTGTGCCTCCCGGAACGGAGTTCCGGGAGGCAAGGGCGGCTAAATCTGCGTGAACCTCCGCCAGCGTCATGCCTCCCGCTACATCCCACACATACACCAAAATGGCTGCTTGCTCTATTTTTTCCATCGTGCGGGCTACCCCAATGGCCTCGATGGTGTCCTGTGCCTCGCGGATGCCCGCCGTATCAATGAGCCGGAACTGGATGCCCCGGATGTTCAGCACTTCCTCGATGGTGTCGCGGGTAGTGCCGGGGATGTCTGATACAATGGCACGCTCTTCGTTGAGCAGGGCATTCAGCAGGGTACTTTTTCCGGCATTGGGCCGGCCCGCGATGACGGTGGTCACGCCCATTTTCATGGCATTGCCAAGCGCGAACGATTGAATGAGGGGGCAAAGGTGTTCGCGGATTTGATTTACGAGGCTTTTAAGGTCGTTGCGGTCGGCAAATTCCACGTCCTCTTCACCAAAATCAAGTTCGAGTTCCACCAGACTGGCAAAGTGGATAAGTTCCTCGCGAAGTTTCTGGATCTCGTGTTTGAAGCCGCCTCGCAATTGGCGAATGGCTACATCGTGAGAGGCAGCACTTTCCGAAGCAATGAGGTCTGCTACGGCTTCCGCTTGTGTGAGGTCCATTTTCCCGTTGAGAAAAGCACGGAGTGTGAACTCGCCTGGGTCGGCCATGCGCGCACCGTGTTTCAGACACAACTGGATGATTTCCTGCAAAATATACGGCGAACCATGGCACGAAATTTCGGTGGTGTCCTCGCCCGTGTACGAATTCGGGCCTTTGAAAATCGTGACCAATACCTCGTCGAGGATGCGCCCATCATCTGCCATAATTTTGCCAAAATGCGCTGTGTGACTGGGCTGATTTTCCAGTCTTTTACCCTTGAAAATCTTATCCGTTATAATGATGGCCCTAGGCCCGGAAAACCGGATAATACCAATAGCGCCCACTCCCGGCGGGGTAGCAAGGGCAACGATGGTGGAAGATAGATCGGGGATTTGCATACTGGTTGTGTAGTTATCGTGATATTTTTCCGCCCAAAATTCGTGTTATTTTATGGAATCAGATCCGATACCTACTGACAATCGGCCTGAATGGCTTCGTTCACTGGCTGAAAAGAGCTGGAATTTAGAATTGGTGATCTCAGGCGCAGCCATCTTCATGGCTACTTACCTGCCCAATGCAGTAGACTCGATGCTGCGCTACTATCTCGAAAATCTGGTGATGGACGAAAATTTTTCCAAAATCGTCCTGCCGCTGATGGTGTACAGCTTTATAAAAGTGGTAGCCTGGCTATTGATACTCACCTTTGTGGTGCATTTTGTGATGCGGGCTTTTTGGGCAGGGGTTGTAGGGCTGCATGCGGTGTATACCCAAGGTATCCGGTACGAACATTTGCCCTGGCAAACGGAGTTTACAAAAGAACAAATGCGGCTGCGTTTTGGGACGCTTTCCGACTACATTATGCGGCTCGACCGGCTCTGCAATCAGGTGTTTTCCACGGCATTCCTGATCGCATTGATGAGCTTCGGAATTTGCATGGCCTATATTTTCATCTTTTTGGCAATCAATGTATTGCCAGTGTTCCTGGGCCAAACTGCGGGGCGAAGAGGCAGCATGATACTATTGAGCGCGCTTATGTTGCTGGTCTTCCTGCCATTATTGACGCAATGGGCCATGCGCGTTCCCCGATTGGCCGCGTTGCCATGGATGCAAAGACTTACGATCTGGTCTGTACGAAATGCTGCCTACGTGGTGATGCCCCTTGTGTATACACCAAGTGAATTACATAAACATGACATTCACCTCCCATATTCCCAAAAAACGACTCGTAAGGGCGATTTTGATAGGGGGCATCATTGTTATAGGTGGTGTATTCATTAATTTGACTTCTACCTTATTTCATCTGTCGGGTAGAACTGCATTTACGACACGAGATTTTTATGCCAAAGGCCGTGGTCTCCACACACTGACAGGAGGTGTTTATGACAATATGCGTTCGCCGGAAGAACGTTTGCCACCAATAAGCATCCCATCGGAAACGGTAGAAGGCCCTTTCTTGAGGTTGTTTATAGATTATCCGAAATTATTGGATGCTGCCCTGTCGAAGCGGTGCATTACGCCCGTTTTGCCAGATTCGTTGCCAAAACACATTCGGCGCGACCGGCTCGACAGCGTACATATCGCTTGCATTACTGATTTTTTTCGGCTTACGGTCAATGATTCGCTCATCGTACAGCCCGGCTGGATGTTCCATGAGCATCCCGTGGTTGGCTCGCCCGGAGTAGTGGCGTATCTGCCTTCGACAAATTTTAAGATGGGAAAAAACGTGTTGACAGTGCTGGTGCCTTCTTCCAAAAATCCCGACTCACTTCGAGTGTACGGACAGCTTCACTTTTGGTATGCGCCCAAATAACCAAATTCCCAAATAACCAATCTCACTTCAAGTTCTCAATATATTTCTTCAATCCTTCTGCGATTTCGGTGGCATATTGGCTCTCTTTTCCACCCCCCACGATGGGTTGCTTGTCAGTGGGCCGCAACGTGTGCAATTGGGCCAGTGGCCCATCGAGGCCCACTGTTTTGAGCAAAATCGGCATCACCAGAAAGCCTTTGCGCGGGTTGTTTTTCTGCGCGATTTCAGCCAAAAGCGGCATTGCCGGATTGTTGGCCTCGTCATAAAAATCAGCGCTTAGGAGCGGCAGCACTACTTGACATTCGTCCATGGTTTTGCGAAGCCAAGCCTGGATATCACCTTGGCCTACTGCATCTGCGGTGCTCACAAATTGGGCGGGCAGACCGCGCAAATGCTTGAGCAGCAATTCATATCCATCCTTGTCAGCGGCCTCGTTGTAAAGCACCAATACTTTGGCTTTGGAAGCCTGAGCGCTGCTGGCGGCAGTGGGACTGTCTAGTTTTTGGTACTCACTGACAAGGTTTGTCACAAAATTTTCGAGGCTGTCTTTTGGGAACTGCATCCCAAACTCGCCCTGAAAAAAAACCCTCGTGTCAGCCTCTGTGGGAAGCTCGTCTTTGGTGCTGAAGGAATAGGGCTGCACGTTGTCGCGCACGTTTTTATAGAGCGTATCGAGCAAAAGGCGCAGTGCCCAGTCTTCGAAATCAAAACCGAGGAAAAGGTGGTGACGGAAGTCTTTGAACGCATTGGTGAGCGCGTCTGGGATGCGCTCGTTCTGCTGTTCGCCCACTATTTTTTTGATGTAACTGAGTTGCTGCTTATAGGTGAGCACCAGGGATTCGGGCTTTTGGTACGCGCCGAGGAGGTTGTAAATAACCACACGAGAATCCTTTTCAAAATCAAAATTGAACCCGGTAGAGGGTTTGTACCAATTGTAATAATCGGTGTGGTAGGCTTGGGCAATCTGGTCGTAAAGCTTCGTTACAAAGTTGTCAGGAGTGGTGTTGATGACGATGCGGAATTTCAAATCGGTCAATTGTTCTACTGCGGGGTGGAGTTCAAACTTGTCCGCCATGTCCGTGTAGAATTTGGCGACTTCTTCCTGCAACACATTGTCAGTGGAGCGGTTTTGGATGCGCAGAAGGCTGGCCACATAGGGCAGCTTGCAATCTTCGTCGGCGCCAAATTCCAGGTCGTATTTGTCGGCCAAATGCCGGGCGCAGAGGTCAGTGATCGGTTGCCATTTTCCATCCTTGTCTTTGGCGGCTAAAGCGGCGGGTCCGAGGAAAAGCACACAGCTTCCCTCTTTGACCTTCCGGGCAATGTTTTGGTAAAGTTCGGCGGGCGAGGATGATGGAGTAGGCATGTCAATGCTGAGTATCCGACAAAGGTAGAAAAACTGGATTGGGATATAGGTTTTTAAGGCTGTATCAATGGATATTCCGACTACAAGCCTGCGCTTATCTAAGAAGTTGTTTAATTTAGTGGGAAAATTATCCGTTCATGGAAGCAACTATAAAAATACATACGACAGAACTAAGCCAAGAGATTATTGAAAAAATCCGGCAGTTCATCAGTATAAACGGCGAGAGCGAGGTTGTTATCAATATCCGCCCCAAAAAGAAAAAGTCATTTCCGAAAGAAACAAAAGAAGCCTATTATGCTAGGATTGATCAAGCTTTGGACAGTCTTGACCAAAAGCGAAATGGGGTGACTTTTTCAATAAAAGAATTTGAAGTTTATTCCGACTCGAAGGTATGAGACACATCAAACTGATGTAAATCTAAAACAAAGATTGGCCGTAAAACTTTCAATGTTTTTTACATTCGCGCATCCATTCGGCTTGGATAAACCAAAATCCGAAGACCATGCTCGACAACATCATTGAAGATATTCGCAATCAACAGGCCGTTCTTCTGCTCGGTCACGACTTCTTGCCCGATGCGCACACGCGGTTACATGAACATTTGAAGCAAAATTTTGAAACACACCGCGACCTTCCCCTGCGCGATGGGCTTAAATACTTTTACGCTCGCGACGGGCTTTTTTTATTCAAAGACGCGCTTTCCAAAGCGGACGGACGCAGGTTCGCAGGGCAGTTTTACCGCAACTGATTTCCAAAACCAGCCGACGACGCACTGAAACAGATTGCGCGATTACCCTTCCGGCTCATGGTCTCGGCTAATCCTGACAAACTCTTGGCAGAGGCATTTACTAACTACCGCCTGCCACTGCAATTCGACTATTTTTCTGCCAATAACAAAGAAGAAAAATACAAAATACAAAAGCCGGACACTTATCGCCCCTTGCTATACAACCTCTGTGGCTCTGTGGAAGATGAAGAATCGCTCATCCTCGACTACGACGACCTTTTTCTGCAAATCCAAGCCATGCTTACGGGGGCCAAAATGCCTGCCGAAGTGCAATCCGTGCTGCAAAAAGCCAGCACCTATATTTTCCTCGGCTTTCATTTCGAACGCTGGCAGACGCAGTTGTTCTTGCGCTACCTGAATATGCTCGACAAATTCACCAACAACAGCCGCAATTACGCCTCCAAACCGCCCGATTTCGCCCAAGACACAGAATTTTTCTTACAAAATCAGTTCAACGTCAATTTTATTGAGGCCGATTTCGGGATGCTCGCGGAGATATTCAGACAATACGCTGCGAAAAGCGATGAAGCCCCAATCGCTTACCCTCTGCGTTCATTGGTAGATACGCTTTCGGCCAGCGGCCAAGCGATGCTGCAATTGGTCGAGCGTGATGACTTGCCCGCCGCTTTTGCCATGCTTCATGTCTTTGCCCCCCGCATGGACAAAGATTGGAGTGATCTGTTGACGACAACAGAAGGGGAGTACAACCGCTTGCAACGCGAGCGCGAGGCACTGACGGTGCTGGAATATAATCCCAGAATGGCATTTATCCGTAACAACTTGATCGAACTCGCCAAAAAACTCCCTTGACATGAGCACTCCAAAGCGTTACCGTTATCCCGGTGTCAAGCCGTTTAGCGAAAACGAAAGCGACATCTTCTTTGGGCGCGAAGCCGACGTGGAGCAGCTCCACGACTTGGTACTGCTCGAAAAATTGGTCGTACTGTTTGGGAAATCAGGCTATGGCAAGAGTTCGTTAATCAATGCTGGGCTAATTCCGTTGCTTAACGACCCAAATCAACCAGAACAATTTCGTTACCTGCCCATTTCAGTGCGGCTCTACCCAAATGTCGAAAAAACCTCACCCACACCCGTCTATCCTTATACTGAAAGTGCTACACCCACACCTGTAGAGACAACTCGTTTGAAAATCCAACAAACCATCACACAGGCCGCCGATGAGACTTTCCTGAAAATTCTTAACCCTGAGCCTTCGCTATAGGCTACAATGCAAACGCGTGCAAGCGCGTACAGGTGGGCGCGTCATATTGCTGTTTGATCAGTTTGAGGAGTTTTTTACTTATCCCACAGAACAGCAAGGCGAACTCCGACGACAATTGGCAGAAATGCTCTACACCGCCATCCCACAAAGCATCCGTAACCGAATGAGCGAACTGTCGCCCGCCGAGCGCAACCATCTCGTAGCTCCACTAGATGTAAAAGTTCTTTTTAGCATTCGCGCCGACCGCCTGAGCCTGCTCGATTCCATGAAGGTTGATTTGCCTGATATCCTCCATCGTCGGTATGAATTGCGCCCGCTTTCGCCTGAACAGGCTAAGACTGCAATGGTACGCCCTGCTTCACTTCATGATAAAGAATTTGTAACTGAACCTTTCGGTTACACCGATGTCGCCATTGAAAAAGTCGTGCAGCACCTGCTTGATCCGATTACTGGAGGAGTAGAAGCGTTTCTGTTGCAGGTAGTTTGTCTTTCTATTGAAAGTCGGATCGAAGGAGGATTGCTTAGAGGCCGCATTGCCGACCCATTTCCCAAGGTGGATGCCTCTGATTGGCCTCCGCTAGAGAACATCATGGATGATTACTACCATCAGCAAATTGCCAAGATAACCCCTGCTGAACTTAGACCTCAAGCTTACCGACTCATCGAAGACCGACTGATGTTTGTACACCCTGAAACAGGGGAAACGCGCCGCCTGAGTGTGGACAGTAGAACTCTACAAGCGCCGCAATTTCTGCTCGATAGCCTCGAAAATCAATTCCTGTTACGGCGTGAGGCCAATGCGCTTGGTGGATACAATTATGAGTTATGTCATGACCGTTTGCTAGAGCCTGCGCTGACGAGCCGGGCCAAATGGATGGAGCAAGAAGATCTCAAGGCAGCTGAGCAAGCAGCGGCGGAGCGGATTAGGCAAGTACAAGAGTTGCAACGGGTGGCTGATCTTGAACGGAATCGTAGGAGGAGAGCGAATGTGTTGGCCATAGTAGCAGTGGTGGGGCTAGTGGTAGCCGCTGTTGCGGGTATTTTGGCTATACAACAGCGGAATGAGGCAGTCCGTCAGCAAGAGGTCGCCGAAAAAGCAAAAATTGAAGCCGAAGCGCAGCGCAATGTCGCCAACGATGCCTTGCAAAAAATCATCAATGCGCGGAAGGAGAAAATTCAAAATCAAATCAAATTGGACGAAGAAGCCGGTTTTATTCAATCGGCAACAAATAATAAGGCAATCTTAGCCATAGTTGACAGCCTTCAAAAATCTGGAACCTCTCTCAATAAAATTTTGATTGAACTTGAAAAATAGTTTTTATTATGAAAAGGGATTTATTATTTTTATTCATGTTCCTTCCGCTCGTTGTAATTTCTCAGACCTGCGAAGAAAAAATTGCTATTGCAAAAAAGACAAAAGACGGAGGGGATTATCGGCTTGCTTTGAAGCAATTCAACGCGGCAGCAGCAGACTGTGGCAGTGCCAAATCCGCAGAAATCGAAAAGCAGATTTTGGAGATCTATGACAAGATTGAAGGATTGAGGAATGATGCTTTGAAAGCAAAGACCCGGGCGGAAACGGCTGAGAAAAACTCTTTGGCCGAAAAAGAAAAAGCCCTCGCCGCCGAAGCCGAAACGAAGCGTGCCTTTCAAAAAGCTGACAAACTTATTAATGCCTTTTACTTCTATTCAGATCGCTTCGCGCTGGCTTTCAAAAACAATCAATTTTACTTCATAGATAAAAACGGCGACCCCGTCAGCAAGTTGGGTCGGTATGACAAATCTGATCAATTCGATTACATAACAGGTTTTGCCAAAGTAATAACTCAAGGTGAGGATTTCCTTCTGGATACTCTTGGCAACAATTACCACCTCGTGTACGCGCTTGCTGACTTAAATCCGAATGCAACCGCGCTTGACTTGCGCGGCAAGCAACTGGAAAGTTTTCCCAATGAAATATTTCAGCACACCCAATTAAAGGTGT
>Ga0163153_10002302_pt1 | contig 28274 bp, 27 predicted proteins | sample OliLakLV19MP6IB1_FD_148629 | JGI IMG/M metagenome (GOLD analysis project Ga0163153, IMG submission 148629) | Freshwater microbial mat bacterial communities from Lake Vanda, McMurdo Dry Valleys, Antarctica - Oligotrophic Lake LV.19.MP6.IB-1 | ecosystem: Environmental > Aquatic > Freshwater >...
GGATTGCTCCGCGCGCTGCGCGGCACGGGGCTGCCGATCGTCTTGCTGGGCGACGTGGTGCCGGGGCACGAGGACTATCTGCGGGCCTGCCAACAGGCGGCGACCGACGACGTGCTGTTCTTGCGGCGCGTCGATCACGAGAGCCCGCTGCTGGCGAGCGCTTACGCTGCCTGCCGCTGCCTGGCACTGGTGAGTTGGTACGAAACGCCCGGCTTGGCGTCTCTGGAAGCGGGGCTCACCGGCGCGCCGCTCGTGCTCACCGCCGACGGCGCGTGTCAGGAGTACTTCGGCGCCCATGCGCGGTACGTTTCGCCGGAAGATGACGGCGCGATCCGCGCCGCGGTATGGGACGCGTATCACGCGCCGCGATCGCCCGAGTTGGCTGTGCATGTCGGCCAGCATTTCACTGGCGACGCCGTAGCGCGCGCGACGAAGGAGGCTTATGAAACCCTCCTTTGATCGTGCCCGGGATTCCGAACGCGTCCGCCGTCGCCGCGTGGCCTTGCCGCACTACCGTTACGTGCGTCTGCGTTGGCGATTGCTGTTTGCGGTCATCGATGGCATCGGCTGGTGGTTGCGCGGGCGTTTCGCGGCGGTTGCCAAGCATGTAGACGACGGCCCATCAGAGCCGGCCGAAGTTCGCCGCTTGCTGCTGGTGCAACTGGACCACTTGGGAGACGCCATTATTACGCTGGCGATGTTGCCGCCGTTACGGCGGGCCTATCCGCAAGCGTCGATTGAAGTTTTGGCCTCGTCACGCAACTGCGCGCTATTCGCCGCCTGCCGCGAGGTTGATCGCGTCCATGTCGCGCGCGTGAATCGGTTCGCTTCGTGGCTGCCGGGTTTGTGGCTGCCGGCGATGCTGGCGTGGGCCTGGCGATTGCGCGGGCGCCACTTTGATCTGGGAATAGACGTGCGCGGCGAGTTTCCCCATGCGCTGCTGTTGTGGTTAGCGGCCGTGCGACGTCGCATCGGCTGGCATGCCGGCGGCGGCGGATTCTTGTTGACCGAGAGCCCCGAGTTCGTCCCGCAACGGCCGGAAACCGAGAGCCGCGCCGCGCTGTTGGCATTGCTTGGAATCCGAACAGAATCGCCGATCCTGCCGAGGCTCACGGCCCGCGCGGATGATCGGCTCTGGCCGCCACGCACCGATACCAAACGACGTCCGAGGATTGTGTTCCACATTGGCGCCGGCACCCCGGCTAAGCGCTGGCCCGCGGCGCACTGGCGTGAATTACTGGGACGAATGATTCTCAGCGGCGATTTTCAGATCGCGCTGGTGGGGGGCACCGGAGATCAAGAACGGGCCGCCGAAATCCTGGGCGATCAGCCATGGCCGCAGGTGATCGACGCCACGGGCAAGCTGGAGCTTTCTCGCACGGCGTCCCTGCTCGCGGGAGCGGACTTGTTCATCGGCGCCGATTCCGGGCCCGCGCATCTGGCCGCGGCCCTTGGCACGCCGGTCGTCGTGCTGTTCAGCGGCACGAATCACGCCGCCCAATGGCAACCGCGCAGCGAACACGTCACTGTCGTGCGCCATGACGTCGCCTGCTCGCCCTGCCATTTGCGCAGCTGCCCGTGGGCCGAACACCCGTGCATGACGCGAATTACGCCGAGCGACGTGCTCGATGCGGCGCTCGCCATGTTGCGCGCGGAGACCTGGCGTCCAACGACCACGGCGTCGCCGAACTTGATTCACGAAGCCGCTTAACCAGGAATGCATAACAGCATGGTCGCCTCGAATCGTCCGCCGGTCGACGCAAATCGTGCGCGACCGCTGCACAACGCCAGGCAACATTTGGGCCTCCTGTTCTGGAATCGTCGCGAGGCGGTGAACAGTTCGCCGCGCTCGATTCCGGCCTGGCACGCGGCGTTGTTCGCCGCGTGGTGCCTCTTGGTGACTGCCTGTTATCTGTATTGGTTGTTTCGCAGCTTTTCGTAACGCCGGTGAAATCGACATGTTGGCCTCGTTCACATCCATCCTGACGCTGGTCGCCATTCTGCTCGCCGCCTACGGCGTGGGACGGCCGCTGGTGCGCGCCTGGCGACTGGAAATGGAGGATCGCTGCGCGCTGGCCGTATGGAGCGTGTCGCTCGGATTAATCGTGGTCGGCGTCCTCTGGATGGGGCTAGGCTGCGTCGGCTTACTGTATCTCGAGTTGATCGCCGTATTCACAGTGGCGGCCGCCAGTTGGGGCATCGGCGAGATCGTGCAGGCATCGATTCATCGTCGAACATGCCCAGTATTGCGCGAGAAGGTGATGGATGAGCTGGGCCCACAAGCTTCGCGCATTTGGCTAAAGCTATTCGGCGCTTGTTGCCTGATCGCTTTGCTGGCGAGTTTAACGAGCGCTGTCGCGCCCCCAACCGCCGGAGATGCGTTGTGTTATCACCTGGAGTTGCCGAAGCGATTTCTTCAGGAACATCGCCTCGCCTACTTGCCTGACCATGAGAACTCCACGTTTCCGTTGCTCGTGGAGATGTGGTACTTGTGGGCGCTGGCGCTCGACGGTGGCGTGACGGCACAGCTCATGCATTGGGCGCTCGGCGGTCTGCTGGCCCTGGCCGCGGTACTGCTGGCGCGGAGTGTCGTAGGGCGCGACTGGGCCTGGTTTGCTGGCGGCATCGTGTTGCTCGCGCCCGGCGTGACGAATCAAATGACGGCGCCGTTGAACGACGTTGGTCTGGCGGTGTTCACGACGCTAGCCGTGGCAGCCTGGTGGCGCGCCGCGATCGACGACGACGGACCGCACTGGTATCTGTCGGCCGGCTTGATGCTTGGCGGCGCGATCGGCGTGAAGTACCTCGCGTTGCTCTTCGCGGCGGCCTTGTTCACTACTTGGTTCGGCTTGGCATGGCGCGATCGCGAGCGGACGAAATCCTGGCTGCGCGGCGCCGCTATCATGGTCGTGCTCGCGTCCGCCGTCGCCGGGCCGTGGTACGCGCGGGCTGCCTATTACCGCGGCAATCCGGTCTATCCGTTTTTTCAAAGCGCCCTCGATGAAAGCGCCGCGCCGACGATTCGAGAAAGCAAGTTGCCGCTCGGGCGCACCCCGTGGGGACTGCTTGCGGCGCCCTGGGCAGTCACGATGCACGCTGAAGATTTCGGCGGCCGCGGACATCAACTCGGGGCGGCTTTCCTGGCGTTACTACCGGGACTGCTGATCGCGCGGCGCCTGCGCGGCGTGCGCGTGTTGCTTGCGATCAGCGGGCTGTATTTCATTGGCTGCTTTCTGCTCCGACAGAACGTGCGTTTTCTTTTTCCACTCGCGCCGCTCTGGGCCGCGCCCTGCGTCTGGGTCTGCATGGAGCTGCGCCGCACGCCACGATTCGCGGCGGCGGGCGTCGCCTTCGCCCTCATTATGCTGACGGCGGTTGGCACGCTGTGGCCGACGTACCGGTCACGCCAGCACTGGGCCGTCGCCGTGGGCTTGGAAACGCGCGAACATTACTTGGAGCGTACAGAACCGACCTACCGAGCGGCAATCCTCGCGAACATTCTCACCGAGCGCGGCGCGAAAATCCTCAGCCAGGACAATCGCGGCTTTTACTTCGACGCCGAGGTCACACAGGAGTCCCTTTATCGCCGCCGCACCAGGTACGATTCGGCGAGCGGCGACCTGGCGATGCAACTGCGGCGGGCCGGTTTTTCGTACCTGCTGCTCGCCGACGCGACCGGAGACGGCATTCAGTACGACGACACGCTTGCGGAACTGGCTGAGCAAACACTCGCCTTGCCGCACCAACGCGATTTCCACGCCATCACGTCGTACCGCTTCCGAGACGCCGATGGCGCCGAACGGAGCTACCGCCTGTTGCGCGTCGAACCTGCTCTGGCGGCCGGTGAAGCGGTGCTTCGGCGCTAAGGCGGAGTAGCAACGCAACATTGTCTCCTTTCGCTCCGCGAAAGGTCCGGAGCCTTTCGCGGAGCGAAAGGAGACGTTGGGTGAGCCCGATCACAACGATTGCGCGGCTGCCCGTTTTTTTTGCCCTGCCCACGTATACAATTCCCAGTCTGTTACGACGATTCCTTTGCGAATCGCCTCCCGGGCGGTTACGCTAAAACGAGGCGGTTTTGTCGATCCAAGACCACGCGAGGGGCGCGTTCGCGCGAGCTTCGCCGGAGTTTATCCGGGGGGACGGTCTCGTATGAATGAACGTGCCCGCGCGCTCGCGATTTTGAAGCAGGCCCGGGATCTGCTTACCGATCGCCTCACCTCGCGGATCGTGGAATCCCACGAGGCGATCCTCGAAGACGCCGCGGGCATGTCGTACACCAGCGAACTGGAAGCCATCTACGATCAGGTCGGCGCCCGGCTCGTGCATGTCAACGCCCTGTTGGCGAATCTCCCGGCCAGCGATGAGTCCTCGCTGCAGGACGCCACGCGTCCGCAGCAACTCTTGACCATGTCGCCAGGCGACCCGGTCTTCGTCGCGTCGACAGCGTCACCGCATTTGGATCTGGCCGATGCCGCGCCCGTCGAAGCGCCGGCCAGCTTCCAATCCTTCGTACAACAAGTCGTCGCCGGCGAAGTCGACGCCGCTGGCGCAACGCTCGCCGGACTGCTCGAACTGGAACAATCCCGCGCCGCGCGTTGCGCGCAGCGGTTCCACGAGCGGTTGACGCAGGAGCCGGATTTTCTTACCAAGGCAATGCAACTCCGACACGCGCTGCGCTCCGGCAGCGCCAACGACGTGCTGATGATGCTCTGGGAATGCTTCGGACTCCAGGGCGTCGAGGCGGTCGGCGTCTACCAAACCCTTCAATCACGCGCCAGGATGACGGATCATGGATAAAAAGGCCAAGAAGCGCATTGACGTCCTTCAGCAACGCCTCCAAAAACTGCGCCAACAACTCGCCGGCGCGAAGTCCCAGCCGGACGACCCGCAAGACGCCATCAATCTCGAAAAAGAAATCAAAGACGTCACCACCGAGCTCGATGCACTGAAGTCCCAAAAATAGGTCAACTTCCGTTGGTCAGGCGCCCCGGCTGTAGGCAAAGAACTCGGCGAGAAAATCAAGCGCGGCAACATCCCGAGTCGATGCCGGCAAGTTGCCTGACGAGAGAGGACGCCGAACCGTTAGGCAATTGGCCGGCGCGGGCTTGGGATGTCGGATGGCGTTGGCACGGCGCGAAGACTTCTCGCTTTGGAGGGCATGCCTGAACTACGGGACTACATTAAGCCGCAAGCCTTTTTCGCCCGTGTCAGCACTTGCAAGGCCTTCGCGCGCGCGCGCGAGGCCCCGTCCGCCAAAATCGCCTCTACCTGCTTAGGATTCGCCGCCAGCTCTGCGCGGCGAGCGCGGGGTTCGGCGAAATATCTCTCGGCGGCGGCGGCGATCTGTTTCTTCACGTCGCCGTAGCCGAAACCACCGCGGCGGTACGTGGCGGCGAGTTCCTCGCGTTCGGCGTCCGTGGCGAAGAGAGAAAAGAGTTGATAGAGGTGATCCCCGTCCGGCTCTTTCGGCTCGTGCATCTGCCGTGAGTCCGTGGTGATGCTCATGATTTTCTTTTTCTGCGCCTTCGGGTCGTCGAAGATTTCCAACGTGTTGTTGTAGCTCTTCGACATCTTCTCGCCGTCGGTGCCAGGCACTTTGGCGGCGGCCTCCAGGATTTTTCCCTTCGGCATCACGAACGTCTCGCCGAAATGATGATTAAAACTCGCGGCAATGTCCCGGCAGACCTCGATGTGCTGCAATTGATCTTCGCCGACAGGGACGACATCGGCGTCGTAGGCCAGGATGTCGGCCGACATCAACACGGGATACGTAAACAAGCCGGCGTCCGCGGAGAGCCCTTTCGCCACTTTGTCCTTGTAGGCATGGCAACGGTTCAACAAGCCCATCGGCGTGCCGGTCATCAGCAGCCAGCAGAGCTCCGAAACCTCGGGCACGTCCGACTGCACGAAGAGCACGGCGTGTTCGGGGTTCAGGCCGAGCGCCAACAAATCGAGCGCGGCGTCGAGCGTATACTGCGCCAGCACCTTGGGATCGCGCACCGTGGTCAACGCATGCAAATTGGCAATGAAGTAGTACGATTCGTTGCCATGCTGCAGGTCGATGTACTGGCGAATCGCCCCGAAGTAATTGCCCCAATGAAACCGACCCGTGGGCTGAATGCCGGACAGAACGCGCATGGTTGACTCGAGAAATGACCGTTAATTGAGTTCGATGCCGCCAAGTACAAGTAGTGGAGAATGACTAATTTCTAAATCTGAATGTCGAATCAAAATTGAATGCATGAATGACGAATGGACCAAGTGTATCTCGCGTTCGCCATCGATCCTTTCAATCTTCGTCATTTGGATTTGATTCGACATTCAGATTTAGAAATTAGACATTCAGCTTCATCGTCCCCACGACCTCGCGAACGCTCGACGCCCTCAGTTCGCCGAGCGCCGCCGGCAGGGCCTCCAGTATCTCTAGCGACGCTCTCGGCCGGTAGAAGTTCGCAGTGCCGACTTGGATGGCTGTGGCGCCGGCGACCAGGAATTCCATGGCGTCGTCGATCGTGGCGATGCCGCCGACGCCGATGATCGGGATTTTGACCGCGGACGCAACCTGGTAGACCGCGCGGAGGGCGACCGGCTTGATCGCCGGTCCGCTCAGGCCGCCCATCCCGTTGCCGAGGACGGGACGCCGCCGCCGCCAATCGACGGCCATGCCAAGCAGGGTGTTGATGACGGAAAGCCCGTCCGCGCCGCCGGCCTCGGCCGCCCGGGCGATGTCGGCGATCCGCGTCACGTTTGGCGTCAGCTTGACCAGCACTGGGTATGAGCAAGCTTCCCGAGCGCCTTGGACGACGCGACGGCACATTTCCGGATCGGTGCCGAAATCGACGCCGTGGCTGACGTTGGGGCAAGAGATGTTCAGTTCCAGCGCGGCAATGCCAGCCAGGCCGTTCAGGCGCGCCGCCAGACCAACAAAATCGTCGTAGTCCTGGCCGGCGATGCTAATGATTACCGGCGCGCCGATCGTGGCGAGGTACGGCAGGTGATGGGCGATGAAGGCTTCGACGCCGTCGTTATCGAGGCCAATCGAGTTCAACATGCCGGAGGCCGTCTCGACCGTTCGCCACGGAGCGTTGCCGGCGCGTGGTTGCCGCGTGATGGTTTTGGGGATCACGCCGCCGAGCCGGGTCAGATCGACGAGGCCGGCCATCTCGCGAGCGTAGCCGAAGGTGCCGGAGGCGACCAGCACCGGGTTGGGCAGTTCCAGACGGCCCACTTGCACGGAAAGATCGACGTTCGCGGATACTTCCCGAGTCACGGGGCAAGCTACTGGAGAAAGGCGCGGGCGAGAAACACCAAGGCGCCGAATACGAGTTGGACGCCGCACGCAATCTAGTATAGCGAAGCGACTTACGCAACGCTGGGCGGCGTCCGAGCGGGCCGCCGCGCCCGATGCGCGGCAGCATTTGAGAGCACGTTTACAGGATGCCGCCGTGCGTACGATACGGCGTCAGGTGCGACGGCTGGTCCAGGAACCAGATGCGCTCCCATTCGTCGAGGAACATCCGCAAGTCCTCGGACGAATTGAGCGCCTGTCGGGTGCGACGCGCCGGATCGCCGGAATAGGCTGGAATAATGCAGCCCACGGAACTGGCCACGAAGATTGCCAACAGCGTTGCTGCGAGCAGATTGCGCATCACACAACTCCTCCCTGAGTCGTCAGTTCCGTCGCCACGGCCGCCGAGAATCGTTCTCGGCATGACGGTTAGCGCTGATCGCTAGACGCCTTGACCGTCGCTCGTTCATTCGCAGGTTATTCGGTCCTCTTGGCTCGCGCCAAGCAACTGAAATGGTTCGTTCCGCCTTCGTTGCCGAGATCTAACCACTTGTCATGCAAGGTGGTGATCGTCAGGCCGTCGGCCGGTGTCAGTGTTTGGTTTGTGGTTTCTGGTTAGCCGCTGTTTTGGTTAGCCGCTGTCGCCGTACGTTCCAGTGCCCTGTCCCAGGTTTCCGGCGGCTACTTCCGCGTCGCGTCGGGCGTCCTTCTCGGCTTCCTGCCGTTCCAGTTCGCGGACGCGTTCTTCCATCTCTTTGCCGGGCTTGAAAGTGACTACAAATTTGGCGGGGACGTGAACTTTGGTGCCGGTTCGCGGGTTACGCGCTTTGCGGGCGGCACGCTTCTTCACTTCGAACACGCCAAAGTTTCTCAGCTCAATCCGGCGTTCGTCGACTAACGTCTCAACGATCGCGTCGAACGTCTTTTGGACGATCTCCTTCGTCTTCAATTGTGTGAGTCCGATCTCTTCCGAAATCGTCTTCACAATCTCTTTCTTGGTCACGACTCGGTTCTCCTGTCGAGAGAGGCCTTAGCGGGTGAACTTCCGCTTGCCTCGATATCTCCCGGTCATGCTCCAAGTGTAAATGCCATAAGCACTAGTGTCAAGCTGGCAAGAGCAATCCAGTGGCGTAACTCAACGAGTTACAGGCATAGAATAGGCGGCCCAATTGGCCCGAACTATCCGCCTAACATTTGATTGTCAAAGAACTTGCGACGTGAAAACCGGCGAAATGCTCGCTGAATTGCCATAAGTCGTTGTCAGGCAACGACTAACTCTCAGCGATTGACATCTTGCCGGACGAACTCCACGACGCTTGGCCACGGCGGATTGCGCCGCCGGACGAAGCGTGCATTCGTTATCGACTACCCCACCAGCAAACTCCAACCAATTGTCAAATTCGGATCACGCGGAGCCGTTCGTTGATCTCGTCGAGGGAATACAGCTTGCCCTTCCCGCTGCCGGGGCAGGACTCGCAGGTGTCTTTCCAGGTGGCTTCGCTCCGGATATTGGACTCCCAGAAGGGCCAGGTGCGGCACTGTCGCGGGCGATCCTCGTAAACGGTGCAGCCTCGGGACTGGCCGTCGAAGAAGACGCAATCACCGTTCTCGAACTCGACCAGGCTCTTACGGATCCCCACGCTCCGGACATACTTCGCCTCAAAGTCCGCAACACTCATGGCGAATCGTCCTGCCAGGGCCGCGATCTCTTCTTTGTTGACCCACACGAAGCCAGGCGCCCCCGTGCAGCAATCGCCACACTGCGTGCATTCGAAGCGCAGACCCTGGCCATACCACGGTTCATCCGACATCGGGAAATCCCTTTCGGCTCAATGGGGCGCCGCCAGCGGCTCAGACCGCGGCGATTTCTCGAACTGCTTCGACGGCACGGTCAATTTCGTCCGGCGCGTTGAAAGCGCCGACGCTCATCCGCACCGTGCCGCCGCCTGACAGCGTTTCCAGGGCCTGATGCATGAGCGGGGCACAATGCAGGCCGGCCCTCACCTGGACCTGGTAGGCGCTATCCAGCAGCGTCGCGAATTCCTGCGGATTGTACCCCTCCACCTTGAAGCTGACGACGCCCACCCGTTGAGCGGATTCGGCTGGCCCATAGATGGTGACCGCCGCGATCGATCGCAGCCCCGTCAGTAACCGCTCCGTGAGCTCTATCTCGTGCGAACGCAATCGGCCGATTCCCGTCCGCTCGATGAACTGCAGCGCCACCCCCAGGCCAATCAGCCCTGGTACATTGTGATTACCGGACTCGTACTTTTCCGGCAACGAGTCGGGCTGCTGATCGTGGTCGCTGGACGTGCCCGTGCCGCCTTGCCGAAACGGGGCCAACTCTTGTTCCAACCCGGGCCGGATGTAGAGCAAGCCGGTGCCGAGCGGGCCCATGAGTCCCTTGTGCCCGGGTGCGGCGACCAGATCGACGCCTAAGTCGCGGTACGAGATCGGCAAATGTCCCAAGGTCTGCGCGGCATCGATCAACACCCTTGCTCCGCGTTCGTGAGCAACCGCGGCGATGTCGCCGACCGGCTGAATCGCGCCCGTGACATTCGAGGCATGTGAAACTGCCACGAGCCGCGTCGCCGGAGTGATGGCCGCCGCGATCGCGTCCGCCGACACAATACCGAAAGCATCGCAATCGACATGGGTCAGTTGGATTCCCCGCAAGGCGAGGAACCGCAGCGGGCGCAGCACGGAGTTATGTTCGATGACTGTCGTCACGACGTGATCGCCGGGCCGCAGCAGCCCATGCAGGGCCAGATTGAGGGCGTCGGTGCCATTGAAGGCAAAGGCGATCTGCTTGGGCTCGACGCCGCCGAGTAGCCGGGCCATCGCCTGGCGAGTGCGGCGCAACTTGTCGTCCACCGTGGCCCCTTCGCGATACGACCCGCGGCCCGCAGCGGCGCCGAGTTGCCGCTGATACTGGTCGACGGCGTCATAGACCTCGACGGGCTTCGGCCAACTGGTGGCGGCGTTGTCGAGGAAAATACGTGACGGCGCTGGCTGACTCATGCCTTGATGTTACGGCGCGGGCAATGCCGCGTCCAATTGCTGCAGCAATTCATCCGGACTCAGCCGCGTCAGGAACCGCTCCGAGCGGTAAACCCAGCGGACCTGGCCATCGCCGTCGACGATCATGGTGGTCGGCGCCGTGGTGTCGGTTCCTTCTGGCGACGACCCGGGGTGAATCACTTCCACGGCATCGGCGAGGCCGCGCTCCGCGTCGGAAATCACCAGCAGGTCGGGATAATCTTTCTGTGTGAGCAGCGACGTTTCCTGATCGTCCAGCGAGATCGCGACGAGTTTGGTATTTCGTTCCGCGAACTCCGCGTGACGGGCTTCGAGCTGACCTAGCTCGACCAGACAGATCGGTCACCACCGGCCCCGATAAAAGACGAGCACCGTCGCCACGCCTTGTTCCAGATCGCGATTGGCGAAGACCTCGCCAGCGGCCGTCGCGGTGCTGAACGTCGGCAGCTTAGCGCCCGCGTGAGCGGGACCGGCATACTCGGGCAAGCGTACCGCCGCGCCCAACATCAGCCATTCAAAGCCGCCCAGCAACGCCACGAGCGCTAATGCCGTCCAGCGCGGCCACGTGCGCCGGCGAATTACCGATACCACCACGCATGCCGCGCCCACCGTGGCCAGAATGGGGATGTACCAGGGGACAAACATCCGTTGCAGGACGTTGAACTGAATGACATACGCTGCGATCGGCAGGACGCAGAGGAGCAGTCCCAGCCAGAGCCAACTACGACCATTTGATTTCAGCACAGGTGCTGGGGATGCAGCTTCGGTTTCAGTTTTCATCGGCGCAATCCTGAATCGCGTAAGTTTCCAAGGGTCGCCATGGCCATTAATATAGACGCGAGCAGCGCCGGAAAGAGGTGGACAACGGGCGAAATCTCTGTTCACTTTTTTGTCGGGGTCGCTTTACCGTTTTGCTTGAGCTCCAAACTGCGCCAGCAATACCAGCTCGCCGCCGTGGCATAGGGCCGCCACTTTGCGCCGATTTCTTGCGCCGCGGTTTCATTCGGCAATTCGGCCAGGCCATACAGGTTTCGCATCGCCGCGCGAATGCCCAGGTCGCCGACCGGCAACACGTCCGGGCGGCCGAGCGAGAACATCAAGAACATTTGTGCGGTCCAGCGGCCGACGCCTTTGACTTGAACCAATTCAGCGATGATCGCCTCGTCGTCCTTACGTCCGATTTTTGTCAGGCTCAGTCGTCCGTCGCTCGTGGCGGCGGCCAGATCATGCATGAACGCGGCCTTGTTGCGCGAGAGACCCACGCCGCGGAGTTGCTCGATTTCCAGCTTCAACACGCCTTCGGGCAGTAATTCGCCGCCGGCAAGAGCGATCAGCCGATCGCGTATCGTCCGCGCGGCCTTGACCGACAACTGCTGCGAGACGATCGAGCAGGCCAACATGTGAAAGCGTTGGCGATCGATCTTTAACTGAAACGGGCCGACGCGTCGAATCAAGTCGCGCATCACTGGATCGGCGCGGTGCAGGTGCTTCGTCGCGGCGGCGGCTACTTCTTCGCGCTTGGCCATGCGTCGCAGTGTAACGCGACGATCTGGGATTGGATATACTCGGGTCGTAAGGCGTTTTGGAACCATTTTTCAATACGGGCACGATGAGCCATCACCTGATCTCCGTCGCGGAAGCATCGCGTCTGGTGGCCCAATATGCGCCGCTCGGCGGCTGGGAATGGGTCGAACTGCGCCATGCGCTGGGACGCGTGACCGCGCAATCGGTTGCCAGCGACATCGATTCGCCGCCGCACGACAAAACGATCGTCGATGGCTTCGCTATCCGCGCCGAGGACTTGTCGAACGGCGTGGGCGAGTTGGAAGTCATCGAGACGGTGATGGCGGGAATGTGGCCGAATCGCATGTTGCAGGCGGGGCAGGCAACGCGAATCATGACCGGCGCGCCGCTACCGATCGGTGCTGACGCCGTGGTGATGGTCGAGCGAACGACGTCTGTTGTCGGCGATGAACAGAGTCGAGTGCGGATCGACGATTCAACATTGCGCGTGGGGCAAAACGTCGTTCGGCGTGGCGCCGCGATGCGAGTCGGCGACAAAGTCATCGCCGCGAGGCGCTGCTTGCGCTCCCTCGAGATCGGGCTGCTGGCGGAAGTCGGGCGGGAGACCGTGAAGGTATGCTGGCGTCCCACGGTAGCTGTGCTGTCGACGGGAAACGAGCTCGTGCCACATCAAGACGTGCCGCGTGCTGGGCAGATTCGCAATTCGAACGGACCGATGCTGGCCGCGGCCGTACATCGCGCCGGCGGTGTGGCGCGCGAGCTGCCCATTGGCCCTGACGATCCGACGAAGTTGGCCGCGTTGATTCGTGACGGCCTGGACGCCGACATGCTGTTGATTTCCGGTGGCGTCTCGGCCGGCGACTTGGACCTGACGCCCGGCATCCTGCGTGAGTTGGGCGTCGTGGAAATCTTTCACAAGGTACAACTCAAGCCCGGCAAGCCATTGTGGTTCGGCGTGTTGCGCGGTGAGCGCGACAAACTCGTCTTCGGCCTGCCCGGCAATCCCGTCAGCAGCCTGGTGTGTTTCTTGCTCTTCGTACGCCCGGCGATCCGGCGTTACCTAGGGGAGATCGACGTCGAGCCGCGAAGGCAACGCGCCGTGCTTAGCGCGCCCTACCGGCAACGCGGGCCACGGGCAGCGTACGTACCCTCGAAGTGCGAGTGGAACAACGACGGCCTGCAGGTAAGGCCACTATCATCACAAGGCTCTGGCGATCTCCGCGCGATGATCGACGCCAACGCCCTGGCACATTTCCCGCCCGGCGACCAAGACTACGCAGCCGGCGCATCCATCGAGATTCTGCCGCTCGACGACGCGTAGCGTTCTCACTGAAAACTGAAAACTTCAAACTCCCACTTTCCAAGCCGCCGCCTCTTCGCCATCCAGCCGCAGCGTGAGACACTTCGCGCTGCCGCCGGCTTTGACGAATTCATCGAGCGGCGTTTCGCGCGGCGTGAAGCCGCGCTCTGACAATTGTTGATGCAGTTTCGCGCAGCCCGTGTTCGTCACGACCGTTTTACCGACCACCACGGCGTTGCAGGCGAAGCGTCGGGCTTCCGCTGCTTCGACTTCGATCAACGTGGACACCAGCTCGCGCAGCACCTGGCGGCCGTAGTCGTCGAAGGCGCCGGGAAAATAAATCGCCGTGTCGCGCTGGAGCGGGCAAAAGCACGTATCGAGGTGGTAGTAGTAGGGATCGACGAGTTCGAGCGGAATCACGCGGACGCCGAGCAATTCGCCGATCCGCTGATGCCCCCGCGCATCGCTCCGCATGCGATAGCCGGCGAATAGCGTGTCACCGCAAAAAAGCGCGTCGCCAGCGCCTTCGAAGTACACATCGTCCGGCATGCGCTCGATGCGAAATCCATTCCCGGCCAGCCACGCTTCGAAAAACGGCTGCTCTCCCTGGCGTTCGCGGTGACGGAAGTGCGCGAGCACCGCGAGGTCGCGATAGATAATCGCGGCGTTGGCCGTGAACACCAGGTCCGGCAAGCCCGGCTGCGGTTCGACCTGCGAGATTGCGGCGCCGGCCGCTTCCAGCGTACGGCGCAAACCTTCCCATTGCTCGCGCGCCACGGCGCTCTCGGCGGGCCGCGCGCGGCTCATCCAGGCATTGATTTCGTATTCAATGCCATAGAAATCCGGCGGGCACATCAGGATGCGAGGCTGGGAACTCATATCCCAATAGTACGTCACGGCAACGGCAAACCAAGCCGCCGTTGCCAAGCGACACCGACTGGAATACGGCTGTGGGAGGCGTCTCCGACGCCGATGGCTGAGCGTGGCGCCGAATTCAACGACTGACGATCAAGCAGCGCCCACTCCATCTGCGTCGGAAACGCCTCCCACAGATTCCTTTTGGTTCTATGAATCACTCGTGAAAGCGGTGATAAACGCCCATCCAGTATGGGAGCAGGATAAATGCGCCGTCGTCCCGTTCCAGGCCGCCGCTGCCGCCGTCCAGCTCGAACGGGTCGCCGTTCCATTTCATGACCCGGCGTTCGCTGGTCGGCAACGCTTCGACGGACAGTTTTCGGTCCCCGCGACTCTCATACGGTCGCAGCGCCACGTCACGGCGATTGCTGTTGGTCATGGAATAGCAAATCGTGTCGACCGGCACGTCGTGGAACCAGGCCAGGCACGCGTCGCGATCATATTCCGCTGCATCCAGATGCGCCTCTGCCGGGCGTTCTTGCGGCTTCGGCCAGTGGCTGGCCTGACGCCCCGCGGCGTAGATGTAGTTCAAGAGCGGACTTGTTTCTGGCCGTTCGATTCGCCAGGAGCGTTCCAAGCTGGCCAGGTAGACTTTGCGCAGCGCCGGATCGCGCTCGTACATCAATAGCGGGTAGTACGCCAGGAACGCCAACTCGTCGTCGCTATGGTTGACGTGGTGCAGCGGCCAGGTGATTTTCTGCAGCACTGTATTCATCTCGTAGCTCTCACGTTCGATCAGATGTTTGAGCGCAGCGGTGTATCGCGGCGCGCCGGTCATGTACTCGGCCACCTTGAGATGCGAGAGCATTTCCAACGAATTCAAGCCGCGGTCGTCGATCCATTCCAGATCGTGATTTAATTTCTCCGGCGCCCAAACGCCCCAAGTGGTCGGCGTGCCTGGCGGGCCGACATAGTAGTAACCGTGGTCGAGGATGTGGTCGGTGATCCGCGAGACGTAGCCGCGAATCTCCTCGCGTTCCTGCTCGTCCGCCACGAGGTCGTAGTACACGGCGTAGGCGAAGTAGTGGCCGTCCAACTCGTCGCTCGACGTGTCTCCTTTCCACCACCACTTACCGTCCGACGAGCGATGCCATTCGCCGCCGTACTTCTTGGGATCGTCGTCGATCGGCACGAAACTCCGCGCCACGAAGCCGGGGATTTTTGTGATCCGTTCCTGAAACATCAACGCTTCCAGAGATTGACGCGCATTGCGTTTGGCATCCTCGCTCTTGGTCGCGCCATAGCGAAAGGCTTCTCCGGCCACGTACATGCTGGTCCAGAGGCCGTCGTTATCGCTGGATGGCTGGACGTAACCGGCCGCCACGTCGCCGGGTTTTTCGAGGCGGATTTCGGCGACCAGGCCATGGCGCACATGCCAGCGCCGCAGGTTGGCTTGAACTTCTTCCATCTTGGCGTCCAAGGTCGTGGACGTGGCGGTCAATGCCGCCGCGCCTGCGGCGGTGTCCACGATGACGCGGCAACTGCCGTCCGGCGCTGCCCTGGCTAGCGAGAGGCCGCGCACTTCATCCGACGGCAACCAGCGCGGCGAATGAAATAGGCTCCAACGCTCGGCCTGAGGGCTCAGCAACATCAACCCATGCGGGCTGCCGACCCAGAGAGTGCCGTCCGGCGCGCGGACGCCGCAGGTGAGATGGTCGTAGGGCGTCGTCGGTGACGCTGCTTCGAGGTCGCGCAGTTCATCGGCCGTCAAAGACGCACCCATCGATGGCGGCAACGTCGCGGAGTCGAACGGCGCTGTACTCCAATTCAAGACGTTTGTGCCGACCTCGGCGCAGAGTGCGATCAGGCAAATCCAAGGAAGCATCACGGAAGCTCGCAGATGGTCAGGTGGGAAACTCAGGCGGGCGGCTCATTCAGGATAACATGCCGGATTTGCCGGAGCGACCGCCACGCGAGCGAATGCCCCTGCGTGGGATATTGACCGGATACGGCGGCTCGGCGAAATTGATACGTGCCGCCCGTGACTTCCCGCCGCACTTTTTTGCCCGCCCCGGAGCCGCTCGATGCCAGTTCGCACCCGTTGGAGGATGGCCGCTTGGTTGTTGATGGTTGGCGTTTGTCCCTTGGCCGGTGCGGAACCTTGGCCCAGCTGGCGCGGCCCTCAGAATAATGGAGTGAGCAGCGAAACCGGGCTGGCGGAGAGTTGGAGCACGACCGAAAACGTCGCCTGGAAGCTGCCGATGCCGGGACAGGCCGGAGCGACACCGGTGGTGTGGGGCGATCGCATGTTCGTCGTCTCCGCGGCCGACAAGGATATCTTGCTGCTCTGTATCGACACGACGACGGGGCAGGAAGTGTGGCGCCGCACGGTCGGCACCGGCAACAACCAAGTGATGCGCGGTGAGGGGAATTCGGCCTCACCGTCCCCATCGACCGACGGGGAACACGTGTGGGCGTTCGCCGGCACGGGCGATCTGGTGTGCTTCGACTACGCCGGCAATGAAGTCTGGCGGATGGACGTACAGAAGAAGTACGGCCAATTCGACATTCAATTCGGCATGACTTCGAGTCCGCTGTTGGACGGCGACCGGCTGTATTTGCAGTTACTGCATAGCGCCTCGAAGAAGATCGTCGCTTTGCATAGCAAAACCGGCGACGAAGCCTGGGTTCACGTGCGGCAGAGCGACGCCTACGCGGAGAACGAACACGCTTATACCTCGCCGATGCTCTACCGCGACGGCGAGCGCGAGTTCCTCGTCACGCATGGCGCGGATTATGTTATCGCGCATCGACTGACCGACGGCAGCGAGATCTGGCGCTGCGGCGGCATCAATCCTCAGGGGGCCGGCTACAACGAATACCTGCGCTTTGTCGCCTCGCCCGTCGTTACCCCGGGTTTGATCGTGGTCCCTACGGCCAAGAACGGCCCCGTGTTGGCATTGCGGCCGGACGCCACCGGTGACATCACAGCCGAAGCGGCCGCGCATGCCTGGAAGTTCCCGGACAACACGCCGGACGTCCCCTCGCCGTTGGTCCATGACGGACTGGTATATCTCTGCCGGGAGAATGGTGTGCTGTTGTGCCTCGACGCGGCCACCGGTGAAGAGCAATACAAATCGCGGCTACATTCGGACGTCTATCGTGGTTCGCCGGTGTACGGCGATGGCCGGGTTTACGTCGCTTCGCGCGACGGCACCGTCAGCGTGGTCGCCGCCGGCCGGAAGTTCGCCAAGCTCGCCGAAATCTCGATGGGCGAGCCGATTTCCTCGTCGCCGGTGATCTCCGAGGGGACGATCTTCCTGAGGACGTATGAGAATCTGTACGCCATTCGGCCGGCCCAATGAGATTGCCCATTTGCTCTGGCCTCCACTCCGGCTTCTCGGGTACTTTCTACTCGCGAAAGTATCCGAATGGACTGGGAGGTTTGGGGGATGTCGCGACAAGAGCTGGAAGCGCAGATCGCCGCGATTCATTGGTACCATGAGTTCGATTTCGGCCAGGGGCTGGTCGCCCGGTCGTCGACGCCCGATGTCGCGGCGCATCGACGGATTTGGCGTTTGATTTCCGACCAGTTCGACGCGATCGACTGGCGCGGCAAATCGGTCCTCGATATCGGCTGCTGGGACGGCTATTGGAGCTTCGAGGCTGAACGACGCGGGGCGGCGAACGTGCTGGCGTCGGACGACGTCTCCCAGAACTGGGCCGCCGGTGCGGGCTTGCGGTTGGCCAAGCGGTTGCTCAAGTCGCAGGTGGAACTCAATCAAAGCCTGTCGGTCTACGACTTGGCGACGCTTGGCAGAAAGTTTGACGTCGTCCTCTGCCTCGGCGTGTATTACCACTTGCTCGACCCGTTCTACGCGTTCGCGCAGATTCGGCACTGCTGCCATCCAGGGACGATCGTCGTCTTCGAAGGCGATATGGCCCGCTATGGCATGCGCTCGGACGTCGCTTGCCTGCCCTTTGGCGACGCCACGGCGCCGCTCTTCGTGCCGACGCCGCGGACGCTAACCAATTTGCTCCGCGCCACTTACTTCAACGTCAGCGCGCAGTCGTTTCTCAACTCCGCGCCGCGCGCCTGGGCGAAGAGCGTTTGGCGTCGCATCACGGGCCGCGCGCAATTGCCAAGTGTGGATCGCGCCGTCACGGTCTGCCGTCCGTTCTCGGGCAGCAACCCGCTGCACGATTACCGCCCGCCGTTCGGATTGCATGAGTACGACGAGCGCTTCAACGCGCTACGCCAGGCTGCCGCATAGTTATGCGGGTCGAATTAGCAATTCAGCTTGAATTGCTCGTTCAACTGCGGGAGGCGTCTCTGACGCCGATGGAGTTGGCTTGTTTCGCGAGCAAGACCTTAGAATTGTCGCTCGCGTCCGTTGCATCGGCGTCGGAGACGCCTCCCACAGTCGAACACTGTTCGGGCCTGCTGATTCAAACGCCGAACCAGAAGCGTGACGGGGCCGGCGCGGTTTTCATGCCCGGATCCGGGACCATCCAGATGGTGTTCTCGCCATCCTGTTGTGAATGCGGGCCGCGGAAGGCCGGATTGCGGACGCCAGGGAGCAGCGAGACATCGAAGATCTCGTCCACGCCTGACACGAATTGAAACGTCGCCACGGTCTGCTGGCTGGCCAGGTCGAAGACGCCGACGCCGCATTTGAGCTCATCGATCTTTTCCGCGATCGGCATGCCGCCGAACGTCGAGGTCTCGCGAATCTTCGACAGGCCGATGAATGCGAACTGGCCGTGCATCGCCAAACCGCGCGTGTAACCGGGCATGTCCGCCACCGGCTGAATTGCTCCGGTCGCCACGTCCACGTTGGTCAGGCGTCCGCGGCCGGAGTCGAGGACCCAGAGCTTATTGTCGAAGATGCGCGGCGAGTGCGGCATCGCGAAACCTGTTGCCACGATCCGCCCGCTTGGCACTTCCATCACACAGCCGGTGTTCACCTTATTGGGGCGCCAGCCTCCGGCGGTGTCGGTCTGGGCCATGGCCGTCGCATATTTGACGGCGCCGTTTGCGACGGCCAGCCCGTTCAAGTGGCACCGATCTTCCGCCGCCAAGGCGGAAATAAACGGCGGACGCCAACGCGGCACGAAGCTGAAGCTGCTATGCGGCGTGGCGAGGCACGAGAACAAAGTGTTGACGACCCAGAGTTCTTGTCCGACGTACGCCAGTTCGTGCGCCTGAATCTCGCCGGTCACGACCGCCTGACGCGCGAGATAACACGCGTCGTGGCTGCCGGCCGGCGGCAAGCGTCTCGCGATATCGATGGCGTTCTCCAGAAACCAGAATTGATCCCGGCAAGCCACGGCGATCCCTTCCGGACGGACGGCGACCCCCATCGGGCGATCAAAATTGATGAACGTGAGGTGCAGTTTGCCTTCGCGCGCGGTGAGCGCGACGAGCTTGCCGGCCTGATAGGTGCTGACCAGGAGCGTCGCGCCAAGATGCTCCAGGATCGGCACGAAATGCCGCGAGCATTCGTACTGCACTTCGCGCAGATTTTCCTTGGGTTTCGCGTCGGGTTCCGTTGGACTGCTGGCGTCAGTGGACATCGTGCATTTCGCCTATACGTGGGGGAGCATTGGCGGGGTCAGTCTAGAGACGATGCAGGGCGGGGTCAACAAATGTCCCCGCGTCCGGCGCGGCCCTTGCCTCGGCGTTTCTCGACGTGGTAAACCGGTGTCGAGCGCCCACCTTCGAAACTTGGATTCACTATGCAAACGCCAGCGGCCCTCGGCTACCGATTTCCCGCGGAATGGGAGCCGCACGCGGCGACCTGGCTCTCCTGGCCGCACAATCCGGATACCTGGCCCGGCAAGTTCGAGCCCATACCGGCGGTCTGGGAGGAACTGGTGCGCACGCTGGCCGAGTTCGAGCCGGTCCATATTCTCGCTGGCGGGGAATCGGTGATGGCCGATGCGCAACGTCGCGTGGGGCAGTTGGCGAATGTCACGCTCCACGACGTGCCCACCAACGACTGCTGGGCACGCGACCACGGAGCGATGTTTCTCACTGGCCCGCTGGGAACGGAACCGGCGCTGATCGACTGGGGCTACAACGCCTGGGGAGGCAAGTACCCGCCGTTCGATTTGGACGACCAGGTGCCGCGCTACGTCGCCGAGTTCACGCAGCGCCGGCGCTTCGATCCGGGCATCATCCTCGAAGGGGGCGCGATCGACGTCAACGGACTGGGCGCGGTGCTGACCACCGAGCAATGCCTGCTAAATGTGAATCGCAATCCGCAGCTCACGCGCCCGGAAGTGGAACGCTACCTGCGAGAGTATCTCAATGTCAAAAAAGTACTCTGGCTGGGCGGCGGTATCGTCGGCGACGACACGGACGGCCACATTGACGAGTTGGCCCGCTTCGTCGGTCCGCGCACCGTGGTGGCGGCCGTGGAAGATGATCCGACCGACGCGAACTTTGCGCCGCTGGCCGAGAACCTGGAACGGTTGCGCTCCTTCACCGATCAAGACGATCAGCCGCTGGAGATCGTCACGCTGCCGATGCCGATGCCGAAATTCTTCGGCGAGCATCGCCTGCCGGCGTGCTATCTGAATTTCTATGTCGCCAACGGCGTGGTGATCGCGCCGACATTCGATGATCCAGCGGACTCCGTAGCGCTTGCGACGTTAGGAACACTATTCCCCACGCGTCAAGTCCGCGGCATCCGCGCCCTCGACCTTATTTGGGGCCTGGGGGCGTTCCATTGCATCACGCAACAAGAGCCGGCGTAAAACCTTCGAGTCGCAATAATGCTGCTGCCATCGAAAAGCGATCGGCCGCGCGATGCCTCGATATCGCGCGGCCGTGAGCGACGACTTACTGTGAAGTGATTACCTACGCCGCCGGTGCAGCAGGGCCAATGCCCCAACGCCCGAAAGGCCCAGTAACACTACGGTACTCGGCTCCGGTACGACTTCGAACGAAATGCGATAGACTTCTTGGTCCGCGGTGAGCTGACTGTCGAACGAGTAGCCCGCGGCCGTGGTGAGGCCGTTGAAAATGTCGAGGCCCGCGAAGTTGAAATTCACCACGCCTCCTTGCGGCGTCCGGAGGCTATTGTCACCAATCTGGAGAAAGGCGGCATTAGCCGGGTCGTCGAGTTCGGAGCCTGCGTCCCAGATATCGCTGGCTTGCTGGCGGATCTCCGTGAGATTCAGTTGACCGTTTTCATCGAACAGCAGGTACTGCATCGGTGAGTCGTTACCGATAAAATAATCGTTGCTCGGCACGACCATCGAGGCAAATGTGAAGTATCGATTGACCGCGGTGTCCACCGTGAGGATCGTCGTGCCTGTGCCTCCGGGGAGCAACGGTCCGGCCGGATTGGGCAGGGCGCTGCCGAAGTTCGCGCTCGGCTCGGCGGCCATGAAAGCGGGGAACCAGTCGGATCCTGAACCTCCTTCCGCGATCGAGATAATCGCCGCGGATGCTGCTTCGCCGTTATTGAACGAGTCATAGTTTCCCGCATGGACGCCGAACCGCAGCGGCGCGAAAGCGACGCTGTCCATCGGCGCCAGATTCTCGACGGTAACTCTGAGTTGGACCATTTCCCCATGCGCGGCGCCAGTGAACAAGCCGGCGACTAAGATGGCGAGACGTCCGACGTGCGAAATCCGCATACGTTGCTCCTCGAAGTTGGGATGCTTTTCGCAAACTGCCAGATGGCGGCGAATTCGAGCGAGTTTAAGTACAACGCCGGGCCGCGGCTGTGTGATACATCACATTCCAACGGATTACTCCCGTTCGCTTGCTTGCTTCCGTTGCGAATGCTCAAGGCGGTTTGTGAGCTAGCTCACAAACCGCGCGACTCGGGCTGTGGTAGGTTTATCAGATCAGGTTGATTTCCGGAGTACTGCCGCTGTATCGACTGTTAATTCGCCAAATGCGCCTACTAGACCAACAGAACCGCGCCGACTACCGTAGCCTGGGTCCTCGACGAACGGCGTCAGGCGGAGAAGGCATGTCCGAGCGTTATTGGTTGCTCAAAAGCTGTGCGTTGCTCACAGCTGTCTCGGCCGACGATCTGCGCCGACTGGAAGCCCGCTCGCGTGTTCGCCGTTTTCGTACCGGCGAGCTCGTCTATCTTCCGTCCGACGCCGCCGACGGCGTGCTGCTTTTGGCCGAGGGGCGCATCCGAATCGGTAGCACCAGCCCCGAGGGAAAGAGGGCAATTCTCGCTTATGTCGACCCCGGTGAACTGTTCGGCGAGTTGGCCATGTTCGGCGGCGAGACTCGCGACGAGCTGGCGGATGCGATGGCGCCGTCGCTAGTTGTTTCGCTGCCCCGCGAAGAAGTGTTGCGCATCATGAATGAGAATCCCGGTCTCGCCGTGGGCATTACCAAACTGATTGGGCTCAGGCGGCAGCGGATCGAACGTCGTCTCAAGTCGCTGCTGTTTCGATCAGTCCGTCAGCGGCTCGTCGAACTTCTGTTGGAACTGGCCGAGCGCTACGGCCGGCCGACGCCGGAAGGAGTTGTCATCGAGTTGCGGTTGTCGCACCAGGAACTCGCTAGCGCCATTGGCAGCACTCGGGAATCGGTTACGCTCATGATGGGTGAACTGACCGACGAGGGACTTGTCGGAAAGCGGCGCAGTCGAATCATTTTGTGCGCCACGGAAATGCTACGCAAACAAGTCGCAGGTGATGCGAAGGAGCGCCACAAGTCGAATCGCCGCACAGATAGTCGAGGTTAACGAACCCATGCAACCATCGTCCGGTCCATCATCCTGGTCAGACTGTCCGCCTGGCGTCTTGTTAAGGGCGGCAGGGCGATTGCAACGCCGGCGAACATTGCGCACCGCCGCGCCGGTGATTGCCATGGTGGGCGTCGTGTTGCTCGCCAGCTGGTACAGTTGGCCTACTGCTGCGCCGCAATTTAAGCCGGGGGTTGACGTCGACTATTGTTACGGCGATATCGCTTGCCACGAGGTTGTGCATCGGCTCGGCGATCTTGCCACAGGAAACGTCGACGCCACGACTCGGTCCAAAATGGAAGAACATCTGAGGCAATGTGCAAAATGCCGTCAGGTGCAAACGCAACTGGATGGACAAATCCAAGTAACGCCGTCGCTTGGCGCCGTCGCGTGGCAGTCACGCGCACATGCGCCCTAGACCCATACACCCGGCACGCGTCGTAAGCGATTAATCACCACGTTGCTTGATCTCCGCGATGACGGTCGCCGTGCCGTCGGGCAACAATTTGCGCACGCGCGGGAGCCAGTCTTCGCGGCGTTCGGCGTCAACGGCGGCGACCATGAGGATCGCGGCGAGGGAACCGAGTCGTCTGATGAACATTAAGTGCCCTCCGGGGCGCGTCCAAGGTCTGCCCCGCCAGCACGCTAGCCAATCTTCGGCAGCGTGAATTCGCCGCGGTATTCGCGGGTCAGCAGGGCGTCGGCATGGGAGTTGTCGACGAACGACTCGCCTTTCAAGACGAGCCGGGCGCCTAACGACAGCGGCGTCTTGGCGAGGTCGACGCCGTGGTCGTGGAGGTGCTGCTCCATTCTGGAGTAGGCATCGACGAATTCCGGCCGGGCATTTTCCGACTCCAACCGCGCGCGAATCTCTTCCGGCGTGGCGGTTTGGCCCAGGCGGTGAGAGATGTTGGCGACGTGGCAGAGCGAAGTCGATTGATGACCTTCCAGGATGTCGCCGTTGAGATCTTCTTGCTTGCCGCTGCGGACGGCGCGGATGAAGTTGGCGAAGTGGTTTTCGCCTTCCCTTTGGAACGTCTCGATCAACTTGCCGTCGAGGTCAAAGGCCGACGTGCCAGCGACGAATCCATGCTCGCATTCGACGATCCAGCCCTCGTCGAGATCGGGCCGGTACGTCGCAGTCTTCAGGTTGCGCGTTTCCTGCACGATGGCGAAATCGTCGAAGCCATGCACCGTGATCTGGGTGTTGGGGGTTTCTCCGGCGTCGCCGAATCCGAAGCGCCCGCCAATGCTGAGCACCGAGTTGCCTAGCCCGCCGGCGCCACCCGTTAAGATGCGGCAGGCGTCGACCTGGTGAATGTTGTTGTTGGCGATTTCGCCGTTGCCGGTGTTCCAGTACCAGTGCCAATCGTAGTGCAGGTTCGGGCGCGTGAGCGGCTCGTCTTGCGCGGGGCCGAGCCAGCGGTTGTAATCGACTTGCTTAGGCGGTTGATACGCGCCGGGCTTGCCGATCGTCTCGCGCTCGCGGTAGACGATGCTCCGCGCGAGCTTGATCTTGCCGAGTTTGCCGGCTTGGAGGTATTCGGCCGCGGCGCGGAGATCGCCACTGGAACGGCGTTGGGTGCCGGCCTGGCAGAGGCGTTGATGATGCCGCGCGGCTTCGACCATGCGGCGGCCTTCGACCACGTTGTGGCAGACCGGCTTTTCGCAATAGACATGCTTGCCGGACTGGATCGCCCAGATCGTCGCGAGCGCGTGCCAGTGGTTGGGCGTCGCGATAGAGACTGTATGGACGGTCTTGTCGTCGAACACCTTGCGCATGTCGGCCACGGCCTCCGGCGCGCGGCCCTGCTTGTCGATGACGCGTTGTTTGCTCTTGGCGAGGATCTCCGCGTCCGGATCGCAGATGTAGGCGATCTCCACGCCTGGGATGTTCATGAATTCGTCGAGGTGATCGCGCCCGCGATTGCGGAGACCAATCACGGCGTGGCGAATCACGTCGTTCGCGCTCTTGGAGTTATCTTGCGCTCGCAAAGGAATCGGGGTCAGGCCAGCGGCGGCCAGCGCGGCGGCGGCCAACATCGATTCTTCCAAGAACTGCCGACGCGTGGACCGGGACATGGAACGGCTCCTCGTGTGCAACGAGCGTGGGGACGTGAACGCGATGACCCCTAGTATCGCGAGCCGTGGCGGGAATGGCAACCATCGCAGCGGCCGTTACTGGACCTGGGCCGGATGGTTTACGCGCCAAGCAATGGGCGTGTTATACTGTCCAACCTGACAGAGACTTCGTGACCACTCGCCCATCCATTCCTAGGTACGCCTAACGCCATGCCTACTTATCCAAGCGACACGACTGGTTCTTCCACGCGCCGTCAATTCCTCGGGACGACAGCCAAGACCTTCGCGGTGGGAGCGTTGGGGGCTGCGGCGCTGCGTTCGCCGCGCGCCGCGCGGGCGTTTGCCAGCGTCAATGACCAAATCACCGTCGGCGCCATCGGCGTCGGCGGCCGGGCGAGCTTGCTGTTGGAGCAGTTGCCGGAATCGGCGCGGATCGTGGCGCTGAGCGACTGCAATGTGCCGCGGGCCGAGGCGTTCAAGGCAAAGCAGCAGGGAGACTGGCCGGTCTATCAGGACTACCGAAAAATCCTCGATCGCCAGGACATCGACGCGGTGATCGTCGCCACCGGCGAATTCCAACGCGTGTTGCCGTGCATCAAAGCCTGCCAGGCCGGCAAGGACGTGTACGCGGAGAAGCCGCTCACGTTGTATATCAAGGAAGGCCGTGCGCTGGTGGACGCGGTGCGCCTGCACAAACGCGTGCTGCAAGTCGGCTCGCAGCAGCGGTCGATGGAAATGAATCGCGTCGCCTGCGAATTGGTGCGCAGCGGCGGGTTGGGCAAGGTCTTGGAAGTCCGCGCGATCAACTACGGTGGCGCCGAGGCCTCGCCAGCGGGCGGATTGCCAGAATCGCCAGCGCCGGAAGGGCTCGACTGGAACATGTGGCTCAACCAGGCCGCGGAGCGACCGTTTAACCAGGATTGGATGGGCTGGATGCGCTGGCGCGACTTCGCCGGCGGCGAGATGACCAACTGGGGCGCGCACGGCGTCGACCAGATCCAATGGGCGCTCGGCATGGACGACACCGGCCCCGCGGAATTGCGTCCGCTTTCCGCAGGCCCGAACGGGCAAGTTTCGATGCGCTACCCGAACGGCGTCGACGTGAACTTCGTGATCGAGCCCGGACACGGCCCGATGGGGGGCGCGGTGTTTATCTGCGAAAAGGGCAAGCTCGAAATCAATCGCAATAAGTTTGCGTCGAACCCGCCGGAAATCGCCAAGGAACTGGAAGCGAAGCTCGACGTGGTCGAGGAAGAGCGCAAGTGGAGCGACTCACTCGCGCTCTGGCAAGCGAAGTGGCACATGCAGAACTGGCTCGATTGCATCCGCTCGCGCGAAGTGCCGGTGGCGGACGTGGAAATCGGCCACCGTTCGGTCTCGGTGTGCCACTTGGCGAATATCACCCGCGCGATTGGTCGCCCGCTGCGTTGGGACGCCGCGAAAGAGCAATTCGACGGCGACGACGAAGCGAACGCGCTGTTGGATCGCCCGCGCCGCAAAGGCTTTGAGTTGCCGACGTCGTAGGACCGTGGCAACCGTTACCGGTCAATACTTGATCAGGCTGAATAGCTCGTAGCGTTTTAGCCTTGCTGCGCCACCGAGGTCGCCAAGCTCGATCACGAACGCGCAGCCAGCCACAATGGCCTTGGCTTGCTCGATCAGATTGCAACACGCTTCGATGGTGCCACCGGTGGCGAGCAGATCGTCTACCAACAAAACGCGCTGTCCAGGGGAGACGCCGTCGATGTGGATTTCCAGCGTGTCGCGGCCATACTCCAGTTCGTAGTGGAAGGCGTGCGTTTCGAAAGGCAGCTTGCCTGGCTTACGAATCGGCACGAAGCCGACGCCGAGTTCGATCGCCAGCGGCGCGGCGAAGATGAATCCCCGCGCTTCGGCCGCGGCGACGACGTCGATCTTCGACTCGCGGTAATGCTGCGCCAAACGGCGGATCGACTCTCGCAACGCCTCAGCGGAGGCCAACAACGGAGTGATATCGCGAAACATGATCCCAGGCTTCGGAAAGTCCGGGATGCTGCGGATGTGATCTTCAAGCGTCAAGCGGAAAGATTCCTTCTACTGCTTCGACTGTGGGAGGCGTCTCCGACGCCGATGGAACAGACTAGGGGGCGGGCAACACGCGTTACACTTGCCCTGCGGCCGGCACCACAAACGGTTTGCGATATTCGCGCGTCAGCATCGCCTGCGCTGGCTCGGTGCCAGGGATCGATTCGTTATCGACGTCGATCTTGAGGGGCACTCCGCACCAGAGCTTGACTTTGCCGAGGTCGACGGCGCGGTCGGCCAGGTGACCCTTGAAGCGATCCCAAGTTTCCAGGTCGACCTGATGCCCGCTCAGGTACGACTCGCAATCCGGGGCGTTAAGGTGTTCGCCGAGCCGCATCGAGATGTTACCCAAGTGGCACAGGGCGCTGGAGAGATGCCCTTGCTCGATGTCGGCGTTGAGGTCCTGGTAGTTGCGGCTGCGGACCGCGCGGATGAAGTTCTCGTAGTGGAGATCGTCGCCGCCCGGGCCGGTGAATTCCTGAATCACCTTACCGTCGAGGTCGAAGGCCGTGCTGTGGTTGTAACCGTCCTGCACGATGTATCCCGTCGTGCCGTGGAAAACAACGCCGACGCCCGCGTCGCGGTACTTTTCCGTTTCCAAGCCACGGACTTCGAAAATCAGCCTTTTGTCGCCGTAGATGTGCTCGACGACCTGCGTGTTGGCTACGTCGCCGGCGTCCTCATAGCCGAAGCGGCCGCCGTAGCTCAGGACCGTGTCGCTCAGCTTGTCGATTCCGAGGCCCCAGCGGGCGATATCCATCTGGTGGATGCCCTGGTTGCCGAGGTCGCCGTTCCCCTGTTCCCATTGCCAGTGCCAATCGTAGTGCAACCGCTCGCGCATGAGCGGTTCCAGCGGCGACGGGCCGCACCAGAGGTTGTAGTCGACCGTCTTCGGCCAAGGATAACAGGCGCGCGGGCCGATCGAGTCGCGGCGCTTGTAGCACAGTCCGCGGGCAATCTTCAGCTCGCCGATGCCGCCGGCGCGCATGAAGTCGATGGCTTTCTTCGTGCCCGGCATCGAACGGCATTGCGTGCCGGTTTGGCAGATGCGCCCGTACTTGCGGGCCGCCTCGACCATCCGCCGACCTTCGCTCACGTTGTGGCTGACCGGCTTCTCCACGTACACGTCTTTGCCGGCTTGCATCGCCCAGATGCTAACCAACGAGTGCCAGTGGTTTGGCGTGGCCGTGGTGACGATATCGACCGTGGGGTCGTCGAACACCTCACGCATGTCTTGTACGAACTTGGGGCGATGCCCCTGAGACTTCTCAATCGCGGCGATGTGCCCTTGCGCGCGCTGCTCGTCGGCGTCGCAGATATACGTGACCGCCGCGTCCTTACGCTCGCGGAAATGCTCCAAATGGCTGCCGCCGCGCCCGCCCGACCCAATCACCGC
>Ga0163153_10002304_pt1 | contig 28254 bp, 19 predicted proteins | sample OliLakLV19MP6IB1_FD_148629 | JGI IMG/M metagenome (GOLD analysis project Ga0163153, IMG submission 148629) | Freshwater microbial mat bacterial communities from Lake Vanda, McMurdo Dry Valleys, Antarctica - Oligotrophic Lake LV.19.MP6.IB-1 | ecosystem: Environmental > Aquatic > Freshwater >...
TCTGGCGGCCGGAAAGAAAAAAGAAATGGCCAGCAGACCATTGACGTAAAGCCGCTTGGTCGAGCCATCAAAACTGATGGCCAGATGCGTCCATTGGTTGGATGGAATCTGGGACGGGGCTTCCACGGAGTTCGCCGCGTTGAACGTAAACCGCGGAAAGCCGCTGACGATTTGCAAAAACCATGGCCCCACGCCTCCTTGGGAAGAGCCGCTCGAGATGATGGTCTGAAAGTCGCCGGACTGCACGGTGGGGTAAACCCAGGCTTCAGCCGTAAATTGAGCCGGTTTCAGGGTGGCGGAGTTCGGCACCCGCACGTGGACCGCGCCATCGAAACTGAACGCGCCGCCGACCATTCCCGTTGAGGTGACACTCGGCGCGACGACATTGGTACCGCTGTAAAAGACGCCGTCATGTCCGCCGACCGTATCACTGGCGTCCGTCTCGGCACGCCAAAGCGCAATCAATCCGGGCGGCGGCGGGACGGCAGCGACGAATCTGCCGCGCATCGTCTTGTTGGTATTCATGGTCAGCGACACCGGATTGCTGACGGTGTTCAGGCTGCCTGTCCAATCGCGGAAAAGACTGGGCTCGTGCGGCGTCGCCGACAAGGTAACCAGTTCGCCCAGATCGTAACTGCGTTTCAACGGCACGGACGTCACCTCGCCAAATCCGGAACCAATTGCGGCCAGGGTCAGTCGTGGCCGAAAGGCGGCGCTGTTCGTGGGGTTGGTGCCATCGCGGAACTCGTCGAGGTTCGAGAGGCCATCGCCATCGAAGTCGCCCAGGCTGCGCTGGTTGGTGATACTGCCAAAGGACACGATCTCCCAACTGTCTGGCAGCCCATCGCGATCGCTATCGAACAGCAGCATCGCGGGCGCGCTGGTGACGCTCCCCGAGTTATTGGCGACCACCAGTGTATAGGGGCCTTCGTTCAGAGCACTTACGTTGGCGAGCAGCAGGGTGTCCCGGGTTGAACCCGGTAAGTTGGCTCCATTGAAACGCCACTGATAGTTCAGGCCGCGCGCGTCGGCCATTGCCCCCGAGAAGGACGCGAGTTCGCCGGGTTGGACGATTTGCGTCTGCGGCTGGCCAAGAATTTGCGGGGGCGAATTGGCGGATGCCACCGTGCGAACCGCAGCATTGCCGCTCGCATCGTAGGTGTGCTGCCAATCCTGCGCGACGGCCATCATCAGGAATGTTCCCAATGCGCACGCCGTCAACGCTGGGATCCGCCAAAGAATAAGGAATCTCATGATCAACCTCTATTTTTTGGTCGGACATTTCGCCGGTGGATCGCAGGGAATCGTTAGGCACGTCTCGAAGTCGAGTTCAGCAGCGAGTAACGCCAATAAGCTTATTTCGCACAACGCCTGGTTGGCCGAGCCTATGATAGGGAAAGGGAATGTTCGGGAAGCGAATCTACAAACCCGATAACTATATGCTGCTAAAGAAAGCAAATTTTGCTTCTCTTCCTCGCAACACAATCCTAAGGGATCAATCATGTTCACCGTGTCATTGCGCACATACGCATAGAGATTCGCCCCTTCCTTGACTTCGGCATCCTTGAGCGGATCTCGCGACAACCAGCGCCCGAAGGCGGGGTCATAGGCGCGATACCAGGTGAGGCTAAGTCCGGTCTCGGAAGAGATGAACATCCCGGCAAATCCGAAATTCGATTCCAAGTCACCCGTCACCCGCTTTCGGCGGCCAAAGGGATCGTACTCGTAGCGCGCGCGGACACTGCCGCCGCTGTCGGTCATTTCGCGGATGGAGCCCAGATGATCGCGCGTGTAAAAGTAGCTGCCAGTCGCCGCCCCGGTTTCCACTTTCATCCCTTGATCGAGAAAGCGTTTGGAGACCACGCCGTTCGTGTCGCGCTCCTCGCAAATCGCGCTGTCGCACCACACGAACCGCCGGCTCGACACCTCAGCACCATTCACCCACTGCCGGATGCCCACGCGACGCCCGAACCCATCGTAAGCAAATTCAGTACGCTGGCTCCCGGCATTGACGGCGACGAGGCGCTGCTCGGCGTCCCATTCGTTCGTGACGGAATTCCCCGCGCCGGTCCTGGTGGTCAACTGGTTGAGCGCATTGTAACTGGCCGCGTTCGTGGCGCCGTCCATGCGTTCTTCCAACCGGTTGCCGGCCAGATCGTACCGGTAGCCAAACGTCCGCGCGGCATTGGTTGCCGGAAGCACCGTTGCCGCCGTCAGTTGGTCGGCGGTGTCGTAGTCAAAGCTGGAAACAGTAGGAACCTCCACGCCCGACTGTTGGGACCAGGTCGTGATTTTTCCCGTAGGAACCTCCCGCCCGTAGATGAATTCGGAGAGTGGCGTGATTCCTCGCGCGTTCGTGATCTTTTGAAGGTGTTGATCCTGCAAATTGCCGGCATAGGTGAAGCTGGTGGTCTGGCCATTCGGAGAGGACTGGGAGCTAGACCGGAAGGAGTTGCCGTCGTAGGTGAAAAGGAACGCGCCCAAGGCGTTGGTAACACTGGTGCGGCGTCCCGCCACATCGAACACATGGGCTTCTGCCACTCCATTGATCGCGGTCGATACGCGCCGGTCGAGTTCATCATAGCCATACGTGATGGTGTCGTTTGGCAGCGGACCATCCACGCTCGCCAGCATTCCCGCGCCCAGTGCCGGTGCACCGGTGATGCGGTGGTAATCAAAGAACGTTGATCCGGTGCCATCCTTCATGGAAGTGAGCCGGTTGTAGTCGGGGTCGTAGGTAAGCGAAACCGGGGGCGTTGCGATAGCGGCATTGGCGTAACTGATGCCGCTGACGGTGTCATCCCGATTGTAACTGTATTGCGTGACTTGAAGTTTTTCGTCAATGCGTTGACGCAATCGCCCGGTGTTGTTTTCAAACACATAGCCCACCTCCGAACCATCGGCATACACCTTGGCGGTGACGCGGCCCTGGACGTCGTTGCGCCAGTAGGTGGTGCGGCCCATCGCATCGGTCAGACTCTTGATGCTGCCACAGTTACACCATTGAAATTGCGTCACCCGATTGAGCGGGTCGGTGCGTTTCGCCAATTGCCGGACGGGATTGTATTCCAGCGTCGTCACCCGGCCCGCGCGATCCCGCGACTGGGTGAGATCCAGCCGGGTATAGGTGGACTCGTGATAGGTGGCATCCGGGAACGTGATCTTCGTGAAACGATCCAAGGCATCGTAGTCGAAGGTGAGCGTGTAGCCGCTCTCGTCGGTCCGGGTTCGGACGCGGCCAACGGCATCGTAAGTCCAAGTGTTGCTGTCTCCCGGCCCCGGCAGCGGCCCGTCCACCGAAATGCGGTAGCCGCTGGGGTCGTAGGCGTAGGCGGTGGTTGCTCCCTTGGCATCCGTTTCGGTGAGCAATTGCCCGCGTGGATTGTAGGTGTAGGTCGTGACTTGACCGGCGGCATCGCGCTTGGTCAGCGGCAGGTGTTGGCCGTTGTAGCTGCTCTTGGAGAGTAGTTCATTGGCACCGGCCCGGGTCATCCGGCTCTCCAAGAGGTCAATGCCATTGGCGGCATAGATGTAGGAGAAAGTCCGGCCAACGGGATCAATCGAATTGGTCAGTTGGCCGAACCCGTTGTAGGCGTAGGAATGGAGTTGAGTTGATCCATCATCCAGGACGCGGCCGACCCGCGTGGGCTTGTTTTGGGTGCCCACGGTGTGAGGCGCAGTCTGGCCCGGGTAATTGTACCAGATCCGGCTCTCAAGCGGTTCCTTTTCGCTCTCCAGAACACGCGCGGCGGAATTCTGGTCGGCGGTATGCACCCAATGGTAAATCTTGGCCTTGCTGTAATCGCCGTAGCCTCCGGCGCAGGCAATCTTGCTCCAATAGTAGGTGGTGCGGGGGTAGAGAGAACGATTGAACGTCGCCATTCCGGTGGGAACTAATGCGGGAGGATCGGTGTTCGGAATCGGCCCGCCGTTTGACGTTCCCTGGTTAAATTCAACGCGTTCGCGGTTGCCATCGGGGAAGTGCGTCTCCAGCCAGCGAGTAGTGCCGCTCTCGCCCTTAATGAAGGTGTTCGTCCCGTACGGTGTGATCAGGGCGTTGATGAAATCGCCCGCCCCTTCGTAACTGAATCGCGAGGTGAGGCCGATGACATCGGTGATGGTGACGAGCCGGCCAGAGCCATCGTAAGCAAACGTGGCAAAGCGCCCGAACGGGTCCGTGACCCGCGTGATCTTGAAAATGTCGTTGGTGTTGCCGTATGTCAGCGAAGTGACCTGGCCGATCGCATCGGCGATGGCGACGACCCGCAGGTTGGAGTCGTAGGTCAGCGACACGGTGTTGCCGGCGGGATCAATGATTTGGGTGAGGAAAATCTTGCGGGCCGTGCCGAGGGAACCGTCGGATTGGCTGAAGATTCTTCGAGAGCCGTCGGCGGAGAGCATTTCGTAACTCGTGGCCGAGGTGCGGGTGAGTTTCGTGAGGTCCAGTTGTTGCAGCGCGAAGGTCTTGCTGAGGCGGTCGAACCCGGTAAAAAATCGCGCGAAGCCGCCCATTTGGTAATATTGGACATCCGTGAGCACGTTCGTCGGATCGTCCTTGATGTAGGCAAGCCAGTCGAAGGTCCACTTGGGGCCGAAATTCGAATAAGTGAAGTTGGCGGGCTGAAATAGCTCGCGCTGGTTGTAGGTCACCGCGCAGCGCACAGGTGGACCGACCGGTGGCGCGTAGCCAACCGGTTCATCCTTGAGACGCAGGCTCACGTACAACACGTCAACGCTGGAAACCGCCATGCCGGAAGGGTGAGGATTGTTACCACCACCAGGACCGCCAGGAGCACAACAACCACCGCCACAGTTTCCATTATCGCCGCCGCCGCCGGGGTCAGGGCCTGAGACGGTGCCTTTGCCCCAAACCGAATCGCCTTCGGCGACATCAACGGCACGCCAACTCGCCGCCAGACTGCCCGGGGGAACGAGGAAATAGCCGCTGGTTTCGTCCTCCAGCGCCGACTGCGTGGCCCAGGTATCATTGCGAAACGTGGGGTCCTGCAGCAGGTAGCGGTCGCCTTCCTGACGGATCAGGGCGGCGTAGTGGCCGACCTTCCAATGCACGACGGACGGGACCACGAAGGCCGCGCCCTTTTCGCGAAAGGCCATCTGATAGTTCAGACCCAGCTTTTGGGAAAGGGCGGCGACTTGTGGCAGGGAAAAGCCGTTGGTGGTGGAGACGGAATTGTAAATGATTTCGTCGCCCGCGTGCTGCGGATCGCGCGAGAGCATGATGCGGTGCAGCGCCAGGGGCCCGCAACGGAAGGAGATTTCCGGGCGGTTCTTCATTTCCGCGAGGCCGCCCCGGGCACCGGAAATCCGCTCCGTGGCGGGGCCGAGCAACTCCCGGCCCTCGATTGATTTCAGCAGGGCCTCCATTTCGGTCATCCGCCCGAGCCGGGCATACATGTACGCCAGTTCGCCCACCGCTCGATCCGCGATGGCCTTGCCTTTCGGGTCGGCGGCATCTTTGGCAAGCGGCCAGGCGCTTTTCCAAGCTTCCAATGCCAGCGAATAGTGCGCGGTGTTGTAGAATTCCAGCCCAAGATTTGTCAGCAATGCGGCACGCCACGGCGACCGGGGATGATCCCGGAGGAATCCAGTGAGGCTCGAGAAATCGTCGGGACCGGCACGCTGCGAATAGCGCAGAAGAGCCGTGGCGAGAGCGGCATTTTCAGTGGGAGACGGCTCGCCTCCGATCGGTACGAGCGGCTCGTCGAACAAACGCGCCCGGAAAATCTCCTGTGTCGTTGGTTTCGCCGAGAACTCCAGCCCTGATTTCGGCGGCTTGACGCGTGGGACGGTCCGGTTCACCTTCACGGGTGGCGCAGGTGGTTGCACTGCGGCTGACGGAGCGGCCGCGGCGAGGGCAGCCAGGAGCGGAGGGTTCGTGTAGCCCATCGGCACGACCGCGAGGATGCAGTATCCAACCATCAACTGCTTGCCGACTTGTTTGAGTTGCCGAAATAATTTGCGGTTCATGAAATTAAATTTTACCGGGCTACCCGCCTCCGACTTTGTATTTATGAGGCTGACAGGATTAAATTCACAGGAATTTGCTTCTGATACCTCTCACGGAACAATGTCGCCCTGAAAGCGATCGCGGTAATTGTGGCAACGTTCTATTTGCAACGGGGCGGCAGTGGCGGGCGCGCCCGCGGCTCCGGGCCAAGCCGAAGTGCCAACCTGCTGACCATCGCGTGCCGGGCTGCGCCTGAGCCTGGCCCGGAATCAGGACGCCAGCCCAGAGGCAGGTGACGAGCAGGCACCATCTGGAGGCGAACTTCATTGCAGGAAACATCTTTACCCGGCACAACATCATTTCACTCCTTACTTGTAGAAGCACTGGCGAAGGTTACAAAAAAAGACTTAATTAACCCGAACACCGGGGTTCGGGTTTAAATAAAGGTGACCACGCCGGGGGTATTCCCGTAGGAACGGCACCTTTGTAGAGTTGAAAATCCAGGCTGTCAACGACATTTATTTCCCCCCTTGGCGACAACTCAGGGTCTTTTGTTTTAGCGGTGTAACATGCAGGCTGCCAGAGAGTCAGCGCAAAAGGAACAATTCGTGAGCATAAACTCCCGCTCAGGGTCTTATGGATTCAAAACGAAAGACCCTGGGCGACAACTATAATTCCCCGTGGGCATAAGTTACTTGGTGTGGTGTTGAGGGGATGCCTTGGATGGTGGAGTGGAGGCAGTATTGTTTAGATGGTGCGCGCGGCGGGAGTTGAACCCACAACCTTCGCCTTCGGAGGGCGCCACTCTATCCAATTGAGCTACGCGCGCATGTTCGCAGAACAGTCGTGACCGTAACGAAGCAGGTTTCCCTTCGCAACCAGTTTGTCAGTTCTTCGTTGTGCCGCCGCACACGAGGCCGTCTGCAAGTTCGAGAACACGCGGGGCGCGGGCGGCGACTTTGGCATCGTGTGTCGCGACAATGAGCGTGGTCTGATGCTCGTCGCGCAGGCCGCAAAGCAGGTCGATGATGGCTTCGCCGGTGTGCGAATCGAGGTTGCCGGTCGGCTCGTCAGCGAGCAGAAGTTCGGGTGAATTGATCAGGGAGCGCGCGATGGCGACGCGCTGCTGCTCTCCGCCGGACAGCTCGAATGGTTTGTGGTCCATGCGGTCGGCGAGGCCGACTCGTCTGAGCAGTTCGCGTCCGCGTTCGACGGCGGTGTCCACGGAGATGCGCGCGAGGCGGGCGGGCAGGCAGACGTTCTCCAGCGCATCGAGCTCCGGCAGGAGATGGTAGGCCTGAAAGATGAACCCGACCTTCTGATTGCGCCATCGGGAGAGCGCGAGGTTGGAAAGGCTGGCGAGGTTCACGCCGTCGGAAAGGATGTGACCCTGGTTCGGCGTGTCGAGGCCGCCGAGCAGATGCAGGAGCGTGCTCTTGCCCGCGCCGGATGCGCCGCGCAGGGCGAGGAATTCTCCGCGCGCCACTTGCACGCTGACGCCGCAGAGGACTTCGAGGGTGCGCCGGCCGATGCTGTAGCGTTTATGCAGGTCGCGGGCTTCCATAAGGATGGAACCGGCGGAGACTGAGTTGACGCTTGGGGGAAGACTCATGGCTGAGAGTGAGGGACTTTATTCGTGACGCAGGGCTTCGACGGGACGAAGGCGTCCGGCGTTCCAGGCGGGCGCGAGTCCGGCCAGGACGCAGATGATCAATGCGCTGGTGCAGATGACGACGATGTCGGAGAGGTCGATGATCGCGGGGAGTTCGGTGAAGGCGTAAATCTCCGCAGGGAACAGTTCCACGCCGGTCATGCGGTTCATGAAACGGAGAAAGTCGTTGCGAATCTCCAGCATCAACATGCCGAGGCCGAGGCCGGCGGTGACGCCGACCACGCCCACGACGAGGCTTTGGCCCAGGAAGAGCCGCATGATCTGGCCGCGCGTCGCTCCGAGGGCCTTGAGCATTCCGATCTCCCGCGTCTTCTGCACGACAAAGGTGATCTGGGAATTCATGATGCCAAAGGCGGCGACGATCACGATGAAGAAGAGGATGTAGAACATGACGTTCTTCTCGACGGCGAGCGCGGTGAGAATCTGGGAGCTCTCCTGCGTCCAGGTCGAGATTTGGAAGTCACCGCTGAGCGTGGAATGGAGTTCCGCGCTGACGCGACCCGCGAGATAAGGATCGTCGAGCATGACGAGGAGGCCGTGGACCTTGCCGTTGAGCTGGTAAAGATTCTGGGCGTTCCGGAGCGAGGTGACGATGACGTTGGCGTTGTACTCGTAATAGCCGACGTCGAAGATGCCGCGCACGGTGTATTCGTCGGGGAGGATGGCGACCTCATCTTCCTTGCCGCGATGCTTCCTCATTTCCGCGAGGCTGCTCGGTGAGTAAATGGAGATCCGGTCGCCTGCATTGATCCGGAGATGGCGCGCGAATTCGCGGCCGACGAGGACGCTCTCGCCGTCGAGGTCGAAGCTGCCCTCGATGACGTTTGTGGTCAGGGAGGTGACATCCTTTTCCAGGGCGGGATCGATGCCACGCAGCCAGGGAGCGCCGGCACGGGGTTTGCCACCTTCGGGCTGCGTCTCGATCATGACCTGGCCAAGGACGAACGGGGCAACGGCCTTGACGTGGTGATTTGAACGGATGGTATGGGCGAGCGTTTTGTGGTCCGGCATCGCTTCCTCGTAGCGCGTGACTTTTATATGCGAGTTGAAGCCGAGAATCTTGTCGCGCAACTGGCGGTCGAAGCCGGTCATGACGCTGATCACGATGATGAGCACGGCGACGCCGAGCATGACGCCCATCACGGAAATGAGCGTGATGACGGAGACGAACGTGCGCTTGGGGCGCAGATAACGCAGGGCGAGAAACAGCTCGAATGGCAGCCGCGACATGGGGCGAGAGGCTAGACGCGGCGATGGGTGAGTGTCAACGCGTGCAGGACTTCCGTTCGGAATCTTAATCTTGCTCCTGCCCTTAATCCCATTCCCATTCTCACTCCAGTTCGTGCCGGCTCGGCTTGATCCGGGAGTTTAGGATTAGGATCAAGAGCAGGAGGAGAATTACGATCTGACGAAGCGGGCGCTGGAGAAGGGGCGGAGATGTTCAAGGAACCAGTCCGTCGCGAGGCGGGCGGTTTCTTCCAGCGTGCCGCGTTCTTCAAAGTGATGGGTCGCGCCACGAACGACGGTGAGCGTCTTTTCCCCGGCGAGCATGTCGTAGGCTTCCTCGTTCACTTCGAGCGCGGGCTCGTCCTGTTCGCCCACGATGAGCAGCGTCGGGGATTTGACACGGCGAAGCGCGTTGCCGGCGAGGTCGGGGCGTCCACCACGCGAGACCACTGCGCCGATGGATTTGCCGAGGTCCGCTGCGGCGACGAGTGCGGCGCCGGCACCGGCGTCCGAGCCGAAGAAACCGAGGCGCAGATTCCTCGCCTCATCTTCATCGGCGACCCAGTGGGCGGCGCAGCCGAGGCGTTGCGTGAGGAGCCCCATGTTGAAGCTCAGGTGTGCGCTTTGGGATTCCTCGGCGCATTCGTCGGGCGTGAGCAGTTCGAGCAGGAGCGTGCCGAGACCGGACTTGCGGAGGAGCCGGGCCAGTTCGCGATTGCGCAGGCTCCGACGGCTGCTGGCGTGGGCGAAGATGACCAGCCCGTCGGCGTTGAGTGGAACGGCAAGTTCGCCCTCAAGAGAGGCGGAACCCGTGGGGAAGCGGATGTTGCGGGAGGTTTCTCCCGCCTGCAGTCTGTTAGTTTCAGCGCTCATAGTCTTCAGTTCTTTCCATGAACCAGAGAATGGTTCGCACGACCCAACAATTTTCTCCCTGACGTGCGGATATTGCTACCGTTGACACCGGGTTGTCAATTGGAGCAGTTTGGATCGCCACGACCCGAAACAGCGAACGACCAATGAACCACCACCGGCCTCCTGATTCATTCCCCAAACTCCACCGCCGCTTCCTCCGATTCACTCTGGCCAATGGCGCGATCCTCGTCCTTCTTTTCGCGCTGGTCTGGTGCGGTGGCTGCAAGAAATCCGAGCCGTCCGTCGAGGCCGACCAGTTCACGCGGCTGTCCAATCTCGGCAAGAGCCAGTTGGAATCCGGCGAGGCCGCGAAGGCCGTGGATCTGTTCCGGCAGGCGCTGGCCTTGAACCCGACCCTGTCCGAGGCGCAGCTCAATCTCGCGAACGCCTTTCTGCTCGCGAGCCAGATGGACAACGCGATTCAGCAGGCGCAGCAGGTGCTCGCGGTCGATAGGAATTCGGCGGCGGCCCATTACATCGTCGGCTGCGCGCATCTGCGGAAAGGGCAGGGGGAGGACGCGCTCAAGGCGCTTCAGCAGTCGCACAAGATCGATCCGGCAGTGACGGCGTTGAACTTTCAGATGGGCCTGGCGCACGAGCGCCTCGGGCATCACGAGGAAGCCGCCCAGCAGTTTCAATTCGTGGTCGAGTTCGAGCCGGAACATCTCGCCGGACATTATCGCCTGAGCCAGGTCTTGCAGCGGTTGGGGCGGCAGGCGGAGGCGGAGGATGAGTTGAAAAAACACCAGGCCCTGCTCGCCACGCGGCCCAACCCGGTCGGCGATGTCGCGGTGTTCGAGCGATGCAAACACACGCTGGCCAAGCTGCCGTTCAAGCTGGAGGAGCCGCTGGCGGATGGTGTGAAGTTGAGTTTCGCGGATGCGACGGCGACGGCGTTTCGCAGCGCGTCGTATCAAGGGCCGATTGGCGTGATCGATCTGGCGCATGATGGACGGAACAGTCTCTTCGTTCGCGATGGTGATGGGTTCCGGCTGCTGATGAACAGCAACGGAACATTCGTGGCGCAGGAGAAACTGTGGCCGGGCATTGCCGGGGCGAACTATCACTGCGCCCTCGTGGGAGATTTGCAGAACGACCAGACGGAAGACGTCGTGATGCTGGGCGACAAGGGCGCGCACGTCTTCAAGTTCACCACGAACGGAGCCATGTCCGACATGACGCGCGCCGCAGGCTTCGGCGCGTTGACGTCGCTGGATGGCGTGCTGGTGGACTTTGATTACACCGGGAAGCTCGGGCTGATCGCGTTGCAGCCTGAGGGCAAAGGCATCCGCGTCTTTCGGAACCTGAGCAGCACGTTCGCGATGTACTTTTCGGAGAGCGGCGTGACCTCTGGACTGCCGGCGACCGTGACCGGTGGACGCCATCTGCTGCTGGAGGATTGGAACAACGACGAGCTGCTCGACCTGATGATCACGCGGGAAGCCGAGCCGCCGCTCCTGTTCGCGCGTGAACGCGGCGGTCCTTTCTCCGCCACGAATGCGATCTATCCGTCCGGCCCGATCAGCGCGGTGGGCGACTTGAACAACGACTCGATCACGGACGTGGCAACGGTGACGGGCGATCATGTGACGGTGACATTCGGCGGCGGCAAGCCGGCGGCGAATCTTCCGCTGGGCGCGGGAGCGGCGGCGGGCATCACGTTGGTGGATTACGACAACGACGGCTGGATGGACCTCTGCGTTTACGGAGACGACCTTCGTCTTTGGCGAAACCGGGGGAACGCCGGCTTTCTCGAAGTCACGAAGGAACTCGGCCTCGCCACCGCCGCGACGGGCAAGGTCCGTTTCGTGGCGGCGGCGGACTTCGATCAGGATTGTGACACGGACCTGGTGGTCGCGGTGGATGGCGCCGGCTTGAAGCTGCTGCGCAACGACGGCGGGAACGCGAACCGGCAGCTCAAACTTCGACTCGTGGGACATCGCTCGAACTCCAGCGGGCTCGGCGTCCGCTACGAGGTGAGCGCGGGCGGACTGCGCGCGTGGCGCACGTTGAAGCAGTTGCCCATCGAGGTCGGCGTGGGCAAACACGATCAGGTCGATACGGTGGCGGTGCGCTGGTTCGATGGGTTCATCAACAACGACGAGATCAGGGTCACCTCCTGCGCGGTGGTCGCGCTGGATGAGATCGAGAAGCCGTCCGGATCGTGCCCCTATCTCTACGCGTGGGATGGACATGGCTTTCGCTTCGTCACGGATTTGCTCGGGGCTGCGCCGCTGGGGCTGCCGGTTTCTGACACGCGGTTCGTGGATGCCGACCCGGTCGAGTACGTGCGCATCGGCAGCGAAGAATCGTTCCCGGCGAAGGATGGCTTTCATGTGCTGCAAATCACCGAGGAGCTGCGTGAAGTGCTCTACCTCGACGAAGCCAAGCTGGTCGTCGTGGATCATCCGGCGGGTGCGGAAGTGCATTCCACGAGCAAGCTGCGTCCGGGTGGACCGTTCCCGTCCCATGAACTCGTGACGCTGCACAAGCGCCAGCCGTTGCGAAAGGCGATCAGTCACGAAGGCACGGACCTCAGGACGGTGCTGGCTGATGTGGATGGGCGGATGGCGTCGCCAACGAAGCTGCGTTCGCGGCAACTGCGCGGCCTCGCGGAGCCCCACGGCATCACATTGGATTTCGGTCCGCTCGAAACGACGCAGCCGCTGGTGCTCGCGTTGACGGGCTGGCTGCGCTTCGGCGGCGGCATGGCGAACGTCGGCGCGGCGCACACTCCCGATTTGCCGTTTCCGTTTCCCACGCTCGAAGTGGAGACGCTGCGGGCGGATGGCGCACCGGACTGGAAGCCGGTGGACGTGGTGGTCGGCGCTCCGGCGGGAAAGACCAAGACCATCGTGGTCGATCTGGCGGGCAAGCTGCCGGAGGGCGCGCGGCGTCTGCGGGTGACGGCGGCGTTCGAGATTCACTGGGATCGCGCGGCGCTGTTCGAGAAGCGCGACAATTCCGAGACGCGGATCACGGTGGTCAGCGCAGCGGACGCGCATCTGCATTGGCGCGGTTACAGCGAGTTCGAGCCGTGGCCGTGGTTTCTGCCGCTCACGCCGAACTACCTCAACGTCCGGCCGACGGCGGACTGGACAATCACGCCGAGCGGATGGGCGACGCGCTATGGTCCGGTGGGCGAATTGGTGAACACGAACGATCAGGCGCTGGTTCTTGTGGCGGGCGGGGATGAGCTGACGCTGCGCTTTGCGGCGAGCGCGCTGCCGCCGCGTGCGGCTTCAGCAAAGCGCGATTTCTTTCTCTACACCATCGGCTGGGACAAGGACGCCGACTTTCATTGCGAGCTCGGATTCCAAATTGAGCCGCTGCCGTGGCAGGGGATGGACTCGCAGCGTTATGGAAAGCAAAGTCGCCCTGGGTTTCCGCAGGACGACTTGATGCGCCGGTTCAACACCCGCTGGGTCGGACCTTATACGCTGACGAAAGGGCGACGCTGAACGGGGGAACGTGAAGCGGTTATTTCGTGCCGGGCGCAGCCGTGGCGTCGCCGGAGCCGGCGACTTGAACGTGTTTTGCCCGTGCGGTTTCGACCTTGGCCTGCACCGTGCGTTGCAGGTTTTCCGCTTCGGCGAGCTTCTGCTGGGTGCTGATCAAACGGAAGGTTTCGACGGCCGGCCAGGCGATGAGACCAGCCACGACCGCCGCGCGAATCCAAGTCTTTGATTGAGTATTCATGTTCGTAGTAAGCTGAGAGTTTATTTCGACTGAATGGGCTATCGACACGCGCTGGGCGCAGGTTAAATCGGAACGATGCAGAACAAGAACAACGAGGGGTGCCGTGCCCCAAGTAGGACAGGCTTCCAGCCTGTCTCAGAACGACCGTGGGTTCGCCAACAGGTTTGGGCGCGGAATCCAGTGGCGGAAGCGACGCGGATGAATCTTGGCCCATTGGCCTGCGGGACAGGCTGGAAGCACTGTCCTACGGAAACGGTCCGGTTAATCGGGCTCCGCTTGGCTGGGATGACGGGTGGGCGTGACGCGGACATCCGATGGCAGACCTGTTGAGGCTTTTGAGGATGCAAGATGAACTTGGGCAAAACAAAATTTGAAACGGAACTGGGCGTGCGGCCGGACGACATCGACATGAACCAGCATGTCCACGCCAGCCGTTACCAGGATTACGTGCTGGCGGCGCGCTACGACCAGATGACGCGCTGCTACAAGATGTCGATGGAGGAGTTTCATCAGGCGGGCCTCGGCTGGTACGTCCGCGCCGCGCACCTCGACTACAAGCGCTCACTGGTGATGGGCGACCAGATGGTGGTGCGGACCTGGGTGGAGGCGATCTCCGGCAGCGAGGTGAAGGTCCAGTTTGAAATCAATCGGAAGAAGGACGGCCGCCTGAAGCTCGCGTGTGACGGCTGGTTTGATTACTCGATGGTCACCCTGGCAACCGGGCGCGCGGAGCCCATCCCGGACTGGATCTTCGCGAAGTATTCCATCTGAACCGCCGCAGTTCTTGTTTCTTTGGCATCGGGCTCCTAGGCTTGCCCGATGAACAGTCACATTCCGTCGTCCCGCTCCCGGTAAGTCAGGCACCATCATGTATCAAGTCACCCGATTGCAGAATGGCCTGACCGTCGCGACGGCGGAGATGCCGCACATGACGAGCGTCAGCCTGGGGCTTTGGGTGGGCGTGGGTGGACGGCACGAGCCGAAGGCGCAGAACGGCATCTCTCATTTCATTGAGCACATGCTGTTCAAGGGAACGCGCAAGCGGTCAGCGGAAGAAATCTCGCAGGCGGTGGAAGGCATCGGCGGATACCTGAACGCGTTCACCGAGGAGGAAAACACCTGCTTCTACGCGAAGGCCTGCACGGACCGCTTTGACGATCTGCTCGACGTGTTGACGGACATGTTTTTGAACTCCGTCTATAGCCCGCGCGAGATTGCGAAGGAGCGCAACGTGATTCTGGAAGAGCTCGCGATGTATCTCGACCAGCCCCATCAGCACGTTCAAGAGCTGCTCAACGAAACACTCTGGCCCGACCATCCGCTCGGACGTTCGCTGACCGGGACGGAACAGACGATCCGAGGTCTCAGCCGCGCGGAGATGATGGCGTATCAAAAGACGAACTACGTCTCGTCCGCCATGCTCGTCGTGGCGGCGGGCAACATCCGCCACAGCCGGGTGCTCAAGGCGGTGGAAGCCCGGGTGCGCCGGTTTCCCCAGGGCAAACGACCGAATTTCGAGCCGTATGATCGGCCGCAGGAAAAGCCGTGCGTCGCCCATGTGACCAAGGAGACGGCCCAGTTGCAACTGGCCCTGGGCATCCGCACCTGCTCGCGGCATGACGAACGTCGTTACGCCTTGCGCGTGCTGAACACGATCCTTGGCGACAACATGAGCTCGCGTCTCTTTCAGGTGTTGCGCGAGGAGCATGGCCTCGCCTACTCGGTTCACAGCAGCCTCGGGCTGTTCGATGATGTCGGCGCGCTCACAATCTCGGCGGGTCTGGAGACGGACAAGCTGCGGCAGGGATTGAAGCTGGTGATGCGCGAGCTGAGACGATGCATCGAGAAATCGCCCACCGCCGCCGAGCTGCGACGCGCGCGGGATTATCTCGTGGGTCAGCTCGATCTCAGCCTCGAAGGCACCGAGAGCCAGATGAACTGGGTGGGCGAACAGCTTCTCAGCTACGGCCGGATCATTCCGCCGACTGAGGCCAAGCAGCGGATCGTGGAAGTGAAGCCCTCGCAGGTCCGGGCGGTGGCCCGCGATTTCTTTCGTCCTGAACGCATGAGCCTGGCGATTGTCAGCCCGTTGAAAACGACGGATGGCCTGGCGGACCTGCTAGTCCTGTGACTTCCCATGCGGCCTCTCGTCCAGGAAATCCAGACGCAGCGCGGACCTGAAGCGCTGGTGGATCAACTGCGCGGCGAATCTGGCTTGGTTCTCCTGCGCAGCTCGTTGTTCGATTCGGCTCACGCGCGCCACACCTTCGTCTGCGTCCGCCCGTTCCTCACCTTCCGCTCGTTTGGATCGCGCTGTGAACTGATTGTCGATGGCCAGACCACGGAACAATTCGGCGACCCGTGGCATTTGCTGGATGGCCTGATGGCGCGGTACGAACTGCTCGAAGAACTCGACCTGCCGTTTCCTCTGGGCGGATGTTTCGGCTACTGGGGTTACGACCTGAAGAACTTCGTCGAGCCCAAGCTCGCGCGCCGTGCCGTGAACGATCTGGAGCTGCCCGATTGTCATGTCGGTTTCTACGACAGCCTCGTGGTCTTCGATCATCGCCTCGAAAAGACGTGGGTGGTTTCGACCGGACTTCATGCCGACGGCTCGCGCGATGCAGAACGCGCCCAGGCCCAGCTCGACTGGTGGGGCGGAGTTCTCCACGCAGAGCAGGGGAATGTTCCGACACAGGCGGCGGATCGCAAATCAGCTTCGCCGAATCCGCCAACAGAGCCGCTCGCGTCGACCTTCACGCGCCCGGACTTCATCGCGGCGGTGGAACGCGCCCAGCGCTACATTCGCGCCGGAGACATTTATCAGGTGAACCTCGCGCAACGGCTGTCCGTTCCAGCGCCGTGTTCCGCGTGGGATTTCTTTCGTCGGTTGAACGCCGTGTCGCCGGCTCCGTTCTCCGGCTACGTCGATTGCGGCGATCTACAGCTTGCCTGTTCCTCGCCTGAGCTGTTCCTGCGACTCAGCGGCTCGCACATCCAGACGAGGCCCATCAAGGGAACGCGCCCGCGCTCCGCCGAGCCGACGCGCGATGCACAGCTCACCTATGAGCTGCAAACCAGCGCGAAGGAGATGGCTGAACTGGTCATGATCACGGACCTGCTTCGCAACGATCTCGGCCGTGTCTGCGAATATGGTTCGGTGCAGGTTCCCGAGCTGGTGCGGCTCGAACGCTATCCCCAGGTGCAGCATCTCGTCTCGACGGTGGAAGGATGTCTGCGTTCGGACGTCACGCACTTCGCGGCGCTGGCGAGCTGCTTTCCCGGCGGCAGCATCACGGGCGCGCCGAAGATCCGCGCGATGGACATCATTGATGAACTGGAACCCGTGACGCGCGGCCCATACACCGGCTGCCTCGGCTATCTCGGGTTCAACCGCGAGAGCCAGCTCAACATCCTGATTCGCACGGCGGTCTTCCGTGGTGAACGGGCGTATTTCCACGCCGGAGCCGGCATCGTCGCCGACTCTGCGCCCGAGGCCGAGCATGAGGAAACTCTCGTGAAGGCGGCAGGATTTCTGGCGGCTTTGAGCCGGACTGATTCAAGAGTTTCGTCGGCAACCGCTCCCAGCGAAGATCGATCCGGATCGTTGTGAGTCCTCTCTGAGTCAACCTTGAGGATCGAGATGGGCGGCTTTCACTTTGAAGTTCGAGTCGAAGGATGCCGGGGAATTTTTTATCATCGTGGCGGCTGCGGACGGCTGCTTGAAGCACCGGGTCATGGTGTCGCCACTTGGTGGTCGTGCTGGCTTGGACGGCCGTTGTTGTTGTTTCGTTCGCTTTGAGGCGGGCGATGGTTCCCCATTTAAGAAATTGTCACAATTTAACTCAGAACGCCGCTTGACAAGTCAGGGTCTATTTCCTAAAACAAGGTCGATTCGGGTAGCAGAACGTTTCTTCAGCGGGGTTCTCCACCCCCACCTCCTTGGCGTCTGTTGCCCGAATCACTTTTTTCTTCTCCTTAACAATTCCCTGAAACTAAAACCGTAAGTTTGCGCTTGGCGTGTCTCACGGCTTGGCGGTTTACTCACTCCCCTCATGGAACAGAAAGCTTACGCGCGCGCTGGTGTGGACATCGACTTGGGCAACCGGATGAAGGCAACCCTGCCTCAACTGCTGGCGTCCACGCATCGTCGTGAGGTGATGGGCAAGGTTGGGGGCTTCGGCGGCCTCTTCGCGCTGAATGCCCGGCAGTTCAAGCAGCCCGTTCTCGTTTCCAGCGTCGATGGCGTGGGGACGAAGCTGAAGCTTGCCTTCGCGATGGACCGCCACGACACGATTGGCGAAGATCTCGTGAATCACTGCGTGAACGACATCGCCGTGCTCGGAGCAGAGCCGCTCTTCTTCCTCGACTACCTCGGCACGGGCAAACTGGAGCCGCACGTTTTCACGGACATCATCAAGGGCTTCGCCCGCGGCTGTGCGGCGAACCGCTGCGCGCTGGTCGGCGGCGAAACCGCGCAGATGCCCGGCTTCTACCAGGCGGGTGAGTATGACGTCAGCGGAACCATCGTCGGCGTGGTGGAAAAGGCCCGCATGCTGGACGGCAAGGCGATTCGCCCCGGCGACGTGGTGATCGGACTCGAAGCCAGCGGCCTTCACACGAACGGCTATTCGCTGGCGCGCAAAATCTTCTTTGATCAACTGAAGTTGAAGCCCACGAGCCGCGTGGCTGAACTCGGAAACACCATCGGCGGCGAAATGCTCAAGGTCCATGTGAGCTATGGAATGCTGGTCCAGGCGCTCTTGAAGAAGTTCAATCGCGACGGCCAGCCGCGCGCAATCAAAGGACTGGCGCACATCACCGGCGGCGGGTTCGTGGACAACATCCCGCGCGTGCTTCCGACGAAGTGCGACGTCGTAATCCGCAAAGGCTCCTGGGACATGCTGCCGATCTTCAAGATGATCGAGGCCAAGGGCGGCGTGCCGGACGAAGAGCTTTATCAGGTGTTCAACATGGGCATCGGCATGACGATCATCGTTCCGGCGGAGAAGGCGGATGCCGTGCTGAAATTCGTGCGCGCACAAAAGCAGAAGGCGTGGTTCATTGGCGAAGTCGTCAAAGGCACCGGCGAGGCGCGCGTCGTCTGAGCTGCGGCAGCCCGGCTGGCCTGCATATCTCCGGGGCCTGAAACTGCGGAGCAAACGGAACGGTTCATTATGATTCGAGATACCATCAGCAAAATTGAAGAGCGGCTGCGCGGCGCAGGATCTGTGAAGGATGAAAATCGCGCCGAGCTGCTGAAGCTGCTGGCGACGCTGAAGGCCGAAGTTTCGGAGCTTTCCGAAACCGATGCCGAGCAGGCGCAAAGCATTGCCGGCTTCGCAGCGGTCTCAACCCACGAAGCGATTCGCGAGGACAAGAATCCTGAGCTGGCCGAACTTTCTTTAAAGGGTTTGTCGTCCTCCGTTCAGGGATTCGAGGAATCTCATCCCAAGCTGGTTCAAGCCGTGAACTCCATCTGCACGACGCTTTCAAACCTCGGCATCTGACCAGATCAGACTTAGGCAATGTGGCGTCGCGGCGATTCGTTCTGCTTCTTCAGGTCGTCCGCAAGGTTGTTGATGACAGGATGGTTCTTCACTCCGGCGAGACGCTCCAGCTCTTCCTTGGTCAGCCCGGCTTCACTGCGGAACTCCGCCTTGATGCGCTGCTGCAAGCCCATGCAACGACGGACATCTTCGGCGCTGTGCATCCGCACGGGAACCGCGCCCATGCGGAAGACGGTGTGCGCCTCGACCCGGTTGTCATGCGCCTCGACTACCATTCGGAGATCCGTGGCGGTCGGCAGATGCGCGACGTTGATCGTGGGCGGGTTGTTGAGCGCGTTGCACGACTCGGCGTTGTCCGTGCAGACGAATGAATTGTCGGAGAGCTGCGTGTCCGCTCCGTAAACGCGCGCTTCCTTCGCGCCAAGCAGCCTGAGCCACCAGCTCGGCTTGAGGTGATAGATGGTCGCGATGCGCGTCCGGTCCGCGCCCAGCATCACGCGGAGGAAAGTGCGCGCGAAGTTCTTGTTCGGCTTGCTTGCGACGACTTCGACATCTTCCAGATAAACGAAGCCGAGTTTTTCCAACGCCTGCTGGCTCTCGTGGTAGAACGCCAGGTCCGCCTGCCTGAACTGACGTGCGTCCACGGCGAGGTACTGCTGGTTCGTGTCGCACAGGGCAGCGAGATTTTCTGCCGTGCCTGCGGCCAGCTCACGACGGCTGGCCGGTTGTTTAAGGAGGAAGACGGCCAGCACACCGCCTCCGAGGCCGACCAATCCCAGTCCAATGAGCAGGGCGGCCCACGGAATCTCCACGCTGGGGCCGGCTTGGATCGCGCTCAGGTCGCCGGGCAGGTAATGGACCAGGATGGACTTGGAGGCCACGCCATCGGTGTTGGTGGAGCGGCTCACCTTTAGTTCACGGGTGACGGGCTGCCGTTCCTCGGTCTCGAACTCCACGTTAAGATAGTAACGCGTGCCGCCTTTGCGTCGGTATGTGGAGTGTTCATCGACCACCTTCGCAATCACGGGCTGGCCTTCACTCTGCAATCGGCGGGCCTGTCGAAATTCCCCGACGCCGGTATAGAGCAGAACGCCGCCGGCCACGACGGTGGCGAACCCGAACAGGAGAGTTTTAGCGTCACGCATTCTTTGCAGAGTATCGGCCCTGAATTATTTGGGCTTGAGCCAAGCCGGTCCTGCTCCGAAGGGAATGAGGGTTGATAGCCTCGCGCCGGTGCGTTCCTTGACGGACCTCTGGACGGGTGCCAGCCTCTTTTAAAATATGATTCCTGCGATCATCGGCTGTCTGTTGTGCGCGAGCGTCGTGCTGGTTCACGCCAGCGCTCCGCCCGGTGATGCCTGGTGCGGGACGGACGGCGGAGAGCTTCCCGATCTGTGGCAGCAGACGATGATCGAACTGGAGGCGCTGGAGGAAATTTCCAAGGCGGAGGCGTGGAGCTTTGCTCCCGGCCGCGTCAATGTGCTCCTGAACAAATTCGCCCTGCTGCATCGCGGCAGCGTGAAGCAGGGGCCGCAGACGATGAAGTCCATCCGTGGAACCATGGACGCCTTGGGCAAACTCCGTTCGCAGCTAGTCGATGCCGCGACGACCACGAACGTCAGCAGCTTCACGGAGTCTGTGGCCCAGGTTCGTTCCCTGATGGATGGCTTGCATGGCAAGTATTCGCCCGGTTCCCTAAAGCTCGGCATCGCGGCGATCAATCCCGCCCTAGTGCTTCCCTCTTCACCCACGCTGACCGTGAAGGCGCTCGCGCCGCCGCTGGTCTCCAATCAAGCCGTGCAGGTTGATTTGAGAATTCGCGACGCCAAGGGCGCAGGTGTCGGCTCGTTGCAGCTCATCGAAACGCACACCCGCCGGCTGCACGCCTTGATGATCGATCCGATGCTCGAAGATTATCATCACGAACATCCGATCACTTCCGGCCGCCCCGGCGATTTCGTCTTTGTGTTCACTCCGCGCAAGACGGGGAATTACCTGATGTGGCTTGATGTCACGCCGCTGGCGACGGGCCGGAGCGAAGCGCCGCAGGCCGTCATCGGAACGTCATCGCCCACGCTCGCGTCGAAATCTCCTTCTTGTGCCACCCAGATGCAGAGCAAGATGGATGGCTGGCAGTTCGACCTGATTTTTGATCGCAAGAAAGTGGTGACGGGCCAGCCGGTGAACGCCCGGCTCCGTGTGCTGGATGCTGAAGGCAAACCGTGCTTCGCGCTGGAGCCGTTGATGGGAGCCTTCGCGCACGTCGTCGGTTTCATGGATGATCGGAACACCGTCATCCACGTTCACTCGCACGGTGAGCCGCCGCATGAACTGTCGCGCAGCGGGCCGGAAGTTTCGTTCCGTTTCATCGCGCCGAAGAGCGGGTTCTTGAAGTTCTTCGTGCAGACGCAGGTGAACGGAAACGTGATGCTGGCCAAGTTCGGCTTCCCGGTGGAGCCGAACAAGTAAGGACGTGCGCTGTCCGGTTCCGTTCCCTCAGACCTTGCGTCCGAGCATGCGGTTCAGTGAGTCGGAGGTCTGGTAAACCAGCGCCTCCGGGTAGTGCAGGTAAGGATGGAAATACTCAAAGGTCAGGTAGCCGCGATAACCCGTGGCGTCGAGCGCGTCCATGACGGCGGGCCAGTTCGTGGTGCCGTCGAGGAGCGGACGGAAGGTTTCGAGCGAATAGTCCGTGCCCTTCTTCGTGTATTCCTTGAAGTGAATGTTCTGGATGCGCTTGCCGAGAATGGGCACCCAGTGCTCGGCGTGCTGGAACATGGAGATGTTGCCGGTGTCAAAATGGACGCGGATGTTCGGGCTGCTGAAGCTGTCCACGAAGGCGTTCATTTCCATCGGCGTCATCAGGTAGCCGTTGAAGAAAATGTTCTCCATGTTGAGCGTCACCTTCAGCTTCTCAGCCTGCGGCAGAAGCCGGGCCACGGCCTCGCGGGCGCGACGGTCACAGACGTCGTTCGGCACCGGCTCGTGATCCGTGCGCCACGGAATGTGGACGGCACCGGGAACGACGAGGACATTCTCCACGCCAAGATCGTGCGCGGCCTTGGCAATCTTCCCGGCGAGCTCGATGCCGCGCTCGCGCTTCACGGGATCATTGCTGGACAGCGGATACGGCCAGAAGAGAAAGGAGCAGAGACCGCTGATGGCGATGCCAATCTCGTCGGCCATCTTGCGGATCTTCTCGTAGTCCTTCGTGCCGAACTTCGGCGAGAGATCGTTGTCGAGATCGTAGTTCAGCTCGATGCCGTCGAAGCCCGCGTCCTTGGCGAGCTGAAGGCATTCGCGAAGGTTCATCCGGTCCGGATAAGGAAACGCCCAAAGGTTGATCGACTTCTTCATCTCGTAACGCTTCGTCGAGGCGCGTCGGGCATCAGGCGCGCGCGGCGTTTCGGCGGCTCGCAGGGAACCGGGCGCGAACGCGGCGGCGGTGACGGCGGAAGCGGCAACGAGCGTGGACTTCAACGCATCGCGACGGGAGAGGCGGGGATCTGGGGTTTGCATGGCGTCTTCATGCCAAGAAGGCGCGGAACATTCAAGGCGGACATACGGAGGGAAGGTGCGATTGGAGATGGCGGGCAGGTGAGCATGTCCTGAAGCAGAGTGATATTAGGCGCTGATGGACGCGCACCAGCTTCTTGGACTGCGCGCGCTGCTGCGCCGCTTTCGGACCCAAACGAAATCACCTGCGCCTCACAAAGCGCCGGAGCACCGGCGCAGTTCAATACGCTGGCGCGCCATAAGCCACAGACCGCCCATCAAATCGATGGGCCGCAGTTATTGACCACCGGTCTTACCGCAGGTGCGGCTTCAGCGCTGTGGCGAGCGACGTCGTGTAGGAGGGGATGACGCTTTCGGTCAGGTGGGTGGTGCGGACGAACGAATTGTCCGGCAACGTGGCGGGAAGATTGGTCAATGCGCTTGCACCGAGCCAGCCCGCCCACTGGTGAAGCATGATGGCCTGCTGCGCAGGATAAGGCGGTCCGGCGAAGCGTTCGGGCGCAGGCGTGATGCCGACGAACAGCGTGACCCCGGGCGGCACGGCGGTGCGAAGGTGGCGCGATGCTTTCTCCAAGGCTGGCGCGAGACGATATTCAGCGCTGCCGGTGAGCGGGTGAGGATCGGGATCAATCGCGCTGCCGTGTTCTGCGTTCATCGAAGATTCGAGATCGTGCGTGAAGCCGTAACGCTGACCGTACGCGCCGCCCAGCGGAATCGGCAGCGCACGGCTGAGCAGGCGTCCTTTAAAGATATCGACGCCGAGCGCGCGGTTGGCCTGACCGCCGAGGGTTCCGGTGGCGGATTGATCCTGGCCGGCCCAGAAGTTTTCGAGCGTCTCGACGTAGTAAGGTTCCGCGCTGAGACGGCGGAGGGATTCAGCATGCATCAGCAGCACGACGGCGCGGAGGCGTCCTGGATTCCTCTGCGCGTAGCGGCGGAGCATCGCCGCGTGATCGTTCACGTCGAGAAAGCTGAACGTGCCGAGATTGAGAGCGGGCCGGCCCAGCTCCGTGCTGAGCTGGCGGGCGGAGACGTTCATCAGGCAGGACGAGTCGCCGAGGAGGAGAACATCCGCGTCGTGCGCCGACTGGGCCGAGTCGGCTTGATGGAGGAGAACGGTGCGTTCGGTGTCGAGCGTCGGTCGGGGAGCGGGCAGAAGACGAAGGCTAACCCCGAAATGCATCAACGCTGCGAAGGCCACGACCACGACACAAGGCCAGCCGATGAGCGGTGCGAGCGCTTTGGCTTCAAATTCGCAGGCATGGCTTTTCATGGCGTTCGCCGGGGGTGGCTTTTGATCGGCGCGGCTACCGGGCAATCCATCCGCCGCCGAGCACGAGGTCGTCTTGATAAAAGACGCAGGCCTGACCGGGCGTGATCGCGCGTTGAGGAGTGTGCAGTTTCACCGTCGCCTCGCCATTGGGAAGAGTGATGATGGTCGCAGGTGTTCCGGGATGGTTGTAACGAATCTTCGCGCTCGCCTCAATGGTCGCGGGCGGCGTCTCCCACGGAATCCAGTTGCAGCGCTGCACGGTGAACGTGTCCCGGTCGAGGGCGGAATCATCACCGACGATCACGCGATTGTTCTTCGCATCGAGCTCGATCACGTAGATGGGCCTGGGCGATGAGATGCCGAGACCTTTGCGCTGGCCGATGGTGTAGAACTCAATGCCGTCATGCTTGCCGAGCACGCGTCCATGAAGGTCAACGACGTCGCCCTGATGCTTCTCCACGAGCTTCGATTCCTGAAGGAACTTCCCATAATCCTTGTCCGGCACGAAACAGATTTCCATGCTCTCCTCCTTGTCGGCGGTCTTCAGCTCGCACTCGCGGGCGATCTCGCGGGTGTCGCTCTTCGTCAGTTCGCCGAGCGGAAACAACGTGCGCGCGAGCTGATCCTGTTTGAGCGTGAAAAGGAAGTAGCTCTGGTCCTTGCGCGAATCACGTCCGCGCTTCAGCAGATGGCGTGTGCCGTCCGCGCTGGGTTCCACGCGGGCGAAATGGCCGGTGGCGATCATCTCTGCGCCGAGCTTGTGCGCGCGGCTGATGAGGGTGCCGAACTTCAGGCGGTCATTGCACATCACGCACGGATTGGGCGTGCGGCCGGCGCGATATTCCTCGGCGAAATAGTTGATGACGTGCTTCTGAAATTCCTCCGCCTCATCGACGAGATAGTAGGGGATGTCGAGCTTGTGCGAGACGGCGCGTGCGTCCGTGACGGCCTGCGGCCCGCAGCATTTGTCTTCCGCGCGGTTGACGCAGTCCTGTGGCCAGAGCTTGAGCGTGATGCCGATGACGTCGTAGCCCTGGTCCACGAGCAAGGCAGCGGCAGCGGAGGAATCCACTCCGCCGCTCATGCCGACCACCACCCGAGTTTTTCGCGTTTCTGTCACTGTGCCAGAGGATAGGCGGGTGGCTGTGGCGTGTAAAGCGGCGAGCCAGGTGGTGCCGGGCTGACGCTTGCAGACACGTTCTCCGGTGTTTTAAGGAAACGGACTGGGCCCTCTCACCCTCGCGGAGCGGGGAGGCGATGGTAGCCGTGGGCTTCAGCCCACGGACCTGGACCGAAACCGTCCTCGTCGCGGAGCGACGATTGAAGGTTCGCTTCAATCCATCAATGGCTTTCAAGCGTCGCTCCGCGACGCATTCCATTACCTCTGCGTCAGCCCTGCGATTGGGGTGTGATTCAAAGCGGCGGGCAAAAGTCAGTTCACGTTCCCCTTCCTGCCCCCACTCTCATTCCCCTGAACTTCACAGCCGAGCAGGAGTGAGAGTGGGAATGGGAGCAGATATCCCAATCGAAACGAAAATCCGCCCCGCCCTTAAACCTCCAGCACCTTCTCGAACTTCGTCAGGTTGCGGATGCCGTTCTTGGTGACCAGCGCCATGTCTTCCAGGCGCACGCCGCCGCCGAGATCCCAGTAATAGAGGCCGGGCTCCATCGTGACGACGTGGTTCGCCTCCAGGGTGTCCGTGGAGTTCGGGCTCATGCGCGGCGCTTCGTGAATCTCCAGTCCGACTCCGTGGCCTGTGCCATGGAAGAACCCCTGCATCCGTCCCTTTAACTTGGAAGTCTTGTAGCCTTCCCGATTGAAGAACTCGCGAATCTCCGAGTGAACCCCGCGCGCCGACGCTCCATGCGTCACCTGCTCGAAGCCGATTTCCTGCGCACGCTCTACGGTGTGGTACAGCTTGCGAATGGCCTCGGTGGCGCGACCGCGCACGACCGTGCGGGTGATGTCGCCGAAGTAGCCGGTTTTCTGCGAGCGCGGGAAGACATCGAGAATGATCGGCTCATTCGCGCGGAGCGGACCGAACCCGCGTTCATGAGGATCGCAGCCCTGTCGTCCACCGGCGACGATGGTGTTCGCGGGCAGTCCGCCGGACTGGATGATGGCCGTGTCGATGATGGAGCGGAGCTTCTCGGATGTGAGCGGGTTGTTGCGGTAGATGAGCCGGCGCTTGCGGTCAATCTTGGAAGTCTTCAGCGCCTGGATGCCTTCCGCGAGACCCACTTCGGCCATCATCAAGGCGGCGCTGATTTTCTTCACCTCCGCAGCGGACTTGATCGCGCGTTCGGGAAAACACTGTCCGCGGAGGGGCTTCACCTTGAGCTTCAGATCGTGAAGTTCACTGGCGAGACCGAACGGGAAGGAATGCGGCACCGCCGCCTTGCCCAGGCCTTTGCTGCTGCACAGGAGCCGGATGACCTGTGCCAGGCCGTTCTTCTTCACGCCGCTGTCGCGCAGCTTGCGCTGGAGCTGGCTGAGCGCCACCACGCGGCAATGCGGCGCTTCACGGCGTGCGCGGTCGATTTCCAGATCGCTCACGACGATGTGCGGCTGGCCTTTGACCCGGAGATAGATGAACGGGTCCGGCACGAACATGCCGACCGCGTACAGCATGTCAGCGCAGCGTTCGCTGTCGGCCACCATCAATAGATTCTCACGCTTCATCTGAGGAAGAGTTGTCTGGACACCGTCACGGATCATCTCGCCATCCCGCTACACTCCGAACAGCCGGTCGCCGGCGTCGCCCAGGCCTGGAACGATGTAGCCCTGCGCATTCAGCTTCTCATCAATCGCGGCCGTGAAGATCAGCAACTGCGGCGCATGTTCATGGACGCGGGCGATGCCTTCCGGCGCCGCCACCAGGCTCACCAGCCGGATGCGTTGCGCGCCGCGTTCTTCCAGCAACTTTAACGCGGCCACAGCGCTGCCCCCGGTGGCCAGCATGGGATCAATGAGAATGATTTCAAACGAGCTCAAATCCGCTGGCAAGCTTTTATGATACACGCCTGCCCTCAAAGTCTTCTCGCTCCGCTTCAGTCCCACAAATCCCACGCGTGCATGTGGAATGAGCTGGAGGATGGAGGGAAGCATTCCGAGCCCGGCGCGCAGAATGGGAACCAGCATCACCTCATGCTTGAGCTTCACCCCGCGCGCCTTTGTCAATGGAGTGCTGACGGTGATGGATTTCGTCTGAAGAGATCGCGTGGCCTCGTAAACCATCAGGCCCGCCACCTCGGCCAGGCCGCGACGAAACGCCTCCGGATCGGTGCGGGAGTCGCGCAGCTTCGTGAGGTTGTGCTGCACCAGGGGGTGCGCAATGACGGTGACGCAGTCCACGTTAGTGCGCGAAGGAGGGGGCGAGATAATAAAGTCCGGCCCCGAGCTTCGGCAGGTCGATGCCGAGATCGATCTTGATGCTCTTGGTCTGCGACTGGCCGAACAAGCTGAAGAGATTGCCGAAGCTGAACGGCATCTGGTAAGTGACGAGGTTGGCGTTGCTGATGCCCGCAAGCTTCTCGGTGCGACGAACTGCCGCACGCCAATTGCCGAGTTCATCCACGAAGCCGTTCTCCATCGCTTCCTTGCCAGAGAGGATTCGTCCGTCCGCCAGCGCGGTCCATTTCTCACTCAACCCGCGGCCGGTCTCACCGCCCTTGTTTTGCTGGTTGCGGTTGCTGGAGAACTTGCGTCCCTCCGCGATCACGCTCTTAAACTTGCCGAAGGTCTCGGTGACCATCTTGTTCACCATCGCGTTCTCCTCCGCGATCTCTTCCTGCTGCGCCGGCGTCGCGTTCTCCAAATCCTTTTCGCCGCTGAGCATGTCCTTGAACTTGCCGCTCTTGTACACCATCGGGCGCAGGCCGACCTTGTTCATCAGCCCACGATAGTTATAGGTGTGCATGATCACGCCGATGCTTCCGGTGATCGTGAGTTCATTCGCGACAATCCATCGGCACGGCGCCGAGACGTAGTAGCCGCCGGACGCCGCGAGGCTGCCCATGCTGGCGACGACGGGCTTGTTGTGTTCGTTCTGAAACTTGAGGATCGCATTGTAGATGTCGTCGGAGGCCAGCACTTCGCCTCCGGGTGAATTGACCTTCAGCAGCACGGCCTTCACGGAGTCATCCTTGGCGGCGAGCTTGAGCTGGTCCTCGATCAGTTCGACCATGCTGTAACGTCCGCCATCGAGGCTGGAACTGGTGATGATGCCCTCCACGGGAATGACGGCGATCTTGTCGGAAGACTGATGGTTCTCCAGCGTCACCTCTTGGAGATGCGGATTCCCGCCGCCCATGCCCTCAGCGCTGGCGACCGCTTGAAAGAACGAGCCGACCATGCGTGATCCGACCATGAAGATCAGCACGAGTCCGAGCACGATGGTGGCGATCATCCAGCCGCGTCCGTTTTTCCTCGGCTGCGCCATGGGCACGGCCGGCCGCACCATGGGCGGAGGGGGCA
>Ga0163153_10002305_pt1 | contig 28249 bp, 27 predicted proteins | sample OliLakLV19MP6IB1_FD_148629 | JGI IMG/M metagenome (GOLD analysis project Ga0163153, IMG submission 148629) | Freshwater microbial mat bacterial communities from Lake Vanda, McMurdo Dry Valleys, Antarctica - Oligotrophic Lake LV.19.MP6.IB-1 | ecosystem: Environmental > Aquatic > Freshwater >...
GACATCACCCGCAAGCGCAAGCTCCTCGACCGCCAAAAAGAGGGCAAGAAGCGCATGAAGCAGATCGGCCGCGTCGAAGTCCCCCAAGAAGCCTTCGTCGCCGCGTTACGCCTCGAGGAGTAGCGCGGCGACGAATTCACTCGGCGACGGCGACGGCGACGGCGACGGCGACGAACGCGCGGGCCAGGGCTTGGCGCAGCAGGTCGGTGCCGCGGGCGAAGCCGACATCGGGGGGCCACGGGTCGACCAGGACCCAGCCGGACATGAGCGCGCGCGACGCGAGGACGCCGGGCGGGTTGTCGCGCACGAGCAGCTGACCGTGGAACGCCGCCGCGATCGGCGGTCCGCTCGGGTGGTGCACGACCGGGCAGCCCGCGACGAACACGCGGCGGGCGCGGAGCGGACCGGCGAGCGTGGTGAGGCGCTCGACCAACCGCGCGTCGCACCGCAGTTCCGACGCCTCGGATGGCGAGGCGACGGGAACGGCATCGTGGTCGCGCGCGAGCCAGTCGCGGAGTTCGTCGGGGATCGCGCCTTCAGGAGTCTTTGGGGAGTCCAAGAACTCTCTCACCGAGGATGTTGCGCTGCACCTCGCTGGTGCCGCCGCCGATCGTGAGCGCGCGCGAATACAGGTAGCCGTAGTGCCAGCTACCGCCGTCGAGTTCGCCGTACGGGCCGTGGTCGGACAACAACCCGTACGGCCCGGCCAGATCCATCGCCGCGCTCATGACGTGTTGGCCGTGCTCGTCCGACATCGCCTTGCGCACCGATGCTTCCGGGCCGGGCTCGAGTCCCTTCAGGCGCGCGGACACCGTGCGCAGCCGGATGAGTCGCAGGATCTCCGACTCGATGTATAAGCGCGCGATCTGCTGGCGCAGCACCGGGTCGTTGGTTCCGCCGTGCGTGCGCACCAAGTCGACGACGTCACCGGCCGTCGGTCCGCGGCCCCACAGCGCGCCTTCACCGGAGAGTGACACACGTTCGTTGCCGAGCGTGACCTTCGCCAGGCGCCACCCGTCGTTCTCGGCGCCGATGACGTTCGCAACCGGAACCCGCACGTCGGTGAAGAACACTTCGTTGAACTCGTGGGTGCCGGTCATCTGCATCAGCGGCCGTACTTCGATGCCGGGCGTCTGCATGTCGAGCACGAAGTACGTCACGCCGCGGTGCGGCTCTGCCTCGGGGTCGGTGCGCGCCAGCAAGATTCCCCACCGCGCGATGTGCGCGAGCGTGGTCCACGCCTTTTGTCCGTTGACGACGTACTCGTCTCCGTCGCGCACGGCGCGCGTCTGCAACGACGCGAGGTCGCTGCCCGCGCCCGGTTCGCTGAAGAGCTGGCACCACAACTCGGAGCCGTCGAGCATCCCCGGGAGCCATTGCTGCTGTTGCTCCTCGGTGCCCGCGACCATGAGCGTGGGACCGGCCCAGCCGATCCCGATCGGGTTCATGGGTCGCGGCACCTTCAGCTCGCGCATCGTCTCGTCGATCGCGAGCTGCTCGAGAGGTGTCGCTTCGAGCCCCCAGGGCCGGGGCCAATGCGGTGCCACGTATCCCGCCGCGGCGAGGCGCCGGTTCCAATCGGCCGGCCAGCCGCCCGTCGCGTGTTCGGCGATGAGTTCGCGAAGCGCCACTTCGGGGTTCACGTGCGCGAACCTACCGATTCATCCAGGACGACGACTGACTCCGAAGAGGTGCTGTGCTGCTCCAACCGCCGGACATGCCGGACATGGGCGACGCCGAACTGGGCGCGGCGCTCGTCGGGCGCGACCAGCAGGCGCTCGCGGAGGTGTACCGACGCCACGCGGGTACCTGCCTGGCACTCGCCCGCCGCGTCCTTTCCGACCGGACGCTCGCCGAGGAAGTCGTCCAAGAGGTGTTCGTCCGGACGTGGCGCCGGCCGGAGCGCTTCGACCACGAGCGCGGTTCGATCCGGTCGTTCCTGCTGGCCCAGGTGCACGGCCGGTCGGTCGACCTGCTCCGGGCCGAGACCTCGCGCCGGGCTCGCGAGGAGCGCGACGCGTTGCGCGACCCGGGTCGAGACGACGATCTCGAACTCGAGGTTCTGCAACTCGTCGAGAGCGAAGCCGTGCGGGCCGCACTGGCGACGCTCTCCGGCGGCGAGCGCGATGCGATCGAACTCGCCTATTTCGGGGGTCATACGTACCGCGAGGTCGCGGTGCTGCTGGAGCAGCCGGAGGGCACCGTGAAGAGTCGCATCCGTTCGGGGCTGCTGCGCTTGCGGGCCGCGTTGATCGAAGCAGGTGTCGAGGCGTGACTATTCCCCCCCGCGACCCCGAACTCGACTCGCTCCTCGGTGCGTACGCGCTCGACGCACTCGACGGCGCCGACCGTGCGCGCGTCGACGAGTACGTCGCGCGGAATCCCGCGGTGATGTCCGAGATCGACGAGCTGCGCGAGACGGCCGCGGCCCTCGCCCTCGCACCTGTCGACGACGTCGCCGCCCCGCCCGAACTCTGGGCGCGAATCGTTGCCGAGACGAGCGACGACCTCGCGGTCCGTCGCGAGCGGCGGAGTCAACCCTGGGCGCCGATCGCGGTTGCGGCCGCGGTCGCGTTGGTCGTGGGCGCCGGTATCGGGGTCGTCGTCAGTAGCGACGAGCAGAACGCCAATGTTGCCGACGCGTACGAGACCGCCGTCGACGACGGCGCACGCGAAATCACACTCGCGAATGATGACGGCGACGTCGCCCACATCGCCCTGCTCGACAACGGAACCGGGTTCGTTCGCAACGACGGTCTGGCGGAACTGGGCGCGGACGAGGTGTACCAACTGTGGGCACTCGTTCCGACCGACGACCCCGACAAGCCCCGCGTGATCTCGGCCGCGGTGCTCGGGTCGAACCCCACCGATGCCACGTTCACCATTGCCGGCGCCCCGGTGGACCAATTCATGATCACCGTCGAGGACGCGCCCGGTGTCCCGACGTCGAACGGTGAGACGGTCGCAATCTCGACCTGAGGGGCGCGACCATAGGGCGTGCCCTCCGGTGTCCCCTACGGTGTTTACGTCCACATTCCGTTCTGCGCGAAGCGGTGCGACTACTGCGACTTCGCGACGTGGACCGACCGCGACCACCTCATGGGCGGCTACGTCGACGCGTGTGTCGCCCACCTCGCCCGCTCCCAACCCGTGCCCGCGACGAGCGTGTTCTTCGGCGGCGGGACACCGTCGCTGCTGCCCGGCCACCAACTCGCACAGATCCTCGACGCAATTCCGAGAGTCGGCGCGGCCGAGGTCACCGTCGAGTGCAATCCCGATGCTGTCGACGCGGCCAAACTCGCCGCGTACCGCGCCGCGGGAGTGAACCGATTGTCGTTCGGTGTGCAGTCGTTCGCGTCGCACGTCCTCCTGTCACTCAACCGGACCCACGATCCGGCGAACGTGCAGACGGCGATCTCACTCGCGCGCGACGCGGGGTTCGAGCGGGTCAATGTCGATCTCATCTACGGCACCCCGGGCGAGTCGGTCGACGACTGGCGCCGCACCCTCGATGGTGCGCTCGCACTCGATGTCGAACACGTGAGCGCGTACGCGCTCACCGTCGAGCCGGGAACACCGCTCGGGCAACGGGTGGCCGCGGGCATCGCCCCGGCGCCCGACGACGACGACCAGGCCGAGAAGTACGAGATCGCCGACGATCTGCTCGGCGCCGCCGGGTTCCAGTGGTACGAGATCTCGAACTGGGCTCGTCCGGGCGAAGAGTGCCGGCACAATCTTCTCTACTGGTCGCAGGGCGACTACCTGGCGATCGGCGGCGCGGCCCACGGCCACGAAGCGGGCCGTCGCTACTGGAACGTGCGCACACCCGAGCGCTACATCGAATACGTCGGAGCGGAGCAGTCGCCCGAGGCCGGACACGAACTGCTCGATGCCACGGTCCGGGCCGAGGAAGCAGTTGTGCTCGCGCTGCGCACGCGCGCCGGTGCCCGCATCGCCGCGGTGCCCGAGTTGGTAGACGCGGGCCTGATCGACGTCGTCGGCGACCGGGTCGTGCTGACGCGCCCGGGGCGGCTACTGGCCTCCGACGTCACGTCCCGAATGCTGCTGGCACTCGATAGGCTTGAGTGCCAATGACGATCCTCGACGAGCGCAAATCCGCGATCCTGCGGGCGATCGTGGAGCAGTACGTCGGGACCGCCCAGCCGGTCGGCTCCGCGACCGTTGCGCAGACCGCCGACCTCGGAGTCTCCGCGGCCACGGTTCGCAACGAGATGGCGGTGTTGGAGCGCGACGGGTACATCGCGCAGCCGCACACGTCGGCCGGTCGGGTTCCGACCGATCTCGGTTACCGCTACTACGTCGATCACCTCGCCGGGGTCAGCCAGCTCGCCCCCGTCGAGCGGCGCCGGATCGCCGACTTCTTCACCAGCGCGACCATGGCAATGGACGAGTTGCTGTCGCAGACGAGCCAGCTCCTGGCCCGGGTCACCGCCCACGCGGCCGTCGTCGTCGGACCCCAGGCCGAGACCGTCGTGATCCGGGGTGCGCACCTCGCGCAGTTGCAGCCCCGTGTCGTCCTGGCCGTGATCATCCTCTCGAACGGAGCGGTCGAGAAGGAAACCGTCCTGCTCGACGACGACGTCAGCGAAGCAACGGTCGCGGCCGCGAGCGCCCGCCTCGCCCAGGCGCTCGACGGGCGCCGTCTCGGCGAAGTCAACGTGCCCGACGCGGCGCCGAACGACGACATCGCGCGGCTCGTGCGCGTGTCGTGCGAAGCCCTGCGCTCCCACCTCGACCGCAGTCACACCGAACCGCTGTACATCGGTGGCGTCAGCCTGCTCGCGGCCGAGCACGACGCGTTCACCGAAACGACGTCGGCCCGCCTCTTCGAGTTGCTCGAGCAGCACGTGGTCCTCGCGACCGTCATGCGCGAAATGCTCGGACCGGGCCTCACCGTGCGGATCGGCGCCGAAAACCAGCGCGACGACCTTCTCGGGTGTTCGCTCGTGCTCGCGCCGTACTTGGTCGAAGGCGAGCTTGCGGGCACCATCGGCGTCCTCGGCCCGACCCGCATGGACTACCGGAAGGCCCAAGCCGCGGTCGCGACCGTGTCCCAACGCCTCGGCAAGCAGCTCTCTCGCTAATGGCGCGCGACTTCTACGAGGTACTCGGCGTACCCCGGCAGGCGAACGAGGACGAGATCAAGAAGGCGTACCGGTCGCTCGCCCGTCAGTACCACCCCGATGCGAACCCGGGCGACGACGGTGCCGAGGAGCAGTTCAAGGAGATCCAGCGCGCGTACGAGACGCTGCGCGATCCCGAACGGCGGCGGCGCTACGACCAGTTCGGCTCCGACGACGAACGCGCCGCGTTCGGCGCGAGCCAGTTCGGCCTCAACGACCTCTTCGACACCTTCTTCGGCGGCGACGTCTTCGGGCGCATGCGCGGGCAGGAGTCGGGCCCACCGCGTGGACCCGACGCGGAGATTCTGCTCGAGCTGACCCTTGCAGAAGCCGTGTTCGGCACGCGCAAGACGATCGAGCCGCGCATGCCCGTTGCGTGTTCGGAGTGCGACGGCCGCGGCGCCGCGGCGGGGACGACGCCGACGCGCTGCGCCGCGTGCGACGGATCGGGCGAACTGCGCCAGGTCCGGCGGTCGCTGCTCGGCCAGATCATCACCAGCTCCGCGTGCCCGACCTGCGGGGGTACCGGCGACGTCATCCCGAACCCGTGCACGGTGTGCCGGGGCGAGGGACGCGTCCACGGTGTGCAGTCACTCGACGTCGACGTACCGCCCGGCATCGACGAGGGTCAGCGCCTCCGCCTCACCCAACGCGGCCCCGCCGCGCCGCGTGGCGGCATTGCCGGCGATCTCTACGTCACCGTGCGCGTGCAGCCCGACCCGCGCTTCGAGCGGCACGGCGAAGACCTGCTGCGCCGCATCCCGATCTCGATCGCGCAAGCCGCGTTGGGGACACGGGTCGACGTCGAGACGCTCGACGGCACCGAAGAGGTCGATGTCGCGGCCGGAACGCAGCACGGCGCGATGACGCGCCTGCGCGGACTCGGCGTCCCGTCGTTGCGCACGGGCCGGCGCGGCGATCTCGTCGTCGAGATCGCCGTCGAGGTCCCGACCAGCCTCACCGCGGAAGAAGCCGAGGCGCTGGCCCAGTTCGCGGCGCTGCGCGGCGAAGCCGTGAAGACGCGCGAGGGTCTGTTCTCCCGCATCCGCTCCGCGTTCCAATAGCGGTGAGCGTCCAGGCGAGTCACTCTTGGGCGGCAGGCGCGCACGCCGTGGCCCACGCGTTCGTCGACGTGCTCGGTGACGACATCGAGATCGGCGGCGACGACGGGCACCATCTGCAGCGTGTCCGGCGCCTGCGGGTCGGGGAGTTCATCACCGCGGCTGACGGCACGGGACAATGGCGCCGGTACGAACTGCGCGTCGCGTCACGCGGGCACATCGCGGCGTCGGCTTGCGGCCCGCTCGAGTCCGAACCGGAACTGTTGCCGCGGATCGCGGTCGCGATCTCGCTCACGAAGGGTGGGCTCGACGCAACTGCGGCGCGCCTTACCGAACTCGGTGTCCACCGCATCGAGCCGGTGCACGCGCACCACAGTGTCGTGCGTTGGGACGACACCCGGGCCCGCACCGCGGTCGACCGTCTGCGGACCGTCGTGCGTGAGGCCGCCGCCCAGAGCCGGCGCGCGCGTGTGCCGGAAGTGCGCGCGGTTGGCGACATCGCGAGCCTGGCGGGCCGCCCGGGCCTAGTCGTGGCCGATCGCACCGGTGTTCCCGGGTCCGAGATCCCGGACCCGCCCGCCGGGGAGTGGACCCTCGTGATCGGCCCCGAAGGGGGGCTGTCGGCCGACGAGCAGGTGCGCCTCGCCGGGCCCCGCCTCGCGGTCGGACCCCATGTGCTGCGGGCCGAAACGGCGCCGATCGCGGCCTGTTCGGCCCTGATCGGGCGCGCACGGTGGTCCGATTTCGCATGAGGTGGGGTTCCAGGTGCTCGTTGTGTCGCATGTTGTGGGATGTGGGGCAGTACGCGGCGCATGACTTTCACGGAGCGTGCTGATACGATCGTCGGGCCAGCGCGAAGAGTGCGCGGGCGGGGCGCCGAGAGGGCGCCCAGTTTCGGGCTTGGGGCCAGAGGGGGCTGGGTGGCCACGACAGGAGCACGCGTCGGTGAACGCCTGAGGGCGATCCGCCGTCAAAAGGGCTTGTCGCTGCACGACGTCGAAGCGCGTTCGAATCTCGAATTCAAGGCTTCGGTGTTGGGTGCGTACGAACGCGGTGAGCGCGCCATCTCGGTGCCTCGACTGCTGCGCCTGGCCGAGATTTACGAGGTTCCGTCGGACCAACTGCTCCCGCGCGAACTCGACGGCGAGATCAGTCTCGTCGACAGCGGCGCGGCGATGGCTCTGGAAGCCGGTTTCACGATCGATCTGGTGCGGCTGCACGACATCGACGACCCCGACGCCCAGATCCTCTCCCGGTTCGCGACCTCGATCCAGCTCGAGCGCCAGGACTTCAACGGGCGCATGCTCACGATCCGGCGTTCCGACCTGCGGGTGCTGGCCGCGGTGATGGGCCGCAGCATCGACGAGCTCGGTGCGCGCCTCGAACAGCTCGGCCTCCGGGCCAGTTCGACGGCCTAGCGCCGCTCATATCCCCGCTCGTATCGGTAGCTCCGGCCACGGAGTACCATTCACTCCACTTTGGCGACGCCGGCCACCAGCACATCGGTCAAGATCCTCGTCCCGGGCAACCACCTCATGGTGGGACTGCTCGGATCGCGTGACGAGCTTCTCCGTCTCGTCGAAGACGCGTTCCCCGTGCAGATCCTCGTGCGCGGGAACGAGATCACCATCACCGGCGAGGGCCACCACGCCGAACGGGTCGGCCGCTTGTTCGAGGAGATGGTCGTGCTGCTCGAGCAGGGCCACGTCATCGACCGCGACAGCATCGGACGCTCGATCGAAATGCTCAAAGCCGATCAGCGACCGAGCGAAATCCTGACGACCGAAGTCGTACGCGGCCGCAAGACCGTCCGCCCGAAGACGTCGGGCCAGAAGGTCTACGTCGACGCCGTCCGCGACAACACCGTGACGTTCGCGATCGGCCCGGCCGGAACGGGCAAGAGCTACCTCGCGGTCGCACTCGCGGTGCAGGCGCTGCAGGCCAAAGAGGTGAACCGCATCATTCTCACGAGGCCCGCGGTGGAGGCCGGCGAACGGCTCGGCTTCCTGCCCGGCGATGTGCTCGCCAAGGTCGACCCGTACCTCCGGCCGCTGTACGACGCGCTCTACGACATGCTCGAACCTGAGGGTGTCGCGCGGCTCATGGAGCGGGGCACAATCGAAGTAGCCCCGCTGGCGTACATGCGGGGCCGTACGCTGAATGACTCGTTCATCATTCTCGATGAGGCCCAGAACACGACCGCTCAACAGATGAAGATGTTTCTCACGCGACTCGGCTTCGGTTCGAAGGCGGTCATCACCGGCGACGTGACGCAGATCGACCTGCCCGACGGACGGGGCCGGTCGGGTCTCCTCGCGGTGCGCGACATCCTCGACGACATCGACGGCCTGGTGTTCGTGATGCTCGGTTCCTCCGACGTGGTTCGCCACCGAATCGTGCAGGACATCGTGGACGCGTACGAGCGGCACGACCGCTGATGGATACCGAGACCTCACCCGTCGTCTTCGGCGCCGACGAGCAGCGCGACATCGCCGTGGACGTGGCCTGCTGGGTGCGCCTGGTGCAACTCGTGCTCGAAGACGAGCGCGTCACGGAGCGGTTCGGACCGAGCGTCGAGATGTCGGTGCTGTTCGTCGACGAGCAGACCATCGGCGAGTTGAACGAGCGTTTCCTCGGTGCCGACGGCCCTACCGATGTGCTCGCGTTCCCGATGGACGAGGAGCTTCCACCGCGCGGCCGCCAGCCCGATCAGGGCGGGCGCGGGCCCGGCTCACCGACCGATCCGGGCGACGCCCCGATGTTGCTCGGCGATGTCGTGATCTGCCCGATCGTGGCGCAACGCAACGCCTCACCGCGCGGGCTCACGGTCGACGACGAACTGGCGCTGCTGGTCGTCCACGGTGTTCTGCACTTGCTCGACTATGACCACGCCGACGAGGCGGAGACGGCGATCATGCGCCGTCGCGAGCAAGAATTGCTCGACCGCTTCCGCCAACGAGAAGAAGACCGATGAGGAATAGATGAGCGCAACGCTCGCGATCATCCTCGCGATCTTCCTTCTCTTCCTCCTCGCGATCGTGCTCGCGGTGGCCGAGACCGCGTTCTTGCGCATGAGCCGCGTGAAGGCGATGGCGCTCGAAGACCAAGGGGCGAAGGGCGCCGGTCGCCTCGCCAAAATGCTCGAACGGCCGGAGCGCGCGATCAACGCGGTGACCCTGCTCGCACTCGCCGCGCAGATCGTCACCGCCAACTTGCTCGGTATCGTGCTCAGCGACTTCAAGGGCGCGTGGGTCGTCGTGCTCGGCGTCGTGCTCAACGTCGTCGTCTTCTTCGTGTTCGCGGAGGCCGCGCCGAAGACGTGGGCGGTGCAACACGCCGACCGGGCCGCGTTGCGCACCTCGGGATTCCTCTGGTTCCTCGTGCACTTTCCGCCGTTGCGCTGGATCGTGCGGGGGCTGCTCGCGTTCGTGAACTGGATCCTTCCCGGCAAGGGCCTGAAACAGGGCCCGTTCGTCACCGAGGAAGAGATCCGCCAGATGGCCGACGCCGCGGCCGAGGAAGCGTCTATCGAATCCGGCGAGCGGGAGCTGATCCACTCGATCTTCGAGTTCGGCGACACCGTCGTGCGCGAAGTGATGCTGCCGCGCCCCGACATGATCGCGGTCGAGGCCGACGCGACGGTCGACGAAGGCATCGCCCTCTCGATCGACGCGGGGAAGTCGCGGATCCCGGCGTTCGACGACACGACCGACAACATCGTCGGTCTCGTCTTCCTGAAGGATCTCGTCGCTCGCAGCTCGGCGGGCGAGGGGAGCGAGGTGGTCCGCCAGAGCCTGCGGCCCGCACACTTCGTGCCCGAGTCGAAGCGCGTCGCCGAACTCCTGCGCGAGATGCAGACCGAAAAGTTCCACATGGCGATCGTCGTCGACGAGTACGGCGGCACGTCCGGACTCGTGACGATGGAAGACCTGCTCGAAGAGATCGTCGGCGAAATCACCGACGAGTACGACGAGGACGAGCCCCAGGTCGAACGGCTCGGCGAGGGCACACTCCGGGTTCCCGGCCGCACGCCGATCGACGAGGTCAACGAACTGCTCGACGTCGAGCTGCCGCAGGACGAGTGGGACACCGTCGGCGGCCTCGTGTTCAACACGCTCGGTCACGTCCCGAGCGAAGGCGAGTGCTGCATCGTCAACGGGCTCGAGTTCTGCGCCGAACGGGTGCAGGGGCGGCGCATCGTTTCGGTACTGATCCGCCCGGCCGACGTCTCCGCCGAAGCGCAAGTCGGGTGACTCAGGCGAGAGATCCGCAGGCCCGGTCAGTGATCCGGTTCCGCACGGGCGATCGAGGGCCGGAGGTCGGAGCCGCATGACTCAGGCGAGAGATCCGCAGGCCCGGTCAGTGATCCGGTTCCGCACGGGCGATCGAGGGCCGGAGGTCGGAGCCGCATGACTCAGGCGAGAGATCCGCAGGCCCGGTCAGTGATCCGGTTCCGCACGGGCGATCGAGGGCCGGAGGTCGGAGCCGCATGAGCAGCGCGCCTGAGTTTCGATCGGGGTTTGTGACGCTCGTCGGGCGGCCCAACGTGGGGAAGTCGACGCTGCTCAACCACATGGTCGGGCGGAAGGTGTCGATCGTGTCGTCGAAGCCGCAGACGACGCGCACGCAGGTGCGCGGGGTCCGCACGACCGACGACACCCAGATCGTGTTCCTCGACACGCCCGGAATCCACAAGCCGCGGACGCTGCTCGGTGAGCGCACCAACGACCGGGCCCTGGCGACCCTCGGTGAAGTCGACGTCGTGTGCTTCTTCGTCGAGGCGTCGGCGCCCATCGGCAAGGGCGACCGGTTCGTGGCCGACGTGCTCGCCCGGGTCGAGACGCCCACGATCCTCGTGTGCAACAAGGTCGATCTCGCCTCACCCGGAGAGATCGCGAAACATTTGGAAGCCGCGGCCGCGCTCGGCGAGTTCGACGCGTTCGTCCCGCTGTCGGCGCGGACGGGTGAGGGCGTCGAGGCCCTCCTCGCCGAACTCGAGCAGCGCCTGCCGCCGGGACCGCACTACTACCCGGACGGGATGGTCAGCGATCAACCCGAGACGTTCATCGCGGCCGAGCTGGTGCGCGAGCAGCTCCTGGCGGTCGCCCGCGAGGAACTGCCGCACTCCATCGCCGTGACCGTTGACCAGGTCGAAGCGCGCGAAACGGCCGACGGCCCCCTGCTCGCGCTCCGCGTGGTCATCCGCGTCGAGCGCGATTCACAAAAGGGCATAGTCATCGGCAAGGGCGGCGCGGTGTTGAAGCAGGTCGGAACCGATGCCCGTCGGGAGCTGGAGGCGTTGCTCGGCACGCGGGTGCACCTCGAAACCCACGTCAAGGTGGATCCGAACTGGCAGCGGCGCGCCCAGTCGCTCGACCGCCTGGGGTTATAAGGCTTTGTCGCCGTTCGGGCGGGGCGATCATGCGAGGATGGCGCGGAAGTCCTGGTCGGGAGCGCATGCAATTGGCGCCCCGCTGATCCTCACGGACTCCGGCGAGCTCGCTGCGCTCGCCGCACCAGGAGACTTCGCGCGCTTGTATTCGCCCCATTCGGCTCCCGGGCTCGGCTCCGTTGTAGAGTCCCGCGAGCCTCGCCGTACAGCCCCAGGAAAGGCAGATGTTCGACCGCACGCAACGTCGTCGGTGGGCGCGTACCGCCGCCGGAGTGCTGCTCGCGGGCGCCGCGCTTGCCGGCTGCTCGGATAGCAACGATCAGCAGAACTCGCTGAAGCCGGAGGGCCCGTACGCCCAGCAGATCCTCGATCTGTTCACGCCGTTCTTCTGGATCGGCACGATCATCGGCATCGGCGTGGTGGTGGCCACTATCTACGTGGCGCTGCGTTTTCGCGAGAAGCCGGGCGAGGAACGGAACCCGAAGCAGACCCACGGCAACACCGCGCTCGAAGTCGGGTGGACGATCGTCCCGGCGTTGATCCTCGCGATCATGGCCGTGCCGACCGTCGCCACGATCTTCGACCTGGCCGAAGAGCCCGAGAACGCGATCGAGATCACCGTCACCGGCAAGCAGTGGTGGTGGGAGTACGAGTACGTCGACGAAGGCATCATCACCGCCAATGAGCTCCACATTCCCGAAGACCGCGACATCGCGCTGAACATCCAGTCGCCGCCCGACGGGGTCATCCACTCCTTCTGGATCCCGAACCTCAACGGCAAGAAGGACGCGGTTCCGGGCCGCAGCGAGTTCCTCAAGATCAAGGCCGACGACGTGGGTGAGTTCCTGGGCCAGTGCGCCGAGTACTGCGGGCTCTCCCACGCCAACATGCGCACCCGAGTCTTCGTCGAGAGCGAAGAGGACTACGAGAAGTGGGTAGAGGAGCAGCAGGCATCGCTCGCGGCGGCCGACGTGCCGTTCGTCGAGGAGACCCTCGCGACGAAGTGGGCGTGCACGTCGTGTCACGCGTTCACCGGCGTAGTGGGCGCCGAGTCCCGTACCGGCCCGAACCTCACGCACCTGGGTGATCGCACGACGTTTGCGTCGGGTATGTACGACATGAATCTCGAGAACCTGACGGAGTGGGTGTACGACGCGCCGGAACAGAAGCCGGCCGGACCCCTGAAGAACTGGATGCCGTCCTTCAAGGACAAGGGCATGACCAAGGAAGAGGCCGAGGAGATTGCACACTTCCTGCTGTGTGACACGGCCACGGACCCGACCGTCCACCCGGACTGTGAGTAACCCCCGATGACCACTGTCGAAGAAGCCGTAACCCAGGCGCCGGTCGAGCGGGCCCGCATCGTCGGCCGGCCGACGTCGAGCACCGGGTTCTGGAGCTGGTTCACCACGGTGGACCACAAGAAGATCGCGATCATGTACGGCACCACGGCGATCTTTTTCTTCCTCGTCGGTGGCGTCGAGGCGTTGCTCATTCGTATTCAGCTCGCGTCGCCGAACAACTCGTTCCTCGACGCGAACCAGTACAACCAGATGTTCACCATGCACGGCACGACGATGGTGTTCCTCATGGGAATGCCGATCGCCGCCGCGTTCGGGAACTACTTCCTGCCGCTCATGGTCGGCGCCCGCGATGTCGCGTTCCCGCGCCTCAACATGCTCGGCTACTGGATCTTCCTGTTCGGGGGGATCTTCCTGTATTCGTCGTTCCTCCTCGGTGGCGCGCCCAACGGCGGTTGGGTCAACTACGCGCCGATCAACAGCACGCCGATGGCCGACGGGTTCCTGCCCGGCCGCGGTCCCGACTTCTGGGCGGTCGGCATCATCATGCTGGGCATCGGGTCGGTCGCGACCGCGGTGAACTTCATCGTGACCGCGCTGAACATGCGCGCGCCGGGAATGACGCTCATGCGCATGCCGGTGTTCGTGTGGATGATGCTCGTCGTCGCGTTCCTCACGCTGTTCGCGATGCCGCCCGTGACCGCGGCGCTCATCCAGGTGTACATCGACCGCAACTTCGACGGGAACTTCTTCAACGCCGCGATGGGCGGCGAACCGATCCTGTACCAGCATCTGTTCTGGATCTTCGGCCATCCCGAGGTGTACATCCTGATCCTCCCCGGCATGGGGATCGTGTCCGAGATCCTGCCCGTGTTCTCGCGCAAGCCCCTGTTCGGCTACGCGGTCGTCGTGTTCTCGGGTATCGCGATCGGGTTCCTCGGGTGGGGCGTGTGGGCCCACCACATGTTCACGTCGGGTATCGGCCCGGTCGCGGTCGCCGCGTTCGGCCTCTCCACGATGCTCATCGCGGTCCCGACCGGAGTGAAGATCTTCAACTGGTTGGGAACGGTGTGGGGAGGCGCGGTACGGCTTCGAACTCCCATGCTGTTTGCGCTCGGGTTCATCGCGCAGTTCACGATCGGCGGCCTGTCCGGCGTCATGCATGCGATCGTCCCGGCCGACACGCAGCAGCACGACACGTACTTCGTCGTCGCCCACTTCCATTACGTGCTATTCGGTGGCCTCGTGTTCGCGCTGTTCGGCGGCTTCTACTACTGGTGGCCGAAGATCTTCGGGCGCATGATGAACGAGAAGCTGGGCAAGGTGCAGTTCTGGTTGCTCGTTATCGGCTTCAACCTCACGTTCTTCCCGATGCACTTCCTCGGCCTGGAGGGCCAGCCCCGCCGCACGTACACGTACGACGAAGGGCTCCAGTGGGAGGGGCTCAATCAGCTCGCCACGCTCGGCTCGTTCACGATCGCGCTCGCGTTCCTCGTGTTCCTGGTCAACGCGTTCATGTCGCGGTATTCGCCGCCGGCCCCGTCCGATCCGTGGGACGGACGCACGATCGAGTGGATGACGCCGTCGCCGCCGCCCGAGTACAACTTCGCCCAGGTACCGGTCATCGAGCACCGCGACGAATTCTGGCACCGCAAGTACACCGAAGACGACGAAGGCCGGCTGTTGCGCCTGCCCGCGGGTGCGGCGGTCGACACCGAGGAGCACGAGCACCTCGAGGCCGACGGGCACGGGATCCACATGCCGTCACCGTCGTACTGGCCGTTCGTGTTCGCGCTCGCGCTTCCGATCCTCGGTTACGGCTTCGTGTTCAAGAACTGGTACATCCTCGCCGCCGGTGTCGTGGTCGGATTCTTCGGGCTCGTGGCCTGGGCCCTCGAACCGGCAACTGCCGAGGATGAGGGAGACGACAGCGGAGCCGGCCCCGGTGGCGGGCATCTCGCCTCGGCTGCGGTCGAAGGCGGAGCGCGGAGTCGACCCATCGTTGACGAGGGTGTGCACTGATGGCGCAGGCAATCGCGGCACCGTCCGACTCGACCGAACTCGTCCCGGCCGCGGGCGACCACGGGCACGCCCACCACGCTACGAACACCGGCGTGAGCAACGCCAAGCTCGGCATGTGGGTGTTCCTGTCGTCCGAGGCGCTGTTCTTCGGGGCCTTCATCTCGACGTATTTCCTCTACCGCGGTCGCGACGAAGAGGTTGGCAACCCGGGGCCGCGTCCGCGCGAGGTGTACGACATCGCGTTCACGTCGGTCACGTCGTTCGTTCTGCTGATGAGTTCGTTGACGATGGTGCTCGCGCTCGCGGCGATCCAGCGCGGCGACCACCGTCGGTTGCGCATCTGGTTGCTGGCCACCGCGTTCTTCGGGATGGTGTTCATCGGCGGCCAGGTCTTCGAGTTCACCGAGTTCTACCGCGAAGGCTTGTCCCTGCATACGAACCTGTTCGGGAGCACATTCTTCACGCTTACCGGGTTGCACGGCGCGCACGTCACGATGGGCATCATCTGGCTGTTGGTCCTGTGGGGCCGCTCCATGCAGGGCCGGCTGCACACCGAGCACGCCGAGGCGATCGAGATCTCGGGTTTGTACTGGCACTTCGTCGACGTCGTGTGGATCGTGATCTTCACGGCGATCTACCTGGTCCCGCAGAACTGAGCCAACGAGTCATGAGCGAAACCGAAACCGGAACCGAGACAGGAACCGACATCGTCGCCGAGCACCCCGGCGAAACGCTCGAACAGCACGAGCAACGCATGCACGAAATCGCGCCGCGCCCCGAGCTGCTCCCGATGCTTCCGGGCGAGATCAAACCTCACCCGAAGCCGCGCGACTACGTACTCATCGCGGTCGTGCTGTGCATCCTGACCGCGATCGAAGTCGGCCTCTACTACCTCGAGGGCGACGTCAACGACAATCTGCTGATCGCAATGCTGATCGTGCTCGCGGTGGTGAAGTTCTTCCTCGTCTGTTCCTGGTACATGCACATGCGCACCGACCAGCCGTTCTTCAAACGGATCTTCGTGGTCGGCATCGTGCTGGCGATGATCGTGTACGGGATCGCCATTGCGACGTTCGCGAGCACGATCCCGTCGGAGCTCTGACCGAGCGATGGACGGCAGCTTCCCGGCGTGGGAACCGCACCCGGACGTGTGGCTGTTCATCGGTCTGCTGTCGGCTGGGTACGCGATCGCCGTCGTGCGCGTCGGTCCCCGCTTGGCTCCGCCCGGGACTCCCGTCGTCACGCGGCTGCAACTCACATGTTTCGTTTCGGGAGTTATCGCGCTGCTCGTGGCGTCGGACTGGCCGATCCACGACCTCGGCGAGGGCTACCTGTTCTCGGTCCACATGCTCCAACACCTCGTGCTCTCGATCATCGCCGCGCCGCTCCTCTTGTTGGGGACGCCGGCCTGGTTGGCGCGGCTCATCCTTTCGCCCGTGTGGCTGCTCCGTACCGTGCGCTACCTGTCGGGGTTTCTCGCGGCGACGATCCTGTTCAATGCCGTTGTCGTGCTCACGCATGTCCCGGCCGTCGTCGACGCCGCGCTCCACAACGGACTCGTGCACTTCGGCATCCACGCACTTCTGCTGGTCTCGGCGCTCATCGTGTGGATGCCGCTCGCCAGCCCGCTGCCCGAAGTTCCCCGGTTGGCGCCCCTCCTGCAGATGGCGTTCCTGTTCCTCCAGTCGGTGGTCCCGACGATCCCGGCGTCGTTCCTCACGTTCGGGGAACAGCCCCTGTACCGGTTCTACGAGGACGTGCCCCGGTTGTTCGGAACGACCGCGATGGACGACATGCAGATCGCCGGGTTGATCATGAAGATCGGTGCCGGCACGGCGCTGTGGATAATCATCGCTATCGTTTTCTTCCGCTGGTATGCGGCCGAAGAGGTCGGAACCGGATCGCGGCGCACCGCACGCGAGTTCGACCGTGAACTGATGGGCCTTTCCTGATGAGGTTGGCCTGATGAGGTTGGCATGATGACGACCGAGACCGAGACCGAGACGCCCGAGGTTCCCGAGCCGGAGGCCGCCGCGCCGCCCGCCCTCGAGCCCGCGGAGAAACAGCCGTTCTTTCAGCGGCCCAACGTCGACCGCTACCTCGTGCCGTTCCTGTTACCACTCGCGATCATCGTCGGCCTCGCGATGTTCGTCATCAACATGTCGCGCATTTTCCTGGCCGGCGCGGGGACGATTTCGGTCATCGTCGGCACCCTGATCACCATCTCGATCATCGCCGGGGCCGCGACCCTGTCCGCGGCGCCGAAACTCCGCTCGTCGTCACTCTCGCTCGTCGCGGTCGGGTTCGTCGGTTCGATTCTGTTGTTCGGCTGGCTCTCGCTCGGAGCCGCGGAACCTCACGACGAGGGAGGGGAGGCGCTCCCACCCGAGGGACCGGCGGAGGCCGAGCTTGCGTTCGGGACGGAGGGCGTCAGGTTCGTTCCGGACAGCGGTGAGGGCGGCACGGGCATCATCCGCATCGGCCTTACGAGCAGTCTCGGAACCCACTCCTTGGTGTTCGAGGATCCCGAAGTGGCCTTCCCCGGTGTCGAGGTGAACGGCGGCGAGACGGCAGCCGCGCGCGCCTTCTTCGGTGAGCCGGGCGAGTACGGCTTCTACTGCTCGATCGCCGACCACCGCGCCCAGGGCATGGTCGGCACCATGACCATTACCGGTGACCCGACGACGCTCGAAGCGTCGCTTGCCGAACTCGAAGGCACCGAAGGCGCACCTCCCGCCGAAGGTGAGCAAGCGCCACCCGACGCGCCCGCGGAGTAGCAGTTCTTAGGGCACGCGTACCGTCAGCGCGTCGCGCACGGCTTCCATCGTGGCCGGCAGCGGGCCGGCGTGTTCGCCGTCGGCGTACACGTCCATGGGGGTGGAGTCGAGGGCAACGATCTCGACGCGCTCGCCTCGCAGTGTCTCGACCTTCGGGTTTGTCACGTGTGTGCCCTTGAACACGCCCGGGAACGCGCGGAGAAAACCGAAGCGGGAGAGCCCCCCGACGATGGTCACGTCGAGGAGTCCGTCGTGCATGTCGGCGCCCGGCGTGATCTTCATGCCGCCCGCGTACGCCGGACCGTTGCCCACGGCGACGAGCCACGCCCGGGTCTCGCGTTCGACACCGTCGACGGTGATGCGGAACGCGTACGGCTTGTACACGGCCAGCGTGCGCAGAACCGCGGCGACGTACAACGTGGTGCCGGAGAGGCGTTTCACGGTGTTGGCCCACCGGTTGGCTTCGGCGTCGAACCCCGACGCGGTCACGCAGGTGTACCAACGCCCGTTGACCCGGCCGAGGTCGACCACTTCGTCGCGCCCGTTCGCGAGCGCGCCAAACGCGGTGATCGGCTGCTTGGTGTCGTAGCCGAGGACGCGGGCGAAGTCGTTTCCGGCACCGGTGGGCACGATGGCGAGGCGGCGGCCGGTGTCGGCCGCGACGCCGGCCACGATGCTGACGATGCCGTCGCCTCCGCACGCGACGAGGTCGTGGCCGGCGGCCGCGGCCTCTCGCGCCATGCGCTCCGGCGCGCCGGGATCGGGCGATACCTCGAGTTTCGCCCCGGCGTCGCTCGCGGCGTGCGCGAGTTCGGCGAGCAAGCGGCTGGTGCGCCCGCGCCCGGCGGCGGGGTTGACGATGACCGTCCACGACATGGCCTCGAACGCTAGCTTCCCGCTCGTGGGCGCCCCCGACCCCAACTCTCTCGATCCCGGCCGGATGCCGACGCACGTCGCGCTCGTCATGGACGGAAACGGCCGCTGGGCGCAGCAACGCGGGCTGAAACGCACCGACGGGCACGCGGCGGGCGAGGAAGCGCTGTTCGACACCGCCGACGGTGCGCTCGACATCGGCCTCAAGTGGATGACCGTCTACGCGTTCTCGACCGAGAACTGGCGCCGCCCGCTCGACGAGGTGCGGTTCCTCATGAACTTCAACGAGCGCCTGTTGCTGAAACGCCGCGACACGCTGCACGAGCGGGGAGTGCGGGTGCGGTTCATCGGCCGGCGGGGTGGCCGGGTTCCGGCGCGCGTGCGGCGCATCATCGACGAAACCGAGGAGATGACCAGCCGCAACCGGACGATGACGCTCACGTTCGCGTTCAGCTACGGCGGCCGCGCCGAGATCGCCGACGCGGCCCGCGCCATCGCCCGCGAGGTGGCCGCGGGTCGCATCGACCCGGCCAAGGTCGACGAGCGCATGATGGCGCGCCACCTGTACGCGCCCGACATGCCCGACCCGGACCTCCTCGTGCGCACCTCGGGTGAGTTCCGGATCTCGAACTACCTGCTGTGGCAGCTCGCGTACTCGGAGCTGTACTTCACCGACGTGCTCTGGCCCGACTTCCGCCGCGAGCACCTCTTCGAAGCCATCGCCGAGTACCAACAGCGCGACCGTCGCTTCGGCGCGCTCTAACCGACCCGCTGACGAAATTGCGCCGTACGGCGACCGAAACGGTCGCCGATTGGCGCAATTTCGGTGGTTACACTCGCTCCATGAGTGGTCTCTATCGCGACGAGGGGGTCGTGCTGCGCACGATCAAACTCGGAGAGGCCGATCGCATCGTTACGTTCCTCACACTCGGGCACGGCAAGGTGCGCGCGGTGGCGAAGGGGATACGCAAGACCACGTCGAAGTTCGGCGCGCGGTTGGAACCGACGAGCCGGGTCGCGCTCCAGTGCTACCGGGGCCGTGAGCTCGACGTCGTCACGCAGGTCGAGACGCTCGAAGCGAACCGCGTGCTGCGCGAGGACTACTCGCTCCTCACCCACGCGGTACCGATGCTCGAAGCTGTCGACCAGGTCGCCCAGGAACGCGAGCCCAACCCGGCGTTGTACCGCATGCTCACCGGTGCGTTGCGCACGCTCGGCGAGCGCCGGGCAACGCTCGTCACGCCCGCGTTCTTCTGGAAGCTGCTTTCCCTCGAAGGGTTCCACCCGGTCCTCGACGGCTGCGCGCGCTGCGACGACGGAGGCGTTGGCGAGGAGCTGGTCGCGTTCGATCTCGAAGAGGGGGGTGTGCTGTGCCGTGCGTGCGCGCGGGGCGGGGGGCGCCCGATCAGCGAGAGCGCGCTCACGCTCATGCGCCTGATGTTGCACGGCGGTCTCAACAGCGCGCTGGCCGAACCGTCCGGAGGCGCCGGGCACGAGGTCGAACAGCTGGGAATCCGGGCGCTCGAACATCACATGGAAAGACGGCTCCGGTCCGCGGCCCTCCTCTGAGTAGCCTGGGCCGCTATGGCCAAGGCCGACCTCATGGACCGCATCGTCAACTTGAGCAAGCGGCGGGGCCTGGTCTTTCCGTCGTCCGAGATCTACGGCGGCTTCCGGTCCACCTGGGACTACGGACCCCTCGGCGTCCTCCTCAAGCGGAACGTAAAAGAAGCCTGGTGGCGGTCGATGGTGCAGCTCCGCGACGACGTCGTCGGGCTCGACTCCGCGATCCTCATGGCCCCCAAGGTGTGGGAGGCGAGCGGCCACGTCGCGACATTCACCGACCCGCTCGTCGACTGCCGCAAGTGCAACGAGCGGTTCCGGGCCGATCAGCTCCCCGAGTCGGGCGCGTGCCCGAACTGCGGCTCCAAAGACTCGTTCACCGAGGCCCGCCAGTTCAACCTGATGTTCAAGACCCACGTCGGTCCGGTGGAGGACGACGCCGCCATCGCGTACCTGCGCCCGGAGACCGCGCAGGGGATCTTCGTCAACTTCAAGAACGTGCAGACCACGACGCGCAAGAAGCCGCCGTTCGGCATCGCGCAGGTCGGTAAGTCGTTCCGCAACGAGATCACGCCGGGCAACTTCATCTTCCGCACGCGCGAGTTCGAGCAGATGGAAATGGAGTTCTTCGTTCCGCCCGATCAGAGCGCGAAGTGGTTCGAGTACTGGGTGGCCGAGCGGTACCGCTGGTACACCGACCTCGGTATCCCGCAGGACAAGTTGAAGATTCGGCCCCACGACCCCGACGAGCTCTCGCACTACTCGGCCGGCACCTCCGACGTCGAGTACGAGTACCCGTGGGGTTGGGGCGAACTCGAAGGCATCGCCAACCGTGCCGACTACGACCTCACGCAGCACGCCAAGTTCTCGGGCGAGGAGATCAACTACTTCGACCAGGGCAGCGGCGAGCACTACGTGCCGCACGTCATCGAGCCGGCCGCGGGTGCCGACCGCGCCACGCTCGCGTTCCTGCTCGCCGCGTACGACGAGGAAGAAGTGAAGGGCGAGACGCGGGTCGTGCTCCGCTTCGACCCACGGCTCGCACCCATCAAGGTCGCGGTGCTGCCGCTGAGCCGCAACGAGAAGCTGAACCCGCTCGCATCCGAAGTCGCAGCCATGCTGCGCCCGCATCTGCAGATCGATGTGGACGACGCGCAGGGCATCGGCAAGCGCTATCGCCGCCAGGACGAGATCGGTACGCCGCTGTGCGTCACGATCGACTTCGAGTCACTCGACGACAACGCGGTCACAGTTCGTGATCGCGACACGATGGCGCAGGACCGCGTGCCGATCGCGGAACTCGTCGGCACACTACGAACCCGATTGGGACTCCTATAAATGGACGACGACTACTACTCGCTGCTCGGTGTGAAGCCGAGCGCCGAGGCGGCCGACATCAAGGCCGCATACCGCGACAAGAAGGCCGCGCTCGACGCCAAGGGCGCCAAAGGCTCCGTCGCCGCGCTGAACAAAGCGTGGAACGTGTTGTCCGACCCGTACCAGCGGGGCCGCTACGACGCGGGCCGCGAAGCCGAAGCCGAAGCCGACGGCGACAGTGACGCGGACGACGTCGACGTGACGACCGACGACGCGCCGCCCGCCCGCCGGAGGTTCTTCGAGCCCGCGCCGAAGCGCGACCGCAACGCCCCGAAACCGGAGCCGACGGTCGATGTGCCCGAGGGCTACGCGTTGCCCGAGCCGCGCCGGCGCGTCACCGCGATGGTCATCGACCTCATGGTCCTGTTGGTGGTCTTCGTCGGCTCCCAGTACGCGGCGAGCGAGTACAACAAGTCGAACCACGAAGCCGAAGTCGACCGCATCAGCGCCATCGACGACGAACTCGACGATCTGAACGACGAAAAGAACGACCTCGAGGACGAACTCGAAGACCTCGAAGCCGAAGACCCCGAAGCCGAAGACCCCGTCCCGACCGAACAAGTCGACGCGTCCAACGACGAGATCGACGCGCTGGACGACAGGATCGACGACCTCGAAGAAGAGCGCAGCGACGTCACGTCGGAGCTTTCGCCCGCGTACCAACTCGCGTACACCGGCGCGTTCGCGTTCGGGTTCCTGTTTCTCGTCGTGCCGAGTGCAATGACCGGTCGCACGCTGGGCAAGAAGCTGCGCAACCTCAAGGTCGTACGCATGGACGGCAGTCCGCTCGGTATCACCGGCGCGCTGTTCCGCTACGGAATTCTGGTCGTCGGCGCGTACGTCCTGTCACTGCTCTTGCCGCTGCTCGGTGTCGCGATCGTGTTGTTCATCGTCCTCGGATGGATGCGCAACCCGAACCAGCAGGGCATGCACGACCGAACCAGTAAGACGCTCGTTGTGACGGAGGCTTCCGATGGCTAAGGCCAAGAAGACCGAGAAACCAAGCTCCGAAAAATACGTGTACGCCTTCGAAGAGGGCAACCGCGATCAGAAGTATCTGCTCGGCGGCAAGGGCGCGAATCTGGGCGAGATGACGAACCTCGGACTGCCGGTGCCGCCCGGGTTCACGATCAGCACCGACGCGTGCAAGGCGTACATGGCCAAGGGCGACACGTTGCCCGCCGGCCTCATGGACGAGGTCGCGGTGGCCCGCGGTCAGCTCGAGGCCAAGACGGGCAAGCAGCTCGGCGACGGCGACGACCCGCTGCTGGTCTCGGTGCGGTCGGGCGCGGCGTTCTCGATGCCGGGGATGATGGACACGGTCCTCAACCTCGGGCTCAACGACGACTCGGTGAAGGGCCTCGCGAAGCAGACGGGCAACGAACGGTTCGCGTACGACTCGTACCGCCGCTTCGTGCAGATGTTCGGCAAGATCGTGCTCGACGTCCCCGGCGACGTTTTCGAAGAAGCGATGCACGACCTCGTCGAGCGGCGCGCGGTCAAAAACGAGACCGAGCTCTCGGCCGACGATCTCGCCGGACTCGTCGCGACGTTCAAGGGCATCGTGAAGCGCGAGTCGGGCGTCGACTTCCCGAGCGATCCGCTCGAGCAGCTCGGCTTCGCCATCGAGGCGGTGTTCAAGTCGTGGAACGGCCGCCGGGCCAAGGACTACCGCAAGATGGAAGCCATCCCCGACGACCTCGGCACTGCCGTCAACGTGCAGACGATGGTGTTCGGCAACAAGGGCGACGACTCGGGCACGGGTGTCGCGTTCACGCGCAACCCGTCGTCAGGCGAGAACGCGCCGTACGGCGACTTCCTCACGAACGCGCAGGGCGAAGATGTCGTCGCCGGCATTCGCATGACCGAGCCACTCGATGCGATGGCCAACGAGTTTCCCGAGTGCCACGCGCAGCTCCTCGATCTCATGAAGCTGCTCGAGAACCACTACCGCGATATGTGTGACACCGAGTTCACCATCGAGCAGGGCACGTTGTTCATGCTCCAGACCCGGGTGGGCAAACGCACGGCCGCGGCCGCGCTGCGCATGGCGGTCGAGATGGAGTCCGAGGGGCTCATCGACAAGCGCGAAGCGGTGCTGCGTGTGCAGCCCGCGCAACTCGACCAGCTGTTGCACCCGCAGTGGGACCCCAAGGCGAAGTACGACGTGCTCGCGAAGGGTCTCAACGCGTCGCCGGGCGCGGCGGTGGGCAAGGTGTACTTCACCGCCGATCTGGCCGAGGAACATGCCAACGACGGCGAGAAGGTGATCCTGGTCCGTCCGGAGACGTCACCCGACGACCTGCACGGCATGATCGCGGCCGAAGGCATCTTGACGTCGCGCGGCGGACTCGTCAGCCACGCGGCCGTGGTCGCCCGCGGCATGGGCAAGCCCGCGATCTGCGGCGCCGACGAGGTCAGGATCGACCTCAAGGCCAAGACGTTCACGGCGCGCGGCACCACCGTGCGCGAAGGCGAAGTCATCTCCATCTCCGGCAGCACGGGCGAAGTCGTCCTCGGCGAAGTCGCGGTCATCACGCCCGAACCGACCGGCCATTTCGGCACGGTGCTCGGTTGGGCCGACGAGTTCCGCACGCTGAAGGTCCGGACCAACGCCGACCTTCCCGAAGACGCGATCAAGGCGCGTGAGTTCGGCGCCGAGGGCATCGGCCTCTGTCGCACCGAGCACATGTTCTTAGGTGACCGGCTCCCGATCGTGCAGCGCATGATCCTCGCGGAGACGCCCGCCGAAGAGGAGTCCGCGCTCGAAGAGCTGCGCGCGCAGCAGGAATCCGACTTCGTCGGCATTCTCGAGGCGATGGACGGATTGCCGGTGACGGTGCGGTTGCTCGACCCGCCGTTGCACGAGTTCCTGCCCGATCACGAGGAACTCATCGTCAAAGAAGCGACGACCGGTCTCGACGAGAAGGAACGCAAACTGCTCGCGGCCTCGTCGTTGTGGCGCGAAGCCAATCCGATGCTCGGCACCCGCGGATGCCGGCTCGGCATCATCAAGCCCGGCCTGTACCGCATGCAGGTGCGCGCGCTGATGCAGGCCGCGGTGACGCGGAAGAAGGCCGGCGGCAACCCCATCGTCGAGATCATGATCCCGCTCATCGTGTCGGCTCCCGAACTGAAACTCATCGAGGGCTGGGTGCGCGAGGAGGCGACGAAGCTGATCGGGGAAGCAGGTGTCGACGTCGACTACCTGGTCGGCACCATGGTCGAGACCCCGCGCGCCGCGCTCGACGCGAAGGACATCGCGGAGATCGCGGAGTTCTTCTCGTTCGGTACCAACGACCTCACGCAGATGACATTCGGGTTCAGCCGCGACGACGTCGAGGGTCGCTTCATGAGCGAGTACCTCGAATACAAGCTGCTCAAGGCGAACCCGTTCGACACGCTCGACATCGACGGCGTGGGCCAGCTCGTCCGCATGGGTGTCGAGCGGGGCCGGGCTGCTCGCCCGAACATCAAGCTCGGCATCTGCGGCGAGCACGGTGGCGACCCGGCCTCCGTGGCGTTCTGCCACGAAGTCGGCCTCGACTATGTGTCGTGCTCGCCGTACCGCGTGCCGATCGCCCGCCTCGCCGCCGCCCACGCGGCGATGGAACAGAGCGGACCCGCCGACAACGCGTGACGGGCGCAGTCGTATTCATCTCGCGATAGGCGCGTTCGTCTCGGCGCGTGATCGCGATCTCGGCGACGAACAAGGCGAACAACACGCTGCTCACGGTAACGAGACCCGCGGCGGCGGCGCTGCGATTTAACGATTCCCGGAATGTGTCTCACCGCCCCGGTACCCTCGAACCATGCTCGACGAGGCTGTCATCCGAACGGCGCACCGCGATGCGTTCGTGGGTTCCGGGGTGCAGCGTCGCGAAGAGCGCGAGGCCTCGCTCGACGCGCAACTCGCAGTGGGCGCGACCCGACCCCTCGGCGCAGGTGACCGTATGCGCGTCGAAGAACCGGATCCGTTCCGGCTGTGCTTCGAGCGCGACCTCGACCGGGTGAAGCATTCACGCGCGTGGCGGCGGCTGGCGGGGAAATGCCAGGTGTTTCTCGCGCCCGAGGATGATCACCTTCGTACCCGGCTGACGCACGCGGTCGAGGTCGCGCAGGTCGCAACGGGCATTGCGCGCGCGACAAGGCTCTGCGTCCCGCTGGCCGAAGCCATCGCGCTCGCGCACGACTGCGGGCACGGTCCCGCGGGGCACGCGTCCGAGGATGCGTTCTCGCCGTACGTCGCGGGCGGGTATGACCACGCCGTGTACGGCGCCGACGTCACGCTGGCTGACTTGAATCTGTGCGCGCAGACCCTCGACGGTGTTCGCAATCACTCGTGGCGCCGCCCCGCGCCCGCGACGCCCGAAGGCGAGGTCGTGGCGTGGGCCGACCGCATCGCGTACGTGTGCCACGACTTCGAGGACGCGGTGCGGGCGGGCGTCGTCATGCCGGCCGACCTGCCGGAGTCGGTGGCCGACGTCGTGGGCACCCGGCGATCGCAGCAGATCGGCACCTTCGTGCACGCGGTACTCGACGCCGTCGACCGCACCGGCCGCATCGGCATGACCGAACCCGCGGCCGGCGCACTGGCCGAGTTCCGGGCGTTCAACTTCGACCGCATCTACCTGCGCCCGGCGGCGGCGCGCCAGGCCGAGCGGGTCGTCGCCCTGTTGCGGGGCCTGGTCGACTTCTTCGCCGACGCCCCCGGCCGGATCCCGGGCGGGGAGTCGGTATCGCCCGGTTCCGACACCGCGGCCGCGTTCGCGGTCCGTTACGTCAGCGGCATGACCGACCGGTTCGCGCTCGGTCTCGGCGTCGAGTTGCTCGGTTGGCGCCCCGAAGACCTCCCGCGCGGCGTATGACCTCCCCCTAACCTGAGGCGCGATGGGCATTCTCGACGAGGACGTCGCCCGGGTTCGCGAAGCAACCGACCTCGTCGCGCTCGCGAGCGAGCACATCGCACTCAAGCGCGTCGGGCGCCGGTGGCAGGGCCTCTGCCCCTTCCACACGGAGAAGTCTCCGTCGTTCTCCATCAACCAGGAACTCGGCGCCTATTTCTGCTTCGGTTGCCAGAAGAGCGGCGACGCGATCACGTTCATCCGTGAGGTCGAGCACCTCGACTTCGTCGAATCGGTCGAACGACTCGCGGGGCGCGCCAACATCACGCTGCGGTACGACGACGCATCGTTCTCGGTCGAACGCAAGCGCAAGCAGCGACTGAGCGCCGCGGTGGGGGAAGCGATCGCGTTCTACCACGCGTTGCTGCTCGAATCTCCCGAGGGTGGAAACGCCCGTAAATACTTGCGGAGCCGCGGCTTCGATGGCGACCACGCCCGCAAGTTCTCGCTCGGCTTTTCGCCGGACAACTACGACGTGTTGAGCAAGCATCTGCAACAGCAGAAGTTCGCGCGCCAAGACATCGCCGACGCCGGGCTCGCGTTCGTGAACAAGGCGAACAAGTTGCAGGACCAGTTCCGCGGCCGGCTGATGTTCCCGATCTGGGATTCGCGCGGCGAACCGGTCGGGTTCGGTGGTCGCATCCTCGACGGTGTCGGTCCGAAGTACAAGAACTCGCCGGAGACGCCGATCTACCGCAAGTCGCAGTTGCTGTACGGGTTGCACTGGTCGAAGGGCGAGATCGTTGCCCACGGCGAGGTCGTGATCTGCGAGGGTTACACCGACGTCATGGCGTTCGCGCTGTCGGGTGTGCCGATCGCGGTGGCGACGTGCGGCACCGCGCTCGCCGACGACCACTTCCTCACGCTCAAGAACCTGGCCCGCAAGGTGACCCTCGCGTACGACGCCGACGCCGCCGGTCAAGCCGCGGCCGAGCGGTGCTACCAGTGGGAGCAGCGTTTTGAAGTGCAGTTCCAGGTCGCCGACCTGCCCGCCGGTCGCGACCCGGCCGACGTGTGGCGCGACGACCCCGACGCACTGGTGCGCGCCGTGAAGGGTGCGACGCCGTTCCTCGAGTTCCGGCTCGACCGCCTGCTCGCCACCGCCGACACCACGTCGCTCGAAGGCCGCGCCCACGCCGCGGAAACGGCCGCGGCGCTCGTCGGCGAACACCCGAACGACCTCGTGCGCGACCAGTACGTGATGAAGCTGTCGGGCGAACTCGACATCGACGCCGACCGTCTGCGCGCGACAGTTGCGCGCGCGCACGAACGTCCGCACACGGAGCCCGCGCGCCGCGCGGCCGTACCCGACGGGACGCGAACGGTCGACCGGCGCGAACTCGACGCGCTGCGGTGGGTGGTGCTCGCCCCCGACCTGATGAGCGGTCGACTGGACCCCGCGTTGTTCGTCGATCCGTTCGCACGGGCTGCGTTCGAAGCGCTCATCACGTGGCCGTGGCACGAGTGTCTCGAACAGGCGTCGCCCGAGGTCGCGGCGTTGCTCCAGCGCCTCGCGGTCGAGGACACGTCGGGGTCGGCGCCGCCGGAAGACCTCGTCGTGCGGGTCGTGGTGAATCTCGTCGAAGCGTCAAGTAAGCGGTTGCTCACGTCGATGCTGAAAGAAGACGACGATCGGGCTCCGCAGGTCAAGGCGTTACTCGACGAGTTGACGAACGCACGCGTCGACGAGCGCTGGTCTTCCGCCGAAACCGCTGCCGAACAGTTGGTACAATGGATCACTCATGACGGAGATGGTCGAGCCCGAATCGCAGCCCCCAACAGGGAGCGATGAACCGATAGCGGAACCCGTCGCGGAACCCGTCGCACGCACCGAC
>Ga0163153_10002306_pt1 | contig 28246 bp, 22 predicted proteins | sample OliLakLV19MP6IB1_FD_148629 | JGI IMG/M metagenome (GOLD analysis project Ga0163153, IMG submission 148629) | Freshwater microbial mat bacterial communities from Lake Vanda, McMurdo Dry Valleys, Antarctica - Oligotrophic Lake LV.19.MP6.IB-1 | ecosystem: Environmental > Aquatic > Freshwater >...
CAGGCGTTTGGCAAAAGTGGCGGTTCCGTGCTTCGTAAGACAGTTTTGTAGGTATATAAACTTTAGTGCTTCGTATGAAAGTTAGTGCTGAAAATCGCCACCTTCGCCAAGCGCCAAACCGTTAGTGGCAACCGTAGGACACCCAGCATCGGTATCCTACGAGCCTAAAATTAATTACCATAGCGAGGTGAAGGAACTCTTTTATGGTCTTCAATTGCCTCTTGTAATGCGAGTTGCCCGAGTTGAATTTGTGTAAATGATACACTAAGCAATCTCTTTGTGTCCTGCCAGCTTTGAACTTCTATTCTGCCATTGATGGTTTTAATTTGAAGCATAATAATTCTAAGCTCTTGTTCTCTTTTTTCTAATAATATTAAATCTTCTGACATATTTGTTTGAGTTTTACAAAGCCGCTCAAGGCATTATTGTGTGAAGAACGGCAACCACTAACATGCGCTATACAAAAGAGGCGGGTTAGTGCATCTAATGAAGTTTTGTAGTAAGTTGAACATTCATTTTTCAGATCAAATTTTGTGGTTAAATTCGCCTCCTTCGTATAGCACTATACGTTATAAGCAAGCCTAAAAGACGACAGTGCAACCATAAACAGAAGACTAAAACATTAACGAATTAACAAAGACAAACCATTTTGACAGCTGACCAAAAACATAAAGACCATATCTCAAACGGACAGCGAGTAAGCCGACACTCATTGCCGACCCTTCTGTATTTTTTATTTTTCCCACCGCACATTTTTTTAAATTCAATTTTAGCCACCGCACAAGTGGCACATTTGGTTTTGCCCTACACACAGGCCAACCCTTCGCAAAACCAAAAGAGCCATTTTTTGCCACCGCACTAATGACCTTTTCCACCAATATAAAACTAAATTTACCAACGAATTTTAAGAATAGAAAATGACACAAAAACAATTAGAAGATTATCTCTGGGGAGCCGCCAACATTCTTCGTGGAATGATTGATGCTGCCGACTTTAAACAATATATTTTCCCTTTACTATTCTTTAAAAGAGTAAGCGATTTGTGGGACGAAGAATACCAAACTGCCTTAGCAGAAGGCGATGGAGACTTAACCTTTGCAGAGTTTGCCGAAAACCACCGCTTTCAAATACCGAAAGGTTGCCATTGGGAAGATGTAAGAAAGAAAACCGTTGATGTTGGAGCATTTTTACAAAAAGCATTGAACGGCATAGAGAAAGCTAACTTTGAAATGCTGCATGATGTGTTTGGCGATGCACAATGGACCAACAAACGCAGAATGAGTGACGAAAAAATGCTGGACCTGATTGAGCATTTTAGCAGAATGAAACTCTCTGTTGTTGATGTGCCCCACGATATTATGGGCGAAGGCTACGAATACCTGATTAAGAAATTTGCCGATGACAGCGGACATACCGCAGCGGAGTTTTACACCAACCGCACCGTTGTAAAACTGATGACCCAAATTACCGACCCAAAAAGCAGTGAAAGCATTTACGACCCTACCTGCGGCAGTGGCGGTATTTTGCTGAGTGCCGCTTTGCACCTGAAAGAGCAAGGCAAAGAATACCGCACCCTGAAACTTTACGGACAAGAACTGAACCTCATAACCTCTGCCATTGCCCGTATTAATATGTTTATGCACAATGTAGATGAGTTTTTGATTGTGCAGGGCGACACCTTAGACAGCCCACAGATACTAGAAAATGACGAACTGAAAAAGTTTGATGTGATAATGGCGAACCCGCCATACAGCGTAAAAAAGTGGAGCCAAAGCAAATGGATGAACGACCCTTTTGGCCGCAATATTTGGGGAACTCCACCGCAAGGTTGTGCCGACTATGCTTTTCAGCAGCATATAATGAAAAGCCTGAACCCCAATATAGGACGCAGCGTGGTATTGTGGCCGCATGGCGTGTTGTTTAGAGACAGCGAAGCCGGCATACGAAAACGTATGATTGAAGAAGATTATGTAGATGCTGTAATTGGCCTGGGTAAAAACCTGTTTTACAACAGCAGTATGGAAAGTTGTTTGTTGGTATGCCGCATGAAAAAACCAAAAGAACGCAAAGGCAAGATTATTTTTATTGATGCCAAAGAGGAATTGCGAATAGAACGCACCAATGCTTGGCTCGAACCACAACACATAAAAAAGATAAGTGAAGCGTATTGGAAGTTTAAAGATTCTGAAGGTTTTGCCAAAGTAATGAGCAACAAAGATGTTTTGGAAAATAATGGCAACCTGAGTTTGCAATTGTATGTCAAACAAGCCGCCAATGCAAAAGAACACAATACCCAAGATTTGATTGCGGAGATAAAAACCGGGCAAAAGCAAATCAACACTTCAATAGATAATTTATTTACTCAACTCAAAAACATTGGAATAGAAATATGAATTTGAGAAAAGATAAATGGGAGAATGTAAAAATCGAAGATGTTATTTCTGAATTAAGAGAATCATCATCAAATCCAATTAAAGAAGGTTTTGAAAAATATATTGGCTTTGAACATATTGAGCCAGAGAATCTTTATCTGACGAAATTTGGATATTTGAATGATGGTGTAACTTTCAAAAAGACTTTTAAAACGAATGATATTCTGTTTGGCAAAATAAGAGCCTATTTAAAAAAAGTTGCTATTGCACCAATTGATGGAATATGTTCAGGTGATATACTTGTTCTAAGGACGAAAAATGAAAAAAAACTAAGTCAAGAATTATTGCCTTATTTTCTAACAACAGAATCTTTTTTAAAACGTGAAGTTGACTCCTCTATTGGAACAACGTTGCCAAGAACAAAATGGCAACATTTAACAAAACATGAAATTCCCTTTCCCCACTCGAAGAGCAAAAACAAATAGCCGCATTGTTTCAAAGCATAGAAACGGCTATGGAGCAGGTAGATGGGCAGGAGAAGAATTTATTGAACTTGAAAAACAAATTGCTCTAAGATTTATTCAGTGAGAATAAACAGTTTGGTAATCATTTAAAAGAGAAAGATTTTGAAACCGTAAAGTTTGAAAAAGTAGCAACCAATATTTCAGAAAGAGTAGAACCAAAGAAAACAGAACTAACTTTCTATGTTGGCTTAGAACATTTGGATGCAGATAATTTGAAAATTGAACGAACTGGAACGCCAGATGATGTAATTGGAACAAAATTAAAAATATACAAAGGCGACATTATTTTCGGAAAACGCAGAGCCTACTTGCGTAAGGTAGCGGTTTCTCATTTTGATGGTATTGCTTCGGCACACAGCATGATTTTAAGAGCCAATGAAAAATCTATTGAAAAAGAATTTCTGCCTTACTTTATGCAGAGTGATGCTTTTATGAGTAGAGCGGTCCAGATTTCAGAAGGGTCACTTTCGCCAACCATCAAAAACAAAACCTTGGCAGTTCAAGAATTTATTCTTCCGAAAAAAGAAAAGCAAAAAGAGTTGGTTTCAGTTTTCAAACAGTTTGATACAACAATGCAACAACTCAAACAACAAAAAACAACTTTGAAGAATTTGAAGCAGAAATTAATAAATGAAATATTAGGATAATGATATGATACATTTTGTAAAAGGAAACATATTTGATTCTAAGACAGAAGCATTGGTTAATGCGGTAAACACTGTTGGAGTAATGGGAAAAGGCATTGCATTAGAGTTTAAAAATCGCTATCCTGAAAATTACAAAATGTATAAAACTGCTTGTGATGATAGAACTTTAAAAATTGGAAATGTTTTATCAGTTAAAGAAGGGGATGGTAAAACCATTATTAACTTTCCTACGAAGCAACATTGGAAAGATGCTTCTGAATATCACTATATAAAATTGGGTTTAAGGGCATTAAAAGAAAACATACAAGAACACAAAATTAAAAGTATTGCCTTGCCAGCCTTAGGTTGTGGGCTTGGTGGATTAAAATGGGATACGGTTAAGAGCATGATTGAGTCAGAATTAAAAGTGTTGCTGCTGAAATTTACGTGTTTGAACCAATTTCATATAAATGAATGACAAACCAAAATATAATCCAAAAATACATCACAGGCGTTCCATTCGCCTGAAGGGTTATGATTATTCACAGGCAGGATTGTATTTCATTACAATTTGTTGTGAGGGTAGAGAATGTAGGTTTGGAGAAATTGTAAATGATGAAATTATGTTGAATGAATATGGAAGCATTGCATATAATAGATGGATAAATTTAACGGAACGGTTTTCAAATTTTGAATTAGATGTTTTTCAAATAATGCCCAATCATATGCACGGAATAATTGTGTTGAATGATGTAGGGGCGGGGTTTACCCCTGCCCAAAATGGACAACCGCAAGGGTTGCCCCTACAAAACACCGATGATGATGACAGGGCACATGTAGATGGGGCACATGTATACCGTGCCCCTACGATTGGCGACATTGTGGGTGCATATAAATCTTTGGTGGCAAATGGATGTTTAGATATTTTTAAATTTAAAAATGAGAAAATGAGAAAATTGTGGCAACGCAATTACTACGAACATATTATTCGCAGCGAACAATCCTATCAAACCATTTCCGAATACATCATCAGCAATCCTGCAAAATGGAAGGATGATAAATTTTATAAATAAATGGCCTTTAACGAACAGAATACCGTAGAGCATTTCTGTATGAAAGGGGTAAACTTTCACTGGGACAAGCTGCTGAATTAATGGGATTGTCAAAAAGAGCTTTTATGGAAATTCTTGGCATTTACGGAGTTTCTGTTTTCAATTATCCATGTTCAGACCTTGACCGAGACGTAGAGAATGCAAAAAGTTATAATCTCTAACACCAGCTGATTAATCCTTCTCGATAAGATAGAAGAACTGAATCTTTTAAATAAACTCTTTGGAAAAATTATAATCACACAAGAAATTGCTAGTGAATTTAAAAAGGAGTTACCAGACTGCTTTACAATTAAAGAATGGAAAGCGGCTTTATAATAAAATGGAAAGCGGCGGTTTATTATAGTCCCGACGATGCTATCGGGATAAATGCAGAGCATTTTTGTAATAATTCTCGAGCATAGATGTTTATTCCAGCCAAGCTGCCCCCCCTTCCCGATAATGTATGAGCTTAACTAAACAATCAGGCATTTGTTTTTCATTCCAATGCTGATGAATGACCAGGGCAGCACCTAAGGCGGATGCCTGAGCCACTGTAGCGCCATAAACCTGGAACTCCGGAAGGGCCTGCGCAAGCGCTTTCATAAATAATCTGTTTTTTGAAAAGCCGCCATCAACGAAAATTTGACGAACTCCTGTGTTTTTTAACACCAGATTCAAAGCATCTACCTGTATACCCACCAGATCATGGATCAGGCAACGATAAGCTGATTCAGCAGTATCAAATGCACTGAGGTCCCTATGAACAAATCCGGATTGCCGTAAACCGGATGAATTGATGAATGAAGGAATCTTAGGCATTGGGGAAATTATTTCATCTTCCGGATTTTCTTCGTAGTTAAGATAAAATTTCGATGGCACTTTAAATGCCCCGGCTATGCGCAATACTTGTTCTTCGTGTTCATATCCGGAGAATAACCTGGACGCTTTTACCGGCTTGCCTTGAAAACTAAGGTAACATAAACAATCCTGGGACAATTCTGATGGAGTCAACGGTTGATCATTAAAAGGATTCAATGCAATGCACCAGGTGCCGGTGGATAACAATAAAAATGGCTCAGGGAAACCTGCTAAATATGGAATCAATGCGGCTGAACTATCATGGAGCCCCAGGCCAGACTGGATTGGGCGCTTATTTAATTCAATTGGAAATACCTGATCCGAAGCGTAGATGAGGGCGAGGATTTTTTCTAAATTTTCCTTTTCCACCCAGGTCGCATATTTATGGAGTTCAAAATCCCACATCAACGTATGACAACCCAGGCTGGTCAGATCTGTACAGGGTTGATGGGTAAACAAATAACTCAAATATTGGGGAAGGTGTAAAACAAATCCCAGGTTTTTAAAAATCAGGGGTTTGACTTTTTTGACGCGATACAATTGTAATCCCGAATTGAGGTTGCCCATTACCGGAGAAGCCGTTTGTATAGCAACCTGTGTTTCACCTCCATATTGACTGAAAAATTCGGCCATTAATTCCTGGTCCAAAGGTTTGAGGTAATTGTATAAGGGGGCGACCGGAGAGCCCTGTGGATCCAATAACACTAAACTGGCCCCATAGGCCGAAAAATTGATGGCCCGGATATCAAATCGGGTATCCTGCAATAAGGAATCAATCGTATTTATAGCCCACTGACTTAATGCCTGGATATCTTCACAGGGATCACCATCTTCGTCTAGCGTTTCATTTAAAACTATCGCACTTTCATAAATGATTTCATAGTCGCTATTAAAAACGAGGGCTTTTTTATTGGTTTTACCGATGTCGAGAATGGCGATCAATGAGGTTGAGGTTGAGGTTGAGGTTAAGGTTAAGGTTAAGGTTGAGGTTGAGGTTAAGGTTGAGGGGGTGTCTGACAATTAAACGATTCTACAATTGAAATTAGAGGCCGGTCGCCACTGTTCCTATACCTCTTTCTTTTATCAGAGTTTGTCTCACCTGCAAAGACCTAAATAATTTCAGGGGATCCAGTGCACCTCCTGATCTCAGCCTGGCATCTGCAACCAACGGCCTTACATCGGTCTGAAATGCGGATTGCAGGATTTCCTGGCATTGGGTCACATCATTATTTTGTTGTGCGGTTTTTAAAGCGGAGCGATCGATCAACAGGGCTTTGGCGTAGGATTGTAAAATGGCTTCGACGGACTGCAACAGGTCTTCGAGGGGATCTTTTACATTGTGAGAAGCGTCAATCATCCAGCCGAGGTCCCGTGCATGATCCATTCCCCTTACATCCATACCATCAACCAATTCATTAAAAATCAAAAATAGTTGATAGGGATTTATACTTCCGACGGTGAGGTCATCATCTCCATATTTGCTGTCGTTGAAATGGAAGCCGCCTAGTTTTTTTTCCATCAGCAGCAAAGCGACGATTTGTTCTATATTGGCATGTGCCAGGTGATGGCCGAGGTCTACCAGGGTAAAAGCCTGGTCACCTAATTTATTTGCGTACAACAAAGACTGGCCCCAGTCTCCGACAGTCATGGAATAAAAATTGGGTTCAAAAGCCTTGTATTCCACAAACATTTTCCAATCGGAAGGAAGCGCTTTATATATGGTTTTGAGTCCATCCAGGGTGCGTTCAAACGCTTCCCTGAAATTCAATTGGCCCGGAAAACACGAACCATCGGACAGCCAGACCGTAATCGATTTGGAACCAAGCGCTACCCCCTGCCGGATCACTTCTATATTATGATCAATCGCTTGTTGACGGGTGGCTTGATCGGTATGCTGGAGTGATCCGAATTTATAACTCAGTGCCTGGCCCGGTTGGTCCTGAAAAGTATTGGAATTGACTGCATCGAAGACCAGTCCGTTTTCATTAGCAAGGTCTTTTATCACATTCGGATTTTCAGGGATATCCCAGGGTATATGCAGGGAGATGGCACCACTGGATTGGTTTAAGGCATGGATCAAACCTACGTCTTCTATTTTTTCTTCCAATCTATGTGGCTCACCTCCACCGGAAAATCGCCCAAACCTCGTACCTCCTGTTCCTAATGCCCAGCTCGGAATTGCGATCTGAAAATCGATTAATTTATTGACCACCTCATTGCTGCCTTCGAAGGATTCAGTTATTGTCTTTAGCTTTTGAAGATGTGTTTTCTGCAGCGTTTCGTTGTGCTGATCAATGGCACGAGTATTGATTTTCATAAACTTATAAAACTTTACTTTCTATTACGTTACTTGTTAAATACCCAATGCGGTGAGCTATGGATGACACCTGACTTCCCTCCGGGAATTCAACGGGTTGTGTATATATTTTCCAGGCTGTGGGCATGGGTCCCCCATTTAAAATTTTATACCCAATGGATGCTCCCGGGGTTAGACAGGCAATAGACACTTTATTGTTTTTAATTGATATCTCCGGATCAGATGTAATGGGTTGCTGATTGCCTTTCCAGATGGTCCGGATATATTCAGGCTCGGACACCAATCCTTTATCTTCTATTGATTTCATCCAGCGGTCACATTCCTGTCTCAGTTCAACCAGTTTGTCTTTGTACTCTGGTAAGGTCGCCAGATTATGCAATTCATGAGGATCGGTATAGGTATCAAATAATTCTTCCGCTGTTTTTTTGGGCCTGAACCATTGGCTTTGAATGGCATCCAGGCCCCCGATATCTTTTAACCTCAGCATCTCTTTCATGATCGGCATATTCTCCCTGTATTGCACGGCCAGATAATAGGGTTTTGTCGTATCAAAATTGCGGAGGTATTTAAAGCGGTGATCCCGGACCGCACGGATCATATCGTATTTTTCATCAAAGCGATCGGCTCCCCCGTGAATATAGGTCCTCGGCTGTATGGCCTGATATTTTCCAACAAAAGCCTGTCCGTCCGTTGGTCCGGAAACTGTGGAACCGGCTAAAGAAAGTATGGAGGGGAGGAAGTCTACAAAACTGATCAGCTGACTATCGACCTGTCCGGCATTCCATTTATTGGGATAGCGGATAATCAACGGTGCTCTGAGGCCCGAATCATAACACAATCTTTTTTGCCTGGGCAGTGGCCCGCCATGATCGGCATACCAAAATACAATCGTGCTATCCAATAAACCTTCCGCTTCCAGCCGGGCTAAAACTTTACCTACCTGATCATCCATCTGTCTAACATTGGAATACATCCTGCGAATGTCCAATAATGCCACTGGAGTATTGGGCAGATAAGGGGGAACCGGAACTTGAAGAATCGAATCTATCCAAAGCGAATCACCCGCTTTTTCCCAGATCTGAGATTCATGCGTAACCCCAAAATTGATGATTGAAAAAAACGGTTGGCCCGGGGCACGGTTTTTCCAATCCGCATTAGGGCTGCATTCATCCCAGGCAGTAGGCGGAGCCAGGAACTGATAATCCTGTTTAAACCGGTTGGTACAATAGTATCCCAGCATACGCAAATACTCACTGTGCATCCTCGCCTCGGCAGGTGGAAATGCTTCATAGGACGGAAGGCCCGATGGGAAAAAAGGAGCCTGGGCTTTGATTTGTTCAGGAGTGGGTTTGCCATTGGCCCAAAATCCAGTACGCATATGCTGGGCTCCGAAATGAGCAGGATAAAGTCCCATAGCCAGGGCAGCCCTGCTGGGTGCACATACCCCGGAAGGGCTAAAGGTATTGGGATAACATATACCTTCTGCTGCTAACCGGCTCAGAGTAGGGGTGATAATGGTGGAATCGCCGAAAGGAGGAATGACCGGGCTGAGATCTTCGGCCACCAGCCATAGGATATTGGGACGGAAATCCCATGTAATTGAGCGGCGAGCGGATTGATCCGGTGTCTTTAAACCTGTACAGGTGAATAAACAAAATGCAACAACAACTATTAGATACCTGATCACCACATCAAGATAGAGATATTCATGAAATGAACTGTTGAATTGTTAAACTGTTGAATTGTTAAACTGTTGAATTGCTGAATTGTCGAATTGTTGCATTGTCTGACAGTTCTGCAATTTTACGATTCAACGATTCAACAATTACCTATAGAATCCCATGGCCACTCCCCCATCTACATTCAGGGCATTGCCGGTAGATTTATTCAACAAACCACAGACAAAAACAAAGGCTGCATTGGCAATATCTTCCGGCAAGATAATTTCATTGAGCAGGGTTCGTTTAGCATAATAAGAGGGTAGTTCTTCGATGGAAACCCCATACGCTTTGGCTCTTCCTTCTGCCCAGCCACCGGCCCAGATATTGGAGCCTGCAATGACCGCATCGGGATTGATCATATTGACCCGAATTTTATCGGGGCCGAGTTCAGCGGCCATTAAGCGGGATAAATGTCCCTGGGCCGATTTAGCAGAACCATATGCCGCATTATTGGGACCAGAAACCACTGCGTTTTTGGATACAATATTGATGATATCACCACCTATATTTTGTTTTTTCATGACCACTATCCCTGCTTTAGAAACCAGGAACTGTCCTTTAACCAGGATATCATATACTTTATCCCAATCTGCTTCCGTATGATCAGTAATAGATTTGGACAAACTGATGCCTGCGTTATTGACCAGGATATCGACTCCCCCAAACAATAAACCTGCCTGTTCAAAGGCTTTGGAAACCGAAGCTTCATCGGTGACATCTAACAATACTGAACTCACCACATCTTTGCCAAAAGATGATTTAAATTCATTCATCGCGCCTTCCAGTCTTTCTTCGTTGATATCATTGAGTATGACACAAGCGCCTTCTTCGGCAAATTTTTTGGCAATAGCCTTACCAATTCCTCCGGCGGAACCGGTGATTAAAGCGATTTTTCCGGATAATGCTTTGGGTTTAGGTTGACGTTGAAGTTTTGCTTCTTCGAGCAACCAGTATTCGATATTAAAGGCTTCCTGTCTGGGCAGTGCGGTATAGGAAGAGACTGCTTCCGCCCCCTTCATCACATTGATGGCATTGATATAATATTCCGAAGCCAGACGGGCCGTGGTTTTGTCTTTGGCAAAGGTGAACATGCCTATTCCCGGATAAAGAATCACCACCGGGTTGGGATCCCGCATAGCCGGGCTATTTGGATGTTTACAAGTATCGTAGTAAGACCGGTATAAATTTTTGTATTCTTCAAAAGCCGGTTTTAATTTTTGTATAACTGCAGCACTGTCATTCAAAACCTCTTCTGCTCCTAATGATAAAACTAAAGGGCTGATCTTGGTCCTTAAAAAATGATCTGGGCAGGATGTGCCGAGGGGCGCAAGTGTGTCGAGGTCATAGGAATTGACAAATTCCAATACCCTTTCGTCATCCGTAAAATGACCGATCATGTGCCGTTCAGAAGAACAAAGGCCGCGCAGTAAAGGCGCCAGGGCAGCAGCTTGTTTTAATCTCTGGTCCTTGTCTACCGAGTTGATTTTATTGCCCCCAAATACAGGCCTTGTCTTCCCCAGATGGTCCTGCAAATACTGAGCACAGGTTTCCACTACGTCCAGGGTGTTGAGATAACTGCTGTAAGAGGTATCTCCCCAGGTAAACAAACCATGTGATCCCAGCATGATCCCCTTTAATTTGATCCCTTTAGCCAGGTTTTCTTCCAGGCAGGCCCTGAGTTTAAGTCCCAGGTCAAATCCAGGTCTTTGCCATTCTACCCAGCCAACTTGTCCCTTAAACAATTCTTCTGTTATCTTTTTTCCGTCTTTCGCAGCCGCAATGGCAATGGCAGCATCCGGATGTAAGTGATCAATATGGCGGAAAGGCAAAAAACCGTGCAGGGGTGTATCGATGGAAGGCGCTTTGGAGTCCAGGTCAAACAGACAATGATTAAACAAAGCGACCATTTCATCTTCTTGGTGGAGGCCCTGGTATACTTTTTCGAGCGCAAGCAGACGTTCCTGGAATAGGGCGGCACAACCCGATTTTTTTAAGGTGCCTATATCCCCTCCGCTACCCTTGATCCACATGACTTCGGTGGGTTCGCCTGTGAGCGGGTCTTTGTCGATCAGTTTGACCGAAGTGTTGCCACCACCGTAATTGGTGAGGCGGAGGTCGGCGCCTAAAAGATTGGAGCGGTAGATAAACAAAGCGACTTCGTCCCCTTCCAGGGAAGTCGCTTTTGTTTCGTCCCAAAGGTAATTGACGTGTTTATAATCAGGCATGGTTGACATATTGGGGGCAAAAATAACAATCTGAATGGATTGACGATTGACGATCCGAGTTTTGGGATTACAATTTTAGCTGTATAACTGCCTAAGATTGGCGTATTTTTGTCAATAATGCCTACTCTTTTATTATTGGATGGGGTTCAGGTTTTTTTTCTATAGTAATGAAAATAATGAGCCTGTTCATATCCTTGTTCAAAAAGGGGGTGGTAAAGGAAAAATTTGGTTGGAGCCAAAACTAAAAGCTGCATAGTTTAATGGGTTTTCCAATAATGAAATAACATTCATAATGCAACAAGCTGAAAAATGTCAGGGGATAATTTTAAAACAAAATGGCATGAATACTTCGGAAAATAGTTACGACCCTAATGAATCTATCATAATAGAAGAGGGGCTTCGCATCGAAGTGATTGATTTTCATCATGAATTGGACGTGATGTTGATCGTGTTAAATACCAAAGCAGTATTACAAAGGAAAATTTCTGATTATCCTTTACTGAAAGATGCCGATTTAGATTCATTAAGAAATTATAAACTGATTGGTGCAGGAACCGGCGTGCACTGGTCATCGTTGGATGAAGATTTAATCTTAAAAGGTTTTTTAAAAGATGAGTTAAGAAACGTGGTAAAAAAGGGGGCGATAGCAGCCTGAATCGAATGATGATTGACGATTGAATCGAATGACGATTGATCCGGAAATAGTAGTTCGATTTAAATTAAATCGTGGTCTACTTTCTGAATTTTAATAATTCGATTGGTCTCATCAAGGAATCTAAGGCCTAATCCTTTGCTTTCATTTTCGTAGTACTGTGAGGCTTCAATCATTTCCAGTTCAGCCAAACCATGAATAAAGATTTGCCCCATTATTTAAGTTTACCACGGGCCTTGCGCAATGCGCTATTAAAGATTCGGCCTGAATTCACAGACTTATCCCAATCTATATCACGATGTTCAGCTTCTTCCGACCACAAAATTTCACTTTCTCTATCCGACAGTTTTTCAAGACTTTCCAATAGTTTTTCTGCCAGGTGTGCTCTTTCTTTGGGTGCAAGATTCAGTACTACTATATAATTCTATTTTCTTTGAAGCTCATTCAAATTTTTGTGTTGTTTTAAACCAGATTACTGCTTCTTTATATATTCAGACTTTTCAAAATTACACATAAAAAATCGGGGTGTTTATTCGCGAGGGATCAAATTTCCTGTAATTACTCAGTTTCTCTTTTTCAGACTCTTTTTTAACAGAATACTTTTTGAGTTATTTTCCCCTTGTCAAATTATTTTTAACCATCAATTTAAATTTGTGATTACTCTAAAAGCCATTAAATCCTATGCGCTCTCCCTGCCGGAAACCGACGAGCATCCACATTTTGATCTGGTCTCCTTTCGGGTAAATAAAAAGATATTTATCACCATCAATATTCCGCAGAAACGCTGCACCCTGAAATTTACCAAAGAGTTTCAGGACATATTCAGCTCTATTGGTAAAGGCAAAATTTACCCCGTGCCCAATGCCTGGGGGCGGTCCGGCTGGACTACCATTGAATTACAGGATATCAATCCGGAACTATTGAATGATGCAGTCCTGATTGCCTGGAGGGGTGTGGCACCCAAGGCTTTTCAAAAAAAATACCCCGGGAGGTATAGAGATGAAGGGTGAGTAGCGAGCGGCGAGTAGCTGAGATACGAGATACGAGTAGCGAGATCGTTTCTGGATTCCCTGATTTGAATCATACATTATTATTTCGAAAATCAGCAGTTTAGATATCCGGCAGGTCTATTTTTATATCCTTAATGGCACAAGTAATAATCCATTGAGACTATGGATTCCATCCTATTCACTCACCAACTAAAGTTCTGCTTCATGAAAAATCTATATCGACTTTGGCCCCGGTATTTTTATCTATCGATTCTGTGGATCCTGTCTTGTTTGCCCGGATATGCGCTCCGTCTCGAATACGGCAGCACCGTGGTAATTTCTCAACCCACCTATGAAAACTTATATATTGCCGGTGGTACCATCACTATCAACGCCCCGGTCCACGGAGATCTGGTCATCGTCGGGGGCACGGTGATCATCAACGACAGCATTCTGGGCGATATTCTGATCGGTGGAGGCAACCTTACCCTGAATGGTTTTGTCAGCAGCGATCTCCGGGGAATGGGCGGAGAAATACACCTGTCAAAAAATGTGGACGGAGATGTACTCATTGCAGGGGGTACACTCTATATTGAAAAAAATGTGATCATCGGCAATCTTATGGCCGCCGGAGGTAAGATCACCCTGGATGGTATGGTCACCAACGATATAAAAATAGCCGCCGGAGAGTTTATACACAATGGAAGAATCGGTGGCAACCTGGATTTCAAAGGAGATAAGATCACCATCAACGGAGAAGTTGGTGGTTTGTCCAGTATAGCAGCCGGTACAGCATTTATGATCCGGAAATCTGCCATTTTCAGAAGGGATGTCAGGTACTGGGTTCCAGGCAATGAACCTGCATTCGGCAGTTCGCTATCCAATGCAAAGGCTGAAATGGACCTCACCTTGAAGATGAATGAAAAAAGATGGTATTTCCTGGGTTGGGGCTCCGTAATTTTTTTAATCTGGTATATGGGTATGGCTTTATTGATGATCATGGCTATACAATACTTTTTTTCCGGGACTATAAACCAGGTAGCTTTTACCAGCGCACAGGATACCCTGAAGGCTTTTTTCCGTGGTTTGCTGTTTTTGCTAGTAATGCCTTTGTGCATTCTTATTCTGCTCGTTACCGTTATTGGTATCCCCATTGCGGTGATCTTAATGTTTGCTTATATAGCCTTAATCATCCTCGCCAGTTGTATGGTAGGTGTCACGGCGGCACATTGGTACAACGAGCGGTACCAAAACCATTGGACATTTTGGCCTATGGTTTTTGCTTCCTTTGGTTTTTTTGTGGTGTTTAAATTAATCGCCTTGACCCCACTGATCGGTTGGTTATTTACACTAATTGCAGTTTGCACGGTCTTTGGAGCAATCCTGATGGGAATTAAATGGAAAAGGTCCCCTGGTACCTTGGTGGAGTAGTTGGCTTGACTTTTGTTGTTACCAATTAATATGGATAAAAATTACTCAGACGGTTTTAGTCGATATGGTCCGGGGATCCTGTTTGATATATTTAAAATCATCAAAACCACTACAGGACAACATCGGGGGATGAGTTAAATTTGAAAATAGATATATGGGCAATAATTCAACGTTTTCACTTTTCCTCGAGGAAACAGGCCGGATCACCGTTTTTTTTGCCCGGTTTATGTCGCATTGGTTCAGGCCCAGGTATGAGTTTGCTGAGTTTTTGAGGCAATGTTATATAGTAGGCTACAGGTCCCTGCCCCTGGTCGGGTTGACGGGCTTTATTATGGGTTTGGTACTGACTATGCAATTGCGCCCATCCATGGTCGATTATGGAGTGGAATCACAGATCCCAGCCATAGTCGGTATCGCCATTGTCCGTGAAATAGGGCCTATTTTGACGGCCCTCATCTTCGCGGGTAAAATAGGCAGCAGTATAGGCGCCGAACTGGGTTCAATGAAAGTAACTGAACAAATCGATGCCATGGAAGTCAGCGGTACCAATCCCTTTAAATACCTGGTAGTGACCCGCGTGATGGCTACTACCTTTATGCTTCCTGTGCTGGTAATTATGAGTGATTTTATTTCCTTATACGGTTCATACCTCGGCGTAAACATCAAGGGCATTACCAGTTTCAATTTATTCTGGAACCAGGTCTTTGACAACCTCGTATTCAGTGATGTATTCCCTGCCTTTATCAAAACATTTTTATTCGGATTTACCGTGGGCATTATCGGATGCTTTAAGGGTTATCACAGCAATAAAGGGACTGAGGGTGTGGGCAGCAGCGCCAATTCATCCGTCGTAGTCTCTTCCGTATTAATATTTATCATTGATTTACTGGTGGTGCAGGTAACCGATCTGATCGGATAATACAAAGAAGGATGATGATCACTCCCGCGCCCCATCCTGTAAAAACTGCAGAAATCAACCCGACTGCAGATGTGGTCACCGTCTCACACCTGTTTAAATCTTTTGGTGCCAACCATGTATTGGCCGACTTTAACCTGATCTTGCATAAGGGGGAAAGCATAGTTGTGCTCGGCAAATCCGGCTCGGGTAAATCCGTTTTGATCAAATGTATTATTGGTTTGCTGAAACCGGATGGGGGTGAGATCCGCGTACTTGACCAGGATATTGCTGAGCTGAATGACATTGAAATGGATGCCCTGCGCGCTAAAATCGGTTTCCTGTTCCAAAGCAATGCCCTTTACGACTCCATGTCGGTCCGGGACAACCTGGAATTTCCACTTAGAAGGCACTGGATTCAAGTCACCCCGGGGGAAGTCGACCTTATGGTCATGGAAGCGCTGGATGATGTTGGGTTGAAACATACGGTAGATATGATGCCGGTGGAACTCTCAGGGGGTATGCGAAAACGTATAGCCCTCGCACGAACTCTGATCCTCAAACCAGAAGTTATCCTCTACGACGAGCCTACCACCGGGCTGGATCCGATCACCAGTAAAGAAATCATCGAATTGATGGTGGAGATACAGCGCAAATACAATACCTCCTCCCTGATCATTTCTCATGATATGAATTGTGTACGTCTGGCCGGTGACAAGGTAGCCGTATTGTTGAATGGGCGATGCCGTGCCTGCGAAACCTATGAAGAATTACAGAAAAGTAAAGATCCCGAAGTGCTTCAATTTTTTCAAATTTGATTATGGCAAACCGCACGTTAAACCATATTAAACTGGGTTTATTTGTACTGGCCGGGCTGAGTTTCCTGATCATCATGCTCTACCTGATTGGAAAAAACCGGAACCTATTCAATCCATCCTTTGAATTAAAAACCCAATTTCAGAATATCCAGGGTTTGCAACCGGGCAATAATGTAAGGTATTCCGGTATCCAGGCCGGTTCAGTCAAAAGAATAGAAATCATTAACGATACCCTGATCGAAGTCGTCATGAATATAGATGTTCAGTTTAAAAAGATCATTCGTCAGAATGCCATGGTATCCATAGGCAATGATGGTTTTGTGGGGGATAAAGTAGTCAATATCGCACCTGTAAAATCAAGCGCACCTCTCGTAGATGAACATACCCTGCTGGTTTCCCGAAAGGCTATTGATGCGGATATCGCGTTGCGCACACTGGACCAAACCAATCTGGATATCTCGGTCATTACCAGTGAACTTAAAAATCTCATCCTGAGTATCAATAAAGACCCTGCTCTGCTCCGCATGATCAATTCCGATCAGATACCAAACCAGATTAACCATATATTGTCAGAAATCCGTCAGGCTTCACAACAACTCCATCATTCTACTACAGCGGTTAGCCGGATCATGGACAGTATACAAAGTGGCCGGGGAACTATAGGTGCCTTGCTCCAGGATTCCATCATGTATACCAATTTGATCCATACCTCAGAACAAATAAAGGCAGCGGGAGATGAAGCCCGCAAAATTACTGGCCAGGTAAGTCTTATGGTAAAATCGCTCGATGACCAAATCAAAAACGGACATGGTCCGGTCCAGGCCGCTTTAAATGACACCACCATGGTCAACCAATTGCAATCCACACTTCAACACATCGAAAAAGGGGCCGCTTCTTTTAATCAGAACATGGAAGCCCTTAAATCCAATTTTTTGTTCAGGGGGTATTTTAAGAAAATGGAAAAAAAAGAAAAAAAAGACAGCAGTACAAAAAACTAGGGTCGGGTTAAGTGAAGCGGCTATAAGTAATACGGATTAATTGGTATGATTCAAACCTGCGTTGGGGTTCGTTGCGTGACTTATTCGTTATGTCCGTAGTGTCGTTGTGGGAAATACCTCCATTACCGCTGCGCCGCTGCGCTGTGATCTTGGTGTCGTTGTGGGAAATACCTCCATTACCGCTGCGCCGCTGCGCCGCTGCGCTGTGATCTTAGTGTCGTTGTGGGAAATACCTCCATTACCGCTGCGCCGCTGCGCCGCTGCGCTGTGATCTTGGTGTCGTTGTGGGAAATACCTCCATTAACGCTGCGCCGCTGCGCCGCTTCGCTGTGATCTTGGTGTCGTTGTGGGAAATACCTGCATTAACGCTTCGCCGCTTCGCCGCTGCGCCGCTGCGCTGTGATCTTAGTGTCGTTGTGGGAAATACCTCCATTACCGCTGCGCCGCTGCGCTGTGATCTTGGTGTCGTTGTGGGAAATACCTCCATTACCGCTGCGCCGCTTCGTCGCTTCGCCGTGATCTTAGTGTCGTTGTGGGAAATACCTCCATTTATACCATTTCCACCAGCCGTTTCATTTTCTCCAACCCGGTATTGATTACAGTAGCCGCATCCAGCTTATAATATTGAGGATTAAAAAGCTCGAGGGAAAGAATCACCTTATCCCGATGCCTTACCAGGTCCTGTAATATTTTAGTCATCGGGGTGGCCCCATCACCCGGATAGATCCGATCCGCATCGGTGATGGTCGCCGGGCTTGAACTGGCCAAATAATCATTCATATGAAAAATCTCGATCGACTCGGGTGCGATCAATTTCATAGCATCGAGATCAGAGCCCCCTTTATACAGATGATATACATCCGTCAATAACCTGGTTTGAGGGTGGCCGCATTGAGCGGCTACATACATCAATTGGCTCAGTTTATAAAGTGTTTTTGAAAACCCCCATAATTCGAGTTGCGGGATGACGCCCTGTTGCACACCAATTTCAACTAAATCTCTAAAACGTTCGGCAACAGCATCGTAAGAAGGCACTTCTTTGTCGGTCGCGCCGGCGGGTGGAGCAGCAATGCGATGACAACCTAATTGGACCAGCATATCCATCTCTTCCTTTGCTTGTTCGAGTGCTTTGGCCCTGATCTGATCGTCTTCATGGATCCATTGGGCAAAACCTATGGCATCCTGTACCTGAAGTCCGGAGTCTTTTATTTTTTTAGCCAGGTCCTTGATGGACTTTCCACTTTTTTTATATTCATTCAGCACCGGGACCCAAACCTCGATGCCGTGATAACCCGCTTTGGATACCAATTCGACTTCTTTTTCAATGCCGATCTTCTGGCCTCTGATGGTGCTGGAATTAAAACAAAAAGAGAATTTTTTCTTCAGGGATTTAACTTTGGTACTTTCTGCTCCAGAGGTCAACGCCAATGCAGATGCGGGTACCAGACTACTGGTTCCAAGTATACCGGCCGTTTTTAGAAGGTCTCTGCGATTAATCATAATAATGGATATTTTGAAGAATAAAGTTAGCAAAAAAAGATTCTAGTACCGAGATACCAGTAGCGAGCCGACTCTCGTTCATCTCGATTTAAAACCCTTTATGCCCCGAGTCTCGCTACTCGCTACTCATTTCTCGCTACTCGCTACTCGTTTTTCGCTTCTCGCTACTCGCTACTCGCTACTCGCTACTCGAGTCTCGCTACTCGAGTCTCGCTACTCGTTTCTCATTTCTCATTTCTCATTTCTCGCTACCCACTACTCGAGTCTCACTTCTCGCTACTCGATTCTCGAGTCTCGTTTCTCGCTTCTCGAATCTCGTTTAATCGTCTTATTTTTCCGCCATGCTTTCTGTCGAACAGCTGGTTACCCTATTTGAACATTTCAGAAAAGCCAATTCATTTCAAGGCAAGGTCGCTGAACTTTATCAACCCGCTTCATACCTCATGGATCTGGGAGGAAAGCGGCTCAGACCGGTATTTACACTGGCTGCTCACCAACTCTTCGAAGACCAGATTGATTCTTCTCTGGCTGGAGCGCTGGCCATCGAGGTTTTTCACAATTTTTCATTGATGCACGATGATATCATGGACCAGTCGCCATTGAGGCGGGGCCAGCCTACGGTGCATATCCGGTATGATACCAATGCGGCGATATTATCCGGCGACTGGATGTTTGTCCATACCTATGAATTACTCAGCCGGTACGAGCCGGTCTTAGCCTATGACCTGATCCAACTCATGAACCAAACCGCTGTGCAGGTATGCGAAGGCCAGCAAAGGGATATCAATTTTGAAAAAATGGACCGGGTCAATGAGATGGATTACCTGGAAATGATCCGCGATAAGACCGCCGTATTGCTAGGCGCTGCCGCACAGATGGGGGCCCGGATTGCCAGCGCAACCAAAGATGACCAGGAGAACCTTTATACCATGGGGCTACATACTGGTCTGGCTTTTCAGTTGATCGATGATTACCTGGATGTATACGGGGTACAGACTGGGAAAAAATCTGGAGGGGACATCAGGCAGAATAAAAAAACAATATTGTACATCAAGACCATGGAACGGGCCAGCGAAGCCGATAGAGAAGAATTGCTGAGCTTATATCAGGAGGATGAACCGGATAAAATTACCAGGGTCGTCCGCTTGTTTGATAAATACGAAGCTGGTGATTATCTCCGACAACTCACCCTTGAGTATAGTCAACAAGCCACTGCTGCTCTAAATCAGGTGAATGTAGACCCCGGCCGAAAAATAAATTTAATTTCATTGCTCAACGAATTGCTGAACCGGAACAAATAAACCCATGTCCATCCAGGTGATCGAAATCAATCCTTCAGACCTTTCTGCCCTGAAGAAATTTATACAATACCCGTTTGACCTGTATAAAAATCATCCGTATTGGGTGCCTCCCCTGATATCCGATGAATACGATTTGTTTTCTTCCCGGCATAACCCGGTACTGAAATATTGTAAACTCAAACTTCTGCTGGTTTACAAAAACAATAAAATCGCAGGACGAATTGCTGGTATTATCAATCAACGGGAAAATCAACTCTATCAAAAATCAAAAGCCCGCTTTGGCTGGTTTGATTTTGAGGATGACAAAGAAGTCAGTAAGACGCTTTTAAATGAAATGGAATCCTGGGCAAAAGCCCATGCGATGAACGAACTGGAAGGTCCCATGACCTTTACCAACCTCGACAAAGCAGGTATGCTCGTAGAGGGTTTTGACCAGTTGCCTACCATGGCTACTATGTACAACTTTCCATATTATGTCGACCATATCGAAAGACTGGGCTATACCAAAGCAGTAGACTGGATTGAACATGAACTGGAATGTCCCACCGAGATTTCCGAGCGATTTATCCGCTTTGACGAAGTGCTCAAACAGAAATACAAATTGCACACGGTCACCATCAAAACCCGCGCTGATGTCAATCATTATGCGATAAAAGTTTTTGAACTCATCAATAAAACGCATAAAGATCTTCACGGTTTTGTGGCTTTTGAGCCGGAACAAGTCAATCTATACGTGCGTAAATATTCCAAAATATTAAAACCAGAGTTTATATCTCTGGTGGCGGACCAGGAAGATAACTTAATTGCCTTTGGTATTGCCCTCCCTTCCATAAGTAAAGCTTTACAAAAAACCAGGGGCAGGTTGTTTCCATTTGGTTGGTATCATCTATGGCAAGCTCTTCGCCACAACGATCGGCTAGACCTCTATCTCATCGGTACGGATCCGGCCTGGCGCAACAAAGGGGTGCACGCCTCTATATTTTACGAAATCACCAAAACAGCCATAAAATACAAGATCTCCAAAGTGGAGTCCAATCCGGAGTTGGAGACCAATGTGCAGGTGCAGTTGTTGTGGAAGGGGTATAATTATAAATTGCATAAGAGGAGAAGGACGTATAAGAAGGAATGGTAGGTTTGAATAACTTTTAAATTAGTTTTATTACTTAATCCATTTCGGTTGTTCTGGTTTTTAATGACCCAAAAGTGATTAAGCATATTTGTTCGAGGTCTGGAGACACTCGAACAACGGTATCCGGTTTCCAAAAATTAAAATTTATATATTGGACTTCGTTAGGCCGGGCTGGGAGGAATATATATTTTCTCCGATAGGACAGACCTGTAGGAACAAATTTTATCACGATTTAACCAGTGTATTAACTCTTTTATGAAATTTATCTTTACAAGTGTATTGTTTTATTTTGCCTTGCTCCAGCCAGCCCATGGCCAAGTGCTGCGGCTTTGGACGGAAAAGGATAGGATCTACCTGGTGCAAAACCTCGAACGCACCAAACTTGAAATCATAAATGAAACCAAAAGTCTGAGTAGTCAACAATGGCGATACAAACAAGACTCCACTAAATGGTCGATTGGGCAAGTACTTGAACATCTCGGGTTGTATGAACGGATTTTTGCCCAGGAAGCAGACATTATGTTAAGCATTCCCCCGGATCCTCTTCTGGACAGCCTGTCGAAACCAGATAGTTCCTATTTGAATTGGATGAGTGACCCGAGCCCGCATAAAGCTGAATGGAATGCAGATCCTTTAGGACTAATGAAAGGTTCCGATAACCTGGATTTTTTCCTTTTTGGACGAGATCATATCATAGACTTCATTCGCCATACCACCTATGACCTGAAAGCACATTTTACATTCAGGTGGGGACAAGAAAAAAGAAGGAGCATCCATGCACTCATGGTGGTTCATTTCGGGCACACGGACCGGCATCTGCGCCAAATCCTGCGCATCAAAAACGAGCCGGGATATCCGAAATAGTGAATATGCTACCTCATCTCAATCCATTGATCACCATCTCATTCCCAGGTATCATCGGCATCTCTGGGCCATCCGAGCCGGCCTCCGAACAGAACCACCCGGTCACGATGTTTATCGTAAGCCAGAGGTCCCACGGCTAACGCCGGCGGACCTGTAGCAGCCAGTTTTTTCCATTCGAAAGCATACCCCGGGGAGGTGCGCTGCCCGGGTCCTGTTTTAATTTAATTCTATTTGTCCACCGGTGCCATCAAATTCCCAGGTATCGTCGAAGGCCTGATCAAAGCTAGCTCCCATGCCACCGCGTAGAATCTTGGCCCCAAACCTGAATTAATTTACTGTGAGTGATGGGGCATGTGTAATAAGCAAATTTAAAGGAGTATATACCCTGGGAGATGTCCCAAAAATTTATTCAGTATTCTGTTTTTCCCATCTTAGAGCAGTTGGTAAAACACTGGGACTTGTAAAAATGAATACTCCGGGTTGACGTTGAAATATTTCCCGCTGATTTCGCAGATCTGCGCAGATGAACTTGCTCCGCAAGCTTTCTTAACTTCGCAAATTCGATACACCTGACGAAGCTTTTCTGCGAAATTCCGCATGTTTTACGGGAATACATTTTGATTTATTCTTGATCGCATTGATGAATTTAATTTTGCCTGCTGATTTCGCAGCATAACGCAGAAAAGAATGGATGCGCAAGCCTTTTGATTTTATCAAATGCGATTCACCAAGTGAAGTTTTCTGCGAAATTCAGCGTGTTCTGCGGGAATACATTTTGGATTCAATCCCCGATGACCACCTTGGCCACCTCCCGCTGAGTCCCGCCCCGGTAATTCAATTCCAGCATATACATCCCAGGGCTCAGGTTGCGATGCAGATCAATTTTATTTTGATGAAACTGAAGCGGAACGGACCTACCCATGATATCAATAAGCCTTGCAGATTGGATTAACCGGTTTTGGGAGGACTCCACCATGATATAATCAATAGCAGGGGTCGGATATATTTTTGCCTGAATGATTTCCTGTTGACGGGTGGGTGAGGTCAGGTTGCAGATTTCTCCATGCAAAAACTTTTTAGCCACATTCACAAAACTATCCACAAAATGTGCGTACTGAGGCTCGAAATAAATATCGGTATGGCCTCCTCCCTGCACGGAGATCAGGGACTCTTTGATGTTTTTTGATTTCAAGACCGGATGGATGACCCCGCTTCCTTTTACACCGACAAGCCCTGCAGCTATTCCATCGCCATAAGGCACGATATTGTCTGCGGTGCCGTGCATACTGATCATTACCGGCTCACCCGGATCGATCCAGTTGAGGTCAAAAATAGCACCCGAAAGATTGAGGACTCCCCTGACTTTGCTGCTGTAATTCATGGTATTTTTTCCACTACTGCCTTCCAATCCCCCATTAAAGTCAATGACTTTTTTCAAAAAATCAGGAACTTGATCCCCCGCATCCAGGTAGGCCACCTGGATAGCTGTAATAGCACCGGAAGAAACCCCACCGGCAAAGACCAGGTTGGTGTCAATCTTGAATACATCAGCCTGTGACTTGATGTACCGGATGGAGGCCCTCATATCCCCCATTGCCTTCATCGCCACATCTATTATAGCTGCCGAATCGGGAAATCCCAGGATAAACAGCGGCCATATCCGGTAGTCTATACAAGCTACCACATAACCGTGTTGCGCAAATAACCTGCCCAGGTAACCCAACTGGGTTCGGTCCCCGGAAATATAGGTCCCTCCGAAAGCCAGTACCATGGCCGGCCTTTTTGTCGCAAGGTCACCAGCCGGTTCATAAATGTCCATATACAGAGCCAGGCTATCCCCCACCAGGCTGATGTTTTTTCCATACTGTTGGGTGGTGACTTTCACCGAGTCAAAAACTTCCCGGAGATACCGATTCCCATCACAACTGAGCCCGGACTGTGCGGAGGGGAAATGAATAAATAAAAAAAATAATAAACCGGTGTGAAAAAGCCTTCGAATCATGGCTGCAAAACTATACTTAATTGTAAGACGGGATGTTAAGAAAAAAATCAAAATATATATGGTTTTGACATTCATAGGCTACGTGTGAACTGTCATTTATGAAGGAGGATTTAAAAACAATGGGGGCTTGGGTATTGCAATTTATTGCTATGGGTGTGGAGGGTTCAAAACAACAGCGTATCCCCGACGGAGTAAACTCCTTCGCACGAGATTTTCCCCGTGCATTTCAATTTATTGCGATGGGGTGTGGAGGTTCATAACAACGGAGTATCCCCGACAGAGTAAACTCCTTCGCACAAGCCTCCCTTGGGTATTGCAATTTATTGCTATGGGTGTGGAGGGTTCAAAACAACAGCGTATCCCGACGGAGTAAACTCTTTCGCACAAGCCTTTCCCTTGGGTATTGCAATTTATTGCTATGGGTGTGGAGGGTTCAAAACAACAGCGTATCCCCGACGGAGTAAACTCCTTCGCACAAGCCTCCCTTGGGTATTGCAATTTATTGCTATGGGTGTGGAGGGTTCAAAAGAACAGCGTATCCCCGACGGAGTAAACTCCTTCGCACAAGCCTCCCTTGGGTATTGCAATTTATTGCTATGGGTGTGGAGGGTTCAAAACAACGGAGTATTCCCGACGGAGTAAACTCCTTCTCACGAGATTTTCCTTGTGCATTTCAATTTATTGCGATGGGGTGTGGAGGTTCATAACAATGGAGTATTCCCGACGGAGTAAACTCCTTCTCACGAACCTTTCCCTTGGGTATTGCAATTTATTGCGATGGGTGTGGAGGGTTCAAAACAACAGCGTATCCCCGACGGAGTAAACTCCTTCACACGAGATTTTCCCAGTGCATTTCAATTTATTGCGATGGGGTGTGGAGGTTCATAACAACGGAGTATCCCCGACAGAGTAAACTACTTCGCACGAGATTTTCCATTGTGCATTTCAATTTATTGCGATGGGGTGTGGAGGTTCATATCAATGGAGTATTCCCGACGGAGTAAACTCCTTCGCACGAACCTTTCCCTTGTGTATTGCAATTTATTGCGATGGGGTGTAAAGGTTCAAAACAACGGAGTATTCCCGACGGAGTAAACTCCTTCGCACGAGATTTTCCCAGTGCATTTCAATTTATTGCGATGGGGTGTAAAGGTTCATAACAATGGAGTATTCCCGACGGAGTAAACTCCTTCGCACGAACCTTTCCCTTGTGTATTGCAATTTATTGCTATGGGTGTGGAGGGTTCAAAACAACAGCGTATCCCCGACGGAGTAAACTCCTTCACACGAGATTTTCCCAGTGCATTTCAATTTATTGCGATGGGGTGTAAAGGTTTAAAACAACGGAGTATTCCCGACGGAGTAAACTCCTTCGCACAAGCCTTTCCATTGTGCATTTCAATTTATTGCGATGGGGTGTAAAGGTTTAATACAACCGAGTATTCCCGACGGAGTAAACTCCTTCGCACAAGCCTTTCCATTGTGCATTTCAATTTATTGCTATGGGGTGTAAAGGTTTAAAACAACGGAGTATCCCAGACGGAGTAAACTCCTTCGCACAAGCCTTTCCAGTCGAACTAATCCCGAATCATAAATTATACGGGACTTTCTCAGGTATTCCGCGCTTCCTAAAGAATTCAATATCTTAGATAAGTGTCAAAATACTTTATTTCACCGGAATGGATGCTGGTTGTATTGATCCTTAGTCTGGGTATAGGAATCCCGGTCATCGACACCCCTTCTTTTTCTATTACATTAACCGATGGTCTGGTCGTACTTTTTTTCCCCCTGGTCCTATTCTTATCGTGGACCAATGGAATTAAAATTAAACTGACAGTGCCTGATTGTGGGGTTCTGTTTTTTGTTTTGGCTTTTAGCATTTCATTGATCTCTCACCTGCGCTATGGGATCTTCCTGTCTGTCTTGGGACTGACCAGGGTAGTGTTGTTTTACGTCTTGGTAAAATTACTTATTCAGTTGTCTGACGCTTTTGCTTTAACCACAATTCTTAAAGCTTTTACAGGCATTATTTACCTGACGGTTGGGACCGGTGTTTTGGGGTTGCTATTATTTGTATTCGGGATATCCAACCCATTTATTGTTGCCCGCGATTATTATTATGGTCTCGTACCCCTTCAATTGAGCGGACTGGATGGCCATCCAAATGGAGCGGCACAAATCCTTTTTGTGAGTGCCCTAATTATTTTTTTTACCCGACCTGATGAAAATAAAATACCCTGGATGAGTTTATTGGTTGCCCTGACAGGTTTGATTCTCACCCAGGCTAAGTCCAACCTGCTCTATCTGGGAATATCGATCTCCATTTATTTGCACTGGTCAAATGTTTCACTATTCAAACGCCGATTGGGTTTTAGTTTATCTTCCGGGTTGATCCTGGTTTATTTAGTGATTTCGCATTGGTTTCCGGTCAACAATCAATATATGGAAGCACGTATCCCGGCCTACCTGGATACCTCCAGTATTTTGCTAAAAGGAACTCATTTTACCGTTTACCATACCCATTATACTACCAATAAAATCGCGGCATGGACTTGTTTTAAGGATTATCCTTTGATGGGTATTGGCCCGAGGAACTATCTTCCGTTTGTGGATTCACTACAGCAGGCAGGGGTTTATCCGGAGGCATGCCGTTTTAAAAATCTTCATAGCATGTTTACGGGAGTCCTCGCCAAATTTGGACTGACGGGTTTCCTGGGTCTGATTGTTCTGTTAATTTCTGTTTTTATCTCCCTTCCTGGATTGCCTGATCCAAGACTAAAGATTTTATTTTCCGGATTATTAATGGTTATGTTTTTTGATGGATGGACGGCTGATATGGAGTATAGCAGGTTGATGTGGCTTGTGATTGCATGGTTGGCTGGTCACCAGATTGTGAATTTTTATACAATAGGCATGGAAAAAACAAACCCTACGATTTAATGGAAAAACTTTAATACGATGCTACCGCTCCGTAAATCAGAAATCGCTGGCATAATAGCTTCGTTTTTTATTCTTCAACTCGCTACTAAAATTTAGACTCTATTTCAAAATCGTGTTTTATCTAAGTTTAGAGATAGTGTCATCCTCCATGGCAATTCTATTGTCTATAAGTAAGTCGCCAGATTTTGTTTCTTGCTTCAGTTGTTCATCTGTTAGCCCTGAATAAAAATAAGTTTTAACATCTTCTATTAGTTCTCTTGTCTTATAAACTTTTCCATTTTAAAGAATTTCAAGGATTGGAATGAAAGTTTCATCAAATTTTGGAATTTCCATTTATCTGTTTTTATCGTCTGTTAAAATTGCACATGATCGGGTAAGGCGAGGAAATTGCACCCTCACCTTCCCACAGAACCGTGCTTGAGATTCTTATCTCATACAGCCTGTCCCTAATTTTGTCGGGATTTCTTCCTGTTCGTTAATCACAGACAATAAATTATAGTCATAGTTGCACTTATAGTCTTACCTGATCAAATATTCTCTTTGACCCTTTTTATCCTTATCGCTAACCACTATCACCGTTTCCAATGTTAGAGCATAAGGCGGTTTGGGAACTCTCCCGGAAGGCCAATGAATAGTGCATTAAACTAATTCATCTCTTCCATCAGCTTAAAAGCATTCAATCATTTGTTTCGGTATGATCGATTCAAGTCACACACGTTTGATGGTATGGTGTCATGCGGAATTACGAAGCAGTTTCCTACCTGTTTACATCTAATTTTTTTACGAGATACAAACCTCTGAAACCTCTGAAACACTCATGGCACTATACCATGTATTGTGCTTAGTATTTTATTTATTCTCCCAATCGCGTTAAAATTATCCAGAAAGCTTTTTTATTTGGTAATCTAAATTCAACATACCTGGTTCCAAATAATCCGTTTACTCTTTTAATTTTCATTTTGTTAGGCACCAATTCATGATTTCTTTTTTCAA
>Ga0163153_10002307_pt1 | contig 28244 bp, 24 predicted proteins | sample OliLakLV19MP6IB1_FD_148629 | JGI IMG/M metagenome (GOLD analysis project Ga0163153, IMG submission 148629) | Freshwater microbial mat bacterial communities from Lake Vanda, McMurdo Dry Valleys, Antarctica - Oligotrophic Lake LV.19.MP6.IB-1 | ecosystem: Environmental > Aquatic > Freshwater >...
GCCGACATGAACCGCAGCGGGACAGTCACGGTTTCCGATGTCTGGCTCTGGATCGAATGGCTGTATTTCTGGCCGGGCGACGGGCTTATCTACCTGGCCATCACGAAAGCGCCGGGTCTGGCAAAATACGAGTAACCGCCAAGTGATGGCGCGCCGTCTCATTACCAGCTCTACGCACCTCATGTCGGTTAATTAAACGTCAATTCGCACACATTGGAGACTATGTTGAAAACAACGCTCGCGGCAATCTACCTCGTTCTCTTATGCATGTCTCCCGCGCTGGCTGACGACGGCGATAAGATTCTCGGAGTCTGGAAGCTTCAGACATGGGAGACCGTATTTCAAGACACGGGCGAACGTAAGGCACTGTACGGAACCACCCCCCCTGGTTTCGTTATTTTTACTCCCGAAGGGCGCATGATGGCGCTCCTCACTGCCGAGGGGCGCAAGGCGCCGAAAACGGATGCTGATCGCGCCGCTGCTTTTCGGGACATGTTTGCTTACTCCGGTATCTACCGCCTCGAAGAGGGCCGTTGGGTGACCAAGGTTGATGTTTCCTGGAACGAGGCTTGGACAGGAACGGAGCAGGTTCGCTTTTATATGCTGGAGGGAGACAAATTAACCGTCACCACTGCATGGGCACCGTCCTTGAACTTCGAGGGGCGTATTGTGCAAGGCATCCTGACTTGGGTAAAAGTCAGATAAGGTTTGTGGAGAGTCCGCTGGTGAAACTTCGGAATGGGGGACAAGGCAGATGAACCAAATTGAGGATAGGAATTTCAAACGCTGTTTTTCCGACCCATGGCCCGGCTGCGTAGGGCATCTGAGGCTTTCGGGACAGCGTTCGGAGTCGGCAGCGGGCCGCCGAGCGGCGCAAAAGTTGCCGAGACGGGTCTATCGGCGGGGTCGTCTACGGGTGAACCCGCAGAACCTGGGCGCGTTTGCCGGTGTCAGAAAGCCCCGGACGCAACGGGGACACTAGGTCAGGAAAATCGGTAAAACGCGGGCAATGGTGGGAAGAAGGTAAAGACGCTAACCCCTTAATTCCATTTAACTCACGTGTTTTGGGTTGTTCCGGGCTTTTCGACTGACAAACCTCATAATCCTTTGGTCGTCGGTTCAAGTCCGACCGGGCCACCATCCCACTCAACCCCCGAGCAGCCGCATCACTGCATAGAATGCCGTCAGGCCTGCCGGAGGGAATTACAAATGCGTCAGTGGAAATTCGTGGCCGACATGAACCGCAGCGGGACAGTCACGGTTTCCGATGTCTGGCTCTGGATCGAATGGCTGTATTTCTGGCCGGGCGACGGGCTTATCTACCTGGCCATCACGAAAGCGCCGGGTCTGGCAAAATTCTTCGAATTATCCGCGGGCAAGTTCAGCGGGCCGTTGTCGCTGTTCCTGTCCTTCGGACTGTGGATCGTTGCGGTGGTGTTGCTGTTCCTCGCCTGGCATTTCGTGGGCAAGATGGCTGCCCTGACCATCGACGCGTTAAAGCGGCCATTTCGCAGGAAAAAGGATGAAGTCGATCCGGATTACCGGCGCTCAAGCAGGAAGTGATGCCACGTCCGGCTTGAACCCCTCCTAGCCTTCGCTCTCCATCAGCGGCGCCAGTCCCTTCGCGTAGCGCTCGCTCCACTGCGCATGGCCACGCACGAAATCATTGCGGCCGCAGCGATCTTCTCCTTTAACCAGCCACAACGGCTGCTCGTAGATGTTGAACGGGCTGTTGTCGCGGCGCTTGTCGACCAGGGAGCGATCGTAATACGACGCCGAGGACATGTAGCGCATGATCAGCGCCGCGCGCCTTTGTCCGGAGGTGTTTGCCAGCGAACCATGGATCAGCCGTACATCGTGCAGGGACATCTGGCCCGGCTCCAGTTCCACGTTGAAGGCTTTTGATTCGTCGAACTGGTCCTGGTCGAGTTCCAGGTTCAGCACGATGTTCTCGCGGTTGCTCACGTGATGCCGGTACGGTTCCTGTTTCTTGTGCGAATCGGGGATGAAGCGCATGCACCCGTTCGCCGTGGACACCGGATCGAGCGCAATCCAGGCCGAGCAGGTCGAGAGCGGCCGCATGGGCCAGTACTCGCCGTCCTGGTGCCACGGTACCTCGCGTCCCTTCGCTGCCGGCTTGCACAGGACGCGGGTAATCCACAGCACCAGATCCGGGCCTAGCACCTGCTCGAGCATCGAGAGGATTTCTGGTTGGCGCGCGGCGCGCATGAAGGGGTTCGCATGCGCACCTGCGGTGGGCGGCAGCATGTGCGGATTGGCGAGGTCTTCCTGCTTGACGTCGGTATAGCCTGCGAGCAGGCCGTCGAGCGCAGAGCGCAGTTCGGCCAACAGCGTAACTGGCAAGCGGTAGCGCGGAATGACGAAACCGTGCTCGCGGAAATGATCGAGTTCGGCTTGAGTAAGAACGGGTTGGTTCATGGTCTCCTCCTTCATTCAGTACTCGTCTTTTTCTTCCTCGTCGTCGAGTTTGTCCGCCTCGTCCTGGAAATCGTCTTCCTCGTCCTGCCAGTCCGCGGTCTCGACGATGTCGGTGACGATGTCCTCGACGCGGCCGCGCACATCCTGGGCGGCCTGGCCGCTGATGCCGTCGAGATCGAGGAAAGCTTCCTCGTCATCCTCGATGGCCACTGTCGCGTCGGGCCATTCCGCCTGGAACGCCTCGAGCAGTTGATCCCTGAATCGCTGGTATTCCTCTTCCGAGACCGCGCCCAGGAGGTCTCGCGAAGCAGTATAGGTAATGGAGAGTTTGGAAGCCATGTTTCGATCAAGAGTGCCGTGCGAAAGGATACCGAAGTTTTGCTGGAATATTTACCGGTGCGTGCGATTTTCGCGCCTGTACTGACTGCGGCGGAAGCAGAGCAATTGTCATGCCGAATTTCGCGGCCGATGCGTGCGCTGTCGTTTAGCTGACCCTTTCAACAGAATTTCGATCCACATCCGCCAACGTCGGGCGGCCCAACAGTGTCAGGGCGATGTCGATCTCGTCGCGCAGGATTTCCAGTGCCCGTTCCACGCCGGACTGCCCGCCGGCGGCCAGTCCGTAGAGCCAGGCTCGGCCAATCATGCAAGCTTTGGCGCCCAGCGCACGGGCGCGAACCACGTCGGCGCCGCGCCTAATGCCGCCGTCGAGGACAATTTCGAGTTTGTCGCCGACGGCATCGGCGATCGACGGCAGGGCATGCACCGCAGAAATCGCGCCATCGAGTTGGCGGCCGCCATGATTGGACACTATCACTCCGTCAGCGCCGTGATCGACTGCGATTTTTGCGTCCTCGGCGGTCAGGATGCCCTTGAGCATCACCGGCCCGCCCCAGTTCGCCTTGAACCATTCCAGGTCACGCCAGTTGACTGACAGGTCGTACTGACCGGCAATGAACTGGGTGATGGTGATCGCATCATTTGACGCGAATTCAGTGCCGACGAAGTTCTTGAAAGTCACCTTCGGCCCCAGTGCTACGTCGAACAGCCACCCAAAGTGGCGTGCAAAGTCGAACAGGGTGGCTGCGGAAAAGCGCGGCGGCACGGTGAAGCCGTTGCGCATGTCGCGCTCTCGCGGGCCCTGCACCTTGGTGTCCACTGTCAGCACCAGCGCCGTGCAGTGCGCGGCTCTGGCCCGGTCTATGAAGGCTTTCGTGAGTCCGCGGTCGCGCAGCACGTACAACTGGAACCACTTTGGCGGCGCGGTTTCACGGGTGATCTCCTCGATCGTGCACGTGGCCATGGTCGAAAGGCAATAGGGCACGCCGTATTTCTCGGCGGCGCGGGCCGCCGCGAGTTCGCCCTGGCGCGAGAACAGGCCGGCGAGGCCGGTCGGCGCCAGGATCAGCGGCGAGGCGCAGTGCTGGCCAAACAGGGTGATCGACTGGTCTCGCTTGGAAACGTCGGTGAGCACCCGGGTGCGGAACCGCCATTTCTGGAAGTCTTCGCGGTTGGCGCGCAGCGTGGTCTCGTCCTGTGCTCCGCCGTCTATGAACTCGAACATGACCTTGGGCAGGCGCCGCTGGGCCGCGCTGCGCAGGTCGTCGATGTTGATCGCTTTCATTATTGTTCTGCCCGGCGAAAATAAAAACGAAAAGAAAAAGCAAAAGAAAAAAAGCGGCGAAGGTCGGTCTTCAGTTTACGCGATGTCGATGTGTTCGAGGATCGGGGATCGAGGATCGAGAAATTCCGGCCTCAGGGCCGGATAGGGTTTTCACCAAAAAAAATCGGCGTCGGAAACTTGCGCGGCTTCTGCGCGTCTTCGAGATACAACGACGGCGCCATCTCCCAGGCCAGTTCGTTGAATCGCAGAAGCATCTCCTGCACGCGCTGCGGTTCCCGTTCGGCGCGGTTTTCCTCTTCCGAAGGATCGTCCTGGATGTTGTAGAGCTCGTAGCGCACCGGCAGCCGCGAGTACACGATCAGTTTCCAGTTTTCCCGGAGCAGGGCACCACGGGAATCCTCCATGTTCAGCAGGACCTCCTTGCGGGGGCTGAGCTTTCCCGAGGCGATGGTGTCCCACTGGTTGACGCCGTCGAGCGGCCGCGTCTGGTCCGGGGTGGCGCCGGCGACGGCGGCCAGCGTGGGATACATGTCCGTGACATGGATGCGCTCTGTCACGATGCCGGGAGGGATCTTCCCAGGCCACGTGGCGAATGCAACGACCCGCACCGAACCCTCGTGCATGCCGCCCTTCCCGTCCGCGTAAGGCCCGTTGTCGGCGGCGTGCTTTTTTACGTCGCCGTCGCCGGTTGGATATTTGTTCGGCAACGCACCGCCGTTGTCGCTGTGGAAAACGATCAGCGTGTTGCCGGTCATGTTTTTCTTTTGCAGCGCGGCGGCTACCGCGCCGACAGCGTCGTCCAGCGCGCTGATCATCGCGTAGTAGGTGCGCCGGTTCTCGTCCCCGATATACTTGTACATATCGAGATATTCCTTTGGGGCCTGAAGCGGAACCTGCGGCGCCTGGAAGGACAGGTAAAGGAACAGCGGCCGGCCGGGATCGTAACTCGCGATGAGCCGGGCGGCGTCGCGGCCAATGAGCGCTGTCGCGTATCCGGTTTCCGCGACTTTCTGCTCGTTGCGGTGCCAGTCCGGTTCGCCGCCCTGGTTGGTTTTCCTGAAGTAGTCGACCTCGCCGTTGAAGCTGCCATAGAAATAATCGAAGCCGCGGCGGGTGGGCCACAGGTCCCTGCTGTGATGTCCGAGTTGCCATTTGCCCAGCATCGCCGTGCGGTAGCCGGCCTCCCTGAGCATCTGCGCCAGCGTTTTTTCCTCCACCGGCAGGCCGTACTGGCTCCACGGCAGCAGGGACAGAGTCTGTAGTCCGTAGCGCATGGGGTAGCGACCCGTCATCAGGGCCGCGCGCGTGGGAGTGGACCAGGGCAGGGTGTAAAACTTCTCGAGGCGCATGCCTTCGCGCGCAAGCTTGTCGAGGTTGGGAGTTTTCGCGCCGCCGCCGTGAAAGCCGACGTCCTTCCAGCCCAGGTCGTCGGCGAGGATGTAGACGATGTGGGGCGGCTGCGCCGCTGCAGCGCCTGCGATCAAACACAGGATGCACGCTACGGCGATCCGCCCTGAGAACATGTTCTGCTCCGTCGTTAGAGGGCCATGTTACCCGAGTTTCCCGGGCTGAAATGCAAGGGCCAGCCGGAAAAAGCTCCCGCAAATGACCAGGTGGCTGCGCTACAATCGCCCCCGTTATGAAGGATAGCGAAATCATTCTCGGAGTACTGGGCGGGATCGGACGGCGGTTGTGGGTGGGTCGGGCGCTGCAGGAAGCCTTCTTCGGATTGTGTGTCCTGCTGTTTTTCCTCATCGCATTCAGATTGGCCGGGGCGGTTCAAACCTCCGGCATTCCGGCTACCGGAATCCCGGTCTGGCTCCCGGTTGGCGCGGCCATTACGGCGTTCGTCGTCTATTTGGCGTGGCGCTTGTCGCGTCGCGTCACGTTGTCGCAGGCGGCGGCCCAGGCTGACGCGCGTGCTGCATTGCGCGATGAGCTCAAGTCCGCCTACTGGTTTGTTTCCAATTCCGAGCACTCCCCGTTCATCGACACCCAGGTGGCGCGCGCCGCCGCGACCGCCGGCAGGCTGGATCCCCGCACCGTTGTTCCCGGCCGCCCGCCGCGCAGCCTGTGGGCCGCGGTCGCACTCGGCGTTATGTTCGCCTTCGTCACCTGGCTGGCCCCACAGATGTCTCCTTACTGGGATGCCAGCGCGGCGCCCGCGCCTTCGCAGGCGCAGCAACAGGACTTGCGCGCGCTGTTGCAGGACATGCCCCGCGACGCTCGTATCGAAACGCTCGACCAGGCGCTGGAAACGCTGCAGCGCTCCGATGCGACCGCTGAGCAGAAGCGCCGCGCCATGGAAGACATGCGCGACATCGCCGAGCAGACCAACATGGAAGCCGCCGCGGCGCGCGAAGGGCTGGCGCGCCTGGCAGAGGTCATGAAGGCCAATCCAAAACTGGAGAAGGTCGCGGAGGCGTTACAGGCCGGCAACAACAAGGAAGCGATGGAGTTGCTGGAGGAAGTCCGCCGGGACGCGGCGGCACAACAGGACAACACCGGCGGGGAGCAATTTCCCGATGCGGCGGTAGCCACGCAGCACCAGGGTAATCTCGCCGAACAACTGGATCAGGCCGGCCGCGACCTGTCCGGCACGCCGAACATCAACGCCCCGGCGCTCGACAACCTGATGAAGACGCTCGACCAGGCGGCCCGGGAGATGGATGCGCAGAACCGGGTGAACCAGGTCCAGCGCCGCGCCCGCGAGAACATGGTCGCGACCGCACAGCGCAGTGCCGCACCCCACAACGAATTCGGCAGCAACCGGCAGGACGTGGCTAATCCCGAGCCCTCGCCGGACAGCGGCAATGCAGACATGCAGGGCGCCAGCACGTTCCGCCGGGACTCGGCGAACCGGGAAGAGGACGCCGACGGGGCACGCGAAGGCAGCCGCACGGGCAGTGCTTCCGGCGAGTCGCCGTCGATGGCGCTGACAGGCAAGGCCACGCAGCGGCTCGAAGCCCAGCTCAAGCTCGAAGCAATCCAGCGCCAGGACGAAAAGGGCGGGGACGACGACAAGGACGGTAAGGGATGGATCTACACCGGCAGCCAGCAGCAGGCGTCGGCCCTGGACTTCGAGGACGTGCGGGCCCGCGGCGGATTCGACCGTGAGGCCGCCGGGCAGCACGACCGGATTCCGGTCCGGCAGAAGCAGGTCGTCAAAAACTATTTTTTGAATTTGCATGAAAGCGAGAAAAAATGAACACCGTCGTTGACCGCCAGATCCAGGCATTCCGCGAACAGTTCGTGTCCGTCCGCGAAGAGATTTCGCGCATCATCGTCGGCAATGAAGACATAGTCTCCGGAGTCATGACCTGCCTGCTCGCGCGCGGCCACGTGCTGCTCGAGGGTATTCCCGGCGTGGGCAAGACCAAGCTGGTGCAGACCATGGCCGACGTCCTGCACCTGAAGTTCTCGCGCATCCAGTTCACCCCGGACCTGATGCCGGGCGACATCATCGGCACCAACATCGTTCGGGAGGACGAATCGGGCCGCAAGAACTTCGAGTTCCAGCAGGGGCCGATTTTCGCCAACATGGTGCTGGCAGACGAAATCAACCGCGCCACGCCGAAGACCCAGTCCGCGCTGCTGGAAGCGATGCAGGAAAACAGCGTTTCCGCGGCCGGACGCACGCATGCGCTCGACCAGCCGTTCTTCGTGCTGGCGACCCAGAACCCGATCGAGATGGAAGGCACCTATCCGCTGCCCGAAGCGCAGATGGACCGCTTCTTTTTCAAGCTCAGGCTGGATTTTCCCGACGTCGAGCAGTTGCACCTGATCATCGACCGCACCACCCGCGAGAAGGAACCGGCTGTGAGGCGCGTGCTGCAGCAGGGCCAGATCCTGGAAATGCGCGAGACCGCGCGGGCCATTCCCGTTGCCCGGCCGGTGCAGGAGTATGCGATCAAGATCACGCTGGCCACCCATCCGGAATCAGCCCAGGGGCACGAAATGACAAAGAAGTACGTGCGCTTCGGTTCCAGCCCGCGCGGTTCCCAGGCGCTGATCCTGGGCGCCAAGGTGCATGCGCTCATGAACGACCGCGTCCATGTGTCCTGCGAGGATGTGCGCGCGGTGACGCTGCCGGCGCTGCGGCACCGCATCCTGCTGAACTTCGAAGCCGAAGCGGGGCGCGTCGATGCCGACACGATCCTGCAACGGATTCTCGACTGGGTACCCGAGCCGAAAGAATAGTTGCAGCAACGCGCGGCCCGCGAGGTAGCCCCTTGACCCAGGAAAGCCTGCTGTTCAGCGAAGAGTTCCTTCGCCAGCTCGAACACTTGACCATGCTAACGCGCGGGCCGGTGGCCGGGCACCTGCGTGGCCACCACCGCTCGCGCCGCACCGGCACGGGCATGATCTTCACGGACTATCGCCCGTATTCCGTCGGCGACGATACCCGCAACCTCGACTGGGGCACCTACCTGCGCCTCGACCGCCTGATCCTGCGCCTGTTCGAGGAAGAGGCGGATCTTCCGGTCTACATATTCCTCGACGTCAGCCGCTCGATGGATTTCGGCTCGCCGTCCAAATTCGATTTCGCGCGCAAATTCGCCGCCGCGCTGTCCTACATCGGGCTCATCAACCACGACCGGGTGAGCATTGTCGCCTTCGCCGACGGGGTCGTGGAGGAGATGCCGGCGCGGCGCGGCAAGAACCAGGTCTGGCGCTCGCTGCACTTCCTCGAGCGCGTCAAGCCGCAGGGCGGCACCAGCCTGCAGGCGGCATTCCGCGCTTTCTTCGGCGGCAAGCGCACGCGTGGCCTGGTCATCGTAATTTCCGATTTCCTCGACCGCGAGGGCTACGAACAGAGCTTCCAGGTCATCCGCCAGTTCCGCCATGACGTGTTCGCGCTCCATGTCACCAGCCCCGAGGAAGCCGATCCGGCGCCTGGCGAGGAAGTGCTGCTGGTCGATTCCGAGATCGGCGGCGCCACGCAGCTGCGCGTGACGCCGGAAGTCGTGCGCGCTTACCGCGAAACCTTCCAGAGTTATTGCGCCGAGATCGAGGGCTTCTGCCGCAGCCACGGCTGGGGCTATCTGCGCACCCTGACGAGCGTGCCGTTCGAGGAACTGATGCTCAAGGCCTTGCGCGAGCAGGGCCTGCTGCGATGAATCCGCTGGCGCTCTCCGCAAGCGGGGCCGCCGCCGCGGCGCTCCTGGGCGTGGCCCTGGTCGTCCTGCTGTATTTGCTCAAGCCGCCGCTGCGCCGCTTCATCGTGCCTTCCAGCCTGATCTGGGACCGCGTGCTGAAGCAGACCCATGCGGGCAAGGACCGTCTGCGCTGGTGGCTGTCGGTTCTGCTTGCCGCCGTGATCGCGGCGGCGACCATCCTGGCGATCACGCGGCCGCAACTGATTCAGACGGGCGCCGCCGGCGGAAAAATGGTCCTGGTGCTCGACAATTCCTCGACCATGGCGACGCGTACCACCGACGGCATCAGCCGCTGGGATCATGCCGTAGCCCGCGCCCAAGAGATCCTGCAATCGCAGTCCGCGGGCACGCGGGTCTGGCTGGCCGACACCATGCGGCGGATTTCGACGCCGGGCTTCGAAGACCGCGACGCCGCAATCGAACGACTTGCCACGCTGCGGATTGCCCATGGCGGCGCGCCCCGCGTGCCGCTGCCGCCCCCTGGGGGCCAGGAGGGTGCCGGCGAGCCTGAAATCGTGGTCATCAGCGACGGCGTACAGATCACCGGGGTGCCACGCAAAGCGCGGATCGAGTCGGTATTTGATCCCGTGCAGAACGCCGGCATCACCGCGTTCGAGTTGCGCCCGCTGCCGGCCGACCCGCGGCGCGTCCAGGCCTACGTCGAAATCACGAACGGCGGCGGCACCACCAAGGAAATGGCGCTTGCGCTGACGGGCATGGGCGGGCGCAGCGTAGCCAGAAAGTTCGAGGTTCCCGCGGGCGGCGCGCGAGCCGAACTGATCGAGGTTTCCGATTTCGACGGCGGTCCGGTGCGCGCGTCGCTGGTCATGGCCGGCGACGGCCTTGCCGATGACGATGTTGCTTATGCATGGCTGCCGATGCGCAGGGTGATCCGGGTCAACCTGGTCAGCGAGGGCAGCCCTTGGCTGGAGAAAGCGCTGCGCGCTCAGCCGCGAGTGCTCCTCAAGGTGATGAGGCCGGCGCGCTACGCTGACAGCCGCGACGCGGATGCCTGGGTCTTCGATCGCTATGCGCCACGCACGCCTCCCGCTGCGCCCGCGCTGCTGTTTCATCCTGGCAAGGCGGAATGGCTGCCTGCGCAGGCCGGCGAACTGGCCAATCCTGTCGTCACCGCCTGGGATGCCGCGCATCCGCTGCTGGAAAACATCTCCCTGAGCGACCTGTTCGTGGAGCGCGCGCAGAAGACCGTTGCGCGCAAGGACGGCGGGGAAACGATCCTGATTGCGGCCGCCGGCAATGTGCCGCTGGCCTGGGTGCATGAGCAGGGCACGCGCCGCGTGTCGTTCGGTTTTTCGCTGGAACAATCCAATTTTGCGCTGCACGCGGCCTTCCCCGTGTTCCTGAACAACGCGCTCAACTGGATGGTGAGCGAACCGACGCTGATCAAGTCCGGCCTGGGCACGATGGAACTGCCGCTGGCCGGGGCGCGGGTCATCGCGGCGGACGGCGCGGAACTTACCGCGCGGTCGATTCCGGGCGGCAGCCTGGTGGAGATGACTGAACCCGGTTTCTATACCGCAGTCTCGGCGCAGCAGCGCCTGCGCATCGCCGTCAACGTCCTCAACCGCAAGACCACGGAGGTGAACAAGTCCACGCTCAAACCCATGGTGGTCGAGGCATCCGCCGCGCTGCCGGTACCGGCCCCAATGCGCCTCGATCCCTGGCTGCTGCTGTTGCTGGCCGCTGTGCTGCTGCTCGCTTTTGAATGGTGGAGCTGGAACCGGCGGGTCACGCTATGAGCCTGCCGATCGCGATTCGGAGCGCCTGGCCGCTGTTCCTGTTGCTGCTGATACCCCTGCTGTGGTGGCTGAGCGCGCGCACACGCACCAGCCTGAGCCGCCGCCATCTGTTCATCACAACGGCTTTGCGCAGCCTGGCTGTGATCATGCTGGCCCTGGCATTGACCCGCCCGCAATGGAACAGCGGCGCCAGCGATGTCTCTGTGGTGTACGCGCTGGATGTATCGCGCAGCGTGTCCTCCTCATTCATCGAAGCGGCGCTGAAATGGATCGGCGACGCGGATCGCGAGGCGCGCCCGGCACAGTCCCGCTACCTGGCGTTCGCGGACCGTGCAGTGCTGGTGGACGGCATCGAAGGCCTGTCGAAAATTCTGGTGACCCAGGACGGTTCGGTGCCGGGCACACTGAACCAGTCGCAGACCAATCTCGAGCGGGCGCTCGACGAAGCGTTGCTCGGGCTGGCCCGCGATCGCGTCAAGCGACTGGTGCTGCTCACGGACGGCAACCAGACTGCGGGCGACGTCTGGCGCGTGCTGCCCCGCCTCAAGGAAGCCAATGTTCGCGTCTATCCGGTCCCGGCAAAGCCCCGCGACGACGGCGACGCATGGGTCGACGGCATCGAATTGCCGGGCGGATTGCGTGCGCAGGAGCCCGTCAAGGTGGCGGTTCGCGTTTTCTCGCCGCGCGCGATGCAGGCGCGCGTTGTGTTGAAGAACGGCAAGGCCGCGATCGGCAGCCGCGCGGTCCAGTTGCGGCCGGGACTGAATCGCGTGCCCTTCGAAGCCAGGCTGAACCGTCCCGGCATGGTCACGCTAAGCGCCGAGCTCGCGGCCGCGGGCGACGGCAGCATCGAGAACAACGTCGTCCAGCAGTCCGCTTGGGTGGGAAGCCGCTCGCGCGTCCTCTACGTCGAGGGGCAATCCGGCAGTGCGGGCTACCTGCGCGACGCGCTGGCCGCTGAAGGCATCGACGTCGGCTTGGCGACGCCGGCGGACCTTCCCGGCAGCGCGGCTGGCCTTGCGGCCTACGATGCGCTGATCCTCAGCGACGTTCCCGCGAAAGCGTTGGCGCTGGAGCAAATGCAGGCGATCGAAGCCTACGTGCGCGATCAGGGCGGCGGACTGCTGTTCGCGTCGGGAGAAAACGTATTCGGCGAAAAGGGTTATAGCGACACGGCTGTCGAGAAAATCCTGCCGGTGCAGTTCCGCGCCCAGGAAAAGCGCAAGGACCTCGCGCTGGTGATCGCACTCGACCGCTCCTATTCGATGAAGGGCCGCAAGATGGAGCTCGCCAAGGAGGCGACGCGCGCCTCGCTCGACCTGCTGGAGGAACAGCACCAGTTCGCCGTGGTCGCCTTCGATTCGCAGACTTACATTTCGGTACCCATGCAGTTCGTGCGCTCGAAAAGGAAAGCCGAAGACCAGATCAGCCGCATCCAGGCGAGCGGGCAGACCAACATCTATCCCGCCATCGGCATCGTCTACCGCATGCTGCAAAAGGCCGAGGCCAAGACCAAGCACGTGATCCTGCTGTCCGACGGCGACACCCATCCGGCCGATTTCGAGGGACTGCTCATGCGCATGACTGCCGACAAGATCGTGGTCTCCACGGTTGCGATCGGCGAGGCCGCCGACCGCAACCTGATGGGCAACATCGCCAAGTGGGGAAACGGGCGCGCCTACGCCACCGTCAGCGCCGAGGCGATTCCCCAGATATTCATCGAGGAAACGCAGCGCGCCGTGCGCGCGAACCTGCTCGAAGAGGCTTTCAAGCCCGTGCTCAAGCGGCGCATGGCCGCTTTCGAGGGCATCGACATCGCGCAGGCGCCGGAGCTGAAGGGATTTGTCGCCTCCAAGGCGCGAGACAACGCCGAGGTGCTGCTGACCACGCCTTCCGAATCGCCGCTGCTGGCGCGCTGGCAGTATGGCCTGGGCAAGACCGTGGTGTTCACGTCCGACGTGAAAAACCGCTGGGCGGCGAATTGGCTGGAGTGGCCGGGCTACGGAAAACTGTGGGCGCAGGTCACGCGCGAAGTCATGCGCCGTGACTCCGGCGAGCAGCTCGACTTCCGGGTGGATCGCGAAGGCGCGGATGCGGTCGTCACGCTGTCGGCGCTCACGCCGGACGGGCGTTTCCGCGGCGATCTCGCACCGCTCGTGCGCATGACCGGTCCCGATGGCGGCACGACCACGCTGCAACTGCCGCGCACCGGCGCCGGCAATTATCAGCTGCGTGTGGCGCTGCAGGCAGGCGCTGCCCCTGCGCGCTTCGAACTGCTCAATTCGCCGGGCCTGTCAAGGCAGGCGGCGGCCCGCGCCGGGACGCGCGAGCTGCATTATTCGAGATCGGACGAATACCGCGCGTTTCCGCCCAACATGGAGTTGTTGCGCACCCTGGCCGAACAGACCGGCGGCAAGGTCGCGCCGGACATCGGCGAGGTGTTCGCGCGCAACGGCGACGAAAGCCGCAGATCGCGCGCCTTGTGGCCCTGGCTGGCGCTGCTGGGATTGCTGTTTTACCTGGCGGACCTCGTCGTACGACGCGCGCCGTGGGCGTGGCGCCGGCTCGGATCCTGAACTCAGTCCTGGGTTTTTTGGGTGAGGTAGGTCATCGTCACCCGGTTGCGTCCGTTGACGTAGGCATAGTTCGCGTCCTGCGTCAGGCCCAGAGCGATGGCGACACCGAGGCCGCCGACCTGGCGCAGGTTCACCGTTGCATCGATGTCAGTGCGCAGGCCGGTGGCAATGGGATCATGCTGGGGCGCGGAATCTTCGTAGGTAAGCCGCGCGCCGCCGTCGGTCTGTTCCAGAGTGAACTGGACGGGTGAATCGCTATCGCCGCGGAACCCGTGCGTCACCGTATTGGTGAACAGCTCTTCGACAATTAACGTCAGTTTGTGGCGATCCTCGCGGCCAAGGCCGGCCATTGCGCCGAATTCCTCGATCAGCGTCCGGACCTGCTCAAACGCCCGCAGGCGGGCAGGAAAGCTGCGGCTCAACCGGATCACAAAATTCCTTGGATCGACAGCGATTTGCTTGTCATTGCAAGGTGCAGGCCCGCTGCTATGATAGCAATGTGCATGGATCTTGCTGATACAAGCTGTGAGCCGGCAGTTGCCGGTCCCGACACCCTTAAGGGGCAAAAAATGAACAAAGTGCTGTCATTCCAACGCGATACTCTGATCCTGGGTTTCCTGACGCTGATGTGCGTTTTCCTGGCGACGCCGCGAGCCATGGCGGCCGATGAGGAAGCCGGCCGCGTCAAGGTTTCCAAGGGTGAAGTATTCATCGAACGCGCCGGCAAACGCATTGCGGCGCCGGTGGGCGCCTCTGTCCAGGCCAGCGACACGGTCCTCACCGGAGCCAATGGTTCCGTGGGCATCACCTTCCAGGACAACAGCCTGTTGTCGGCCGGCCCGAACAGCGAACTGGTCATTGACAAATTCGTGTTCGACAGCACCACCCACAAGGGCGAGTTCAACACTTCCCTGAAGAAGGGCACGCTGGCGGTAGTCTCCGGCAAGATCGTCAAGCAGTCGCCCGAAGCCATGCGCATTCGCACGCCGGCTGCGATCATGGGTGTGCGCGGCACGGAATTCGTCGTGAAGGTGGACGAACAGGCTACGAACTGAAGATGCGTTTTCATGCACCGGCAATTATTGCCGCTTCGTTGATTCTTGGGGCCTGCGCCGCGTCGACGGAACGGAATTCCGGATCCATCGCCTCGGCAGGGCCCAAGCCGGTGCCGACCGCCCCGCAACCGATCGAACCGGAAGCGGTGCAACCAAGGACTTCGCACATCGACATGGTCGTTCTGCTGCCAAAGCCCAACGGCCAGATCGGTGGTGTGATGGTCCGCAGCATCGACGGCTTGGGCGACCAACTGCTGCTCAACAGGGCTTACGCCGGCGCGTATATCGAGGGTCCCGGCCAGGTTCGGGCCGTGACCTACGATGCTGAACGCACGAAGCAGGAATTCGGCACGGCAATCAAGGCTCTTCCCAGTCGCCCGGCGACGTTTACGGTGTACTTCCTCGAAGCGAAGGATGAGCTGACTCCCAAGTCCGAGGGAGAGGTGACGCGGATTTTTGTCGATCTCAAGTCGCGCCCCGATCCGGAGATCTGGGTAATCGGCCACACCGATGCGGTTGGCACCATGCAGTACAACGACCAGTTGTCCCTGCAGCGCGCCGAACGCGTGCGCGACGAACTGGTCAGCCGAGGCATTCCGGCCGGCAGCATCGAAGTCTTCGGTCGCGGCAAGCGCGAACCCCTCATTCCCACCTCGGAAGGCATTCCCGAACCGAAGAACCGGCGCGTCGAAATCAGCGTGCGCTAGCACTGATTTGATGACCTGGCCCGGACCTCTCGGGTACCGGCCCGCCGGCGAATGCGCGATCACGCAGCACTCCCGTTCCACCGCAATGCCAGGATCGTAAGGTCGTCTGATTTCTCGATCTCGCCGACGAACAGGCGCACGTCGTCGCGCACCGTGTTGACCGTTTCCGATGTCTCCTTTGTGTCCCGCACGGACTTCAGCGCCAGGAACAGGCGCTGCTTGCCGTACAGTTCTTCCGCTGCGTTCATCGCTTCCGTCACCCCGTCGGTGAAAACGAACAGCGTTTCGCCCGGGCTCATCCGGTACGCCTGGGACTTGTAGGCATACTCTTCGATCACGCATAGCGGCGGGCCAGCATCGCCCTCGAGGCGTTCCGGGGTTTTGTGGTCGGCGCCCAGCATGTAGGGGGCATCGTGGCCGGCGTTGCAGAAATGCAGCTCGCCGCTCCTGAGGTCGAGGATTCCGGCGAACACCGTCACGAACAGCATTTCCGGATTGTCGCGGGCGATTTCCCGGTTCGCCGCCTGCATGACTTCGTCGATGGCCGCGCCCGCCTGCAGGCGGGCGCGCAGCGCGGCGCTCTTGTACAAGGCCTTGCTCACCGCCATGAAAATGCTCGCGGGCAGGCCCTTGCCGGCGACGTCGCCCACCATGAAAAACAGGCGATCGTCGTCGAGCTTGAAGAAATCGTAGAGGTCGCCGCCGACGGATTTCGCGGTCTCGATCAGCGCCTGCAGGGAAAAACGGGCGTCGTCGTAAAACTTGGCGGAAGAGGGCGGCAACATGCCCATCTGGATGCGCCGGGCGGCCTCCAGTTCGCCCGCGGCGCGGGCGGCCGCCTCGCGTTCCGCCTCGAGCGCGCGCCGCAGCGCGCGGCGCTGCGCGTCCGCCTCGGCCAGCGTGCCGCTCAACATGACGCCGAACAGGAGGGTGCAGGCCAGGGCCGGCCAGGCCACATCGACGAGTTGCTGCTGCCAGTAGTAGAGGCCGAAACCCAGCGCCAGCAGCCCGGCGAACAGCGCCGCGAACAGGAGCGCCGACATCCTCGGCTTCACAGCGGGAACGGCGAAAATCAGCAACCCGCCCAGCGCCGCGAGCAGCACGGCTTCCACGTATTCGAGGTAACCCGGGCGGTGCAACAGGTTGTCGTCGAAAATGCCTTCGAGGATCTGCGCATGGATTTCGATCCCCGGGATGCGTTCGCCGATGGGTGTGGTCTGGTAGTCGAGCAGGCCCAGGCCGGTCGCGCCGATGAGCGCGATTTTTCCGCGCATCAGTTCCGGATCCGCCTCGCCCCTGAGCACGTCCACGGCGGAAACGAAACGATCCTCATCGTGATGGCCGAAGTGCACCCAGATCGTGCCGTCGGAATTGGTGGGTACGAACAGGTCGCCCACGCCGATGCCGCGCACGCCCTTGCGATCGGAAGTGATGAGGAAGGAGGCGTTGCCGCTGGCCAGACGCAAGGTTTCCATCGACAGCGCCGGCGTCAGTACGCCGTTGACCGCGGCCGTCATCGGCACGCGACGCACCACGCCGCCGCGCGGATCCACGCTCAGCAGGCCATGGCCTCGCGCCGCGGCGTCGAGCTCGTCGAGGCTGCGCAAGCCGCCAGCGAACTGGCGCAGATGCGGCTTGGGATCCTCGCCCTTGATGCGAAACGGCGCGGCCCTGCCGGCCTGGCGCGAATCTGGGTCGCGCTGTTCCACGCCGGCCACGCCCAGCGCAACCGGGTAGCGCCGCAGGGTCTCGGCCAGGATCGAATCGTTGCTGGGCAGCTTCGCCAGGCGCGCGGCAAGCTTTGGATCGACACGGTCAATCAGGCGTGCAATGTTGGCCGGAGACAGGCGGTCTGGTTCCGGCATCAGCACGTCCACGCCGATCGCCGCCGGACCAGCCCGCGCCACGGCCTGGATCAGGTCGGCGGTTACAGTGCGCGGCCACGGCCACTGGCCGAGTTGCTCCAGGCTTTTTTCGTCGATGGCGACGATGACCGCGGGAGCGGACTGGCGGCTGCGCGGTGCGAGCTTCTGGTAGGTGTCGAACAACGCCATGCGCAGTTCGGTAACGGCCTCCATGCCGGGCAGCAGGAACAGCGCCAGCATTGCGGCGAGGACGGCTACGCCCAGGGGGCGGCCGTGCGCGCCGGTCAGCAGGCGCAGCCAGACGCGGTCCTTTCCCTGCGCAGGCGCGGCGGATAGCGGGCTGACGGCGCTCACACGTCCAGTTCCATGCCGTCGTAAGCTGCCGTTATTTTTAGGGGTTGGTCGCCGCGGGTAAGTTCTTCGAAGCGCACGGTCTCGTTGAGAACGGACTGGATGCGCTCGTCGTTGAATGCCGGTTCATGGTGGAACATGCAGAGGTGCTTCACGCCCGCCATCTGAGCGAGCTCGACGCCGACGATATTGCTGGAATGTCCCCAGTCTTCCTTCACCGACACCGCATCGAGCAGGGAATACATCGCATCGAAAATCACCACGTCGGCATTGCGGAAGAACTCGACGAAGCTGGCGGTCTCCGCCGGGTCCTCGAGCTTGTGCTCGGAGTCCGTGGAATACACCAGGCTTTTGCCGTCACGTTCGAAACGATAACCGTATGAGTTCCCGGTGTGGCGCTGCAGTTTGGGCGTCAGCCTGAACCCGGCGATGTCGGCGGTCTGGCCCGCCTGTAACTTGATGAACTCTATCTTTGCCGCCAAGCGCGAGAAATCGACCGGGAAGCAGGGCGCGGACTGCTGCAGGCGCAGCGCCTGTTCGATCACGTCGTGGCAGCCATAGATGCGCAGCGTCGCGCCGGGGACATAGGCGGGGGCGAAAAACGGGAAGCCCATGATGTGGTCCCAGTGCACATGGGACATCACGATGTTCACGACTGGCGCGACCCCGGCCATGGTGCGCGCCATAATGCGGGCACCGAATGCGCGCGCGCCGCTGCCCATGTCGCAGGCCAGGAACTCGTCGGTACCGGTTTCGATTTCGACGCAAGGAGAATGGCCGCCGTAGGTCTGCAGGACGGAGAAGTCGAGGTCGTTTTCGATGAACGTCTGCAGCTTCTCGGGCGTGTTGACGCCTTTTTCCAGGGCGAGCGCCAAGGCACGTTCGATCTTGCGCCGGATGTCGGCGGAGGTCAGCGCGACCGGAATGGAGCCGCGGGTTCCCCAGAAGCGCACGCGCATGTCTGCCTCCCGCCCCGGCTATTTGCCCGCTTCGAGGGCTTTGAGCGCCGCCGGCGACAGCTGGGCGAGGGCTTCGCGCACGGTGGCAAAGGTCGCGAACACCAGCGTGAAGCGGCTGATCTCGAAGATCTCCTTGACCACGGGCTGCATGGCCGCGACCACGATGGTGCCGCCCTGGGATCTCGTCTGTTTTTCCGCGAGCATGAAGCAACGCAAGCCTGCGCTGCTGATGTAGTCCACGCCGGCAAGGTCGAGGACCAGCTTTTCGCCCTTCGATGTGCAGCGCTCGACGAAGGGAGTGAGGCCGTTGCGGAAGTTTTCGCTGTTTGCGTGGTCGATCCTGCCCTCCGGAGAGAGCACGAGCACGTCGCCATACGTTTGGTTTCGGATTTCCATGCTCTTTTCCGGTTGCGACGGGGCAATGCCGGGAACTGTCGATTCAGGCAGGCATGTCATGCAAGCCGCGTGCCGGTTGGGCGGGGGGACGCCCGTGACCGTGCTCCCTGTTCACGGTCAGCCGGATTGCGCAGGCGCTAGTGTAAACCGGAATCGGCGTCGCACGGCACCCTGACTGACGGGAACGCATCAAGGGAAAGGCGAATGCAGGGAAATGGCGTGCCAGGATCAGGGAATCGCAAGCCAGGATGCGCCAGAACCCATTTCCCTTTTTTGTCCTGGCTTTTCCTTGCGTCTCTTTGTGCCCTTGCGTATCCCGCAAGGGTACTGTGAAGAGCCTTTGCGGTGAAAAGGGTTACCCCGTCAGGCGAAGACCGGGAAAGTCTCGAACCGCTGGGAGAAGAGCCGCTGGCTGTCGCTGTAGCCCAGCCAGCCCTCGATGACGGTGGCGTAGACGCGGCGGAAGTCGGTGGTGAACTGCAGGTTGTCGCCCTCGTCGAGCGCGGAAAGGTTCGATGGAGTGCCGAAATGGCCGCCGCGGACGTTTTTGCCGATCAGGTACATGTGGTTCGCAGTGCCGTGGTCGGTGCCCAGGCTGGTGTTTTCCGGCACGCGGCGGCCGAATTCCGAGAACACCATCACCACGACGTCGTCGGCGTGGCCGATGCGTTCCATGTCCTTCATAAACCCCGCGACCGCATCGGACGTGTAAGTCAGCAGGCGCTGGTGCAGGTCGGACTGCTGCACGTGGGTGTCGAAGGCGTTGTGCCGAAACGAGGTGTAGTACAGGCGCGTTGGCATGCCGGCGGCGATCAGCGATGCAACCTTGGGCAGGTCGACGGCGGCGATGCCGTAATCCACCGGCGTCTTGTATTTGGTCCATGCGTCGCGCACAAGCTGCGAGGCTTCCCTGGCGCTCTTGGCGATGTCGAGCAGGTAGCGCTGCGACGCATTGGCGGTTTCGGGGACTTCATCGACGTGATCCAGGAGCGACCGCGTCTGATACATGCCCTTGCGCCCGAACGTGTTGGGATCATCGAATACAACGGGAACGTGGTCTTTCGCGCGAACCGCCAGCGACTGCACTTCGTCGATGTTGACAATGAAATTGGGCGTCAGTTTCGGATCGATGGCATCGGCCAGCCTGCCCACCCACCCGTATTCCTCGCCGCTGTTTGGCGCGCCCGTATGCCAGTACGCCATCGAGGTGAAATGCGAGAACGATGGCTGGGCGTAGCCGCATCCGTGCACCACGGCCATCTTGCCGTCCTTGTACAGCCGCTCGAATCCGGCCATTCCCGGATTGAAGCCAAAGCGGTCGTCGATTTTGCGCAGCTTTTCCGGACGGATGCCGATGTGCGGGCGATGGCGGTAGTAGGCGTCATCGGCGTAGGGGACCAGGGTGTTGAGGCCGTCGTTGCCGCCGGACATTTCCAGCACCACCAGGATGCGGTTTGATGCGGCTGCTTCGGCAGCGGCGGCCGTGCGCGAAAAAACCAGCGGTATGGCAGCCGTGCCGAAACCGGCCAGGCCGGCTCGCAGGATCTCGCGCCGTGTCCACGTTTTGAGCTTGGGAGATGAAATCATGTTTTTCGCCTTTCAGCACCCTCTCCGTCTCAGGGGGAGAGGGTGGGGGGTGAGGTGATCTTTATCCAAGTTGGTATTCCGGCAGCGACAAGATCAGGTGCAACGTCAGCCGGAGGGGTTCTTCAAGGAAGGTCTCGGTGCCCGCGAGTTCCGACGTGCCGAGTTCGCGCGACAGGAATTCGGCGATGCGCTGGCGCGTGTCGCTGTTGAGCTCCACGGAGTGGAAACGCGCGGTCAGATAATCCACCGCTTCACGGGTATTGCGGCTTCCGGCGGCCAGAACCATTTTCGACAGGTCGAGCTGGGCGGTGGCGCGCGGGATCGGCTTTACTTTTTGCAGCGCCGTCTGCCAGCCGCGATAGCTTGCGAGCCGGGTGTTGAAATCCTCGTCGCGGTCGGCCTGCATGGACATGGAGGTGACTTCCTTCGCATCGGGCTTGGTCGCCGTGGTTACGTCGTAACCCTGGGCCAGCTTGTCGTTCACGAGGGCGATCTGGTAATCGCCGCCCGGATAGCGGTCCGGCGGCAGGAAATTGATGTCGGGAAACACGATGTCGTAAACGAAATTGCCGCGCGTCAGGAGCAGGCCTGGCGTGATCCAGCTCTTGCCATTGGCCCAGCCCGCGACTGTTGGCGGGAAGAACAACTTCTGGCCCAGGGACTCCGTGACATCGTTGAAATCCGGCACGCCCGGCACTTCCTTCAGGCCCATCTTGCGATAGGTGCCGACCACCATTTCCACGGGCGGCTTGATGCGCGTGCCGGTGCTGGCGGCGCTGTAAAAGTCCTTCGACAGGAATATCGTCTCCAGGAGCGGCGCGAGTTCATAGTTCGAGTCGCGCAGCACAGCGCCGACCTGTTTCCTGAGTTCAGGCGTGATTTCCTGGCGCACGAAATAGCGGTATATCTTGCTGCCGAGGTAATCGGCGGTGACCGGCTGCGCGAGGATGACGTCGATCACTTCCACGCCATCGTAGTTGCCGCTTTGCCCCAGCACATGCTTGACGGAATCGTCGTGGCGGTCCGGATTGATGACGAACGTCAGGTCATTGAAGTTCCAGCCGGTGAACGCCCGCGCGGCTTCGCGGATGTCCTTCTCCGTGTAGTTGCCCACGCCCATGGTGAACAGTTCCATGATCTCGCGCGCGAAGTTTTCGTTGGGCGCGCCCTTTACGTTCACGCCCGCATCGAGGAAGGCCAGCATTGCGGGATCCTGGGCCACGCTGACCATCAGGTCGCGGAAATTGCCCGTGCCCTTGTCCTGGAACAGCTGGATTTGCTTGAGCAGTTTGCGGTAGTCGCGGATCTTTTCCTCGCTGTTGGCGAAATGGCCATGCCAGAACAGCGCCATTTTTTCTTCCAGCGGCCGCTCTGTGACCAACATGCGGTTGGCCCACCAGTAGGCCATGCGGTGTGTTTCGAGGCGGCTTGCGCGAAGCCAGTAGAAGAACTTGTCGGCGACCGGCTGCAGGCGGCGGTTGCCTGCCGGCTTGACTTTGACGCCCATCGATTCGCCGGTTTCCTTGGCGCGGTCCGTGGCTGCCGGTCGGGAAACCGGAAAGGGTTCGAGGCCTGGTTCGTGTACATCCGATTCGTCGAATGCGGGCAGCGGATTGGGAACGTCCTTGTTGCGAACGAGATGACGGACCGCCGCTTCCGGGGTCATGGCGGCATAGCGCGTCACTTCCTCCGGTGTGCCGCCGAAGCCGGCGCGTTCGAGCAGGTGCGCGGCTTTGGCGTAGTTCCAGTCCTTTGCGTCGATCGGGCCCAGGTCGCCGGCGCCGTCGGCACTGGACGCGACAGCCGGTATTGAGAGGAGGACCACCAGCAACAGCGCTTTCGGGTGCATTTCGTGAAGCATGTTTACCCCTGCGATTCATGGCGATAAAACAAAACGCCATTCTGAGTGATATCGCCCGATCCTGCCTCGGAAAAAACTGCAAAAGGCTTTCATGATTTTCATGACGCACTTTGCTGGTTCCGGCTTGACGATCCCAAACGTGGGGAGTAGCGTTCCGACCCACAAAACTACAACATGCAACTCCCGCCTCGATCCCGGTACCAGCTTGGTTACTACGTTCTCCCTACTCGCGGTCGGTTTTTTCCTCGGCATGCGTCATGCAACCGATGCCGACCACGTCATAGCCATTTCCACCATCGTGAGCCGCCAGCGTTCGATGCGCGGCGCTGCCCTGATCGGCGCGATCTGGGGCATCGGCCATACGCTGACCGTGGCGGTGGTTGGCGGAGCGATCATCCTGTTCACCATCGTGATCCCGCCGCGCCTCGGTATGGCCATGGAGTTCGCAGTAGGCGTAATGCTGGTGCTGCTAGGCGTGCTCAACCTTACCGGGATGAACCTGTGGATCCGCGACAATGTCAACATCGCGCCCGGCACCCACAGCCATGGTTCGAATCATGCGCATGGGCACACGCATGCGCATGGCGACTACGCGCACAGCCACCTGCATGGACACGGGCAGGCGCGGCACGGGCACGCCGAGGACCAGACGCCACAGGCCTGGCTCGACCGCAAACTGGGCGGGCTCGGTGTGTATCAGCTGGCCAGGCCGCTCATCGTGGGCATCGTCCATGGGCTTGCCGGCTCGGCCGCCGTCGCGCTACTGGTCCTCACGGCAATCGATGATCCGCTGTGGGGAATGATTTATCTGCTGCTATTCGGGGTGGGCACCGTCGCCGGCATGATGCTGATCACGGTGGCGATCGCCGCGCCGTTTGCGTACTCCATGGAGCGCTTTCCGCAGTTCAACGCGTATCTGCGGGTGGCGTCGGGACTGCTCTCGGTGGGTTTTGGCTTATTCCTGATCTATTACATCGGTTATGTGGACGGCCTGTTCGGGAATAATCCGACTAGGGCGCCGGGTGTCCTGGTCGGATCGCCGTCGTAAGATAAATATATGAAGGTAATAAGTATCTAATGCGGCGCAGCATTGACGATCAAAGTGTCACCCGTTAAATTCGCGCAATGTTTCAGGACGTAAGCGGGTCGCGACGAGCGGCCCAGATTGCATCGATTCATGACGGCAATTAAGGGATTCGCACTCGGGGGTCTGGTGACCGCCCTCGTTGCGGTGGCACTGGTGGCCGCATTCCGGGAATCCGCAAAGCAGAAAGCAACGCCGGCCGCGCCTGCCGCAGCGACGATGGGTGTCGAAGCAAGGCCCGCTCTGACGGCGGCGGAAGAAAAATACGCGCATGCGCTTTGGGAAGTGCACGCGCGCGTCAAGCAGAATGCGGTGAAGATGACTTTCGCCGGACTCGCCTACAAGATGGGCGACATCCAGCGCAAGGCGCTGAAGGAAAGGGTAAAGCCGCTGATTCCAGCATTCAGCGCGGCTCTGGTGGATGCCGGGAAGTTGCAGCCTCCGGCATCGGTGAGCGAGTGGCACCTGAAGTACACGGAGGCGATCCGGTTGTACCGCGATGCGGCGGCAGGGATGGCGAAAGCCGCGGCGGAAGCAAACGACCTGCGCCTGATAGAAGCGCAGGAACTGTCGGACAGGGCAGCGACATTGACTCTGGTGGTCGGCGACAACCTGTGGCCCGGCGAGTACAAGCCGAACTGAATTGAAGGTTTTCCGGACCGGTATGGGAGTGTCGGTCTGAAAAGAAGCTGTAAATAAGTACTTCCAACGTCAAGGAGGGGTAAAAAATGAAAAGCAGCATAAGAAAAGCACTGGTTGCCGTCGGCCTCGCCGCCGCGGCGACGCTGGCTGCACCTGTAGCCCAGGCGCAGACGGTATGTTCGGCATGGCTGGTTGAAAACAGCCGCTTCATGAATGTGCCGTTCGGTATGTTCCATCCGGACCGTTCATTCGTTCAGGGCAGCACCAATCCGCGCAACAACGTCAACACCGTCGACCTGCCGGTTAACGTCGGCGTCATCAAGTGCGGCAACGAACTGATGCTGTACGACAACGGCTGGAATGCGACCGACTACCACAAGATGACCGGTACCGGTCATTGGTCGCCGCTATCCAAGCAGATTGCCCAGCTCGGCTTTGACGCCAAGGACGTGAGCAAAATCATCGTCGGCCACGGTCACTGGGACCACGCAGGTTCCATGGACGAGTTCCCGAACGCCGTGCTCTACATCCAGAAGGAAGAACTGCGCGGCATCGAATGGGCGCTGAACTATCCGCATCCCCGCATCTCCGCGGTTAACGACTCGCCCGGAGGCTGCAACCGCACCCCGGCTTGCGGTTACACCCCGAAGACCGTGGACCAGATCTACAGCAAGATCCTGCGCGGCAAGGCTGTGATCGTGGACGGCGACATGGAAGTTATGCCCGGCGTGAAGATCCATGCAGCGCACCGCGCGCACACTGCGGGTTCGCAACTGCTGGAAGTCAACACCGCGATGGGCAAGCTGATGTTTGGTTCCGACGCCTATTCCTCCTGGGAAGCGATCCGCGACTGGGAAGTGGCCAACGTCCAGCAGACCGACTCGGTTCAGCAGTTCCTGGCTTACGAGAAGTGCTACAAGGTGACCGGTGGCTACCAGAACTGCGTGGCCGCGCACGAGCCGCTCTCGTACTCCGACAAGTACCCGCTCACCAAGAACAACTGGGTGGGCATGAACGGCGGGCGCCTGGCGGAAATAACGCTGGCCCCGGGTGAAAAGTCGCGCAGGAAGTAACAGCCCGGCTTCAGGCAGTACGCTCCACGACGAGGAGCCGATACAATCGGCTCCTCGTTTTTTTCCGGCAGATTTTCGACCGTGTCCCCGTCCCGCGCCAGAGTCGTTTTCCTGATGTGCTTGCTGTGGTCCTTCGCGGCCGCGGCCCACGATCCCAGCGCATGGGGCGGCATTTACCGTTCGCGCGACAACGGCGCCACCTGGTTCCCCGCGGATGCCGGGTTGTTCATCGGCGGCGCCACCGGCCTGGGCATCGATCCCGGCGACCCCAATCATCTTCTGTACGGTACCGATACCCGCCTGCTGCGCTCGAAGAACGGGGGGCGCGACTGGGTACAGGAGCCCGGCCCGCAGTTCGCAGCGCCGGTTTACGCGGTGTCCTTCGTCGATGGTGGCAAGGAGGCTATTGCTTCCACCGCGAACCGGTTGTTCATCAGTGACGGCAGTTCCGGCTGGTCTGATGCGCAGGCGCCGGTCGGCTTGGCGCCGGCCCGTGCCATCGTCGCGGGAGCGCGGCGGCTCTATGCCGCCGGCGAGCAGGGCGTGTTCACCAGCGACGACGCCGGGCGCAACTGGCGGCGTGCGGGCGAGTCGCTTCCCGAAGCCGCGGCCGCCAATGTCGTCGTGATTCGCGGCACCGGGGAAACCGTGCTCACGCTGCTCCAGGGCGCCGTCTGGGCCAGCGAAGATGAAGGCGCGACCTGGATACGGCGGGAGGTCGGAACCGGCGGTGCGCAAGTGGACGCGCTGGCCTTCGACGGCGGTTTATTGTGGGCCGCCATGCAGGATCGCATCTATGCGAGCAGCGATGGCGGGGCAACCTGGGGACAGGTCGGCAATCCCCTGCCCGAACGCGACACCACCATTCGGGGCATTGCCGCGGCGGATGCCGGCAAGACCCTCGTGCTGACGACCCATCGCGGCGTGATGCGCAGCATCGACGCGGGAAAGGCCTGGTCGATCGTCGAAGGCGCGCTGCCAGTGCACCTGGAAGCCGGGCCCCTGGTCCGCGATCCGCACGATACCGCCACCATGTACGTCGGCTTTTCGCTGACGCCGTACAGCGAAGTCTGGCGGCGGGCATCGGGCGGCGCGAATCTGATGGCGCAACTCGATCCTGTCAGTCTGGCGGGCGCCTCGGCGCTTCTGATCCTGCTCGTCGTGTCGGGCAGCTTCGGCGTGCGCTGGCTGATCCGCGTGCGCGCATAAAAAACCAAAGGAGATCAACTTGCAGAAGCGCAACAAACTGGTGATTTCGATCGCCGCCGCAGTGGTGCTTGGCGCCGCCGCGTTTTTATTCCTGCGCAGCAACGAACCGACAGGCGATTTCGTTGAATACGCAATGCAGGAGAAAACCGACATTCCCACGGCGATCGCGATTGGGCCGGATTCCTCGGTCTGGTTCACGATGGATTTCGCTCCCGCAATCGGTCGTATCCGTGACGGCAAGGTCGAGCGCATTGCCACTGGCAAGCAACGCAACAACGTCGAGCCCCTGGGGCTGGGCGTGGATTCCTCGGGGACGGTCTGGTACACCGATGCGCTCGACCAGGCGATCACCAGTATCTCGCCGGACGGCGAGTTCAGGAAGTATCCGCTCGACACGCCGATTGCGCGGCTGGCGCGCCTGACGGTGGGCAAGGATGGCACGGTCTGGTTTGCCGAGGGCACGGCCTACAGCATTACCAGCCTGAAGGACGGAAAAGTCAGCAGGCATGTCATCAACAACATTCGCGGAGGGCCTTACGGCGTCGCCGTCGATGCGCAGGGCAACGTGTGGGCGACGCTGCAGGGCGGCAACCAGCTCCTGAAAATTACGCCGGCGGGCGAGATGAACGAGTACGAAGTGCCGACGCGTTCGAGTTCACCGACCGATATCACGGTCGATGCGGCAGGCGCGGTATGGTTCGTCGAGTTTCGCGGCAGCAAGGTCGGCCGCTTCTTCGACGGCAAGTTCACCGAGTTCGACGTGCCTTCGGAATCGTGGGCGGCCCTGTCCGGTGTGACGGTCGCGCCCGACGGCGCGGTCTGGTTCGGCGCCATGCGCGAACACGCGATCGGCAGGGTGCGCGATGGCAAGGTCAAGCTCTTTCCCCTGCCGCGCCCTGATGCCCGACCCTATTCCGTGGCCGCCGATGCCGCGGGCAACATCTGGTATGCGGATATCAGCGGATATGTAGGCATGCTGAAGGCGAGTGCGGCGAAGAAGCCGTGAATGACGTGAATATCGTGAATGTCGTGAATACGACGAAAGGAGTTTCAGTGAAGGCTAACCTTCAGGTTATGCCGGAACTAAAACCGTAACTGCGCCAGGCCCTACAGCCTGATTTCAAGAGCGGAGACTGTTCAACCTCTCGAACCTTTGCTTTCCGACGTATTCTTGCTTCACGATATTCACGGCTCTCACGCCAGCGAGCTGAGCAGCCTTCCAGCGTTGATTGTGAGAACCACGCCGACGAGCACGATCAGCAGCGACGTGCCGACCTGGAGCCGCATGGCCCAGGCGCCGGCGAGCCAGTCAAGGATCTTCGCGCCGACTTTCGCGGCAACTACACCGACGACGACCAGCGTCGTGGCGAAGCCGATGCTGAACACCACGGCCATCGTCATTCCGAGCATCACCTTGCCTTCCGCGAGAGCGGCCAGCAGCAGGCCAAGCGCCGCGGGATCGGGTAGCAGGCCACCGGCGATGCCGAGCCAGATCAGGATCCACAGGCTAGGGCGATTCGTCGTAGCCAGTTTCAGATCATGCGTGTGCTTGAAGCCCCAGCCGTGCGAATGCATGCCGCCTTCCTCATGATCGTGCGCGTGGGCATGGTCGTGAGCATGAGCATGGCTGTGATCGTGCGCATTGCCGCTTGCGGGCGCATGGGTATGAGTTGCCCCCTGCGCCGCAATCGGCCGGTAACGCAGCGCTGCATCTCTCTCGCCATGCGAATGCTCGGCACCGTGATTGTGGCCGTGATCGTGATCGTGATCGTGGCCGGGACCGTGATTGTGCGCGGCCGCGGGAGGCAGCCCCTGCAGTTGCAGCAGCATTTCGCGCTGCGTCCATAGCGTCCACAGGCCGATGCCAATGACCAGGATGCCTGTGATCAGCGCCAGC
>Ga0163153_10002311_pt1 | contig 28230 bp, 28 predicted proteins | sample OliLakLV19MP6IB1_FD_148629 | JGI IMG/M metagenome (GOLD analysis project Ga0163153, IMG submission 148629) | Freshwater microbial mat bacterial communities from Lake Vanda, McMurdo Dry Valleys, Antarctica - Oligotrophic Lake LV.19.MP6.IB-1 | ecosystem: Environmental > Aquatic > Freshwater >...
GCGGCGGCGGCGAACCTGGGCTGGCACGTCACGTATCTCGGTGCCAGCCTTCCCGCTGCGGAGATTGCGGGGGCTGCCCGTCAAAACCAGGCCCGGGCTGTGGCGTTGAGCATCGTTTATCCGGAAGATGATCCTCGGCTGGAAGGCGAGCTGATCCGGCTGCGCGAGTTGTTGCCAACGGGCGTCACACTGCTGGTCGGCGGACGCGCCATGCCGGCTTACCGTCATGCTTTGGAGAACATCGGAGCCTTGCCGATAAACGATCTCGCCCAACTTTTCTCGACGCTCGATTCCCTGCGCAAACCCTCGAACAAAGGCCCACGATGAAAACATTCATGACCCGCAACATCGACAACCGCGGACGACTCGTCCGTGGAATCTTCGCGCTGGCGCTGCTGGTGGGCGCAGGCTTTGGCTTCACCGTGTCGTGGTGGCTGGGTGCGGTGCTGCTGGCGTCCGCAGTGTTCGTCGCGTTCGAGGCGCTGCAAGGCTGGTGCGCGCTGAGAGCGTGCGGCATCAAGACCAAGCTCTGACCATCGTCCAGAGTGCCGAGCATGTTTCATTTTCACGACGAACTGTGGCTTCCCAGAAGCCGGGACGAAGTATTTCCGTTCTTCGCCGATGCGGGCAACCTCAGCGAAATCACGCCGCCGTGGGTGAAGTTCCAGGTTCTCACCCCTGCTCCCATCGCCATGCAGCCGGGCACGCTGATCGACTATCGCATCCGCGTGCATGGGCTGCCGATTCGCTGGCGCACCGAGATCACCGAGTGGAATCCGCCCTGCCGTTTCGTGGATGTGCAATTGCGCGGGCCGTACACGCTCTGGCATCACACGCACACGTTTGAAGAGAAGGACGGCGGAACCTTGTGCAGCGACAGCGTGACTTACCGGCCACGCGGCGGCGCGATCATGCACCGGCTGTTCGTCCGCAAGGATGTAGAGCGCATCTTCGCCTATCGGAGAAAGCGGCTGCTGGAATTGTTCCCGGCTTAGGCTTAGCGGCCGGCGCGGAAGCTGACCCACAGCAGACGCAGCGTGATGGCGATGGCCACCGAGACAAAGATGGGCCGGATGAAGCGGCTGCCTTTCCGAATCACCACCTTGGACCCGGCGCGCGCGCCGATCATCTGCCCGCATCCCATGCAGAGGCCGCCGAGCAGATGACATTGTCCGGCCACAAGGAACACCACCAGGGATGAAACATTGCTGGTGAAGTTCATCAGCTTGGTGTGAGCCGTCGCGCGCGTGAGGTTGAAGCCCAGTCCGAGCATGAACGCCATCGCCCAGAATGTCCCGGTGCCGGGACCGAAAAAGCCGTCGTAGAAGCCAAGCCCCAGCCCGAACAGCGCGTAAAACGATCCCGCCTTCATTCGCGCATGCCGATCCGCGTCGCCGAGTTTCGGCTGCAAAACCATGTAGAGCGAAATGCCAATCAGGAGCCACGGAATCACGGCCCGCAACACCGACGCTGGAAGGAAGCTCACCAGCAGCGTGCCAGCCGTCGCGCCGACCAACGTGTAAACCACGCCGATCCGCGAGGAGGACCATTCAATCATTCCCGCCCGCCAAAAATGCCAGGCGGCGCTGCCGGAACCGAACGTGGCCTGGAGCTTGTTGGTGCCCAGCGCAAGGCCGGGTGGCAGGCCGATGTTCAACAGAACCGGAATGGTGATCAGCCCGCCGCCACCGGCAATGGAATCGACGAAGCCGGCCACGAGTCCGGTGAGGAACAGGAGCGGATACAGCCAGAGCGCGAGCGGAGAAAAATCCATGTCAGCTTAAAGTTCGCAGCGAGTTGATGTCCTCTTTCGCAATCCCGAGCAGGCAATCCGCGCCAGAAAACGACCCGCTTTTCTCGACATCAGCGTTGCCATCATCGTGACAGGTCGATACTTTTCGCGGCTCTTATGGTCAGACTCGTATTGTTCGACATCGACGGCACTCTCATTCTCAGCGGCGGCGCGGGAGAGAAGGCGTTCGCCCAGGTATGCACCACGGAGTTCGGGATTCCCGACGGCACCGCCGGGCTGAACTTCGCCGGCCGCACCGACACGTCGATCATCCGCGAGTTCTTCACCCTGCATCAAATCGAACCGTCGGCGCAAAACTTCCGCCGCTTTCTCGATCACTACGTTTTCCATCTGGATCATCTGCTCGGTCAACTGCGCGGCACCGTGCTTCCTGGCGTGCATGCCATGCTCCGCAATCTCGAGGCGCTGCCGGAGCCTCCGGTGCTGGGACTGCTCACCGGCAACATCCGGCTCGGCGCGCAGATCAAGCTGACTCATTATCATTTGTGGACGAGTTTTCACACGGGAGCCTTCGCGGACGATCATGAGGACCGGAACCAGATCGCGGTCGCCGCCCATGCGCGCGGCAACCAGTTGTTTGGCCGCAAACTGCTCGGCTCGGAAATGCTCGTCATCGGCGACACGCCCCGGGATGTCGAATGTGCCAACGCCATCGGCGCACGTTCACTGGCGGTCGCCACCGGCAAGTTCTCGCGCGAAGAACTCCTGCGTGAGAAGGCGACTTGGACGGTGGAATCTCTCGTCGAAGTCTCGGCCCGCGAAGTCTGCGCTTAGCCGGACCGACGCAGAAGAAGAACAACGAGAGGCGGTGTTGTCCCAAGCAGGACAGGCTTCCAACCTGTCTCCAAACGACCATCGGTTCATCAAATCAAGTGGCTGATCAGGCTAGATGAATGCCCGGCCGATCGGCCTTCGGGACAGGCTGGAAGCACTGTCCTGCTGCATAGTTCCGGCGCAGTCAGTGCGAATGCGGCTTGCCCGTCCCGCATTTGCCGCAGGACTTGGGCTGCCCGCTGCAGCTTGCCGATGCAGCCGGCGCACCGTTGGAGGACGCGAAGACCGAGAGCCTCTTCTCCAGTTTCGCCGAGCCGCACCGGGGGCATTTCGTTCCTTCCCACGCGCTGGAGCGCACGAGCACCTCGGAATCCTGACCGCACTTCCTGCAATGAAACTCGTAAATCGGCATGAGCATCTTCTACCAAGATACTGCCCGGCATCTCAAGACCGGGCTTGACCCTGGAAGTGGCGGTAAATTGATCCTGGCCGTGACGTGTGCGCGCCAGCGTCTTGGACGGCGTGCGCTGCTGCGCCGCTTTTGGATCCCCTTTCACTGCCTGTCCGCCACAAAAGCGCCGGAGGACCGGCGCAGTCCAGGACACTCCCCGCAATGGAAGACCGCAGTGAGCGGCACATCCTGATCGAGAACTGCCCTTCTCTCGGTCATCTTCACCGGCTAAAACACGCGTCATCGGGAGAAAAAGAGAATCAAAACCACGACGAAGAACGGCAGCAGAATCGGCAGCGCGTATTTGAAGAGATAGACGAAGAAGCTCGGGGTTTTCACATTCGCCTGTTCGGAGATCGATTTGACCATGAAGTTCGGGCCGTTGCCGATATAGGTCATCGCTCCGAAGAAGACCGCGCCGAGCGAGATGGCGACCAGCTCATGATCGTGCTGCGCCAAGAAAGTCGTCATGTCGGCGGGCGAGTTCAGGCTCAGTTGATGACGTCCGGCAGTTGATGAAGGGAGTGGGCTCGCCCTTCACCCGGATGTGGATGCCGCCGGAGACGACGAACAGCGACCCGATTAGCGCGATGAAGCTGACGTATCCGCGAGGTGTTCTGCAGGACGCCGACGTAGCAAACCACGGTGATCAGGCCGAGCCCGACGGCAACCTTCGGACAGTGATGTTCCCACCCATGCTTGTGGATGAACGGCATTGCCGCGATGGCGAACGGGAGGATCATCAGCGGATTCGGATCCACGCCGCACGCCGCACGCCGCACGCCGCCGTGAGGAGCCATTGAGGTGACCAAGGGTTGAACATGGCCGGGAGGATAGAAGGGTTGAACCATCTTGAAACAAGCGGCATCGCCCGCAGCCCCAAAACGCTTTGAGCATTGAGTCCCCAGCGGCGGCTCTCCTATTCTCGTCCAGTGATTGCTCTACTCGATTACGGCTCCGGCAACCTGCGCAGCGTGGAAAAGGCTCTCCGAAAAGTGGGAGCGGATGTCCGCGTGGTGACGAGGCCCGATGAGATGAATGACGCCCACGGCATCGTGTTGCCCGGCGTCGGAGCGTTCGACGATTGTCTCACCGCCATGCAGCGCCAGGAGTTGCAGGCAGGCATCAAGGAATTCATCGCGACTGGACGGGCTTTCCTGGGCATCTGCGTCGGCTATCAGGCATTGTTCGAGAAGAGCGAGGAGTTCAACAGCTGTGCGGCGGGCCTCGGAATCTTTCGCGGCAACGTGGTTCGCTTTCCGATGGTCGCAGGTCTGAAGGTTCCGCAGATCGGCTGGAACCAGATCCAATTTGCGCAACCGGAATGTCCGCTGCTCCAAGGCATCGAGGATGGAAGCCATGTTTATTTCGTCCACAGCTTTTTCCCGCAGCCGGAGGATCCTTCCATCGTCGCCACGCGCACGGAGTATGGGGAATCCTTCGCGTCCGCAGTGTGGCGGGACAATGTGTTTGCGACTCAGTTCCACCCGGAGAAAAGCCAGGAAGTGGGGCTGAAGCTGTTGCAAAACTTCGTGAACCTGGCTGAGGCTGGCCGGAACTGAGTCTGGGAATTCCTCGAAGCCCAGCTCACAGCTCGTCTTCGCGTTCCGTGTAGAGCAGCCGATGGGCGCGCGCGTAGTCGGCTTCGGGAACAAGAACTTTGGCCAGGCGGCTCAAGTCCCCATCGTCCGGCTGGGAAGGATCTTCAAACTCCTGCGTGGCGATGATGCCGTGCTTCTCCAGCATGGCGACCAGCAACTCGGTGTTCACCAGCGGGCCGGAATAGAAAAGCCTCATCGCCGGCCCGGGCTTTGCGGAACTTCCCAGGCTGGCGCCCAAGCGTCAGCCTTGTGCTGCTGCGCTCGACGATGGCGGAAAACAAGAAATCCAAGAATGAAGGCGACCAGAAGGCTCACGCCCAAAATCAGCCACCAGCACCACCAGCAGCGCTCAGGTTCGATTAACATGGCGAGGATTCCGGAAGCCGGCTCGCTCACAGCATCCGTCGAGGAAGTCGGCTCTGAATCAGGCACCGGGACCGCAGTGGGAATAGATGCGAACACCGGACGCTTCTTTGCCGATTCGGTCACAGGCGATGCCGGCGTTGTTGGTTCGTCCTCTGGGTAAGAGGAGGCCAGTGTCGCTGACTTGGGAGTTCGGGCTGTGGTGCGTTCAGCCGCAGGCTGTGATGAAGGAGATGACGACGGCGTGCCGCCCGACGATGGTGACGGGGATTGGAAGAAATTCTGAAGCATGTCGAACCCACGGGCCGAATCCGCGTTCTGTGCCGTCGTGCTTCCGCCGCCTCCGCCGCTTCCGCCACCGCCCGATGACTGTGATTGAGAAGGCGCTGCCGTCGGCATCCAAAGGCTCAACGGCCCCGTCGCACTGCGCATGGCAACTTGGAGTCCGGCGTTTCCCGTGCGCTCGACATGGCCGCCGGCGAACAGAAGGTTTCCCTTGAATTCATGGCCGGCGCGGGTCCATTTCGGCGCGCTCATCGACGTGAGCTTCATGATGGAGCCGGGCTGGGTTCCAGCCTCAACGAAGTTGCGGTCTCCAGACAACAGCGATTCCGAGCGGGCCGGGTCCGCCGTGACCGAGAGGAAATAGCTGATGTTGTCGTTCTTGAGCTGGGCAACCGTGGCCGCCGCCGTCCGAAAATCGACCGGGCATCGAAATATCTTCGCCACGTTCAGCTCATTGGAAATCGCCTGAAAATGCCGGAAGGCATAGAAGACATCGCCCTCCCCTTGACTGGCCGCCTGAAGCAGTTCCAGCGTGCCGCCGTCCTTGACTGGAACCTGGAAGGGAAACCGATCTCCGTGGTCCTGGGCGTAGGAAACAAACCCGATGCCCGTCTGGCGGAGCTGGCTCAGGCATTCCAACTGAAGACCTCGTCCCTTGGTCCGCACGATGACCGGAAGCGCCAGCGTCATCAGGATCATGATAATGACAGCCACCAGCATCATTTCCAAAAGGGTGAATCCGCGCTGAGAACCAGCCGATGGCCGGAGCAAGGCGCTCTGGCAGGCAAAAGAAGAGGCCTTGGACTTGCGCCCATGAAACGTTGGAGTTGTGGGAAAAACCCTCATCCGGCCATTAGGAAACCACGCGGCTGAAAGTTTGTAAAGCGTGCGGAGCCGACCGTCGGTGCAGTCGATTCAATTTAGAATAATTCTAAATATTGACAGAGCCGGGCTGCTCCGTAGCCTTTGGGGGCGCATGAAGAAACTGGCGATTGAAGAGGCGGATGCCCCCGGCTTGCTGCAGCAGCTCGGGAAGAGCGGTCTGCGCATCACGCCCCAGCGCGAGCATGTGTATAATGTGCTGCTCGGAAAGAAGAACCATCCGACCGCTGAAGAGGTCTTCATCCGCGCCAAGAAGGGGATGCCCGAAATCTCAATGGCGACCGTTTACAACTGCCTGGATGCGCTGGTGAGCTGCGGCCTGGTCCGGCAGGTGAATCAAGACCGGGAAGCCACGCGCTTCTGCTCGAACATGCAGCCGCATCACCACTTTTACTGCGATGAATGCGGGGCCGCCCATGACATCGAGCGGATTGATAATTCCACCGAGCCGCCCGTGGCGATGCCGCAGGGGTTCAAGCCCTCGCGCTACGAGGTGACCATTCGCGGGCTGTGCCCCGAGTGCGCCGTCAAAGCGAATAAATAGTCAGGCCGGGCGGTCAAGGCCGCCGTTCCACTTTACGATTCAATCCATTTAACGAAGCAGATGAGCACCGCAACCGACACGATTCAGGAATTCGTCAGCACGGAATACAAGTATGGCTTCACGTCGAACATCGACACGGAGACCATTCCGCCGGGGCTGAACGAGGACGTCATCCGCCTGATCTCCTCCAAGAAAAACGAGCCGGAGTTCATGCTGAACTGGCGGCTCAAGGCCTTCCGCCACTGGCTGACGATGAAGGAGCCGGCCTGGCAGTTCGCGAGCTATCCGCCCATCGATTACCAGAGCGTCATTTACTACGCCGCGCCGAAGCCGAAGAAAGTTCTCAACAGCCTCGATGAAGTCGATCCGGAGCTGGTGAAGACCTTCGAGAAGCTCGGCATCTCGCTCAACGAACAGAAGCGCCTGACCGGCGTGGCCGTCGATGCCGTCATCGACAGCGTCTCCGTCGCCACGACCTTTCAGAAGGAGCTGATGAAGCAGGGCATCATCTTCTGCTCCTTCTCCGATGCCGTGAAGAATCACCCGGAGCTGGTGGAGAAACATCTCGGCTCCGTCGTGCCGCACACGGACAACTATTTCGCCGCGCTCAACGCCGCCGTCTTCTCCGACGGCTCCTTCTGCTACATTCCCAAAGGCGTGCGATGCCCGATGGAGCTCTCCACCTACTTCCGCATCAACACCGCGAACACCGGCCAGTTCGAGCGCACGCTGCTCATCGCGGATGAAGGCTCGCACGTCAGCTATCTCGAAGGCTGCACCGCGCCGATGCGCGACGAGAACCAGCTCCACGCCGCCGTCGTTGAGCTGATCGCCCTCGAAGGTGCGGAGATCAAATATTCGACCGTGCAGAACTGGTATCCCGGCGACAAGGAAGGCAAGGGCGGCATCTACAACTTCGTGACCAAGCGCGGCATCTGCAAAGGCCGGAACTCGAAGATCTCCTGGACGCAGGTGGAGACCGGTTCGTCCATCACCTGGAAATATCCAAGCTGCATTCTGCTCGGCGATAATTCCGTCGGCGAGTTCTACTCCGTCGCGCTCACGAACAACAAGCAGCAGGCCGACACGGGCACGAAGATGATTCACATCGGCAAGAACACGAAGAGCACCATCATCTCGAAGGGCATCTCCGCCGGGCGCGGTCAGAACGCTTATCGCGGCCTCGTGGAAATCAAGAAGAGCGCGACGGGCGCACGGAACTTCTCGCAGTGCGATTCGCTGCTCATCGGCGACAGGTGCGGCGCGCACACCTTCCCCTACATCGAGGTGAAGAACAGCACCGGCCAGGTCGAGCACGAGGCCAGCACGTCGAAGATTGGCGAGGACCAGATTTTTTACTGCAACGCGCGCGGCATCTCGACGCAGGACGCCGTGAACATGATCGTGAACGGCTTCTGCAAGGAAGTGTTCCGCGAGCTGCCGATGGAGTTCGCCGTGGAAGCGCAAAAGCTGCTGGGCGTGAGCCTCGAAGGCAGCGTCGGCTGATAATTAGCCCCGGATGAAACCGAAGCTCTATCTCGAAAGCACGATTCCGAGCTACTACGTGGCACGGCCCAGCCGTGATCTGGTGACGGCAGCACATCAGCAAATCACGCGTGACTGGTGGGCGCGGCGGGCGAAGGACTTTGAGATTCGCATTTCACAGGTAGTCCTCGACGAAGTCGGGGCGGGCGATTGTGAGATGGCTAACGCCCGGCTGAATCTAATCAAAGACTTCCCAGTGCTGGACCTTTCGCCTGTCGCAATTGATCTGGCTGATGCGCTCTTGCGATCAGGACCCCTTCCGTCAAAGGCAGGCCGCGATGCACTGCACATCGCGCTGGCCGCAGTGCATCATGTCCACTTTTTGCTGACCTGGAATTGCACGCACATCGCCAACGCAGAAATGTTCGACAAGATTCGGCGGCTTTGCGAACGGCACGGATTCAGCGCCCCGGTGATGTGTACGCCGGATGAATTGATGAAAGGAACCAGCCATGATTGAAGATGAAATCGTTCTTGAAGTCCGCAAAGTGAAGGAAGCCCTCGCGGCCCGTTTTAATTACGACGTGCGTGCCATCGCCGAGGATGCCCGTAAGCGCCAGAATTCCTCGGGGCACAAGATCGTCTCCTTTGTTCCAGCGCGACCAAAGAAACGCGCCAAAACGGGCAAATCCCGCTGATCACCAGATTTACCACTTAATTTACGCATGAGCCAACAACCCATCCTCGCCATCCAGAACCTCCACGCCGGTGTGGAGGAAAAGAAAATCCTCAAGGGCATCAACCTCGTCATCCGGCCCGGTGAAGTCCATGCCATCATGGGGCCGAACGGCTCCGGCAAGAGCACGCTCGCCGCGATTCTCGCCGGGCGCGACGCCTATGACGTGACCGCCGGCGAAGTCATCTATGAAGGCAAGGACCTTCTGGAGATGGACCCCGAAATCCGTGCCCGCGAAGGCGTCTTCCTCGCGTTCCAATATCCCGTCGAGATTCCCGGCGTGAACAGCACCTACTTCCTCCGCGCCGCGCTCAACGAATGCCGCAAGCACAAGGGCCAGCCGGAGCTCGACGCGATGGAGTTCCTCACGCTCGTGAAGGAAAAGATGAAGCTGCTCGAGCTCAAGGAAGACCTGCTCAAGCGCGCCGTGAACGTCGGCTTCTCCGGCGGCGAAAAGAAGCGCAACGAAATCTTCCAGATGGCTGTGCTCGAACCCAGGCTCGCCATTCTCGACGAGACCGATTCCGGCCTCGACATCGACGCGCTCAAGATCGTCTCGCACGGCGTGAACACGCTCAAGAACGCGAACAACGCCACGCTTGTCATCACGCATTACCAGCGTCTGCTCGACCACATCGTGCCCGACTTCGTGCATGTGCTCTGGGACGGACGCATCGTCAAGACGGGCGGCAAGGAACTCGCGCTCGAACTCGAGGAGAAGGGCTACGACTGGCTCATCAAACACGACACGGCCAAGGCGTGACGCGATGGCAATTGAGATATGAAGACCACAGAAGGCTACAAGTACCTGGTGCGAATACCGGGAGTGCGCTCGGGAAACACCATCGTTGAGGGCACCCGCATCGCTGTTCACGATGTCATCGGCCTGATCGTCAACGGAGCGGCCGTGGACGACGTGGTTCGCAGCCTGCCCGACCTGACCCGTGCGCAGGTTTACGAATGCCTCGCCTACTACGAAGACCATCGGGACGCGATAGATTTGCTCGTCGCTGAACAGATGTCCGAAGGGCCGGAATGAAGTTTCTCCTCGACCATGATGTGCCCGAAGAAATGTATCGAACCCTGCGAAACCAAGGTCACGAAGTTGCCCGCGTCAGCGACGTTCTGTCCATCGACACGCCTGACAGCATGGTCTTCGAGAGGCCCGGCCAATCAACAACTGATGCTCACCTGCAATCGACAGGACTTTCTGCAGCTCGCGTCCTCCCGCCTGCACGAGGGTCTGGTGGTGCCAGTTCGCCGCCGCTCACGTCAGGCCGAAATTGCCGCGCTGCTGCGACTGCTTCGCGGGGCGGGCGAGACCGGTCTCCGGCACAACGTCAACTTTGCTTAATCATTCACAGCTCCCCATGACCGCAACCCAACCAACTCCCGTGGCGAAACCAGGCGACGCGCCTCTGAAAGCCTTCGAGCGCTTCGAGCAGGCCGCCGGAACCACGCAGCCCTCGTGGCTCTTCCCGCTGCGCAAGGCCGGCATCGCGCGCTTCGCCGAACTCGGCTTCCCCACGCTCAAGCACGAAGACTGGCGCTTCACCAACGTCGCGCCCATCGCGAAGCTTCCGTTCAAGCCGGTGCTCGACGCGGCGCACGATGGACTCACCACGGATTCGCTGGCTCAGTTCTCCTTCACGAAACTTCCCGGCACACGCCTCGTCTTCGTGAACGGCCACTTTGCCGCCGAACTTTCCACCGCCCCGGCGCAGCCGCATGGCATCAAGGTCAGCAGCCTCGCCGACGCGCTCGCGAATGATTCCGCGCTCGTCGAGAAACATCTCGGCCGCTACGTCCGCACCGAGGACAACGCCTTCGCCGCGCTGAACAACGCCTTCTTTCAGGACGGCGGATTCGTTTATGTGCCCGCCGGCCAGTCCGTGGAGGAACCGGTGCAATTCCTCTTCATCAACACCAGCAAGGACGCCGGCGCCACCACGCATCCGCGCAACCTCATCATCGCGGAACGCGGCGCGAAGCTCACCGTCATCGAAAGCTACGTCAGCCTCGCCAGCGGGCCCACCTTCACGAACGCGGTCACCGAGTTCGCGCTCGGCGACAACGCCATCGTCGAGCACTGCAAATTTCAGGACGAAAGCCCCGAGGCGTTTCACATCGCCGCGCTGCATTCGCATCTGGGACGCGCAGTGAGCTTCTCGTCCCATTCCATCGCCACCGGCGCGAAGCTCGCGCGGAACAACCTCCGCACCACGCTCGACGGCGAAGGCATCGAATGTGTCCTGAACGGCGTTTACATCACGAACAACGACCAGATCTCCGACCACTACATGGTCGTGGATCACGCGAAGCCGCACTGCGCGAGCCACGAGTATTTCAACGGCATCCTCGCCGGCAAATCGAAGGGCGTCTTCCACGGGCGCATCCTCGTCCGGCCGGACGCGCAGAAGACCGACGCCAAGCAGACGAACAAGAACCTGCTGCTCTCCGACGACGCCACCGCCGACACCAAGCCGCAGCTTGAGATCTATGCCGACGACGTGAAATGCACGCACGGCGCGACCATCGGCCAGTTGAACGACGAATCGATTTATTACCTGCGCAGCCGCGGCATCGGACTGGAGAACGCGCGGCGCATGTTGATCCACGCCTTCGCCGGCGAGATCATCGACCGCGTGAAACACGACGCCCTGCGCGAAGAACTCGACGCGCTCGTCTGGGATCGCCTGGAACAGCACGAAGCGGTGGCGGTGGGGAAATGACGAACCCGCCATGAGACGGAACATTCAAATGCGCGACAGCGTCTTGGACTGCGGCGGTGCTTCGCCGCTTTCTGACTCGCTCGAAGCTGGCTGGCGTTCCGAAAGCGCCAGAGCACTGGCGCAGTCCAAAACCTGGCGGCGCTTCTCGCACCGCCTTCATCCGTGTTCATCCGTGGTTAATAAAAGATGACTCTCGAAAAGCTCATCTCGAACTTTGAACTGCTCGGCGACTGGGAGGAGCGCTACGGCTACCTGATCGACCTCGGCAAGAAGCTGCCCGGCCTGTCCGATGCGGAGAAGACCGAGGCCAACCGCGTTCAGGGCTGCCAGGCGATGGTGTGGCTGGTGATGGAGCCGGACCCGGAACGGGCCGGCGCGCTGCGCATCCGTGCGGACAGCGACGCGTTCATCGTGCGCGGCCTCATCGCCGTGCTTCAGCTCATCTTCAATGGCCGCACACCGGACGAGATTCTGAAGGCCGACGCGAAGTCCGTTCTCGGCAAGCTCGGCCTGGACAATCACCTCAGCCCGACGCGCAAGAACGGCCTCTTCGCGATGGTGGAGCGCATTCGTGCGCTGGCTGGCGCGTCATTGCAACTCCGTAGCACAGGCCTGAAAGGCCGCGATGTGACAGCCCAGGCTGAAGCGAGCAACGCGAGCGAAGGCCTGGGTAAAGGCACCGCGAAAGATCCAAGCCCTGAAAGGGCGTAACCCGCATGGCTCAATCCCTCGCCAACATCGTTGTTCATCTTGTTTTCAGCACGAAAGGCCGTCGCCCACTCCTGCGCGATGGAGAACGCGGCGAACTTCACGCCTACATCACGGGCGTTCTGCGCAATCACGATTCACCGCTCATCGAGATCAACTCCGTCCGTGATCACGTTCACATCCTCTTTGCTCAATCCAAGAATCACGCTCCGGCGAAGATTGTGGAACAGGTGAAGTCGTCGTCCTCCGGCTGGTTGAAGACGCTCGACTCTTGGTATGCTGACTTTGCCTGGCAAGGCGCTACGGCGAATTCAGCGTCAGCCCGGTTCATGTGGAGCCGGTTCGTGATTACATCCGCGCACAGGCGGAGCATCACCAGCAGGAAGATTTTCAAACCGAGTTTCGTCGTATCTGCGAGAAGAACGGCAAGCCTGTGGACGAACGCTATGCGTGGGATTGAACAATCATTACGGATCAGGTCGATGGTTTCGCCCTTACAGGGCTTCCTCCCATTTAACGCCATAACCCAGGGCTTCACTCTGGGCTTTAACATTGCGCCCCTTCGGGGCTGAACTGAATCAGCACTTCCATATCTATGCACCCCAACGAATCCGTCACTCTCACCCGCGATGTTGAAGCCTCGGTCGTGCCCGTGGGCACCAAGGTCACCCTGCACAAGGGCGAGGTCGCGCACATCACGCAGTCGCTCGGCGGCGCTTACACCGTCGTCGTGAACGGGAACATGTTCCGCATCGGCGGACCGGACGCCGACGCGCTCGGCCTTCAGGTCGAGCAGAAGGCCGCCAGCACCGGCCACGCGCCACGCACGCTGGAAGACGTGGAGAAGGAATCCTGGGCGCAGATGAAGACCTGTTACGACCCGGAGATCCCGGTGAACATCGTGGACCTCGGCCTCATCTACGACTGCCACGTCGAGGCGCTGGCTGGAGCCACAGACCGCTTCAAGGTGGACGTGAAGATGACGCTCACCGCACCCGGCTGCGGCATGGGACCGGTCCTCCAGCAGGACGTGTCCAACAAGCTCCTGATGATCGAGGAAGTGGACGAAGCGAACGTCGAGCTCGTCTGGGACCCGCAATGGAACCAAGGCATGATGACTGAGGCGGCGAAGCTGCAGCTTGGGCTGATGTAGGCTTCCGATTGGACGCAGCGGGAATGCCTGCTTGTGCCTCGCAGGCGCAGAGTCTGAAGTGAGACAGCGTTTCCAGCCTGTCCTGCAGGCCGACGGGCTGGAGACTTTCCCGTTGCTCAACTGTCTCATTTCACCCGCCAAACCATTGGGAAAGCCACAGTCGTTTGGAGACAGGGTGAAAATCTGTCCTGCTTGGAACCAAGGGCGGCGCGATTGTGAAGCTGCCCTAGTTCACGCTTTGAAGTGGCGTTGACATCCCGCGCCGAACCGAACCAAATTTCCAACCACGACCCATGAAACTATTCCTCACTCTGGCATTCTCCGCCCTCACCGCGTCCTTTGCCTCCGCCGCCACCGGGCCGGTTCGAGTGCTGCATCTCGGCAAGGACGGAACCGATTCGGCGAAGCACGCGCACGCCATCATGCGTGACCTGGGCCGCGACGCGATCTGGTTCGACTACACGTCGGACGCGAGCATCGTGACGCCGGAATGGATCGCGAAGTTTGACGCCGTGCTGCTCGACGCGCCGAAAGAGGACTTCAAGGCGCTGGCTGGCGCGGATGCGAAGCGCGTGGTGACGGGAGAGTTCACGGGCGACGAGAAGTCCTGGGCGGGCGGTTTGCGCGAGAAGGTTCTCACGGCGATTGGTGGCGCTCGAAAGAAAGATTGGGAGGCGTTCCTCGCGCAACGCGAGCCGGAAAAGCGCGAGCCGAATCCGACCGTGGCGAACTACGAGCGTCGTCCAGAGCCGATCACGTTCGTGCAGCCGCTCTCGGTGAAGGGCAGCAAGGAACGCACGCAGGTGCCGGTGGACATGCGGCTGGAGCTGTTCGCCGCCGAGCCGGACATCGCCAAGCCCATCGCCTTCGCGTGGGATGAGCGCGGCCGCTGCTGGGTGGCGGAGACGCGGGATTATCCGCACGACGTGAAGCGCACGGGCGAAGGCAACGACTCGATCAAGATTTGCGAGGACACCGACGGCGACGGCAAGGCGGACAAGTTCACGGTCTTCGCCGACAAGCTGAACATCCCGACGAGCCTCGTCTTTGTGAACGGCGGCATCATCGTTTCGCAGCCGCCGCGCTTCATCTTTCTCGCGGACACGGATGGCGATGACAAGGCGGAGGTGCGCAAGGAAATCATGACGGGCTGGGGCATCGGCGACACGCACGCGCAGGCGAACAACCTGCACTACGGCCATGACAACTGGCTTTACGGCTGCGTCGGCTACTCTGGTTTCAACGGGGAGATCGGCGGCGAGCAGAAGCGTTTCGCGCAGGGCACATATCGCTTCAAGGCGGACGGTTCGGCGCTCGAATTTCTCCATCAGTTCTCGAACAACTCCTGGGGCCACAGCGCGAATGACGCGGGCGATCAGTTCGGCGGCACGGCGAACGGTGCGCCGCTGTTCTATGGCGGCATTCCGGCCAGCGCGGCGCCGCGCGGCATGCGCGTGATGAGCGCGAAGAAGATCAACGTGGAGGACAAATGCCATACCATCACGCCGAACTTCCGGCAGGTGGACGTCTTCGGCGGCTACACGGCGGCGGCGGGCAGCGCGTTCATTTACTCGGCGAACCTGCCGGCGCGGGTCCAGGGCCGGGCGCTGGTCTGCGAGCCGACGATGAAGACCATCTCGCTCATGAACGTGCAGCGCGACGGCGCGGGTTACACGGCGAAGGACGAGTTCAATCTCGTCGCCAGCGCCGATGAATGGATGTCGCCGGTGTTCGCGGAAGTCGGCCCCGACGGCGCGGTGTGGTTCGCGGACTGGCAGAACTTCATCATCCAGCATAACCCGACTCCGAGCGTGCAGCGCGGCGGTTACGACGCGAAGACCGGCGTCGGTGGCGCGCATGAGAATCCGCTGCGCGACCACGCGCGCGGCCGCATCTATCGCGTCGTGTGGGACAAGGCGCAGAAGCCGGCGATTGCGTCGCTCAAGGGCGCTTCGACGGGCGATCTGGTGAAGGCCTTGGGCAATGACAACCCGCTCTGGCGATTGACGGCGCAGCGGCTGCTGGTCGAGGGCAAGAAGACGGATGCGACCGATGCGTTGAAGCCGTTGGTGACGGCGAAGGAGCCGGGCATCAGCGCGGTTCATGCGCTGTGGACGTTGCACGGCCTCGGCAGGCTTGACGACGACACGCACAAGTCGGCGTTGCTCTCGAAGAGCTCCGCGCTCCGCCGCAATGCGACGCGCGCTTTGGGAAATGATGACCGGGCGAAGTCGCTGTTCTTCAGCGCGGGCGTGGTGAGCGATCCGGATCTGATCACGCGCCAGTCGGCGATGGTGAAGCTCGCGGACTTCTCGACCACGAAAGAAATCCAGACGGTCGTGACCAGCCTCGCGAAGAAGCCGGAGCATCGCGCCGACGAGTGGCTGAATGAAACGACGCGTCTGCTGACGAAGAAGCACAAGGCCGAGGCTTGCAAGGAAGGCCCGAATCTTTTGGCGAATGCAGGCTTCGAGACAACGGGCGCGGATGGCTTGCCGGAAGGCTGGAAGCGTCGTGACTACGCAGGGCGTCCGGGCAACAGCGGGGCGGAGTGGACGACGGTTTCCGGCGCGGACCAGTTCAAGAGCGGCAAGAGCGGCGTTCGTTGCATCACGCGCGGCGATGCGGACACGAGCCTCTACGCGGACGTGGAGCTGAAGCCGGACACGATGTACCGGCTGTCGGGCTGGGTGAAGGCGCGCGGCGGATTGCGCGGCAAGATCAGCCTGAACGATCATCTCGGCCGCGCCGAGACGGAGCGCGTCACGCGCGACGGCGACTGGACGTACGTCGAGGTGGATTACAACAGCGGCAGGGCGGCGAGGACTTCCGTCAACCTGCTGCATGTGGCGCGCGGCGACGGTTACTTCGATGACGTGAAGCTGTGCGCGCTGATCTCGGCGGACGACGAGGCGAACCAAAGCATCGTCGGCAACATCCAGCGCGGCGATCAGATCTTCCACAAGCACGTCGCGGCGTGCGTGCTGTGCCATCAGCTCAAAGGACAGGGAAGCACAGTGGGCCCGGCGCTGGACGGCATCGCGACGCGCGGCACCGTGGCTTACATCCGCGAAAGCCTGCTGGAGCCGAGCAAGGTGATGGCGAAGGGATTCGAGGGGACCGGCCTGTCACCGATGCCGCCGATGGGCGACCTCTTCAACGCGCAGGAACTGGCAGATGTACAGGCGTTCTTGCAGACATTGAAATAGGCTTTGCGCGGTCTTCGATTTGGCCTGGCTCGGAAGCCCCAGGGCATCTTGGGGATGAGCCCCTGCCCTGCTTCCGTGTCATTCTCTGGACGTTTTCCTAACGCTTTGGAAACAAGTCGGGAGACCTGAATTTATGGAATTTGGATTGATTTGTGACTGCTCTGCTGATACGGGTATGCGCGTCAATCAACTCCCAAACTTATGAAGTATAAAGGTCTTCTCTACCTCCCTGCAGTCACGTTGGCGTTATGGGCTCCTTTGGCTCAGGCGGCAACGATTACCGTTACCACCAAGGACAACGCCTCCGGTCCGGGCGATGGCCTGATCAGCCTCGATGAAGCCCTCCGTTCAGCAACGGATGGGGACACAATTCGTTTCAATATCGCAGGTGCCGGCCCGCATCATATCGCGACGCCGCTCGGAGGTTACCCGCTGATTACGGCGCACAACCTGACGATCAACGGCTACAGCCAGCCGGGTTCGGTGCCGAACAGCAATCCAATCCTGGGCGGCAACAACGCGCAGATTCAGATCGTTCTGGATTCAACGGGAGCGGAGAGCGGAGCGAGCGATCCTCAAGACCCCTCGTTCAATTCCCGGCGTTCCACCCGCATCCTGCACAGCGGCTATGGCGATACGGAGAACGGCATTTTGGCGGTGTTGGGAGGCGACAATTTCGATGTGAGCGGCCTGTCATTCATCAGTCGCCTCACGTCTGGTGCCACAGATGATCCAGGGGTTTATGCGGTGGCGCTGGTCAACCAAGCCACCAACGCCCACATTCACGGATGCTTGTTCGGCATGGCTCCAGGAGGATCCGCTCAGGAAGATTTGAAGCCGGTTTCTGCCGCCGTGGCTGCCTTCCGTTACCGGACCGGAGGCGATGTCTATTCCTTTGGGGCAATCCTGGGAACTGATGGCGACGGCGTGAATGACCGTGCTGAGTTCAACGTGGTGCTGGGCGCGCGCGATGCGTTCCCGCTGGAACTGCCGGGCGCACGCATTTCAGGCAACTACGTCAACGTGTTCCCCAACGGCAACACCTTCGTGGACATCGACGCAATCTATCAGTTGTGGCGGGACGCGTTTGAGGCCGGCGGATCGGACCCGGACGACGTCCACATCGAGAACTACGAGAACGGCCGCGTGACCGAAGGCACCGTCATTGGCACGAATGGAGACGGCGTGAGCGACTCCGATGAGCGCAACATCTTCGGCCATGTGGTCTATGACCATCACGGGGAATTCTACAGCAGCTCTGCGAACGCGGTGCTGGCTGGAAATTACTTTGGCGTCGGCGTCGATGGCGTTACACCTGCGCCGCTCTCCACCAATGTAGCGCCGAACTTCGTTGAGTTTGGCGGCGGCGTGGGCCAGGTCCGCATCGGTTCCAATGGCGACGGCGTCAGCGATGATCTCGAAGGCAACCTGATCGTAAACGTCCCCGGCGGACGTTTCTACGTCGGTGGTTCCGGCACGCCCATCGTCTCCCGCCGCAACAAGCTCGTGAACTGCGGCGTGGCCGGCGTTCCGTTTGCGGAAGGCGACAACGGCATCCAGTTTGCCGCTTACTACGCCCCTTACCTGGCGGATGCCAGCCTGGGGGTCACTCCGGTGCTTCAAAGCATCACCGGCGGCATCTTGAAGGGCACCATTCCGGCTCCGTCGGCGGCTTATCCGAATGTCGCGCTCGACCTTTACCTGGCTGATCCTGCGGGGTTGGCGAAGACGAACTTCTGGCCGGCGGCGATGACGCATCCCGGCACGTTCCTCGGCAGCTACGCGGACAATGGTCCGGGCGACCTGAATCCGAATGCGAACGAAATCTCCATCGACGTGAGCAGCCTGGGGCTGACGGACACGACTTACCTCGCGGCTGCCGCCAGCTATTCCTCGATTTCCGGTTCCTTCAACGCGACGAATGCCGTGACCAGCCCGATGTCGAATCCGATCTCGGCCAAGCCATCGCTCATCATGAAGGTGGACACCACCACGCTCATCACGGAACTGTCATGGCTCGGCGCGCCGGGCACTTTTGATGTCGAACTCAATAACAACGTCGCGGATGCCGGCGGCTGGGGACCGTTTCCCATCATCAATTCCAGCCATGTGGCTGGCCGCAACGTTCTGACGACCGCGTACGAAGACATCAACTTCTCTCAGTCCGTTTACTTCCGCCTCATCAGCCGGTAATTCCGGTTCACATCATTGCTTCGTGCAGGCCGGCGGGATTCAACTCCCGCCGGCCTGTTCTTTTGTCGTGGATTCAGAGCGCCTTGGCGCATCCGTCATAGAGCTTGGGGAACTTTGAACTTTGAACTTTGAAATGAGTGTCCATAGAGTCGCGCCGTGCATTTTTTGAGTTACGCCCTCATCGCCATCGCCGCGTATTTGTTAGGATCGATCCCGACCGGCTTCCTCGTGGCGCGGGCAAAAGGCATCGACATCCGCAAGGTCGGCAGCGGAAACATCGGCGCGACCAACGCGCTCCGCGTTCTCGGAAAACCGGCAGGAATTCTGGTCCTGCTGGTGGACGCGTTGAAGGGCTGGGTGGCGGTGCGCGTGGTGGCGATGCTGATTGTGGAACAATTTTCGTCCGCCGATGCACTGGGCGGGAACCGCGTGCTGGCCGCCATTCTCGCGTCCGTCTTTGCCGTGCTCGGCCACAATTATCCCTGCTGGCTGGGCTTCAAGGGCGGCAAAGGAATCGCGACCTCGGCGGGAGTGCTCACCGCGCTGGTGCCTTGGGCGCTGCTGATCATCTTGAGCGTCTGGATCGTTCTGTTTGCAGTGACGCGCTACGTTTCCATCGGATCGCTGGCGGCCTCGGCCACGCTGCCGTTTGCGACCTGGCTGACGACGCGCGACTGGACTCTGACGATGGTGACAGGAGCCATGGGCGCGCTCGCGATTTACAAGCACAAGGGAAACATCCAGCGATTGATGAACGGGACGGAACCGCGCATCGGCGCGAAGAAACCGGAGGAGACGGCGCAGTGAAGGTGACAGTATTGGGAGCGGGCGCGTGGGGAACGGCCCTGGGACTGGTGCTGGAGAAAAGCCGTCACGAGATCGTCCTCTGGGGACATGACGCCGCGCATCTGGAGGAGATGCGGCGCACCGGATCGAACGTCCGCTATCTGCCAGAGATCAAACTTCCGGCGAGCTGGAACTATGAGCCGGATCTTCTGACAGCGGTGGCCGGAGCCGAGGCGGTCGTGGTCGCCATTCCCTCGAAGGCCTTTCGCCAGGTGACGACGGAGCTCACGGATTTCTCAGGCGTGGTGGTGAGCGTGACGAAAGGCATCGAACACGAGACAGGGCTGACCATGTGCGGCGTGCTGGAACAGGCCGCGCCCAAGGCTCAAGTCGCCGCCTTGTCCGGTCCGACCTTGGCGCTCGAAGTGGCGAAGGGCATTCCGTCCGCGATTGTGGCGGCAAGCCGCGACAAGGCCATTGCGCAGGCGGTGCAGGGAATGTTTCACACGGTGCCGTTCCGGGTTTACGCCAGCTCGGACCTGATCGGCGTCGAGATGGGCGGCGCGTTGAAGAACGTCGTCGCCATTGCCGCAGGCGTCTGCGACGGGTTTGGGTTCGGAGACAATTCCAAGGCGGCCCTGCTGACGCGGGGCGTCGGGGAGATCCGTCGGCTGGGCGTCGCGTGTGGCGCGCAGCCCGAGACGTTCGCAGGCCTGAGCGGGCTGGGTGATTTGACGGTGACGTGTTTTTCCAAGCTGAGCCGGAACCGTGGCCTCGGTGAAAAACTGGGCCGGGGCGAGAAGCTGGCGGACATTCTGGCCAGTTCGGTTTCCATCGCGGAAGGTTATCCCACGGCGAAGTCAGCCTACCAACTGGCGCGCAAGAAGGGCATCTACACGCCGATCATCGACGAGGTTCATGCCGTGCTCTACGAAGGCAAAAACGTGGCCCATGCGCTGCGAGATCTGGTCGGCCGCGAGTCCAAGGCTGAGGACTAGCCGGCGGATTACGCCTGCGCCGCCCAGCCCAAACTGGCGTCAGGTCGCCAGCACGGGAGTGGAGTCCAGAGATTCACGGACGATCTGCGCGAGAGTTTCCGGGTCGTAAGGCTTTTGCAGAAAGTTGGTGCTGTCGCAGAAGTTCGAGTCCGCCGCGAACACATCCATGCTGTAGCCGCTGCTGTAGATGACCTTGATCTCGGGACGATCCTGAAGAATCCGCTCGGCAAGTTCACGGCCAGAAACCCCGTCCGGCATCATCATGTCGGTGAAGAGGAGATCGATTTCGTCCTTCCGCTGTTTCCAGACCTGCAACGCCTCGACGCCCGTCGCGGCTTCGAGGATGTGATACCCGCGCTTCTCCAGAATCTCCTGAACCAGCTCGCGCAGGGCGGTTTCGTCCTCGACGAGCAGGATGGTCTCGCAGCCGGTCGGCATGTCCTTGGACTTGGCGCTGGCTGGAGGCGGGGCGGCCTTGGTGGCGATGGGGATGAAAACCTTGAAGGTGGTGCCGTGCCCGATCTGGCTCTCGACTTCGATCCAGCCCTGATGTTGTTTGACGATTCCGTAAACAGTGGCCAGGCCGAGGCCGGTGCCTTTGCCGATCTCCTTCGTGGTGAAGAACGGCTCGAAGATGCGCGACAAGGTGCCGTGATCCATGCCGTGCCCCGTATCCGTGACGCTGAGGCAGATGAAGTTTCCCTCGTGCGCCTCCGGCTGGCGGTTGACATAGGCGGCATCGATCCGCCTGAACTCGGTGCCGATGGTGAGGCCGCCTCCACGAGGCATGGCGTCGCGCGCGTTCACGGAAAGGTTCACGAGGATCTGCTCCATCATGCCTGAGTCGGCGTGGATGGGCGGAAGATCGTCGGCGGTGTTCCGCTTCAGCTCGACCTGTTCGCCGACGCTGGCCCGCAATATTTTTGAAAGGTCGTTGATGACCTCGTTCAGGTTCACCAACTGCGGCTGCATGATCTGCTTGCGGCTGAACATGAGCAGCTGGCGGGTGAGATTGGCGGCGCGTTCGGCGGCGATGGCGATCTGGCGCGAGGATTCCAGCATGCCCGGGCTGAGATCGGCGGAGGACTTCAGGAGGCCGGCATGGCCTCGGATGATGGTCAGGATGTTGTTGAAATCATGCGCGACGCCGGCGGCGAGCTGGCCGACGGAATCCATCTTCTGCGCCTGGCGGAGCTGCGCCTCCATGTTCAGCTCATCAGTGGCGTCCTCGGCATAGCAATGCACGACCCGGTTCGCCACCACCGGAAAGAACGACCAGGACAGGATGCGGCCTCCGATGTTCGTGTTCAGATGCAGCCGGTTCTGCCCGGTGGAAAGACACATCTTCACGATGTTCGCCGTGTTCAGCGGAAGGATGGACTGAGGATGATTCTTCTTCAGCGAGCGCGCCATCTCCTGCGCGGCGTCGTTGAAATAGGTGAGCGAGCCATCGGCGGCAAACTCCAGGACGGGGTTCGGGTTGAAGCGCGGGAAGGCGGCCAGCTTGCGAATTTCCTTTTCCGCGCGCTTGCGATCCGAGGTGTCGCGAGAGACGAGCAGCGCCCGCTGGGGCTTGCCGTGGTCGTCGAAGATGTAGCTGGCGGCGGTCTCGAAGCTGGCCCAGTTGCCCTGGCCGTTTCGGAAACGCAGCTCCGCCGTCCGGCTCTCATGGAAGAACAGCGCTTCATCCAGCGTTTCCTTGAACGCCCTCGCGTCTTCGGGATGTATGAGAGTCGCGCATTTGGAGGACAGGAGCTGTTCAACCCGAAGCCCCAGCACCAGATCGAACGAAGGCGTGGCGTAGAGGAAGTTCCCGTCGAGATCCAGCAGGCAGATCAGGTCGCGCGTGTTTTCGGTGATGAGACGATATTGTTCCTCGCTGCGGCGCAGGGCCGCCTCGGTAAGCTGACGTTTGTTTTCGGTCTGGTACTTGGTCAGCGTGCGATGCACCGCCGAAGGCAGGCGCTTGAGGCTTGATTTGAGGATGTAATCTTCCGCGCCCTCCTGCATGCAGCGCACCGCGACCTCTTCGGAATTGGAGCCCGTGACCAGCAGCAGGGGGATGGTGGAACGCACTTCGCGCAGCAATTGCAGCGCCTCGAGCGCGTTGAACTGCGGGAGCGAGTAATCGGCGAGAATGATGTCGATCTGCCCATTGCTCAGTTCGTGGAGGAAGCCCTCCTTCGATTCAACCCGCCGGCTTTTGAGCTGGAACCCGGAGCGCTTGAGTTCGTGCTCCACTAAATCCGCGTCCGAACTGACATCTTCCAACAACAATAGGTTCAAGATTTCATCCATGAGTAGCTTTGAAGGGACGGATACCGCTCATCCATCAGCGTGAAAGTGTTCCGTGCAAGGTGGAGTTTTTGGTTTTGAACTGACGTTCTGATTGATGCCTGTTTCGAGCCGGCTTCCGTCAAACCTGTCTTCCATGGTGTGGCAGGCTGGCTGCCGGTTTCCAGCACGTCTCATGGTTCGCCTGCCGCGCTCTTTTTCAGCGTCGGCAACGTCATAGCAAATCGATCCTGTCTGCGACAAAGACAAAAGTCTCCGTGGTTTTCCTGACTTCCATCCCCCTGGGGATTCTGCTGCGGGTCGGGCGAGGCAAGTCATGGGTTCACGAGCGTCTCGGCGGAGCTCGATGAGTTCACCGGAATCTGCGGCGCGCGAACCGGGCCTTCGTCTTCCGACATGGCCTTGGGAAGGCTGAAATAAAATGTCGCCCCCGCGTTGCTTGCACCTTCCGCCCAGACTTTGCCGCCATGCCGGAGAACGATGCGCTGGACGATGGCCAGCCCGATTCCGGTGCCTTCAAACTGCTCCGGATTGTGCAGGCGCTGGAAGACCTGGAAGAGCTTGGAGGCGTAGTTCATGTTGAACCCCACCCCGTTGTCCCGCACGAAATACGTTGTCATGTCCACGTCTTCGCGCCAACCGATCTCGATGCGCGGATGAGCCGCCTTGCCGGTGAATTTCAGCGCGTTTCCCACCAGGTTGATGAGCACCTGGCGGAGCAGCGACTGGTCACCGGCGGTCGCCGGCAGATCCGCGAGGTCAATGACGGCTGCAGGTTTCACCGGTCCATCCATCAGCTCGGCGATGACGGACTCGGCGAGCTCCCGCAGGTTGACGCGGGCGCGCGACAACGGCTGGGCGCTCAGCCGGGAAAAAGTGAGGAGATCCTCGATCAATTGATCCATCCGGGCGGCGCTGTCCACGATGAATTTGAAGTGACGCGCAGCATCAGCCTCAAGCCGGTCGCCGTGTTCTTCCTGGATAATCTGCGCGAAGCCACGGATCGCCCGCATCGGCGCGCGGAGATCGTGGGAGATGGAGTAGGAGAATGATTCGAGCTCCCGGTTCGCCTGTTCCAACTGAAGCGTCCGCTCGCGGACCCGCGCCTCAAGCTGTTCATTCGTGTGCCGGATGGCGTCCTCCGTCTTCTTGCGCGCGGAGATGTCGCGCGCCATGCAGAGGAGCAGCTCGCGATGGCTGACGTTGATGAAGGACGCCCAGATCTCGAGGAGGAACGTGTGGCCGTCCCTGTGCCGGTGCAGCGTCTCGACTTTGACCATCCCTTCCGTCCGCACTCGCTGCACAAAGGCATCCGCGCGGGCCTTGGAACGCGCGGCCGTTCCAATCAGTCCGAACGGCTGCCCCTTCAGCTCATCGCGGCTGTAGCCGTGCTGAGTGCAGGCCACCTCGTTGCAGTCCACGACAGGAAGAAGCCGTTCCTCGTCATGCGGGTCCAAAATAAGAATCGGCTCAGGCGAATGCTCGAACAGCACCCGGAAGCGCTCTTCCCCTTCGCGGATTGATGCCTCCACCTGCTTGCGTTCCGTGATGTCCTTGCTGATGCCCACCAGCCCCGTGATCGTTCCAGCCAGATCGCGCAAGGGCAGCTTGGTGGTCAGGAGCGTGCGCTCCGCGCCGTCCGGCTCGCGGAAGATTTCCTCCCGGTCGAAAAAAATGCGGCCGTTCTCGATGACTTCCCGATCATCGCCGATGAACTGCCGGGCAATCTCCGGCGGGCAAAGGTCCGCCACTGACTTGTACCGAAGCTGCTCCTCGTTCTTCGCCCTGAGCAGGCGCACATTGGCGACGTTTGAAATGAGAAAGCGGCTCTGGCGATCCTTCGTGTAGATGGCGTCCGGCAGCGCATCAATCAACGTGCGGAGGAGATTGCGTTCGTTGGCCAGCGCCTCTTCCGCCACTTTTCGCGACGTGATGTCCCGGAGGAAGCAGCGCGCGTGAACAATGGCGCCGTTTCGCCGGAGCACATTCGCATCGATCAACACGAGGCGTGGAGAGCCGGCCCGGGTTCGCATGTGAATCTCGTGATTCTTCAGCCGTTCGTCGGCGGCGAGACGGCGGAGCAGGTCGGCGGCATCCTTGGGTTCCGCACAAAATTCTTGAAACCGCCTTCCTTTGCATTCAGCGGGACCGATGCAGCCGAGGATTTCGCGGGTCGCCGGATTGGTCCAGAGAATCGTGCCGTCCATCCCGAGCCATTGCAGCCCCACTGAGGCGTCCTCCATGAAGTCGTTCAGTTGCGCGTCCTTCTCCCGCAGGATCGTCTCGCGGTTTCGCAGTTGGGAAATGACGGCGACAGCCAGCAACGAGGCCGAGAGATAGCCGCCCAGCGCGGTCCATTCATCCAGCCAATGGGTTCGTTGGGCGGCGGCGGGACCAACAAAGAATGACGACAGAACGGTGGTCAACACTGCGGCGAGGATGCCCGCCCCGCCGCTGCCGAACCGGCTCGACGCGAGCACCGCGCCGAAGAGCATCAGGCGTGGCGTGTATTGGAGGAACGGATACAGCACGACCGTGATTCCAAAGGCCGCCGCTGAGACGCCGATCGCGAAGAGGAAGGGGATGGCTTTTTGCCAGGCCGTTTTCTGCTGTCGCGTCTGTCGAAAGATGGAGGTGTCCATTGACTGATTGCGATGCGGTTGCTTTAGGTCTGCTGACTATTGCTTCGAATGTCTGGCCAAACTGAGGAACACGGCGGTCACGCGTCTGATCGGGCTACCAGTGTCTCGCGTCTCTGGCCGGTGAACCAAACTGAACTGCCAGAAACGCTGTCTTCAACCATCAGTCGGCGGAGCAGACTGCACCACGGAAGAAACAGGCTCGGTGTGTCTGCCACCGGGTTGTTGACGCGCGAAACTACGCGAGTTCCCCGGGAAGAATCAATCCATTGCTGAGGGGCTGTTCGCAGTAGAGATACGGATTGATCTGGAGACGCGGTGGACGCGGCCCTGCCCGTCTGCCTTGCGGTTCATTTCACCACCGGAAGCCGAAAGCACGCCGCTTCCTTGTCATTGCGGACGAGCAGATATTCGCCAGCGAGCGCGGGAGGATTCCACGTCTTGTCCGTCAGGGCCGTGAAACGCGTCAGCTCGCGCAGACCGTCCGGGCGCGGGTCCAGCAGCACCACCTCGCCGCTCTCGGCCATGATGAGAAGCAGATCGCCCACGAGCAAAATCTGGCCGTGACCATACTTGCCGTCCTTCCATTTCAGATCGCCCGTCGTCGCATCGAGACACGCCATGATGCCGTCATCCAATCCGTAAACGTGACCTTGATGCAGGATCGGGTTCGCGAACTTCGACTTGAGCCGGTTCGTCCGCCACACCTGTTTCGCCGACCACTTCCCTGCCCCGTCACGCGAAACAGAAATGCGCGCGCTGCCCGTGCCGTAGCCGCTGGAGAGAATCCAGTCCGTCCCGCTCACGCGCAGCGGCATGGCGACGAGCGGATGGCCGCCGGGCCAGCGATGTTCCCACAGCACTTCGCCCGACGCGGCATCGTGTCCCGCGAACGTGCCGCCGAAGAGCAGCACCTGGCGCGCGCCCAAAATCGTCGCGCTCAACGGCGAGCTGTAACTCGCGCCGCGTCTGCCCGCCGTCCAGCGCACCCCGCCATCCTCGACGCGATACGCGACCACCGCGCGATTGCTGCTGCCACCAGGATTCGCCACCACGAGGTCATCGAACACGAGCGGTGAACTGGACAGACCCCAGTCGGGAACGCCGCCGTTGTTCTCCTTCAAAATATCCTTCCCCCACAGCACGCGGCCCGTCGTGAGATCGAGACAGTTCAACCAGCCCGTCGCGCCCTGCACGAAGACGCGCTGGCCGACGATGGTGGGATTGGCGCGCGGACCTTCCCCCGCCAGCGTGGTGAAGTACCGGGCCGAATCCGTGTGCGACCAGAGCGCGCGTCCAGCGGCGAGATCGTAGGCGACGACGGCTTCGTTCTCGCCGCGCTGCTCCTGCGTGATGGCGAACGAACCGGCCACCACGAAGCCCGACCAGGCCGCGCCGACCGGTTGACGCCACTGAAGCACCGGCGGCTGCGCCGTCCAGTTCGTCGCCAGTCGCGGACCGGCGAGAATCCCGTTTCGGGACGGCCCGAGGAACTGGGGAAAATCCGCCGCGCCCGCGACCACGCTGGCCGGAGCATTCGTGGGCCCGGTGGCAGGAACCGCCAGCTCACGGTGCGTCCAACGGAATTCGAGAATGGGAACAAGGTTCCCATCGACGCCGTGAATCCTGAACAGCGCCGCCAGCATTCCCACGCCCGCGACGCCGCAGCCCAGCACCGCGAAGCGCACGCGCCAGCGCAGCCGTGAGAACGCGAGCAGCCAGAGAAGCAGCGCGCCCAGCGTGAAGAGAACGACGCGCGCGACATTGAGATTGAAGTGCTGCTGCGAAAGTTCTGGGATGAACCACAGGACCGCGTACGCCACCGCGCTCGCCGCAAGAATGACGAGCAACATCCTCCAGCGCGGCCCGCGAAGTTTCGGCGCAGGAGATTCGCCCGTGGGTTCTTCGTTCATGAGCATCGTCTGGTTGCGAGGGTGAAGCCTCTACTTCATCCGGCCCACGAGCTGCGGCTGCTTCACCCAGCCGAACGCGACGTTCGGCTCCGCATCGCAGAGAAGCTCGTCGCCGTCGAACTTCAACGTGGCCGTGATGAACGTCGGCGTTTCGTAGAAGCAGAGTTTCAGCGCATACGTGTCGTCCGCCGTCCACGCGCCGCTCACCGCCACCGGCTGATTCGTGAACGCGCCGTAAGCCATCCGGCCGCGCGGCCATTGACCATGACCACACTCAACCTGCTGCTCAACGCCGCCCATGCGCATCGACACAGACTTCACGCGGCCCGCCGAATCAGCATCGATCTTGATCGATTCGAGCTTCTGCCCATTCGCGGCGAACACGAATTCCTTGCCGGAAAACCTCGTCGCCACCGCTGACGACGCTGCGCCCTGCGGATGACGCATGCTCAGGCCGGCGAAGGTCTTCTGGAGGTTCGATTCCTCAGTCTTGTTCGCGGGCAACGAAGATTTCCCCATCGCGGGCAGGAGCTTGTCCCAGATCAGGTTTAGCACGCCCTGCATGTCGCGCATGCCGCCGGTGATCGAGATCACCGCGTCCTGTTCCGGCATCACGATGCAGTATTGGCCGAAGGCGCCGTCGCCGCGATACGAGCCATGACGTGAGCGC
>Ga0163153_10002313_pt1 | contig 28205 bp, 29 predicted proteins | sample OliLakLV19MP6IB1_FD_148629 | JGI IMG/M metagenome (GOLD analysis project Ga0163153, IMG submission 148629) | Freshwater microbial mat bacterial communities from Lake Vanda, McMurdo Dry Valleys, Antarctica - Oligotrophic Lake LV.19.MP6.IB-1 | ecosystem: Environmental > Aquatic > Freshwater >...
CACCACCACCGCCACCGCCACCGCCCTTGACTGTGTCGCCATTGAAGATCGTATCACCACCGATTTGTCCGCGATAGTTGAGTGCGCTCGTTGAACCGAGGCCTCCATCGCCAATGACGACGGAGTAGGGCAGTGTTGGATTCAGCTCGATGCTGTCCCCGAGGAACTGACCGCCGCCTCCGCCGCCTCCATAGAACTTGCCGCCTCCGCCTCCGCCGCCAACCATGGCGCGCTCAACGCCCGTGACGATGATGACTGTCAGCATGGCTTCGCCTGAATCAACCGTGCATCCTCCCGCAGCGGCTTCAACGCGATACAGATAGCCCTGCTGGTCGGCAGTGATCGCAATGGCGGTCAGCTCGTCAGTGGTTGCCCCTGAATACTGGGCCCCGTCAATGATGTCATCCCAAGAGATTCCGCCATCCGTCGAAACCTGCCACTGGTAAGTGATCGTGTCCTCAGTGCTGATGTCTGAAGTTGCCGAGAATACCGCGTTCTCGCCAGCATCCACAGAAACCGAAGCCGGCTGAAGCGTGAAATACGGGCACACCAAAACATAGGGCGGGATGTAGTCCAGCTCGACAACTCGGATGTTGGCCGGGGCAAGGCCTTTGAATGGCTCTGACATTAGGTCTTAGCGAATGGGTTGATGTTCGGAACCATGTGGTTCAGGCGCTGGGCACGACGGCGGCAACCGGCACACCCGCTCTTGCCAACGACTTTAGCAATAGGGGCGAAGACCTTGGTAAGCGCATCTCCAAGTCCAAGCGTGCGCGGCGCGGCCGATGTGGAGTTCATCGGGTTCGAAGCGTTGAGTCTATCCGTGTATTTCATTAGACGAAGATTCCAGCCCGGAAGTGGGCGTCGAAGTTTGCCGCGCAAGCCGCACGCCTGTCTGCGTCCGCCTGCGAGATCACGCTGGTGCGCTCCTGTGTTGAGCAGTAGGTCGTCGTGCCCGGGGAGCTGGCGTCAGATGAGTCGCTGGAAGATGCAGCCGAGGAGGCGTTGTTGGCCGTGATACAAATCGTCGCCTCTGCCGTGTAAGTCGGGCCAAATGGGTTTCCGTCCGGGAACAGCTCAAGCCCGCCGCAACCATCTCCGTTGACGGATCGAGGCCCTTCTTCGTTTTCTTCGCACTTGCCGCTGTCCTTCTGCTTATCGCCTGTGACGTAAATCTGATAGGCCGTGATGCCCATATTTCCGGACCATGCCATAAACAGGCCGAAGGCGTAATCGATCTGATTGAGCAATTCTCGCTCAACTCCGCATGTCGTGCAGGAGTCATTTCCTCCGGCGTCTTCTTCGGAAAGGATGATTCTGGTCTGGGAGCGATTCGGCCTGAACAGATTGTCGTTTGGCGCGACGCCTCCGTAGGCCGAGTCTGGATACACCTGACCCGTCGTGGCCACGATCTCCTTGGTTCCAATCTGAAAAGGGGAACCGTTCTCCGGAATGCACCACCATCGCAGCGAAACCTTTCCGGCAATCTGCGATGCGTAGAGTCGGGCAAAGCGGAAAATCTTGCGGTCGAGTGTTCCGAAATTGTGCTGCTTGGTCTGCAGGCTGCAGGTGATTGCGCAGCCATTGTCAGCTCGCTCTGGCAGGAAGCCTTCCCAAACGCGGTTGACCCCGTCATAGTCGTGAGAAATGAAGAACACGCGCTCGCGCCCACCGATAACCGCCTTGGACCACTGGAGCGGACGCCACCCAGTCCAATACCCCGGCCATGCGTTGGTGTTCTGCTCAAACGGAGACTGGTCCAGCACCCAAGTGTGGCGGTTGTATGGGTCGCCCGAAGGGACGCTCATCACGAGATAGTTTTCGTAGTATCCGGCTGCCACCACGGTCATGTCCGGGCCAATGTTCAGCTTGGAGGACATCATCGCCATGTCCTGATAGTCGATCTTGGACGTGATGTTCTGGTTGAGGGCGGAGTTCAGGTTCTGCAGGCCCGTCGCAGAGAACCACCACGTCAGACCGTATTGGTTCACCAGAGAGCGAGGGGCCACACAGCCGGTTGCCGGAAGGATCGTCTTCTGGAACCCAGAGGTGTCGAGCCATAGCTCACGGTCCTGAATGTTGGAAAGAAGCAGCGTTCCGTCTTTCTCCGTAAACGCCAGAATTCCGTCCTTGTCCGGCGTCTCGATGATTCCGGTGCAGTCGCCCGTAAGGTAGAAAGCGCGCCCTTCGTTGAGGTATTGGCTCTCGGTAAACTTGAGGGGATTGCCAATGTCCGAGGCGAAAATCTGGTTGCCGCGGCTGACCCACAGGCGGTTGTTTGACCAGACCGACCAAAGCCCGATCTTGGTTCCGTCTAATCCGACCTCCGTCTCCGCTCCCCCCGACGGCGTCGGATTGATGTGGCCGTGCGTGACGCCGTCCCAGTAAGCGGCGCGAGTCACGCCATCCTGCATGATAAGCACCGTCTTCGGCTGCTCGAGGAAGTAAAGCTGCCCCTCGGGCGTGTAGTCGGTAGACTGCTCGCAAAGGGTGAAGGAGACAAACCGGGAAACCGGGTTAAACTGCAGGCCATCCAGCTGGATGTAGGCTCTGAACGGGGACACGGACACGTAGATTTTGCCGTCCACCGCCGCAACATAGGCCGGCGTTCCGCCGTTGCTTGGGACAAAGAAGGCGCCTCCCTGCGCGTTGCCCCCAATCAGGTTCGACATGATTCGGGTGCCGGGACGAGTTCGGTAGTAGCCTCCGCGGTTCACGACGTTCATGCCCATGACCACCTCCGTGTCCTCCAGCGCCATCGGCTGCGTGAAGGAATCCGCGCCGCCGATTAGATAGGCGGAACCGGCTGGCTGTAGATCACCTTGAGTCTCACGGGGGGGCATTAGCAGTTGTAGATTAGGGCGTCCTGACCACAGTTATTAAACTGATCGGAGTTGACGATTTGCGGCGCAGAGACGACGGCCGGCTGCGTTGCTTTCTGGTCCTCAGAGAGGAGTCGGGCTGCTTCGTTTTCGTATCCGCTGGCAAGTTCGAGCTTGTCTTCGTAGCGGAACTTCACGGCCTTCACCGCCATGATCACGGCCTGCGAGGAATTCAGCGAAATCCAGTCGTTCAGGCCGGTGATAACCGGGTTCTTCTTCTGGTACTTGACGCGCACCCAGCTGTGTGGCGGGACCTTGATGCGCTGGTAGCGCGGGTCGGTCTCCTCGGGCTCGTAGTAGCCGAGAAGGGTCTGTGCCGCCAGATCGTCTGGGTAGATCGCAAGAAGGCGAACGCGACCGGACGTCACGGCCTTTTGGATGCGGGTGATTCGCGTGATAGGGCCCACGTCAGCCGCACGAACAGGGAAACCGAACACGGTCGGAACGAGAAAGCCGGGCTCCATGACGCCGGTCTCTGGGTTGGGCGTGTAAATCTGGTTGCCGTTGGCATCTAGGCCGAAGACACGAAGCTGGGTGTTGTTGTCCGCAGCGGTCTCGAGTTCAGCCACGACGTAGACCGCCGAGCTGGGATCACGGATGACCGGGAACCAGCCTGCCAGCTGGGCGTAGTTGACGCCAACGCAGTCTTGGTTGCCGGGGCCATTCAGGTGGTAGTCGAACCATGACGCATCCGTCAGGTAGTTCGGCTTGCCGTTGGTCATGACGCCGAGAACGGTGCCGACAAAGCCCGGGAGAGTGACGTAGTTCTGCGTGACGCAGATGTCGATGTCCGCCACATTCGGATTCCATCGCGCCTTGTTCTGCAGCATGGCAAGGGCCTCAGTGAGCCTGCGGAACGCAAACTCCTGATTGCACTTACCCAGTGCATCAATCACGTCGGAATAGATGGAGGAGACAAGCATTGGATTATTCGTCCTTCAGCTTCTTGGATGCGGTCTTCTGCATGCTCTCCATGATGGCCGAGGCAGCGTCCTGCTCCTCGCCCTCTTCCCCCTCGCCATCTTCGCCCTTCACCGACTTGCCGGGCTGGATACCGAAGACCTCAAGGGTGTAGGTGCAGACCCTCTCGCCGCGCTCATTCTCGCGCCACTCGCCGGCCTTGCACTTGCAAGAAATGGTGGCTTCGAATTTGCCGTCCGGGAACTTGATGGCGTCCTCCGAGGTGATATGCAGGCTTGGATAGCAGACACGCGCAGGCAAGTCTTTCTCGCCCGGGTAGCAGGAGTCTTTTCGGCTAAGGTCAATCATGGTGGTGTGTGGTATAAGTTTTTCTAATACTAAGTGTCAAGGCTTAGTTTGCTAGGGTAATCTCGAAGTTGATGACGAACGGAGAGTTGTTCGCCCCGATGAAGTTGAGCGTGATGGAGCCGACGTATAGGCCATTCGGTCCGCTTCCGATGGATGCCTCAAATCCACCTACCTCGGTCTGCCCCGGGGTGAGAGACCCGATCATGCTTGGCGAGACGAGAATACCACCCGGATCATCAATGGTCGCCGGCCCAAAGATAATGGTATCTGGATTTCCGGCCGGATTTACGAGCGTCAGCTGAAGCAGATCGTCAGTCCACGCTGTCCTGACATACATTCCTCCGTTGAAAAGCTCATTCCCACCGTCCCGACGGTACACGAGCAGCGAATAACCAGCAACCGGCGCAGAAGACGCCGCAGAAGAGTCCGTGGACGAGCTGTCATCGCCGGACAGCAGCCATTCAACACCGTTCCAGATTCCAACAATGCCCGGGATTGGCGTGTAGATCGGAAGCGCGCAATCGGCCTTGATGGAAAGCGGGAAGCCCTGACCGAGATCGGTGCATGGCGAGTCGAACGCATCGGAGTCGCAGTGGCCGCAGGTTGTTCCCCCACCACAGCAGGCCCCCCCAGAAGCGCCGCAGTTGCTACAGCTCATAGACGCCCCCTCTGTGATTGCGATTAATCCAAGAGGAGCGGACCTTCAGGCCCCAGTAGATGATAATCAGCATCGCGGTCGGAACGCCAAGCAGAACCGTGGCAAACGCTGCCCATCCCCGAATGGCGTCCATCCACACGCTGGCAGAAGCGACAATAGGAAGACCACTGAAGGCGGTTGCAAATACGGGCTTCACGGCCCCGATGGTAGATTCAAAGCGTTCGATCATAGATTGTGACATTTTATGGGTGGAAGACTCGGCGCGAAAATCTCACGAGCTTCTGTTGCAGTCTTGTCGTAACCCCGTCGATTGCGGCAATGGCTTGGGTTGGGTCCTTGCGGATGTCTGATACCGCCTCAGCGAGGGCGCCGGGGCTGAGGTGCGTGACCTTGGTGTAGACGTAAAGGATCGCGGCTCCCGCTGCTGCCAGCATGAACCAGAATGCCTGCTTTTCAGCCCCCAGCTTCTCGGCCGCGGCCCACTCTAGGGCTTGGTCGGAAGCCCGCTTGGCGGCAATGGCCTTTGCCAGCTCGCGCTGGGTCGCACCGGCATCCCTGAGCAAAGCATCGTTGATGCGGTCTGCCTGAGACAGCTTCCCGCTCAGCTCGGCCACCTTGAGCTTCTCAAGCTCGAGAAGGAATGCCGGGTCGGGCGGTGCGCTCACCAGAGAAAGGCCGACAGGAACGAAGCGGCCGATGACGCGCCTCTGCTGGGATTCCGGAGCCTCCGAATTGGTCACGCCGATAGCCGTAAAGACAGACGCGATCTTTCCGTCCCGCTCCGCATTGATGCTGAGAAGGTTCGCCGTTGTCTCGGTGCTTTGCGTGGCCCGCTTAGCATCTCCGTTGAACCACTTGGTCTTGCTCAGCCCGTAGCCACCGGCGCCCAGAAGGACGATCACAAGCAGGATCAACGTGGCTGCTTCTGCGCGATGTGAATGCGGCCTCATGGTTTACGCGCCGGGGTTGGCCGCTTCGGCGGCGGCGTCGAGGGCGGCATCGGTCGCAGCCTTCTCCCGCACGATGCTTTCATTGATCGCGGCCACGGTAGCGGCATCGAGTTGCACGGTCATCCAGTCGCCGAGGAATTTGTCGGAGAGCACCGTCCCGTCGGCCGCCGTGACGACTTCGCGGGGAATGATCTGCAGGGTGATCGTGCCGTCGTCGGCAGGCTCGCCTTGCACGCGGCCCACGGTGACGGTTATGATAACGCCACCGCTCTTGGTTGCAGTGGAGAGGACGAGTTTAGTTTGCATGATATTGTTAGCTGGTTTTCTTAATCACGCCGGAGGCCGAGTAGGTGACGCCGGTAAAGGTGCCGGCGCTCGTGAGGATCGTGATGGTCGTGCTGGCCTTGGCCCGAATGTGAGTTACCGAGGTATGCCAGATCGTAGCGCCCGCTCCGGTGATGGCTCCGGCGGCTACGTAGGTGCCGGAGTCTCCGGCGACCGGAAGGATCATCGTGCGGGAGACGTTGGCGACATCCGTGTAGGTCACGGTCAGCGTCGTCGCCAGCGTGGTGCTCGCCGTCACGCTCATTTGCGCACTGACTTCATAGTCGGCATCGGCGGCTGGGTTGGCGTAGCTGGTGATCGTCGCGTTCGTCGTCTGGGCCGTGATGTTTGCGGTGGCGCGGATTGGCGCTACACCTTCGCCAGCCGTGGCGACCGCGTTGTAGGTCGTGATCCTGCCCGTGAGTGTCGTGGCCCCGCCCACCGTCAACGTGCCGCCCGCGTTGATGTTTCCTCCGCCGATGCCGACGGATGTTGCGGTAGTCCCGAGCGTGGTCGCGATAATTAGACCGCCCGTGATCGAGGAGGAGGCGCTCGTTGGATCAACGATTCCCAGCGTGTGCCGTCGGGTGAAGATCGCATTTGCTCCGGCGACAGGAGGGGTCAGGTAGAGCGTGAACGGGTCGGTGAAGGTCTGGCTGGCCGACGCCGACGCGTAGGTCGGACCGGCCATAAATATCTCGCGCTGCAAGGCCACCGTTCCGGTCGTCGCCCACGTGCGCGTGCCGGTGACGAAGTTTATCCCGATGGATTCGGTGGAGGCGGTGATGCCCGTATCGGCCGGGGTCGTCACGGAGAAGTAGGAGGCGACGCCGGAGGTGCGGACGGCGGGGACGACTGTAAGCGCCGACGAGGGATTCGTTGTCCCGATGCCGACGAGGCCGCCTTTGGTCAGCCGCATAACCTCCGCCAATGTCGTGTTCGACGTGGTGCTGAACGCCATATCAGAACCATAGCCGCCCCCAGAATAAACTCCTAAAGCGCGGAGGTTGACGACCGATGTGCCAACTCCTCCCGGATTGGTGTATGAGCCATCGACCCCCAAACCGGACCCGTAGCCAGATGAAGCCGACGTGGTATTTACGAAGAGCGAACCCCCGCTTGTCCCTCTTGTCCCGACACTCACCAATGCACTGGGAGCAATGGCAAAGGTAAGACCAGTGGTGCCAGCCACGTCCAAGGTCGCCTCGGGAGTTATCGTTCCTATACCGACGCGGCCCGTCGCGCTCAGGACCGTCAGGGCCGTGCCGAAGGTGCCCGTCCCTAGTGTGAGGTTGGTCGCGGCGGCGGAGGTGACGGAGTTGTGGCGAGCCGCATTGGCATCTACCGTGCCTCCGAAATACCCGGCGCCGGCGACGCCGAGGCCGCCCCCGAATACGCCGGAGCCGGTCGTGGTCGAGGTCGAGGCGGTGGTGGGCGCAAACGTCGCGACCCCCGTCGCGCTGGTGAACGTCAGCCCCGTGCCGAACGTGCCCGTCCCGAGCGTGAGGTTGCTCCCGGCGGCGGAGGTGATGGAATTGGCAGTCGGCGTCGTGAGCGTCGGTGATGCGCTCATGACGAAGGTCGTGCCGGTGCCGGTCTGCGATGCGATGGCCGTAGCGTTACCGATGCTCGTAATCGGCCCGGTCAGATTCACCACGGGGATGGGCAGCGTTGCGATGCCTTGCGTTGCGGTGACTAGCTTCTTGAGAAGCAGGTTTGTCGTGTCACCAACTTGAGGAGCGAGAGGATTGGCTGGAGGCATAGGAAACGGTTAGTTTATAGCTAGAACCGCTTCCAATCCCCGGGTAAGGAGGACCGTGTCTGAACTTCCAAGTGTCGGCTTGGAGGTGTTGAACCCATACTGGCCAGAGATGACCCAAAAATTCAACATCGCCTTCCAGAGAAGGACGTTGTCCGAATCATTGTAGGCCGGGCTTTTGGCAGTCTCTGGCATGGTTCAGGTTGGAGCGATTGTGAGGTGGACCACTTTGTGTCCGCTGGGCGTGAACTTAATCCGCCGAAGTTAGGTTAGGTTGAGGAGTGCAAAGAGCCCCCGCGGATGTCCGGGGGGCTCGAGAACTCTTCAGCTTAGCTGGAGGTCAGGCTCGAGCAAGTCGAGAGACCGTAGTCAGGCAGGCAGCGCTTGAAGGCAATCGGGACGATGCTGTGGGCACCGGCCGAACCAACTTGGTAGGCGCGAGCGATCTGATACAGGAACTGACCCTTGTCACCCCACTTGTTACACTGATCCTTCAGGAAGGACCACTGAAGGTCGCCACCGAAGTTCTGGGACGGATACTTGATCTCGCCCTGTGCAACGAACTGCTGCGGCACGCGGCGGCGGAAGGCGTTCTGGAACACCATGACCGCGACCTCATACTTCGCCGTAGCCCACTGGGCGTTCGGAGCGAGGCGGTAGCCGGAACCGCTGTTCGTGGCGGTGACCAGCTGCTTCACGCGGGGAGCGATCCACACCGGGTAGCCATCCACGTCCACTGCGTTGTAGCGGAGCGGGTAGCGGTCCTTGGCGAACTTCAGGCCGCGGAAGTTGGACTCCATCCACAGGAACTCCCAGAGCGCCTTCTTGGCGTCGGAGAAACCACCCGTGGTGCCCGCAATGAGCGAGGTGTTCGGGCCGGCGGCGCCGATCTCGTTGCGGAAGGCATCGAGGACCGTCGCGGAAGCGATGAACTTCGCGTGCTGGTCGGCACCTGCGCCGAACCACTCAACCTCGAACACTTCCGTGATGTGGTTGAGAAGGGCCTTCGTCCACGCGAACGTGATATTGGCCGTCGGCAGGGATGACGGGAAGGCAACCGTGACTTCCCACTCGCCACCGCTCATGGATGCCATCGGGGAGACACCCTCGACCACAGCGGCCTTGAGACCGGAGTAGCGCACGAGCTTGGACTTGACGTCCGTGTCGTAGAGGTAGGTGATTTCAGACTTCAGCGCCTGAATGCTCTGGGCGAGCGCACCGTAGACGGTGTCCCAGTTGGCGAAAAGACAGATGTATTCGGTCTCGCCGCGGAGAATCTCGAGCTGGGTCGAGAAGCGGATGTTGCCCATCTGGGAGACGGGGCCTTCGAGGGTGCAGCCCGTCGAGGTGAAGTTGGTGAAGGCGGGCTCCACCTGATCCTGATTCGTAACGGAGCGAGGCGTTACGACGGATTCGATGGTGTCGCCCATGTTCGCCTCGGTCGGAGACGACGGGATGATGTTGGCCCACGGAGACTCCGTGTTGACCTTCTGGAGGATTTCCAGATAAATCTTCGGGTTCTGGGCGGTGACGAGCTGAGAAACTTCAGAGGCGTCTAGGGAACAGGTTGGGAGGGACATAGGAAAATGTGTGGTATTTTCCGGCTCGCTTGATCGTTACGGGTAGACGCATGTGGTGCTAAGCGTGCCGATAGTATCAGCACCGATATGCGTTTTGCCGCGGCGAAAGCTGTTAGCGCCCTCCCCTCGCTGCTAGTGGTGGCGAGAGGCGTCGCACTTGCGACCTGAAATTTAGTGTTACACCAGCGTCGTAGGGTAAAACCCCTATGCTTGGGCTTGTCAAGCCCCTTCTTTTACTTTCCGAACATTTTCTTCAGCTTGATCTGAATATAGCGGAACATGAAGTAGGGGAACCAGATGAACGGTGAGACCTTCTTGATCTTCACGTTCGAGTTGGAAGCGACCGGGACATCGGCGTCCCACACGGTCACCAAGATCGGCTTTCCGCCCAGCGAGTAGCTGTCCCGAATCAGGCCGTTCTTGGTGCCAACGCGGCCGGGATACCAGTAGTCATCAAACTGACCCACCTCAATGTCGAACTTGTCGCCATGGCCTTGGAATCGGCAGTTGTCTACCGTCCAGCCCTTGATCGCCCCCTTGATCGTCATCGCGCCATAGGCCGGCGGTTCCACGTCGAACAAGCAGCCCTTCCACAGGTAGTTCGTTCCCCGAACCGCATCAGTGCAATTCTCTCTACCGCAAGATATTGCGCAGTCCCTGACTGTCGCACCGCTGCAGATTGAGAACTTCAGGATGTCGTCGTAGTCCTTTGGGTACTCGTCTAGTGGAGGAAGCGTCTCGTCAGCAACGACTTGACCGTCAATTCCGTAGTAGGACCTGTAGTTCTTGTCGGCCATTAGTCTTCACCCCCGCCGCCCGTGCGGAGCCTATCCATGGCTTCCTGCAGGGATGCCGTCGCGCTCACCGCCAGCTGGCCCGAGGCAGACTTATCCGGACCCTTGGCCGGGCCCCGGGCAAGGGAGCTTCCGCCCGCCTTGCCTGTGGTGGTTGTGGCCTTCTGCAGGCGCTCGAGCTTCTCCGTGGCCTCAACCAGCTGCTTCTTCAGCGCGGTGTTGTCGCGGCGCAGCAATAGGGCCGAAGCGGCCTCCTTGACGACCGCAACGTGATCCGAGAGTGACGTCGGGGCGACTGCCATCTTCAGCATGGCGCGCACGCCCGCATTGTGGTTGTTGTAGGCCTCGATCCCATTGCGCTCGGACTCGGTGGCCGTCGGGGAAATCTGCTTGTCCTTGAGCGGCTCCTGCTGCTTTTCCCAGTCGGTGATCTCCCTCTCGTAACCAGATCGATAGCCCTCGGCCAGCTTCTGTTGATCCTCAATCAACCTCTGCCGAGAAGCCTGTTGGTCCTTGAACCATTGCTCGGACTGCGAGGAAAGCTCCTCGGCCTTGCGCTTCTTGCTGTCGAAGGCTTCGAACTTCTCCTTCATTTTGGAGCGGATGTATTCGGAGTCACCCACGTTCATATCGTTGAGCCACTTCTTCGCGAGCGACGCCGCGGTGATCGGAACATCGACATCGTTGCCGTCCTCGTCTCGCTCCTTGACCACGAACTGCCTCGTGGAGCGCGAGAATGCGTCGAACCCGCCGGCATCCTGAATCAGCTTGATGGTGCCGTCGGAAAGACCGGCCTCCTTCAGTTTTCCGTGGATGGATGCCTCGGCCTGAACGGCCCGCTCCTCGAACTGCTTCAGCTCGGGCTCCTGCTCAAGGGCATAGCGATGGCGATAGCGGGTCAACTCGCTGTCGGCAGTGGCTGCCCTCTGCTCCAGTTCCTTGATTTTAGCGTCGTTGGCGTCTGACTGAGGCTTGGCCTCCACCTCCGAAAGCTTGCGCTCGAGTTCCTTGGCCCTGTTGGCGAGGTGGACCATGCGCTTCTGGTGGCGCTTCGAGATGCCGGGATCGTTGATCGTCTGCTGGATTTCCTCATCGGTGACCGGCTTTTCTTCCTCAGTCTTCTGCACAGGAACAGAGGACTCCGACTGCTCGGGCGCCGCGGCGGAAGCGAGGGCCTCAGTGGCGGACTGCTCTTCCGGCTTCGGCTCGCCGCTCTGGGCCTTGGCCTTGGCTTTGCGGGCCGTCTTCAGGTCGCCTTGGAAAGAATCCAGCGCACTTCCCATGGTCTCGCGCACGCCGCCCGAATCATCTTTCTTCTCAGCGGCGGGAGGGGTCTCGGCCATGGATTGGCCAGCCAGCTGCGCGGCGGAAGGTTCCGGCTTGGCCGGCGTCATCTTGCTCAGGCCTTCACGGAGCGAAGAAAGGGACGACTCGGACGGAGGGGTTGGATCGACCGTTGCGGCGACGCCCGGCGGAATGTCGGCTTCGGCGGTGGGCTGTGCGGATGGCTCTACGGGGGGGGTGTTTGACATAAAGGATTATCGCTCTAGGGCGTCTTCTTCTTGAATGACTGGCTTTTCGGGGACTTCCCCGAGGGATTCCATGGCGTCAATGCTCTTGTGCCAGAAATCGAATCCCACGGCATTGCGAATCAGGGACGCCTCTGTGTCCTCCTTGGAGCGAGGGCACGAAAGCTTCAGATAGGCCAAGCCGCGCTGGCCCTCTTCACTGTTCAGGAAGCGCGACCATACTTGACGGTCGGCGCGGCGGAGGAATTTGGAGATTTCAGGCATGGGATTGCACGGGGGTTAGCGCGGCGGCGGTGACCTTGATGATACGGATGATGTCAAACGGATGGCTCTGCATATTCTCGAGCCAGTGACCGTCCTGATACCAGATGTCCGGCCCTTCGTTGCGGTCGCCGGACTCGTCGTATCTCGGAAGCACGGGATGCGTGCGGTGGCCAAAAGTAATCACGCCGCCACCCGTTCCCTCATACGGAACGCGCTGCACGCGAGCGGCAATGCCGTCGCGGCACTCAACAGTCAGGATCGGAGGCTCTGGTTCCATTTTCTGCATACAGCAGAAAAACTAATACTATGTCAACCAGAAATCGCATGATCCTTGACCGCCAAAGTTTGCACGCGATCCAGTGCTTATTTGATTACCTCCAGACTATTGAATCCGTCGCCCCATAGGAGCATCAGCCGCTTGAAGTAATGTTCGTAGGCATGCTTTACGGCATGAATGGAGTAGGTGGAAACCGCTCTCTCCCGGATGTAGGCCCGGTCTAGGGCGGGCGCCCTCTTGATGGCGTCCACAAATCCCCCCATGTAGTTGCAGTGGTAGCCGGTCTTGCCTTCCTCAATAGTGTCGAGGAATCCGCCGAAGTCGGTGGCAACTACAGGCGTTCCGCAAAGCTGCGCCTCGACTGCCACGCCGCCGAATGGTTCAACGTAGAAAGTTGGGCATAGCAACATGGAGGCGCGAGCCATCCATTCGTTCCGTTCCTCCATCGACAACGCCCCGAGGTATTCCGCGCCATGGGTAATCAGGGATTTGTCTCCGTGGCCGATGACCTTTAGGGGGACGCCGGCCTCCTTCGCGGCCTCGCACGCGATGGAAAGGCCCTTGTTCGGGATCAGGCGCCCAACATAAAGGGCGAATGGCTCGGGCGTGGGGTTGAATCGAAACTCCGTCTCGTCATAGGATAGCGGGATGACGACATCGAAGAAATGCCCCATAACGTCGTGGCACGCGCCGTAGGTCATGTGCCTCCAAGCGTGGCTTTCAAAGACCTTGTATTTGGAGAACGAACTGACGTAGCCGATGGAGTATTCCACTGTCATCAGGTCGGGGTGGGCCTTGGCCAAAGCCTCCTGAGACACGCCGCCAATAATGCAGATGAAATCACGCGGCTGCTTGCGCTTCTCAATTTCTTTTATAGTGCGAGAATTCGATAGGGCCCAGAGCGGATATTGCGCGTCGGTCGTCGCGTGTTGATACTCCCCTTTCCCGATGATTGTCTGCTGCTCCTCTTTCGTGATGACAGCGATCAGCTCGTCGCAAGGGGCTTCGTTTTCCTCTGATGCGTAGAGATAAACGGTGTGCCCAAGCTCTTTGAGCAAGGCGCAAAAGCGAATCGTCGCCATGCAAAAACCGCACAGTGAATAAGCGCGGGTAGTCTGAACATTGGGTAGGGCTGCAACATGGAATCTCATGCGGTGTTCTCAAGACACGCAGAAACCACTTGAAATGTCCAGACCCCAGCAGCGCCGGGATTGATGGAGATGCCGGCCTGCGTGCTGCCCGGCGTGGAATCAAATGCGGCGGATGTGGCGCTGGCAATGTTGTTTCCCTCGTCGTTCTTGAAGCCGATAACGCCGTTGCTGTGCTGCAAGCAGTGGCCACCAGCAACGACGGTGGTGGCGCCGAGGGCACGGACTACCGCGACAATGTCGATGCGGGCAAAGTCGGTCGCAGCAGTCTGGGCGACGCCGGTTGTGGTGATGCGGGCCGTGTCGGTCAGGGTGCCTCCCGCGCCGAATCGGATATTATAGGTCGGGACCGCTGTGCCCGCTACCGTCTTGCTGGCCATGAGGGACCAGCGCAGGGTTGATCCGACCTTGATGAATCCAGAGACCGTGAGCGCGGAGCCGGTTAGATAAGTGTCGGTGGCGTTGGCCACGACATCAGTGGCGTTCGCGTTGTAGAGAGCCGTGGCCGGCCCTGTTGGCCCGGTTGGGCCAGCCACCGTAGAGTCAGCACCAGTTGGACCTGTTGGTCCTGTTGGTCCTGTTGGACCGGCTACCGTAGAATTTGCACCAGTTGGCCCAGTTGGACCGGTTGGCCCTGTTGGCCCGGTTGGGCCAGCCACCGTAGAGTTAGCACCGGTCGGACCGGTTGGTCCGGTTGGGCCGGCCACCGTAGAGTTTGCACCGGTCGGGCCAGTCGGGCCTGTCGGGCCCGCCACAGCAGCATCTGCACCTGTTGGGCCTGTCGGACCGGTTGGGCCTGTCGGGCCGGCCACCGTAGAATTTGCACCGGTCGGTCCTGTTGGCCCTGTTGGGCCCGTGGGTCCGGCCACCGTGGAGTTCGCGCCAGTGGGACCGGTTGGACCGGCCACAGTTGATACCGGCCCCGTAGGACCGGTTGGACCAGCCACAGTAGAGTTAGCACCGGTCGGGCCAGTCGGGCCAGCCACAGTAGAGTTAGCACCCGTTGGGCCTGTTGGGCCGGTTGGGCCTGCGACTGTAGAAGCGGCTCCAGTAGGACCCGTAGGACCGGTTGGGCCCGGCTGGACGTCATCCAGCATAGCAACAGTGCCATCTTTGTCCGGCCACTGCGCGGTTCGAACCGTGGCTGGAGTAATAAGGCCGACCCCAAACTTCAGCTGCTTGGTGGCATCCGCTGCGTTATAGACCTGAAAGTTCGCGTCACTAAAAACATCAGGGAATTCTCCTGCGTATGTCCAGTCGGACAACGCGCCAGAATTTCCCGTGCGGATATAGATGCCGGCCGGGTGGTAGTTGACCAACCAAACGCCGGATGGCTCGCGCACCAGATACGCCGAGTCCAGCGCTGGGGTTCCAATCGTGATCGGAAGGTCGGCGTAGAACTGGACATCGCCATCGATGTATCCCGCCTGAACAGCAACCCACGCAGCATCCTTTCTGCCGTAAGTTATTCCATCGACTGGAGCGTCTGGAATGCCACCGCCTCCGCCACCAGCCGCAAGCGCCTGCGTAGCTTCTACGAGCTTCTTGAGAAGGAGGTTGGACGTGTCGCCAACTTGGGGCCTGAGCGATGAATCAGCCATGGTGATTAAGCGCCGGGCTGCATCTGCTGCATCTGCTGCATATCAGGAGGCATCTGAGCAACCTCGCCACCGCCACCGCCCCCCTGCATCTGCTGCATCTGCTGCTGTTGGGCCTGCTGGGCTTGCTGCATCTGCTGCTGTTGCTCGATTGCGGCAAGCGCCTTCTCGACGTCAGCAATGAATGACTTCTCCTTGTTGATTGCTTCGTCGGGCAGCGTCTTCTGGGCGACGCCCGCAGTCCAGTGTGCCGTGTAGTGACGGAGCCCGGCCTTGCCCTGAACAAGCATCTTGGCCTGAACGGCCTGAGTCAGCGGTCCCTTCATGGTCTGCATGTGGACCCAGTGGTTGTCGGTGATAAGCACCGGGACGTCCTGACCGAGGGTCATGACGGCGTTCTCGAGCAACTGCTGGCGCTGGGCCGCAGTCGTCTGCGTCTGGTCTCCATCCTGCACAACTGTTGCCTCGGCAAGGCGCGTGCCTCCGGAAGGAACGCCGTTGGCAATGAGCTTCGCCAGCTCGGTCTGCTTGAAGAGCTGATTGCCGAGAAATTGCGTGGCAAATTGGGCGCGGGACTGGGCCGCAAGCGGCGTAAAGTTGGTGACGGAGCGAATGGCCGGCTGGCTGCGCAGAATTTCGATCTCATCCTTCGTCAGGACCTTGAGCAGGGCCTCGCGGACTTCCTTGGCTTTCGGCTGCGGAGAATCCGGGTCGGTGAGCCTGCGCTCTATTGCCCAGATTACCCAAGCAAGCTGAGCGAGATAGTGTTCGGTGGCGTCATCCGAAATCTCCTTCTCCTGAATCATGGCGGCGTTGACCTGTGCCGCTTTGATGTCCGAACTCTGCATCGGGATTGGCGGAACATACGCACCGACCTTTGAGTCCATGGCCTGCAAGAGCAGGTTGCGGAGCACTTGGTAGGCATCGACATTCTGCTGCACACCACCCAAATTGTTGGCGAACTCAGCGCCGGAAACGATGACCTCGGTGTCGTTTACCACCTGCTTGACGTCGTTGATGTCAGCCGGATTCTTGACCTGAAGGCGCTGCTTGTTGGCGTTGCGCAGATTATCCACCATGTCGCAGAAAATCTTTTCCTGCAGACCGCCCAAGTCGTAAAGAAGATGGCCGGCGCCCCACGAGCCGTGGATGGTGCCGTCGGTCGAGTTGAACGTCAGCGGCGTGACGACATTAGCCATGCTATCGAAGGCATCAACCTTTTCGTATAGCAGCTGGAAATCCTCCTCAGCTTCCTTGAGGACGATGTAGTGAGACACCTTGCCGGAAGACTCGAGGGCGAAAAGGTGGATCGACTCCACGACGCGGAAATTCTTGGACGTCGCGTAGCTCCACACTTGCTCGCGCACCAGCTCCTCCCACTTGCGCCAGCCCGTTGGCTCGCGGGTCGGGGCGGTGGAAGGCTTGGACTGCTGCACGGCCTTGGCCACAGCTTCCTTGTCCCATCCATCAACGCCGGCATCGGCTGCGTCTTTGGCGATCTTCAGCAGCTGGCTCGGCTGGTAGTCCCACTGCAGGGCGAAGAATGCCGGCTCCAAATCCATGACCTCCGTGCCGGCCGGGACGAATCCGCGGTCCATGCGGCACAGGTGCGGGCGCCACTCATAGCGGTCGGTGAAGGCAGAAAACACGAAACCGTAGTCAACGACTTCCTGGGTCAGGAGTCGGACGAAGGTGCTCCAGCGAGGCCACGAGCGGATGGCGTTGGTGATGGTCTCGCGGTAGTGTTCCGTCTTCTGTTCCCCGTTCGGGGTTCCGGCGGGCAGTTCCGCCGCGGTCAGAGTGCTCGCACTGAGCAACGGCATGTAGAGTTTCGGGGCAACGCGGCGCAGCGTCGTTGCGTAGGTGCCAGACGACATGTTCGTCTTGTAGCCCTTGCCCTGCTTCTGCAGGGTCTTGCTGTCGTAAGGCTTGCGGCCTTGTTTCAACGACGTGATCTTTGCCGCATTCTTGACGAGCTTCTGCGCGTCCCACTGCAGCGTGTCGATGACCGAAATGGCCTGATCGACACTGGTGATGACCCGATTGTCGGAGTCTAGTGTCTTCTCGGAGACTTCCGGCGAATTCCCGATACTTGACGCATAAGCATCGGCTACCCCAAAAGGATTCGATTTGGCCAGTTTTTTCGGATTTTCAACCATTTCGTGGTGAAAATGGCGCAAAACCCGGGCCGGTCAAGGCCAATATAAGCTTTTCTTATACCCCGCGCTTGGTCAGCTGGGCGTACTGCTTCGCCATGAAATCACTGACGATGGCCTTCAGCTCTTCCTCGCTGATCTCGCTGTGCTGAACAAGCGCCGTCAAAATCAGGTTGCTCTGCGCCAGCTTTGCGCGCAACTCTTTGATGACCTTGTGATTGTAGGTTCCTCCGAACGCTGCCGTAGTGTGCTTCATTATTTGGTGATGTCAGTTTTTGTTTCCTTGTCAAGCCAGCATGCCTTGTCCTTGCCGGTCCAATCGGCAAATTCCCATGGGTCCTGTATCTGGACCGCAACAGAAGGAATCCACCCGCGAAGCAAGCACCAGCCGTGCTCCGGCCTGTGCTTGGCCGGATTCAGGCAGAGGAGTCGGCGCGCCGCCTCATTCGTCAGCGATTCGGTGTCGAGCGGCTCGAAATGGACGCACTTGAGGCATTGAGAAAATCGCTCCTCTCTGGCGCGTGTCTCCGCCTGACGCAGCGGCGGGGATCGCCAGACGCGGTGAATCCAAGCCTCAGCCTCGTTAAGCTCGACGTCCGCGTCCTCGATCTCCTCAATCAGCCAAGGCCACTTCGCCGCGTGATGCTTGGCGATGTCATGCTCGGGTTCGCCAACAGGCTGCCCATTCGCCTCGCGGTAGTCGGAGAGCTTCTCGACCAGCGCATCAACCGTGTCCGCGTTCAGCACGGGGCCATCGGGAACCGGGTAGCCCCAACCGCCATGCGGTTGACTCATGTGCTTGCGATTGATGCGCAGTCTCATTTTCTGTCCTGAGGCCAGAAGTTGACGACATCCATGATCTCGAGCATGCGACGGATAAGGGGGTCGCCGCGGATGGCGTCCGAACGCTCAGCGATGTCGCGGGCCTTGAGGTTGGTGGTCATGACGACAGGAAGGCCGCGCTCGATGCGCAAGTCAAGGAAGCGGAAGAACCACGCCTGCGCCCAATCCTCCCGGGACTTCAGCGTAGCCTCCTGCCCCCAGTCATCGATGATGACCAGCGGGCACCAGCCGAGCTTGTCCACCCACCCCTTTGCCTCATCGCGCCCATACTTCACGCACTCGTGAAGGCCAGAGAGCCAGTCTGATGCGTTGTAGTAGCGGAAATCCACACCGTCATCATGGGCCAGCCGGCGCGTCAGCTCCCAGAGCGAGCGCGTCTTGTTGACACCGGTCGGTCCCGTCACAAGCAGGCCCCTCTTTCCGTATTTCCACGACAAGATACGATTGATGTTCTCCATGTTCGCCGCAGCCACCGGGTGATTGCGATCATAGCTCTGGTATTCCGGTGGGCAGTAGGCCTCGTAGCGTGCGATTGCGTCCTGCTTGCGAGCGCGGGCGATGTAGTCACGGGCAAGGCGCTCAAGCTCTGAGGCCCGCTGCTCGGGGGTTGGCGGAACGGCGGGAGGAATATAGCCGGGGACGACGACGTCTAGCGGCTTGGCGGTGTCTCGAACTTCAACCTCTTCGAGCTTCATTAAAACTTGTCTCCAAATTGACTCTGGGCAGCGTTGCCGCGTTTCGGGACGTCTTGGGCGCGGCGCGATTTCCATGTCCGCACGCACGCTTTCCAGTCCTTCATTTTTATTTTCCCGACACACCAGTTTCGGGTTGCGTAGTAATCGCAGAACGTGGCGCCATCTAGGGAGAAGGTGATGGTGGCGGCATAGGCCGCGACCTCCTCTGGGGCCGGCGGCTTGAATGCTCGATTGCGATCTGCCAGCCTGCTTTCGACTTCCTCCAAGCGCTGGTGCAGGTAGACTATAGCCGAGTAGGCGGTTAGGTCCGTAGCATTGCCAGTGGCTGCGTCGAACAGCACCTTGTCCATTGCGATCTTTCCCGGGTGTTCTGAGGTTTCCATACACCAGTGGTGACCGCGGGAACAGGAATGGTCAAGACCTATTTCGCGGCCACCATGAACGGAATCCAGCTGGGGTGCTTGGCGTTCGAAATGAATGTTTCCGGAAGCGGCAACGGCTGCTTGGGCGAATTCAGCGGAACGTAGCCGATTTCCTCGTTCAGCTTGTGCCCCTTCTTGCTGTTGCACGGGATGCACGAGCATACAAGGTTATCCCACGAGTCCACGCCGCCGTGGTGACGGGGGGTTACGTGGTCAACATTCAGCTCCTCGAGCGGAAAGAACTGGCGGCAGTATTGGCACTGCTGCTTGTCCCTCTTCTTGATGGCCGAGTAGGTAAGCTTGATTGGCTTGACCGAGGTCTTGTCGTAGTTGCGGCTGATGATGACCCGGGGTGCGCGGATGTTCCTGCGGCCAGTGAAGATGAAGTCGTCCCCGGGACGCACGGCCAGCTGCTCCCAATCATCCATGTCGCACGGATTGGCGTAGATCAGCGTGCCGTCAGGGTGAAGCTCGATGTCCATCCCGTAGAATGCTGGTAGGTCGATGCCGGACGTCATGTCCTCGAATGCCCTTCTGACGTTCTTCCTGTCGTCGTAAGCCTGCCAATTCTTGTTGAGCGAAAGCACGGGTAGCCCGAGCACGTTCTTGATGTTCATTTTTGTTTCGAAGTGGCGGAGAGAGTAGGTGCTGCCCCCAATCCGGGTCAAGCCCGAACGATTTCTTTAGCAAAGAATCCCAAGGCTGCCTTGGTTCACTCTCCAGAATGGCGGAAGGCTGAGAAGTCGAATCCCATCCGGTTTCCCGAACAAGCGCCTTTCCAGAGCGTTCTGCTCCCTGAGCAGTTAACCTTCCGTGGCGGAGAGCCGAGGAGTTGCACCCCAACGCATTGCTGCGTCCTTCGCTTTTCGAGGGCGAGCCATGCCTTGCATGATTGACTGTCCAAATTGGCGGAGACGCGAGAAATCGAATCCCAACGCTTTCGCGTCACTGGGTTTTCAAGGCCCGTTCCAGCCCCGCTGGATTGCGTCTCCAAATGGTTCTCTCGGCGGGACTTGAACCCGCATCAACGGTTTAGGAAACCGCCGCACTGTCCTTTGTGCTACAAGAGAGTGATGGTTTTTATAAAGTGGCGCTCCATGAAGGAATCTAACCCTCATCATGCGTTCCGAAGACGCAGGCCCTGTACATTGGACGAATGGAGCAAAAATATATCACGGATATTACCTTACTCGGACTTGGTGCCGTCCTTTGGGCTTGGGCACTACCCCAATAAGTATCCGCAAATTGGTGTCTCGTGCTGGGCTCTCACCAGCATCCACAAGGCTTAGAAGGCCCGGGTCTATATGATTGATGTAACGAGACGAAATGGTCCCATCATGCAGACTCGCACTGCAATCTCGCCCTTCGCAGGGGCTTGCTCTGTCTCTTGAGCTATGACGGGGAAATGGTCAGGGGGGCGGGATTTGCACCCACAATCGGAGGTTCACAATCTCCAGTGTTTGCTGCGTTACACTACTTCCCCTGATGAAATGGAGTTGGCTGCCGGTGCTGCCCCGGCTTCTTCCGCGCTACAAGGGCGGTAGGATTGCTGAATACAAGCCAACATGAAATGGAGCAGAAGGTCGGTGCTGCCCCGACTTCATCAGCTTTACGAAAGCCGCTGCCTTGCTGAAGGCATCTGCGAAATGGTAGTCCCGCTGGGTGCTGCCCCCAGTCACGGCGCTAATCTGGCGCACTGAGGGGTATAAATCCTCCGGGTCCGCTGGGACACGAGACTATGAAATTGGTCGGCAAGGAGGGAATCGCACCCTCACGCGGTTAGGCGGGGCGTTTTGAGCGCCCTGTGTCTGCTGTTCCACCACAAGCCGAGATTGATTGAAAGCGGGTTTTGCATCCCGCCGAGAGGCCCGTGTAGCGGAGGGATGGCATTCGGTTGACCGCTCATTTGAAAATGCTTCCCTGCAGCGCGGAGCCAGAGCTTACGATCTCTGGGAGTGCCTTAGTGTAACGGAGTTTCGCCCTTGTCAGCCATGACCCGACTCGCTTGCGCATCCCCTTCAGCTTCCTGCTGCCACGTCCCAGCGCATCTGGGTAGTTCCAATCAAATGGTAGCCTGTGCGGGTAACGCTCCCGCCTTTGATGCTTGAGAAGCAACCGTCCTGACTTATAGACGAACAGGCCATAAATGGTAGCCGATGTGGGTGCTGCCCCCACTACTTCGCCTTGAAAGGGCGAGGACTTAGCTGGTTGTCGAATCGGCCATAAATTGGTAGGGATAGAGGGATTTGAACCCCCATGACTTTCGTCGGATGCTTCTAAGGCAACTGTGTCTGCCGTTCCACCATATCCCCGTAAACTGGAGGTCTAACTGGGATTCGCACCCAGCCTATTCATCATTACCAATGATGCGCGGTGACTATCTCCGCATTTAGACCGAAATTGGAAGCTGGCTCCGGTGCTGCCCCGGATTCACTGACCTTATGAGAGTCTGTGGATTGCTGAATCGCCGGCCATGATCCTGCCAGAAGAAGGTTCCGGGAACCGCGTTGGGTATCCGGCAACTGGCAGAAATTGGTGGACCGCCACGGTATTGCGCCGTGTTCCCAAGGGTAAGAGCCTAGTGCATCACTGTTAATGCTTGTGGTCCGTAAAGTTTTCAATCGCTGTAGCCGCGTTTCTGTCTTCTGCCGAAGCAGGAGGCATTCATTTGTCTGAGCGCCAACCCGAAGTCATAGGAGCAACACTCACCCCTCGTTCTGTTTGGCTTGCTGCGGTCGTGAGGTCGTAACGGCGTGAGCCTGCCTCGACGTGTTGTGCAGACGCGAACTTCCTCTATCCCGCCAGATAGACAAGACAGCGAATGCCCGCGATTGAAATGGCGCCCCGTGATGGAATCGAACCACCCTGTCCGCTTTCAGAGAGCGGCGTAATTGCCGATATACGAACGAGGCATGAAATTGGCAGGCCCACTAGGATTTGCACCTAGTCTCAAGAGGTCAAAGCTCCGTGTGCTGACTGTTACACTATAGGCCCGTAACCGCCGTTGGATTGCTGGGTCGCACAGCTGCCGGGATGCGGCACACGGTATTGTCCAAGGGCTCAAATGGTTCTCGCAGCTGGAATCGCACCAGCGACCTACTCCATGTCAAGGAGGCGCTCTAACTACTGAGCTACGCGAGAATGGAGGGAGTGGCAGGATTCGCACCTGCGCGCTGTCGGTTAACAACCGAATGCTCTGACTGCTGAGCTACACTCCCGAAATGGCTGCAAGGGATGGGGTCGAACCATCTACGACACAGTTTAACAGACTGCCGGCGTTCACCGATTTGCCTTCCTTGCAATAAATGGTCCACGATGAAGGAGTCGAACCCTCTGCGCGCAGTGTGTAGGACTGCCGTTCTAGCCGTTGAACTAATCGTGGGAAATGGCGGGCTATGCGAGACTCGCACTCGCTACGTCCCTTAGACAGAGGGACAAGATACTCATTCAACAATAACCCGTGAAAGTGAAAATCAGCGGATTCGCGGAGCCCGCGAAAAACCTTGGCCGAGGTGCAGGCCGGATTCGCGCCGGCTCACCGCTGATTTGAAATGGTCCAGATGACAGGACTCGAACCTGCATAATCTCCGTTCCGAGCGGAGTCGCCAGCCTTTGGCACCACATCTGGAAAACTGAGCTGCCTAACGAAGGTGGTCGGCCCACGGGGATTTGAACCCCGACTATTCCGCCCCAAACGGAGTGTGCGACCAAGTAACACTTTGGACCGATGAAATGGATGCTGGGGTGAGAATCGAACTCACTTCATCCGAGCTTATGAGGCTGGAGGATTCCAAATCTCCCGGCAATAAAATGGTGGGACGGGTTGGAATTGCACCAACTTCAACGGCTCTTCAGGCCGCCGCTATGACTACATCAGCTACCGTCCCGAAATTTAGAGGGCGTCGGCGTCCGGCGGCCCTGTTGTTGTCTTAGTTCTTACGTCGCCACTGCGGAAGAAGGATCATCCACAATGCGACATACGCTGTCGCTATCGTTGCTATCATACTGAAATGGCAAGGCCGGTTGGAATCGCACCAACTCGCTAGGCGTTTGGAGTGCCTGCCGATACTATACCTGTCGGCCCTATGAAATGGTAGGGGATGGTGGTAACGCTCCACCGCCACGCGCTAATCAGGCACGCGCTCTACTATTTAAGCTAATCCCCCATGAAATTGGTCCAGCAGGAAGGACTTGCACCTCCGTAGCCCGAAGGCAGATGGTTTACAGCCACCTCCAATTGCTGCTCTGGCACTGCTGGATGAAATGGAGCACCGGGTGGGAGTCGAACCCACGACGTTCTGCTTGGAAGGCAGACATTCTGGCCACTGAATTACCGATGCATGGAGTTCCTAGTTTTACGACTACATCATTTAAGCCCACAAGTCAGGTGGGCCGGAACATAAATTGGTGGACCGAGCGGGAGTTGCACCCGCAGAAATCTCCGTGCAAGGGAGGTGCATTACTAACAATGCTTTCGGCCTAAAGAGAGGAAGCGCCTTGTCGCTTAGACGAGTCGGTCCGTAGGACCGCGCCGGATTCGAGCCGGCATTTCTTCCTAGTTTGGAGGCGGTTGTCAGAATTGCACTGACGTATAGTGGGTTTGCAAGCCACTGCCTTACTGCTTGGCTAAACCGCCATAAATTGGTGGGCCGAGAGGGACTTGCACCCCCGACGTGGATTTCTCCAGTTGGCTTAAAAGGCCAAACGATTCGCTGCTATCGGAATCGACCCGAGGTCCTACTCTCGCGCTGACACAGTGGCAAGCCAAGTGACCCGCGCTACCATCGGACACCTGAAAACGACCGCTCGCTACCCATCCCGGATTTTCGCCGGGCCAAAGCCTCGTCCGTCGTCTTCAGAAAATTGGTGCCCCAGCAGAGATTCGCACTCTGGTATCAACCTTGGCAAGGTCGTATGTTGACTTCTACATCACTGAGGCAGAGACCAGCCGGCAATCCGCCGAACTGGTCGAAACAAAAAAGAACATCACTTGCGCCCCTCTCACCCGGTGGTGGTTTGGACGGCCGGCAGTTTTTCCGGAAACGTAGGTCTGATTGCAGCTCAAACCTGAAGCACAAGAGTTATACGCTGACCAAATACTAAAACAGCCGGGGTCGTCAACAACTATTTTGATTATTCTTCATGTTCTTTGTCCTTGCTACATAAATCGTCCGCTGACAGCAATTAAGGCCGCAGATGAAACTGACGCTGATTTTCGATGGAGGCGCTCGACCAACCAATCCGGGAAACGGATATGGTTCCTTCCAAGTCTCTGATGAGCAAGGTGTTGCTAAAATAGTGCAAAAGGAATACGGAAGCCCGATAACCAACAATCAGGCTGAGTGGATGACGCTCGAGCAAGGCTTGCTGGACATCACCGGAGAGCGCGGATTTTCCGGCTACGAACTTCTCGTGAAGGGCGATTCGAGCTTGGTCATCAATGGCGCCGCTCGGCTCTGGAAAGTGCGTCACCCGAATTTGCGGCCGATTGCGGATCGCGTCTGGGCTCTTTGCGACAAGATGGCATCGGTTTCGTTTGTCTGGCATCCTCGCTCTCACTCTGTCGTTATTCTCGGTCACTGACAGTAGTTTTCGTATGTGCGGTTCCTCGAAAATATTTTGACAAAGAAAAGGGGAAAAGAAAGGGCCAGAAATGGGGATTATTTTTGGCCTGTCAACAAATATCTTTTCTCGCATCGGACCATCTTTGATGACGCAGGCACTCGGGTTCCGGCAGGATTCTCTCTCCGGGTCGGGCGATCCACAGCCCATCACGGTCCTTGATCCCGTGGCGGAAACGGCGCATGCCGTAGGCCATGCGGGCGTGCTCGGGTGCGACCCACGAATCGGTCGGGTTTGGGTGTCTCTGTTTCTCTTGCATAAATAGGAGGGGGCCGGGGAGTCGTCCGGCTCTCCCCGGCAGTGGATGAAACTGACGAGGTGTCGTTGTTTCCCCCGGCGCGGTCCCACCTTTCCCCAACACCTACTACCATGCGGTTACATTCCGGACGGTCAACAGTAAGATTTTACTTGCGCTCTTTGCGCCTGTCTGGTTCTGGTAACGCAATGAAAAGCATAGACGTGCGATGAATCTCGCTTGGCCGACATACGAGCAGGCCGAAAACCTCGCCAAAGCCGCCAGCGCATTTGGGATGCAGCTCAGGATGCACGAAATGAGCGATGGGTGGAGCTGGACATGGCTCCATGCTGCATCAGGGATAACTTTTGATGGGACGACCACAGCCAGACCAAAAGCCGTTGCTTTGGTCGTCGCGCTACAAGGGGCACCGACAGGCAAATAATTATGACCAAACAAGACGTCAAGTTCAGCGAAAAGATTCAAAGCATTAGAAGTTACCTCGAGCGCAATCCGGGTCACGGGCGCCATCGCGTGGCAAGCGCCCTTGGCATTTCTAGGGCCGCGGCCGGTCGGGCCATAATGGCGATCGAATCCGGCAAGGATAAGTCCGCCGACACGGGCGCCTCTTCCGAGGCGGCTGGACCACGATCAGGGTTCAAGGAGTCGGGGGACGAGGCAACGGCCTATTCCGTGTCGCCCGACATCACCACCGTCGAGCAATTGCTGGCGGCGTCCAAGGTCAACCTCGACATCTGGACGGTGGAAAGCTCGGAGGTGAACAAGTGGTCTGTCATCATGCGCGAGCCGGCGACGACGGTTGGCGGAGCAGCGGCGGACGGCAAGACGGTCATTGCCGCCGGGCCCAACGGCACCCAGTCCACGCTGTGGACCCGCGGAAGCAAGACTCCTGTTCGGGAACAGCTCTGGCAGGTGAAGGTCAAGCTGAAGCGCAAGGCTCCGTTGATTCTGGCCGGCGAATCCTTGCTGAGGAAGATTCAAGAAAATGCGCCAGTGCTCGACATCCCGGCGGTGCGAAAGCTGACGCTGCCCCACCGACGCGCCATTGAAATCGACATCATGGACCCGCACATTGGCCTGCTATGCCAACAACCCGAGGCTGACGGCCCGTGGGACATCAACCTATCTGCCGCGCATATTATGTCCGCCATCGACGACCTTTACCAAAAAGCCATGGCGTTCGGGCCTTTCGATGAGGTTTTCATGCCGTTCGGCAACGACTTCACGCACGTTGACAACGTCTTTCACACGACCACAGCCGGCACGGCCCAGCCCGAAGCCATTGCGTGGCATCACGTCTACGAGCGCGCTGAGGGCATCGCAATCGAGATGGTCAATCGCGCCCGCAAGATTGCCAAGAAGGTCTACATCTATCAGATTCCCGGCAATCACAGCCGCATGGCTGACTTCACGCTGGCCCGCCTGCTTCGGGCCTACTTTCACACAGACCCGAATGTGGTCGTGGACGCCAGCTCTTCGCCCTACAAGTTTCATCGCTATGGCAGGACGTTGATCGGTTTCGAGCATGGCCACTCTGTTTCGCCCATTCGTCTCGCTGCCTTGATGGCAAACGAGCGCCGAAAGGACTGGTCCGAGACCGAGTTCCGCGAGTGGCACTTGGGCGACCAGCATCGCAAGGGATCGAGCAATCCCGCCGCCTTCGAAGAGCAGGGCGTCTCCATCGAATATATCCCCGGCCTTACGGCGCCGAATGAGTGGCACCGCCTGAAGGCGTTCAACCACCAGAAGCGCGGAGCCATGGCCTTCGTCTACGACTACAATACGGGACCGTTTGCCCGCTTTGGCCACAACATCAGCCAATACACGCACTTCCAGCTCAAATGAATGTCCCCGAAGTCCTGAAGTCCCACCACCTCGCCCCGAGTGGCGTGATTCAGGTAGGCTCCCATCACGGGGAGGAGATTCCAATGTGGAATAGTCTAGGCCTGAAGCAGGTTCACTTTGAGCCAATCATTAGCAACTACAAGAAGCTGATGGCCGATCACCCTGAGGCCGTGGTGTATCCCGTGGCGCTCGGGTGTGAAAATTGCGTGACGGAAATGTTTTGCGAAACAGTCAACGGCGGGCAGTCTTGCTCGCTGCTGGAACCGGCCAAGCATCTTGAGATTCTTCCATGGATCAAGTTCAACACGAGGCAGAAGGTCATCGTGTGCCGGCTGGACGAGTTTGAATTCAAGGGCTACAACTTTCTCTATATCGATGCGCAGGGCTACGAGATGGCAGTCCTAATCGGAGCGAGGCGCACGCTAGAGGAGGTGGATGTCATCATCACAGAGGTCAATCGCGCCGAGGTATTCAAGGACTGCGCCCAGATTTACGAGATCGACTCGTTCCTGTGGAGCTGCGGATTCAAGCGCGTGGAAACCGAATGGCACGGCGGCGATTTTGGGGACGCACTGTATGTCCGCCACTGACGTATTCGACTTGCTTGGCGAGAAGATCGTTGAGCAGAAGGCCAAGAAAAAACCGGAGCCCGTGAAGGTCTCTCCGGTTGCAAAATCCGTTGAGGCTACAATACCGTTTCAGCCATACCGGGCCGTCAAGCTGGACAAGCTGACGACCCTTATTATCAATGGGCACTCAGCTCAGCATTTCGCTTAGCCGCCGCCATGCGGAGATAGAACTTGTTCAGCTGCGGGAGGCGACCGCGGGCACGCGGGGGCTTCGGATTGTGGCGAACGCCAAGCAGCACGTTGAGGTCGATTTCTGCCGTGGCCTGATTAGTCTTTTTCATCGGTGCCATAAGCTGGCCTACTGAGAAGACCGTGGCAACACTAAAGTTTTGACCTATGAAAAATATACCCGCACGGTCTCGGCAGATGACGCCAGTTCAATCCAAGCCAGTTTGCGTAGAAACAATTTGCAAACCGATTCGCCGGATAGCCGGATTCAATCACGAAACAGTTTGGCGCGAGTTCAAGCAAGCGATCCTATTTGGCGGCATGCCGGTTTCCACCGAATATACCCTGATGGAGCACAAAATCACTGGGGCTCGTGGAATCTACATGGAGAACATTCTTTCACTATGAACCTACCATCCCACATCGGCGGATACCAGCATCTTGAACCTGACGTGCTTTGTGCACTAGGGGACATTTATGTCTGCGACGGAATACCCGAGGCGTTTGTTAGCTGGGGTGTTGGCCGCACGGTGGGGA
>Ga0163153_10002316_pt1 | contig 28164 bp, 16 predicted proteins | sample OliLakLV19MP6IB1_FD_148629 | JGI IMG/M metagenome (GOLD analysis project Ga0163153, IMG submission 148629) | Freshwater microbial mat bacterial communities from Lake Vanda, McMurdo Dry Valleys, Antarctica - Oligotrophic Lake LV.19.MP6.IB-1 | ecosystem: Environmental > Aquatic > Freshwater >...
CCATTGATGCCGACCAGCCAGTCGGACTCGGAACGGCAGACGGCGGCATCGGCGAGCGGACGGACATCCGCATCAGCGCGCAAATTCGTGAAGCCATCGCGGATGGCGGTGGGCGTCATGGATTGCAGCCAGAGACGGGTGACGGGTTGCTTGGCCTTGGTGTGCTGGACGATGTTGCGGAAGATGAGTTCGCCCTCGCGTCCGGCGTCGCAGGCGTTGATGAGCGCATCGACGTCTTTGCGCTTGATGAGTTTGGCCAGGACTTTGAGGCGGCTCTCGGTCTTCTCGATGGGCCGCAGGTCGAAGTGCGGCGGGATCATGGGCAGCGCGGCGAAGGTCCACTTGCCCTTCTTCACCTCGAACTGTTCGGGGACGCACAACTCCAGCAGGTGACCCACGGCCGAGGAGAGCACATACTTGTCGCTCTCGAAATACTCGTCGTGCTTCTCAAAGCCCCCGATCGCCTTGGCGATGTCGCTGGCGACGGAGGGTTTCTCAGCAATGATTAACGCTTTACCCATGGCAATTAGCGGACTTTTACAACGCGGCCCTGTCCAGTTGCAACCTCATGTTTCATCGGCGATGCGAAAAGCGCTTCAAGGCTCCACCCCCGTTCACCGCCCGGCAAAACCCGCCAACACCCTTTACAAAGCCGGTTTCACTGCCCATTTTTCATGCGGTTGCCAGCCGTGTCTGGCCAGCCAAAGCCTCATTTACCTATGAAGAAAATTATTTTAATCGGTGGCTGTGTCATTGTCGTCGGGCTTCTCGCCCTGGTCCTCATCCTGATGCTGTCGCTCAATTCCCTGGTCAAAAAGGGCGTGGAAACGGTCGGCCCTCAGATCACCAAGACCACGATGACGCTCGATGAGGCGAACATCTCCGTGCTGTCCGGCGCCGGCGCGTTGAAGGGGTTCCTGATTGGCAATCCCGAGGGTTACAAGACGCCGTCCGCCATCAAGGTGGGCGAGGCGAGTCTCGGCGTCCGGCCGATGTCCGTGTTGTCCGACAAGATTCACATCACCCATGTGCGGGTTCAGGGCGCGGAAATCTCGTTTGAGGGTTCCTCCGTCTCGAAGAACAACCTGAACAAAATCATGGAGAACGTCGAGGCCGCCACCGGTGGACCGGCCACAGGAACGGACCAGCCGAAATCCGGACCGGCCGCCGCGAAGAAGCTGCAGGTGGATGACTTCCTCATCAGCGGCGCGAAGGTGAACGTGACCTTGACCGCGCTCGGCGGGCGCACGCTCACGCTGTCCATTCCCGACATTCATTTCACGAATCTCGGTGCCGGACCGGAAGGCATCACCGCCGGTGAACTGACCAAGATTGTTTTGAAGAGCATCAACACCGAGACCTTCAAAGCCGTCGAGAAATCCGTGACTGACTTCAGCAAGCAGGCCGTGGACGCGATTTCCGAAATGAGCAAAGGCGGGACGAACTCGCTGGAGAAAGCCGCCCAAGGGCTGAAAAGCGTGGGCGACCTGTTCAAGAAGAAGTAGCGGCCAGCGCGGGCGGCAGGGCGAAGGACGTGACGGTCACGTTTCGGCTCTCGTTCCTGTTTCTGCTCCCATTCTCACTCCGCAGGCAGGATGAAGGGGAGTGGAGCAAGAGTGAGAATGGGATTATGACCGGATGCAAACGCCGGTTTGCCGGGAGACCAAACCCGGCGTATGGAATGCCTCGTGAAGCGCCGAACCTTTCTCGCATTTGCCCTCCTCGCCGCCATCGCGTGGAGCGGAGCGTGGGGTTGGGGCACGGTCAGGCGAGAGCGGCTGCGTTCCCAAGAGCATGAACCGCCACCGCCGGGAATGGTGCTCGTGCCGGCCGGCGAGTTCCTGATGGGGAGCGATGATCCGGCTGCGGAACCCGACGAAATGCCGCGCCGCAGGGTTTTCCTGCCCGCGTTCTACATCGATACGTTCGAGGTCACGAACCGTCGTTACAAGGAATTCAAAACCAGCCATGCGTTCCCGCCCGGCGAAGACGATCTGCCGGTGACGTTCGTGTTGAAGCGCGAGGCCGAGGCGTTTTGCCGGTGGGCCGGACGACGTCTGCCCACCGCTGCCGAGTGGGAGAAAGCCGCGCGCGGAACGGACGGACGCGTGTTCCCTTGGGGCAACGAATTCCGCGAAGGGCTGGCGAACATCCACCGTCGATCCGGCGATACGAATGGCCTGGCTTGCACCGTGCCGAACGCGTCCACGCCTTCCAAAGGCAAGCTGCGGGGCGGAAGCTTCCCGCAAAGCGTCAGCCCCTACGGCTGCCATGACATGGCCGGCAATGTTTGGGAATGGGTCAGCGACGTCTGGGTGGACAAGACGGTCCTCTGGGAGCGCAACGCCAGTGAACGCCGCGGCATTCTTCGCGGTGGCGCTTCCAGCTACAGCCCGGTTCATGCGCGCACATCGCATCAAGGCTTCGAGGCATTGGAAGCGACCTGTCACGACGTGGGATTCCGCTGTGCGCTGAACGCCATCCCCAAGACCGGGAAGCGGCAGGTCGCTGAGCGACCATCTGACGGCAGCCGTGGGCTTCAGCCCGCAGTGAAGAGGTGAAGGAGTGCGTCGCGGAGCGACGCTTGAAAGCCATTGATGGATGGAAGCGAGTCTTGAGTCGTCGCTCCGCTACGAGGACGGTTTCGGTCCAAGTCCGTGGGCTTGAAGCCCACGGCTGCCATCGCCTCCTCGCTCCGCGAGGAGGAGGTCGCGGTCCGCTGCCATTCATCAAAAGTCACACCCACCCACCACCACGTCGTTGAGGCTTGTCACTGCTTCGCGGGAGCTTCTACGATTCTGGGAATGATTTACCGTCGGCTCCAGCCGCTTTGTCCGTCCCTCGCCTTCGCGCTCACGCTCGCCGTCGTGCTGCTCACCACGCCGGGCTGTCGCCGGGACGACGCGACTTCCAGCGAACAAACCTCTGCAAACTCCACCTCCCCTGCCCTCTACGGCAACCCGACCGGGACGGCCTCGACCTTTATCGCCCGTTCGCCCGCGCTCGGGGCGACGAACGAGAGTTGGAAGACGAATGCGTTCTACGTCATCAACACCGAGCTGAGCCCAGCCACGCTGGTTCATTCCTCCACGCGGCATCTCAGCCTGTTTTCCGGGATGACGAACTACGGTCTCGGCGCGCCGAAGTTTGTGGCGTGGGCGACGATGAACGGCCCGCGCACCTTCAAGCGCGGCGACAAGCTCGATGTCTCCGTAATGGCCGAGGGCTGGGTGCTCGTGTGGTGGGCGGGCGCGGAAGGCTGGACGAACTGGGACTGTCCCTGGGCGGTCTATCTCCAGCACAAGCCCGACAAGATGGCGCTGGACGAGGACGGGCTGCATCTCGACTTCCCGAAAGAGGCGGGCGACGTGGTGATGCTTCCCATTTACGGCTACGAGAAGCTGATGCCGGAAGGCTCCGACTATCGCGCCGCGCATAAGCTGCCGGAGCCGAAGGTGAATAATAAAACCTGGGAATGGCCCACCGTCATCACGCGCGATCCGCTGACGCGCATCCGGTATTGGGCCGCCGCGACGCGGGACTTTCCCATCTGCTCTGAAGACAGCTTCAGCGTGGATCGCGCGAAGGACACCGTGACGATCCGCTCGCGCATCCAATGGCGCTCCATCGCGGACGACTGGAAAACCCGCCGCATCAAGCTCGCCCCGATCAGCCCTGCGCTCGCGCTCGCGTCGATGGACGGGAAGTTCCCGGTCCAGTTCTCCGCACGCTGGTTCGATCTCGAAATGCCGACGCCCTTCGGCCCTTATCGCGGCATCGAAGGCGTGGATGAGTTCGACGCGACCTTCTCCGTCCTGCAATCCATCAACGAGACGGAATCTTTACCCGCAGCTCTGACCGGCACGAACGCCAGCGACGTGCTTGCGCGGGAAATCCTTCGCAAGCTCGCCACCACTCCTGACCCCGGCCTGCGCACGGTCCAAGGCGCGGCGTGGCATGCAAAGGCGTTGCCTTACCTCGAACCCGAACTGCGCTCGAATGTCGTCATGCAGCTCCGCAGCTTTGTCCGCGACGAAGCCCTGACCAGTCGCGACAACGCTGGTGTGCTGGAGATGCTCTGGGCCTGCGCGCATTTCACCGGCGACTGGGATTTGATCCGCGAACGCTGGCCGATGGTGAAGCAGCGCTTCTCCGCGCCACAACAGATGAGCTGGGCGGGCTTTGGTGAAAGCGGCGCAAGCAACCAGAGCAGTCTCACCGGGCAGTGCGTCGCCTTCGCGCGAATGGCTTACAAGGTCGGCGACATGGATTCGTATCATTACGCCAGCTACGCGTTTGCCCGGCAGCTTACCGCGCGCGCGGTTCGGCAGCGGGGCGCGGACTATTTCCGCGCCCATCAACCGTGGCATTCCATGAAGGTCATGGGCGAAGACGTTTTCGTGACGGGTTACCAAACGGACGGCGGCGGCTGGCAGTTCGGCGGAACCACCGCCGTCGCGCGCCAGATGCTCAGCCCCATCGCCGAAGCGGTTTCCTCACTTTGGACCAATCACCCGATCACGTTTGAGCGACTGATCCCGTCCGGCAGCCCAAGTCCATTTGTCACCGGTCTGGAGCGCGAGGATTCCGTCTCCAATTCCGCGCTCCTGAGTTCGAACCATCAGAACTGGGCGGGAGATCTCCCGCGAACGGAAGGCATGGCCTGGCCACAATTCACCTGGCCGGCGTGGATTACCCCCGCTGGCGCCCGCTGGACCTTCGGCCACGTCCGGCCCGTCCGCGCCGGGAAGCCGGCGGCCAGCCGCACGCTTCCTTTGAACTGGAATACCCAGGCGCAAGTCTGCGAGCTCCCGTAGAAACGCAGGGCCGCGATCTGGCCTGTCCCAATGCCTTGTTTTAACCTGTTCGGCACAATCTTTGGGTTGTGAATCCGGTTCATTTAAGGTATCAACAGCAGTTCCTAACTTCCTATCGCACATGAGAATTAAAGCCGTTCTGCTCCTCGTCGCATTATCAGGACTGCTGTTCTTGGCCCTCCGCAGCTCCAACCCGGCTAAAACTCCGCCGAACGTACCATCTGCGGTCGCAACCACGCCGGAATCAGCCCCTCCAACTGCGCCTGCCATCCCGGTCGTCCGCCCGCCCGTCGCCAAGAGCGCGCCGTTGTCCCCGGAAGAAGTTTGGAACCAGCCGGTGACCAACGCGGACTTCGCGCCGTTTAAGTCTTGGGCCGTGCGTTACCAGGCCGCGCCGTCCACCGCAGCCAAGACCGCCCTCGAATCTGAAGGCATCACTCTCGCCACTGCGCGCCTCAGCAAGATGGCGGCGCTCATCCAGGCGGATCCCGAACAGGCCATCGCGCTGGCCGTCCCTGCCTCCGTGCGCAGCCAGCTCCCGGCGGCGACGGCGGCGCTCACCGAGGAATGGATCAGCAGGACCGCCGACTACGAAGTCATCTGCGTGCAGCCCGCGCCCGGACGGCTGCCCTTCGCGCCGCTCATTCGCCACGCGACGATGGAGGGCGTGGTGCATCGAGTGTTCACCTTTGGCCGCGCGCTGGAATACGTCACGCGCCCGAACATGTCGGTGAACGGCATCGCCGTGCCGATGACCGCCGCCTTGCGCCAGCCCAGCGATGCGACGGGACGCGCGCCCACCGCCCTGATGGCCATGAGCGCTCCGCTGGATGGCGGCGACGCCGGCTTTGACACGCCGTTGACTCCTGGAAATCTTCCCACCGCTGAATCCAGCTACACCGAGGGCCGCAAGCGTTACCTGCTCATGCGCGTGGACTTTTCGGACTACGTCGGCGACGTCTTTCCCACGAACACCGCGCTCACGCACATGACGGACATGAGCAACTTTCTCGCGGCCATCTCCTACAACAAGCACATCATCGCGCCGGTCGGCAAAGGCTCGGACATCACGCCCGTCATGCGCATGACGAAGACCGTCGCCTCCTACGACAACCGGGGATTGTCCGAACTTTACCCCGAAGCGCGCACCACGGCGCAGAGCGTCTTCGGCTATGACCTGAGCAAATACGATTTCTTTTTCGTCTGCACCGGAGGCAAGCCCTCCTACACTTACGCGGGCCTCGGCTACGTCGGCGGCGTCGGCTATCACCTCGCCAGCGGCTACTTCGATGTCCGCACCAGCGCGCACGAGCTCGGCCACAATCTCGGCCTCGGCCACGCCAACTGGTGGAATACCGGGGACCGCAGCGCCATCGGCACCGGCAGCAGCTCGGAGTATGGAGATCCCTTCGACACGATGGGCGGCAGCGGCGGCGGCAGCCGGCATTTCAGCGCGAGCTTCAAGAACCGGCTCGACTGGATTCCCGCCAGCGACACGATCACGCCAAGCACCAGCGGCGTTTACCGTCTGCACGCGCATGACATCACGGCCGCTCCGTTCGGCGTGCGGGCCATCCGGCTGAACCGCGCCAGCGGCAATCCGTATTGGGTGGAGTTTCGCCAGCTCTGGACGGCCAACAAGGCGCTGATGAACGGCGTCAACCTGCGATGGGCCAGCGGCGCCTCGGAACTGCTCGACATGACCGCCGGTTCCAGCGGCGGCAAGGACGACCATTCGCTGACCATCGGACGGACCTTCAGTGACCCGGCGAACAATCTTCACGTCACGGCGATGCGGAAGGGAAACACCCATCCGGAATCCATCGACCTCGCGATCAACTTCGGCCCCTTCCCCGCCAATCAACCACCGGTTGCGCTGGCCGCCGCCAGCGCCGCGACTGCTGCGACGGCGCAGAGCATCGCTTTCACCGCGACCGCGACCGACCCGAACGGCGACACGCTCGCCTACGCGTGGGACTTCGGTGACGGCGATTACAGCGTGGACAACTCCGCCACCACGACCCACAGCTTTGCCGCGTCCGGCGAGTATTACGTCGAGGTGACCGTCAGCGACATGAAGGGCGGCATCGCGCGGGATTCTGTGATCGTGAACGTCGCGAACCCCGCGACCTTCAGCATCAGCGGCCGCGTTTTGAACACCGACGGCAAGCCGCTCTCCGGCATCCGCGTCTCCACCAGCGGCAGCCGCTACGCATTCAGCGAGAGCGACGGCAGCTACACCATCACGCGACTCGCCGCCGGAAATTACAACGTGACGGCCCTTGATCCCGTGGCCGACGCCTACGCGTTTGCCAATCCCTTCTTCAACAACCCCGTGACCGTCGGGCCGGACTTCACGACCGCAGACTTCATCGTCTCCACCAATCCGCCGGCCGCCGTCACGCCCCTCGTCGCTGAGAACTCCGGGTGGAAGTATCTTGATGACGGCTCCAACCCGGGAGCGGACTGGGCCGATCCGGGCTTCATCGACCTGCTGTGGCCCAGCGGACCCGGCACCCTCGGCTACACGGACGGGGACGACGTGATCGCCACCACGATCAGCTTCGGCCCCAATGCGCAGAGCAAGCACCTCGCCTACTATTTCCGAAACACCTTCCAGGTCGCGGACCCGGCTGCCTTCACCAGCCTGCGGCTCCGGGTCAAGTTCGATGACGCCGTGGTGGTCTATCTGAACGGCAGTGAAATCTATCGTAACAACATGCCGGCCGGCACGCCGACCTACACCACCACCGCCAGCAGCGGCATGGAAGCGGGGGCTTACCTCGAAAAAACCCTCGCGCTTACCGGCCTGCTTGCTGGCGAAAACCTCATTGCCGCAGAAGTTCATCAGGCGAATGGCACCAGCTCGGACATCGTGTTTGACCTCGCGTTCGACGGCCTGACCGCCGCCAGCGGCACCAGCCTCAACATGGTGTATGTCTCCGCTCCCTCCGCGAACCAGACACTCATCAACCTGGCCACCGTCCCCATCACCGCCGTCGCCCGCAGCACCGCAGGAACAGCGACCCTCGTCGAATTCTTCGTGGACGGCGTGAAAGTCGGCGAAGACGCCGCAGCGCCCTACGCGCTTGCGTGGACGGCCCCCCCTCTCGGCACGCATCAGGTCAGCGTCGTGGCCGTCTTCGCCGCCAACTCGATCACGTCCGCGCCCGTCACGATCCACGTCCTCGCCGCGCCTTCACTTGCCGTCGCGCTGACTTCACCAGCCGCGAACACCTCGTTCGACCTGTCTGCCAGTGTGAACTTCGCCGCCGCCGCCGTTGCCGGGCCGGCTCCCGTTTCGTTCGTCCAGTTCTATGCGAACGACGAGCTCATCGGTCAGGACAACACCGCGCCTTACACCGCCGCGCTCGTGGAATCCGCAGCCTCCGTCAAACAGATCGTCGCCGTCGCCACGGACACGCTCGGCAATTCTGCGACCAGCGCGCCGGTCACGCTCACGTTCGCGCAGCCTGCATCCGGCGATCAGCTCATCTCGTTTGGCGACACCTGGAAATATCTCGATGACGGCTCGAACCAAGGCGCGGCGTGGCGGGCCAATGGCTTCGATGATCGCAACTGGGCCGCCGGTCCCGGCCGTCTCGGCTATGGCAGCGACGGTGAAGTGACGAAGCTCGGCTTCGGACCCAGCACCGCCCAGCGTTACGTCACCACGTATTTCCGTCGCAGCTTCAACGTCGCCAATCCGGCAGCCTACAGCGGACTGCTGCTCCGCCTGCTGCGCGATGACGGCGTGGTCGTCCACCTGAACGGCGTCGAGATGCTGCGTGACAATCTGCTCAGCGGAATCGTGAGCTGGAACAGCCTCGCCGCCACGGCCATTGAGGGCGCGGGTGAAACCACGCCGCTGGAGTTTACCTTGAACGCCGACGCACTGGTCGCCGGCCAGAACGTCATCGCCGTGGAAGTGCATCAGGCCGCCGTCAACAGCAGTGATGTGGGCTTCGACCTCACGCTCATCGGGTTAAACGCCGCGACGCCGGCGCAGGACATCTACCTCACGCAGCCTGGCTCCGGTGCGCGCTTCAACACCCCTGCCCACATCACTCTCACTTCCTATGCGACTGCCGACGGCGGCGCTCCGCAGGCGGTGCAGTATTACGCGAACGGCACGCTGCTCGGCGCTGGTCCGGCGACGCCTCCCTTCATCTTCACCTGGAGCAACGCTCCTGCGGGCAGCTACAATCTGACAGCCGTGGCGGTGCGCCCCGGCGGCTCCAGCACTTCAGCGCCGGTCAACGTCTCCGTCGGCCGCACGGTGCCGACCATCCAGCCGCTCGCCTCCACGCTGATTCCGCAAAGCTCGATCTGGCGTTACTGGGACAACGCCACGGCCGTGGCTCCCGGCTGGCAGACCCGCAACTTCAGCGACAGCGCCTGGCAGTCCGGCAACGCGCGTCTCGGCTGGGGCTTCGACGGCGAGCACACCACGCTCACCACCGGCCGCGTGACCCACTATTTCCGGCGCTGGTTCGACACCCCGTCCCCTGCTCTCTTCTCCGATCTCGTGTTCCAGCTCACACGCGATGATGGTGCGGTCGTTTACCTCAACGGCGTCGAGGTCTTCCGCAGCAACATGCCCGATGGAATCATCACGCCCACGACCCTCGCGCTGACCACGGTCAACACGCCGGAGGAGACGGCTTATTACGAGAAGGCACTTTCCACGACGGGCTCCGGCCTCGCTGACGGCACGAACCTGATCGCCGTGGAACTGCACCAGAGCAGCGCAGCCAGTTCGGACGGCGGGTTCGATCTGCAGCTCCTCGCCTACGGCACCACGGAAGGCCGCGTGTATCTCACCACCCCGCTCCAAGGCACCACTTACTCCGGAACGCCCACCATCAACATCGAGGCCTTTGCCCGGGGCGCAGGCTCGGGCACCGTGACCAACGTCGAGTTCTTCGCCAACAGCCAGAAGCTCGGCGAACTCACCGGCGAACCGTGGCGCATCACCTGGAGCAATGCGCCGCTCGGCGCCTTCCAACTCACCGCGCGCAGCCGTGACACGCTCGGCTTCTCCGCCACTTCCACGCCCATGGAAATCGCCATCGGCCGCGAGGCGGTGACGACCACGCTCGTCCAGAGCAACTCCGTCTGGCGCTACCTCGACACCGGCGCGAATCTCGGCACGAACTGGACCCGCCTCAGCCACAGCGAAAGCGGCTGGAAATCCGGCCTGACCCGCCTCGGTTACGGGGGCGATGGCGAAGTGCCTCCCGCCGTCAGCTTCGGCAGCAGCCCGGCGAACAAGCACATCACCACGTATTTCCGGCGCACGTTCCAGGCTCCCGTCGGCGCGGTTTACACGAACCTGACCTTCAAGCTCGTGCGCGACGACGGTGCCGTGGTCTGGCTCAACGGCCGCGAGATGTATCGCAGCAACCTGCCTGAAGCGCCCGCTGCCATCACCCATCTCACCACCGCACTCAGCTCCGTCGGCGGCGCGGATGAGCAGGCGTTCTTCACCACCCAACTGTCCGCCACGAACTTGGTCGCCGGCACCAACATCATCGCCGTGGAAGTTCATCAGCAGGCGCCGGACAGCTCCGATCTCGGCTTCAACCTCCAACTGATCGCCAACGGCTATGAAGACGCAGAAGCGCCGCCCACTCTCGACGTGGCCTTCGCGGACGATTTGATCGAGCTGCGCTGGCCCGGAACGTCCGTCGGCTGGCAGGTGTACGTCGCGCCCGCGGTGGATGCGCCGGCCAACGCCTGGACCCAGGCCGTAGGAACGCTGGTTCAAGTGAGCGGCCAGAACGTGTTCACCGTCGCCCCCGAAGCAGGGAACCAGTTCTTCCGGCTGAGGAAGCAGTAGCAGATCGCGCCGTTTTCGACCGTCCGTTGGCCGGCAGGTGAAACACCTGCCGGCCAAAACTTTTTCTGCGGCGAATTCATTTCGTTGTCGTTGAATGAACCCCGTGTTACATCGTCACTAAACACATGAATTCATCCGACCCCAGTCAGACCACCCGTCGCCAGTTCCTGAAAACCTCCACCGTCGCCACGCTCGGCGGAGTCATCGCAGCTCCCGGAATTCTCGGCACGAAATCCTCCGCCGCGTCGCCCGGCGACGAGATTCGCATCGGCCTGATCGGCTGCGGCGGCCGCGGCAGTGAGGCGGCGATGAACGCCCTGCGCGGCGACAAGAACTCCACCATCCACGCCATCGGCGACATTTATGCCGAGCAGATTGATTCCAAGCTCGGCCACATGAAGCGCGACGCCGACCTGGGATCGCGCGTCAAGGTGGAGGACAAGAACAAGTTCGTCGGGCTCGACGCCTACAAGGCCGTGATCGACAGCGGTTGCGACGTCGTGATTCTCGCCACGCCTCCCGGTTTCCGGCCCTTGCACATGAAGGCCGCCGTCGCCGCGGGCAAGCACATGTTCGTGGAGAAGCCGATGGCCTCCGACGCGCCGGGCGTCCGCTCCATCATGGAAAGCGTGGCCGAGGCCAAGAAGAAGAACCTCGCCGTCTGCGCGGGCTTCTGCTGGCGCTACAGCTCGCCGCAGCGCGCGCTCTACGAGAAAATTCACAACGGCGACATCGGCAACATCACGTCGATGTACGCCACCTACAACACGGGCTTCCTCTGGGACCGCTCGAGCCCCAAGGACGTCACGCCGCTGCAGAAGCAGCTTCGCATGTGGTATTACTACACCTGGCTCTCCGGCGATCATCTCTGCGAGCAGGCGATTCACGCCGTGGACTGGATGCAGTGGGCGATGAAGGACGTGGTGCCGGTGAAGTGCATCGCGCACGGCGGACGCCAGGTCCGCACCGCCGAGAAGTACGGGAACATCTTCGACCACTTCGAGATTGTGTACGAATACGCGGACGGCGTGCGCGGCTTCCTCTTCACGCGCCAGCAGGCCGGCTGTGCGAATGACAACTCCGCGACTTACTTCGGCACCAAGGGCACGGGCAAGGATCTCGGCTTCAGCGGAACGATGACGCTGGACGACAAGGGCGAGCGCAACTGGCGTTACTCCGGCCCGAAGCCGATCATGTATGACGTCGAGCACGCGGAATTCCTCGCCTCCATCCGCGCCGGCAAGCCGCTCAACGACGGCGACCGCATGGCGACCAGCACGATGGTCGGCATCATGGGCCGGATGGCGGCCTACACCGGCCAGGAGATCAGCTACGAACAGGCGCTCAATTCGCAGGAGAAGCTCGTGCCGGACAATCTCACCTGGGATTCAGCCGCGCCTGAAGTGAAGGTTGCCATGCCCGGCCAGACGAAGTTTATCTGAGCGGAACCATCCTGTAAGCATTCATCCGAAGGCGGCGCGAGCTTCCTTCGGATGCTTTGTTTTCAGATACGAGAAGCTGTTCAACCACGGATGAACAGGGATAGACACGGATGAGGAAAAGAATTCAGCGGGAGCAGCCGAGCTGCCCCCGGGGTGCCGGGCTTCGACCCGGCGTGGAGCGAGCTTCTGCTGGAACGCGCTGGTTCGGAGAACGGCGCTCCTGCCATGCCTGCCAAGTCGGGCGTCCGGGTGCGCGCGAATTCGAGCGGAAGGAAACTTCACTCAAACGTGAGTGTTCTTGTGCGGACAAATCCGTGTTCATCCGTAGTTAAACGACTCCTGCCCGTTCAGTGGTTGAACAGGAATTCCTTCGTGTTCAGCAAGGCCCAGACGATGTCCTCGTAAGCCTGACGCCGGCCGTTGACCGGGTTGCCCTTCTCGTCGCTGCTCTTGTTCGAGCCCTTTTCGAGATGCGCCTTGGATGCCTGAATTTCCTGCGGTCTCGCATCGCGCGAGAAAGCCCAGCGATAAATCTCCTGAATCTTCTCCTCGTCGCTGCGCGGGTCGGACGCCAGCGTGGCGGCGCGCGCCTTGTCGTCAGAGACCTTTGCCTGAATGTCCTTCGAGTTCAGCAGATGCAGGCTCTGCGCGAGGCTGGCGTCCTGGCTGCGCTCGCATTCGCACGCGCTGGAAGATTCCGGCCGGCCAAAGACCTGGAGAAAGTAGGCGTTCGCATTGAAGCTGTTGTCCGGGAGACTGACCGCGCGCGTTCCCACCGGCAGCCCGTCCCACTTGGCCTCGGACTTCGTCACGACATTCACCGCGTCATAGAGCACTTCCGCCGTCAGACGTTTTGGGTAGTAACGGGAGTAGTTCTGCTTGTCGATGGCGTTGAACTGATTTGGCACCGCGCTGAGCTGATAGGTCTGCGAACGGCAGATGGCGCGCACCAGCGCCTTGAGATCATAGCCGCTCTCGACGCAGCTCTTCGCCAGCGCGTCGAGCAGTTCGGGGTTGGTCGGCGGATTCGTCTCGCGCATGTCGTCCTCCGGCTCCACGAGGCCGCGATTGAGGAAATGTTTCCAGTAACGGTTCGCCAGCGACTTCGCGAAGTAACGGTTGTCCTTGCTCGTCATCCAATCGACCAGCGCCAGTCGAGGATCGTCATCGGGCGCGAGCTTCGCGACAGGCGCGCCGAGGCCGGCCGGCTTCACCATCGCCTTGTTCTTCTTGTTGACGCCTTCCGCCGTGCCGCGCTTGTGATAGATGACTTCTTCGCCGGGCTGCGAACCGCCCTTGCGTCCGACGCGGCTGAAGAACGCGCCATAGCTGTAGTAATCCGCCTGGCTCCACTTCTCGTAAGGATGATGATGGCACTGCGCGCATTGCAGGCGCTGGCCGAGGAGCAGTTGCGCGGAATCCTCCATCTGCATCGTCGTGGTGTTGACCTGGCGATACCACGCCACCGGCGGATTCTCCGCGATGTCGCCGGAGGCCGCGACGATCTCGCGGGCGATTTGATCGAAGGGCTTGTTCACCAGAAAGCTGTCGCGCAGCCACCCGTGGAACGCATACGTGCCGCGCGCCTGGCTGGCATCGTTGCGCTTGTTGCGGAAGAGCGCCGCCCATTTGTTCGCGAAGTATTCCGCGTAATCCGGGCTCTCGATCAGTGAATCGATGAGCTTGTCGCGCTTCGCAGAATCCTTGTCCGCCATGAAGCGCTGCGTCTCGTCGGGCGTCGGCAGACGTCCGGCGATGTCAATCGTCACGCGGCGCAGGAAGGTCGCGTCATCGCTCAGTTCGCTCGGCGGCATCCCGACAGTCTGGAGCTTTTTGAAGACGAGTTCGTCGATGAAGTTCTTCGCCACGGGCAGATTCTCGACCGGCGCACCCAGCGGAATGGTCGCGCGGAAGGTCGCCACCTTCGCCTGATAACGTACCATCACCGCCACGTCGCCGGGCTGCTGGAAGAGCGTCACATGGCCGGATTCATCGGTGCGGGCCATGTCCTTGTCGTTCGGTTCATAGAGAGCGCCACGGGTAACATCCTCCACGGAACCGTCGGTGTAATGCGCCAGCACGACGAGCTGCTGCTCGCCGCCGAGCGACATGACGCGTTCCTTGGGCAGAACCTCCACGCGATCCACCGAGGGATCGTTCGTGCTGCCGTAAGGCATGCCCTGCGCCATCCAGCGCACGAGCATCCGGTAGTCGTCCGAGTCCGGGTCCAAGCGCTTGCCGCCGCCGTGCGGCAGCGTGGCCGTTCCTTTGAGCAGAAGAAGGCTTCGGTCAGGCGCAGCGGGGAAGAGCCGGCGACCGCGCGCTTCCTTCACGAGATGCTCGTAGTCCTCCGCCGGCTCGAAGCCGAGCAGCGAGAGACGAAATCCATTCTGGCCTGCTGACTTGCCGTGACAGCCGCCGCCGTTGCAGCCGGTCTTGGTGAAGATGGGCGCAATCTGGTTCTGGAAATTCATCGGGACCGCCTCCGCGAACTTGTCCACGGTGACGACCATCGACGCGCTCAAGCCATCCGTCGTCTTCGCGATCACGGACGCCGAACCGTTGCCGACCGGAACGACCAGCCCACCCTTGTCCACCTTCACGACGCTGGCCGGGGAAGCTTCGTAGCTGGCCGTGCGCGTGACATCCCGCAACGCGCCGTTCGTCAGGCGCATCGTCACGAGCAACTGCTGGCGGGCATCCGGTCCGCGCAGCTTCAAGGTCTCCGACCCGCCAGCTTCAGCGCGGGCGTGGACGGACAATGACGCCGGTTGCGGCTGCACCACGGCGTTCGTCCCCTTCGCCGCCAGCGCCGGCCGCGTCGAAAGACAAAGCGCGCTCAAGACGAGCAAGGTCGCCGCCAGTGCGGTTTCAAAATGCGGTTTCAAATTCATGCTGATGGCTGTTGACCGATAAATGTTCACTGCATCAAGCCTACCCGACCAGTTCCCGCAGCGGCTGCGCGCCGTCGGGCACGATGAAGTTCGGACGACCGCTGAGGTCCGGGACGGTGACCTTGTTCACGTCGATGCCGAGGTTGTGATAAAGCGTCGCGAAGACTTCGCCAAAGGTCACTGGCCGTTCGCTCGGTTCGCCGCCGAGACGATCCGTGGCGCCGATGACCTGCCCGACTTTCATCCCGCCGCCCGCGAGCAGCGCGCAACTGACGCGCGGCCAATGATCGCGGCCGCCGTCCTTGTTGATGGTCGGCGTGCGGCCAAATTCGCCCCACACGATCACGCTCACGTCATTCTGGAGACCGCGCTGGTGCAGATCTTGAATGAGCGCCGTCACGCCCTGATCCAGCATCGGAAGGTCTTCACGCGCGTGCTTGAAATTGTTCCCGTGATAATCCCAGAAACCGTAGGCCACCGTGACCGCGCGTGCTCCGGCCTCAACGAGACGTCGCGCGACGAGGAACTGCTCGTTCATCATCGGCGCGGCATCGCCATGAACCTTGAGGTCGCCCTTGCCATAGGCTTCGATGATGCGCTTGTCTTCGCGCTGAACGTCGAGGGCTTCGAGAAGCTTGCTCGAAGTCAGAACGCCGAACGCCTGCTGGTTGAAGGAATCCATCCCGTCCATCAAACCGCTGCTGTCCACGTCGCGGCGGAAATTGTCGAAACTCTCCAGCAGATGCTTGCGATCCGCGAGGCGGTCGAGCGTCACGCCGTTCAGGACCATGTCCGCCTTGCCTTCACCGGCAGGACGAAATGAATTGTGTCCCACGCCGAGGAAGCCGGGCGTCGCCGCGTTGTAAGGCCGATGCTGCATGCGCGGCTCCAGGCCGACGAACGGCGGCACGCCGGCATCCGTCGGACCGAGGAGCTTGGACGTCACCGCGCCGAAGGTCGGCCAGCCGCCGGGCGGCTGGTTGTTCTTCCGCCGGCCCGTCAGGCACATGAAGTCGGAGTGATCATCGACCGCGTCCGACATGGAACGAATGACGGCGAGCTTGTCGCAGATGGTCGCGATGCGCGGGAGATGTTCGCATATCTGGAGGCCAGGAAGGTTCGTCGAGATCGGGCGGAACTCGCCGCGAATTTCCGAAGGCGCATCAAGCTTGAGATCGAACGTGTCCTGATGCGGCGGTCCGCCGGGCAGGTAAATCATGATGACGGCCTTGTGCGACTTCCGAATGCCCGCCACGGATTCTGCCTGGAGCAACTGTGGCAGCGCGAGACCGCCCATGCCGAGCGCGCCAATCTTGATGAAGTTGCGCCGCGACAGGCCATCGCAGAAACGGCGCGAACCTTGGGGCGTGTTAAAAATCTTCAGCATGAACGTCAGGATGCGGGTAATGGCTCAAAGAGACTGCTGACCGGCACGGTGAATCCTTCGAGCAGACGTGACTGGGCGGTTTCGCCGGAGCGCCAGCGTCCGGCCAATCGATACTCGCCGCCGTCCAGCCAGAGCACTTCGACCGTCTGCGCATCGGGATCGATCATCCAATATTCCTTGATGCCGTGCTGCTCGTAGAGGTCGCGCTTCTCGATGCGATCCCGCTGGCGTGAGCCGGGCGAGATGACTTCCGCCACCAGATCAGCGGGACCGCGCACGCGATCCTGAATGATGCCCAGCCGGTCTTTGGCGACGAAGAGAACATCCGGCTGCGCCACGGTGGTCTGGGTCAAAATCATGTCCAACGGAGCAACGCAGGTCTTGCCGAGATCGCGCGGGCGCACCCATGACTTGAGCGCGTCGTGAAACCGGTCAATCAGTTCCTGATGAAAGAAGGAGGGCGAAGGGGACATAATGAACTCACCGTCCCAGAGTTCGATCTGAGCATTGGTTTCCGGCAGGGCGACCAGCAGTTCATCGTAGGTCCAGCGGCGGTTCAAGAACCGCGCCGGCTCGAAGCCTGACGATTGAATATGCTCTTTAAGTTCTGCGGACATGGAATTCAGCGGCCTTGGTTCATCCGACCAATTCCCTCAACGGTTGCAGTCCGTTCTCGACGAGGAACTGCGGGCGGCCCGTCAGGTCCGGAACCGTCACCTTGTTCACGTCGATTCCCAAACTGTGATAGAGCGTGGCGAAGAGTTCGCCGAACATCACGGGCCTCGACGCCGCTTCACCACCGAGCCGATCCGTGGAGCCAATCACCTGACCGTGCCTCATGCCGCCACCAGCCAGCAAGGCACAGCTCACGCGCGGCCAATGATCGCGTCCGCCATCTTTGTTGATGGTCGGTGTCCGGCCAAATTCACCCGCGACCATCACGCTCACGTCCTTGTCGAGGCCGCGCTCGTGAAGGTCCGTGATCAGCGCGGTCAAGCCCTGGTCGAGCAGCGGCAAGTCCTGGCGCAGCGCGCCGAAGTTGTCGCCGTGATGATCCCAGCGGCTGAATGCCAGCGTCACGCAGCGCGCACCGGCTTCCACGAGGCGGCGGGCGATAAGAAAATGTTCCATCAACTTCGGGCCGCCGTCGTCGCGATTGCGCGGGTCGCCCTTGCCGTAACGCTCCACGACTTTCGGATCCTCGTTCTTCAGATCAAGCGCGGTGACGAGCTTGCTGGAGGTCAGAATGCCGAACGACTGCTGCGTGTAAGCATCAAGGCCGGCCATCTGGCCGCTCGAATCGACATCGCGCCGGAACCCGTCGATGGCGGACAGCAACGACCGGCGATCCGCGAGGCGATCCAGCGTGATGCCGTTGAGGATCATGTCGTCCTTGCCGCCGCCTTTGTTGATCTCGAACGGCGCGTAGGCCGATCCCAGAAAGCCAGCGACGCCATTGTCCGACCATGGCACATGGCCCATCTTCGGCGCGAGTCCGACGAATGCCGGGATTGACGGATCGCCGGAGCCTTGGAGCTTGGCGACCAACGAACCCATCGACGGCCAGCCGCCCAACGGCTGGTTGCGGTTCATGTGGCCCGTGTAGCACTGGAAGGATTCGTGACGATCCTCCATGCCGACCATCGAGCGGATGATCGTGCATTTATCCATCACCTTCGCGAGGCGCGGCAGGTGTTCGCAAATTTCGATGCCGGGAACGTTCGTGGGGATGGGCTTGAATTCACCGCGCACTTCGCTCGGAGCGTCGGCCTTCAAATCGAACATGTCCTGATGGCTCGGGCCACCGGGCAGGAAGATCATGATGACCGCCTTGTGCGAACGCCGGATGCCCGAAGCCGCCTCCGCCCGGAGCAGTTGGGGCAAGGCCAGACCGCCCATGCCGAGCGCGCCAATCTTCAGAAAATTCCGCCGGGAAACTCCGTCGCAAAACCGGTGGGTGCTGCCTGCGCTGGCGAGAATCTTTAGCATTGGAGAAATCCTATCCCACCAGCTCGCGCATGGGTTGCAGGCCGTGATCGACCAGGAACTGCGGACGACCGGAAAGATCCGTGACCGTCGTCTTGTTCACGTCGATGCCCAGGTTTTGATACAGCGTGGCGAAGACTTCGCCGAACTGGACCGGACGTTCATTCGCCTCGCCGCCGAGCCGGTCCGTCGCGCCGATGACCTGGCCGTGCTTCATGCCGCCGCCCGCCAGCATCGCACAACTGACGCGCGGCCAGTGGTCGCGTCCGCCATCTTTGTTAATCGTCGGCGTGCGACCGAACTCGCCCCAGACCACGACGCTTACGTCCTTGTCGAGACCGCGCAGATGCAGGTCCGCGATCAAGGCGCTCACGCCGCGATCCAGCAGCGGCAGGTCCTGGCGCAGCGCACCGAAATTATCCCCGTGATGATCCCAACGGCTGAACGCCAGCGTGACGCAGCGCGCACCGGCCTCCACCAAACGCCGCGCGGTCAGGAAATGCTCCATCATCTTCGGCCCGCCGTCGTCGCGGTTCTTCGGGTCGCCTTTGCCGTAGCTTTCGCGGACGCGCTTGTCTTCCTTCTCGATGTCGAGCGCCTCCAGCAGCTTGCTCGAAGTGAGAATGCCGAAAGCCTGTTCGTTGAAGGCATCAAGGCCGGTCATCATGCCGCTGCTGTCGATGTCGCGGCGGAACTGGTCGAAGCTCGTGAGCAGATTACGACGGTCCGCGAGGCGGTCCAGCGTCACGCCGTTCAACGTCATGTCGTCCTTGCCGCCGCCTTTGTTCGGCTGGAAGGGGCTGTGAGCCGGCCCAAGGAAACCCGGATCGCCCGTTCGCGCCCAGCGCATCTCACCCATCTTCGGCGAAAGCCCGACGAACGGAGGCAGCGCCCGATTGACCGGACCCTGGACCTTCGACACCACCGATCCCAGCGAAGGCCAGCCGCCCGGAGGCTGATTACGGTTCGGCCGGCCGGTCAGGCATTGGAAGGCGTCATGGTCATCAAACGCCCCGACCATCGAGCGGATGATCGTGGCCTTGTCCATGCACTTGGCCAGCAAGGGAAGATGTTCGCAGATCTCGATGCCGGGAACGTTCGTGCCGATGGGCTTGAACTCACCCCGGACTTCTGAAGGCGCATCGGTCTTGAGGTCAAACATGTCCTGATGGCTCGGGCCACCCGGCAAAAAAATCATGATCACGGCCTTGTGCGAGCGCTTGATGCCGGACGCCGCTTCAGCCTGGAGGAGCTGCGGAAGCGAGAGGCCGCCAAGGCTCAACGCGCCGATCTTCAGGAAGTTTCTGCGGGAAACCCCGTCGCAGAAGCCGGAGCGTTGCGGTTTTGATCCTAAGATAGTCAGCATAAGCGTTGTGAAGCCTTGAGGCTCAGGAGAATTCGACCGGGCTATTTGTCGTCCTATTCAAGCCAATTCCGTGCCGAAGACAAGTCTCGATTCGGCAGAAAACGTGGGAGAGGGACCGATCAGAACGTCGCCAATGACGACAGACACAGGCCCAGCGTTTGTCCTGTGACGCATACATTCCTGTCTGCGGATTCTGGCGACTTTCCAGTCGCCAGTTCCTAAAACAAAAACACGGGACAGGAATGTCCCGTGAACCCGCAGGCTGGAAAGCCTGCGCTACTTCATTGTCGCCATGCTTCCGCCTCGCGGCCCGCTCACGGATTCCCCAGTTCCACTTCGCCGCCAGCAAATGTCTTGCGTCGAACGGATGAAGTGCTTGAATCCCATTATTCACCAGTCGTGTCTGAAGCATCCCTTCCGGCGGCTGGTTTTCTTGGAACGGTTTTATGCGAAACACGCAAAAGACGTTATGAGCAACGAGGAAAAACAAGTCCCCTACCCCGGCATACCCACCACTTCTGACGGCGCGGGCGGCGTCGTCTGGGTCGAAACTCACATCACCCACGGCGCGTGCGCCTATCCCATCACGTCCTCGACGACGATGGGCACCGGCTACGAAACCGAAGTGTCCAACGGCAAACAAAACCTGTGGGGCGACACCATCACCTTCGTGCAGCCGGAGTCCGAGCACTCCGCCGCGACGACGTGTGAAGGCTTCGCGCTCGCCGGCGGACGCGTCACCAACTTCACCTCCGGCCAAGGGCTCGTGCTGATGAAGGAGGTGCTCTACACCATCTCCGGCAAGCGTCTGCCCATCGTCTTCCACATCGGCGCGCGTGCGCTCACCAGCCATTCGCTCAACGTCCATTGCGGCCACGACGACGTCATGAGCGTCTCCGACTGCGGCTGGGGCATTCTCTTCGGACGCAACGCCCAGGAAGCCTGCGACCTCGCGCTCATTTCGCGCCGTGCAGCGGAAGCCTGCGAAACGCCGTTCATGAACGTGCAGGACGGCTTCCTCACCACGCACACCATCGAGAACATCCTCCTGCCCGAGCTGGAGTTCATGAAGACGTACATGGGTGACCCCATCGACAAGCTTCGCTGCCTCTTCGATCCGCGAAACCCGATCATGACCGGCGTGGTGCAGAACCAGGACTCCTACATGAAGGGCAAGATCGCCCAGCGCCATTTCTACGACAAGGTTCCCGGCGCCGTGCAGGAGGCGATGGACGAATTCAACCGGCAGACAGGTCGCCTTTACCAGATGGTGGACGCGTATCGCATGGAAGACGCCGAATACGCCATCGTCGGCATGGGCGGCATGATGGAAACCGCGCAGGCCAGCGTGGATTACATGCGCGAAAAGCTCGGCCTCAAGGTCGGCTGCGTTCACGTCACCTGCTTCGCGCCGTTCCCCTCCACCCAACTCGTCGCCGCGCTCAAGAACGTGAAAGCGTTCACCGTCGTCGAGCGCATGGACAATCCGCTCGCGCAATCGAACCCGCTCGTCCAGGCCATCAAGGCCGCCTTCGCCGACGCGCTCACTGGCCTCAGCTCCGGATCGAACGGCGAGTTCAAATATCCCGCCATCACGCGCATCCCGAAGATTTACTCGTCCTCCGCCGGCCTCGGCTCGCGCGACGTGCGCGGCGGCCACTTCATCTCGCTCGTGAAAAACATGCAGGCCGATCAGCCGCGCGAATTCTCCGTGCTCGGCGTGAAACATTCACTCGCGCTCACCGACGGCGAAGATCCCGACCTGCGTCCCGAAGGCGCGTTCTCCATGCGCGGACACTCGGTGGGCGGCTTCGGCAGCGTCACCACGAACAAGCTCATCGCGGGGTTCGTCGGCGAACTCTTCAACCTCCACGTGCAGGCCTATCCGAAATACGGCTCCGAAAAGAAGGGCCTGCCCACCACGTATTATCTCACCGTCGCGGACGCGCACATCCGCACGCACAGCGAGTTGAACTACGTCGAACTGATCCCGCTGAACGACGTGAACGCCTTCAACCTCGGCAATCCGCTCGACGGCATCGCGACCGAAGGCAGCGTGTTCATCCAAAGCCCGGAGATTGATCCGGCGAACGTCTGGCGCGACATCCCGGCCTACGGCCAGAAGCTCATCCGCAACAAGCGGCTGAAAGTTTACTATCTCGACACCGTGAAGATCGCGAAGGAGATCGCGACCGACCCCGACCTCCAGCAGCGCATGCAGGGCGTGTGCCTCGTCGGCATCTTCATCAAGGTCACGCCCTTCGCCGCGCGCGCGCGCATGGGCGACGGGCAGGTGCTGGAATCCGTCGAAAAATACATCCGCAAATACTTCGGCAAACGCGGCGAGCACGTCGTGCAGGAAAACCTCAAGTGCGTGCGCGAAGGCCTGAAGAGCGTGATGAGCATCCCCTGGGAAATCATCGCTAACGGCGCGCCGGTAGCGAAGACGAAGGATGAAGTGGTGTTTGCGAAGTGAGAATTGTTCAACCTGAAGCCATCAGCATCTCAAATGTTCTGAGACCATGCCGCACAGTCACCACAAACAATTGGCTGGTTCTCCATCGGAACTATCAGTACGTGGGAACTACCTTCAGGTTCAAATCTGCCAAGTCGCATTGCGAGCCACTGTGAAACAATACGATTACTCAGACGAGATCCAGCAACTCACGCTACTGGAGGCAATCTATTCCAATCTTTGGGAACACCGGCTTAAGGCAAACTCCGAAACACCTCTCTTGATCGATAGCGATGGTTTTCAGCATTCAGCCAAGTATTTGGGGGATGAAGCTTTCGTTAAAAAGTCACCTCGGATGAAACGAGGCATCCGAGTGCCTCCAGTCGCGGATGTTATAGAGGGAAGCGCCAAGAGTCGGGGCTGGATCGCATTCGAAGAATTGAAGAGCAGCGTGGTCCCGCATCGCCTTATCTTCAGAACCAACATCTTTTCGCCCGGAGAAACCAGCGGCTACGTCGAGCATAGTGAGACACTTGAACTGATCTTTGATTTGTCAGTTTTCTCTCACTTATTGAAAGACAAAACCTCAACCTAAAGAATAGGACATGCCAACTTTGAATGGTGATCGAATCAGTGTCATGCGTAGGGATCTCCTGGCAAAGATCGAGATGTTTGCAGCCGAAACGCTCGCTGATCTGAAGCGTAGGCCATCGGTCGAATGGAAATTCGCGAACTACGCAGAGTTTTTCTCCCCATCCATCTTTGGATTAGTTGCGTGGGAACAAATCCACCCTGTTGATTTGGTCTACTTGCCCAACGTAAAGCAGCTCTTCGTACAGGCGACCAAAGCCGCACGGAGCAGAGTTACAGCGAACAGCTCGCGATCCGGACAATTCAATTTTGGCCAAGGCCGGAGATCATTTGCCGAGATTGGCGAAGTGGCTTTGGCAGGGAATGTTTTACCGAGACTTGAGCGCATTTTGCATTGCTGGGGCATCGACCTCGACGAAACTTCCGACACAATCAAAGAAACTAAGCCCAGTGAAGGCCAATACTCACGTTTGGCAAGTTACCTATGGTGACAAAGCAACCAAGTAATAAGCCTTTAACCCATCCACACCATGCCTCCTACGCTTGAAACTCCGACGACCGACCGCGTCAATCGCGTTCCCATCACCGACGACGTCCTCAACGTGCAGGACTTCAACGAACGCATCGTCGGCGCTTACAACGACGGCTCCGCCGAGCTCGGCCTGCCCGCCGACACCTCGACGCTGCGCTCGTTCATCCCCGCCGGCACCGGCGTGCTGCGCGACTTCTCCTACATCGCGCCCGAGATCCCGCTGCTCAACAGCGAGAACTGCGTCGGCTGCATGGAATGCGTGACCGAGTGTCCGGACACCGCGATCCTCGGCAAGGTCGTGCCGAAGGCGAAGCTCGAGGCCGAGCTGGAAAAAATCTCCGACCCCGCCGAGCGCGAGCATTACCGCCGGCAGTTCGGCAAGACCACGAAGTATTGGAACGTGTACGAGAAGAAGGGCGCGGAGCCCGGTTACTTCGGCATCTTCATCGACCCCACGAAGTGCAAGGGCTGCGCCGAGTGCGTGGATGCGTGCGGCAATCACGGCGCACTCGCGATGCTCCGGAAGGATGACCCGACACTGAAGCGTTACCAGCGGACGTGGGATTTCTACAAGCGGATGCCCGAGACGCCGAAGGAATTCATCAACGAGAAGCTGCTCAGCGACATGATGCTCGCCGAGCGTTCGCTCCTCTACGTCGGCGGCGCCGGCTCCTGCATGGGCTGCGGCGAGGGCACCGCGCTTCGCATGATGCTCGCGGCGACGGGCTTCGTTTACGGCAAGGAAAACATCGGCATCGTGAACTCCACCGGCTGCTCGACGGTTTACGCCTCCACGTATCCCTACAATCCGTATCTCGTGCCGTGGACGAACTCGCTCTTCGAGAACGCGCCCGCCGACGCCATGGGCATCCGCGCGCGCTGGAATCAGATGGGCTGGAACGACAAGAAGCTCTGGGTCATAGGCGGCGACGGCGCGATGCTCGACATCGGTTTCCAATCACTCAGCCGCCTGCTCGCGTCCGGCATGAACGTCAAGGTGCTCGTGCTCGACACGCAGGTTTACTCGAACACCGGCGGGCAGTCCTCGACCGCGAGTTTCATGGGCCAGAACACGAAGTTCTCCGTCCACGGCAAGGTCATCCCCGGCAAGGTGGAGCGCCGCAAGGAGCTCGCGCAGATCTGCATGATGCACCCGAACACGTTCGTGGCGCAGACCAGTTGCGCGATGCCAAACCACTTCTACAAGGCCATCCTCGCCGCGAACGAATTCGAAGGTCCGGCGGTGGTGAGCGTTTACACGACGTGCCAGCCCGAGCACGGTGTCGGCGACAACATGGCCGCCGCGCAGAGCAAGCTGGCCGTGGACACGCGCACCTTTCCGGTGCTGATGTATGATCCGCGCAAGGGCTTGAAGATCGCCGAGCGGCTGAGTCTTCAGGGCAATCCCGCGCCGAAGGATGACTGGTTCAAGGACGCGAAGACGGGCGAGCTGTTTGACTTCACGATGTTCGCGCGAAGCGAAGGCCGTTTCTCGAAGCATTTCGATCAGGACGGCAAAGCCAGCGAGGCCATCCTGCGCGGCAATCAGGAACGTCTGGAAAACTGGCGGACGCTGCAGGAGCTGGCGGGGATTATTTGAAGTTTCATCTACGTAGCAGCCGAGGTGACGAGGCTTCAGCTAATCCGGCTGGCATGTCGGGAAGCAATTAGAGCCTCCTCACGTCGGCTGCTACAACTCAGCTCAACAACTCGCCGACCTTCGTGGCGATGTTGCCGCCGCGTATGAGGGATTCGCCGACGAGGATTGCGCCCGAGCCACAGGCCTTGAGCCGCTCGACATCCGCGCGCGTGTGAATGCCGCTCTCGGCGACGAGCAGTTTGCTCTTCCCGTCCGCGCTCGCCCACAGCTTCTGCGCAAGCCGTTCGGTTGTGGCCAGGTCCACCTTGAAGGATTTCAGGTCGCGATTGTTCACGCCAATGAGCTGCGCGCCGGACGCCAGAGCGCGGTCAAGTTCCGCCTCGTCGTGAACTTCCACCAGCACGGCCAGACCGGCGGCGGCGGCGAGGGATTGGTAATCGCGCAACTGCTGGTCTTCCAGAATCGCCACGATGAGCAGGATGGCGTCTGCGCCCCACTCGATGGCTTCGAGGATCTGCCGCTCGTCGATGATGAAATCCTTGCGCAGGAGCGGCAGCTTCACCGCCTCGCGAATCTGCCGGAGATAATCGAGCGACCCTTGGAAGAACTTCTCGTCCGTCAGCACGGACAGGCAGCTCGCGCCCGCCGCCTCGTATTCGCGCGCGATGCGGACAGGATCGAAGTTCTCGCATATGATCCCCTTCGAAGGCGACGCCTTCTTCACCTCGGCAATCAGCGCGACATCACCTCGACGCGGAGCACGGAGTGCTGCGAGAAAATCACGCCGTTCATTGCGCTCCAACATCGCGTCATGCAAATCACCGGCGGCGATGCGGCGCTCCGGCAACGCAGCGACTTCGATTCGTTTCTGTGCAACGATGGTGTCGAGGATGTTCATAGGAGGAATCACCAATGACCAATATCCAATGTCCAATGAATACCTAGGCTCCAATGCCCGCAGACCACGTGTGTCTGTCGTTCCGCCGCAACCAGAATGCGCCTCGCCCCGCTGCCCCTGCTCATTGGGCCTTGGTCATTGGTCATTGGTCATTCTCATTCCTCTTCATCCTTCACTCCCTGCATGCGCTTCAACGGGCCGCCGGCGCGGAGCCAGGCGTTCACGTAAGGATCAAGGTCGCCGTCCATCACGCCCTGCACATTGCTTGTCTCCACGCCGGTGCGCAGATCCTTCACCATGCGATAGGGCTGGAAGACGTAGCTGCGAATCTGGTTGCCCCACGAGACGCTGCCCTTCTCGCCGTAGAACTTTTCCATGTCCGCCTTCGCCTCGTCCTCGCGCTGCGCGAAAATCCGGGACAGCAACAGCTTCATGGCCGTGGCGCGGTTCTGATGCTGCGACCGCTGCGCCTGCGACGCCACGACGAGGCCGGTCGGGATGTGCGTGATGCGGACGGCGGTTTCCACCTTGTTCACGTTCTGTCCGCCCTTGCCGCCGGAGCGGAAGGTGTCCACGGAGAACTCTCCCGGCGGGAGCACGATTTCCGTCGTGTTCTCTTCGAGCTCCGCAATCGTGTCCACGCTGGCGAAGCTGGTATGCCGGCGCTTGTTCGAGTCGAACGGCGAGATGCGGACCAGCCGATGCACGCCGCGCTCGGCCTTGCAGAAACCGTAGGCGTTCTCGCCCTGGATGAGCAGCGTCACACTCTTGATGCCCGCGCCTTCACCGGGCAGCGCGTCCGTGACCTCGACTTCCCAGCCGCGTGATTCCGCCCAGCGCTGGTACATGCGCAGGAGCATGCCCGCCCAGTCGCACGCCTCCGTGCCGCCCGCGCCGGAGTTGATGCTGAGGATGCAGTTGTTCTTGTCGTGCGGCCCGTTGAGGAACACCCGCAGCTCCGTGGCTTCGAGCGTCTTGAAAAACTTCGCGAGATCGGCTTCGAGTTCCTTGAGAAGCTTGGCCTGTTCCGCCGCCGGCTCGGACTGGCCGAGCTCGACCATGACGCGGAAATCTTCGAGCTGCTTCTCCGCCTTGAGCAGAGGCTCGATCTTGTTGCGCAGGGCTGCGCCTTCCTCGATGACTTTCTGGGCCTGCTCGCGGCTGTTCCAGAACGTGTCCCCCGCCATCAGGGAGTTCAGTTCGTCCAGTCGTTTTTGCGCGCTGGCGACGTCAAAGAAACCTCCGTAAATGGATGGTCTTCTCACTCGCGGCGGCCAACTGCGTATCAAGGGTGTCGAACATAGGCGTGAACACTACGACAGCGGCGCGGCGCGGCGCAAGAGTGCGAAGGAGTTGAGACAGGGCTGACGCATGCAGACAAGTTCTCCGCTGTTTCTAATGAAACGGACTCCGCATTCTCCGTCGCGGAGCGCGGAAGCGATGGCAGCCGTGGGCTTCAGCCCACGGACCTGGACCGAAACCGTCCTCGTCGCGGAGCGACGATTGAAGGCTCGCTTCCATCCATCAATGGCTTTCAAGCGTCGCTCCGCGACGCATTCCTTTGCCTCTTCACCGTGGGCTGAAGCCCACGGCTGCCGTCAGACGGTCGCACCGCGACCCGCAAACCCTTCCCCGGATGTAATCGAATCGTAACCGCATGGTCGCGTTTTCGCCACAGGCGTCAGCCACCATCTGCCAACCAACTAGACAGACTGCAATCCAACTCAGAACCACCAGCGAGACGTTATGTTGAAAATGATTCTAACCGGACTACTGGCCGTGGCCGCAGGAATGGGCATGGGACAGGCGCAGTTGGCGATCACAGAAATCTCGCCATCGGCTTCCACCAATCTGGGTGCAGCGGTGGTCGCGCAGAACTCGGATTACTGGGAGCTGAGCAATTTCGGAACAGAGCCCGTGGACCTGACTGGCTACCGCTGGAACGACAACGCGGGCGGTTTGATCGGCGCGGATCCCACGCCATTCAACGGCATCATCATCGCGCCCGGCGAATCCATCCTCTTCTTCGAGTCTGCCGTGACCGGCTCAACGAACGCCGAACAGTTCCAAGCGTGGTGGGGGCTGGCTCCCACCGTGCGCTGCTTCACGTATTCCGCCAACGGCCTGAGCTCGACCGGCGACGGAGTCATCCTTTGGAAGCCGGACGCCACGGTCAACGATGACTACGTGGATCGGGTTGATTTCCTCGAAGCCACGCGTGGCCAGTCGTTTGTTTACAATCCATTGACGGGCCTGTTTTCCCCCGGCTACGTGAGCACGAACGGGGTGAGCGGCGCGTTCAAGGCGGTGACGGCGGACGACGTGGGCTCCCCCGGCACCACCACCGGGCCGCT
>Ga0163153_10002317_pt1 | contig 28159 bp, 28 predicted proteins | sample OliLakLV19MP6IB1_FD_148629 | JGI IMG/M metagenome (GOLD analysis project Ga0163153, IMG submission 148629) | Freshwater microbial mat bacterial communities from Lake Vanda, McMurdo Dry Valleys, Antarctica - Oligotrophic Lake LV.19.MP6.IB-1 | ecosystem: Environmental > Aquatic > Freshwater >...
CGACATAGCCGTTCCGAAAGCCGCGCGTCTGGCTTCCCGTGTTATACATCGAGAGTGCGACCCGCAGGGCGGTTTGCGGATCGCGTCCGGACTTCACCGAATTGAAGTTCGAGGTGAGAACCGTCCCCAGCGCCGCGATGTTGGTGCAGGGATCGAACACCGTGTCCCACGTCAGACCGAGCCAGCGCATGTTGCGCGAGTTGATTTGCCCGAGGCCCAAATCGACCGAATATCCTGCGGCGATGTAGCGCTGCGCGGTCACGGCGGCGCTAGCGGCGCTGGTCGGCGCGCGAGGCTGTGACCCACCGTTGACGTTGAGCGCGAAGGGGCGGCCGCCACTTTCGGTCTGCACGATCGCCATGACGGTTTGCGGCGCGACATTCGGTGCGCATTGCGACGCCAGGGCAAGGATAGCAGCCGCAGAATAGGCCATCAGCTATGGCCCCCCGCATCCGCAATAACCGCCAGAAATCCTACTCTAGAACGCACCGGGCACTGCCCCCAACTCGCTATACGCAAACAAGAAATCCCTGTTCGGCGATCAGACTATTGGTAGCTGGCAGGACAGTGCGTCGGCTATGGATTCACAAAGGCTCGACGGTGTTTCGACGTTCCTATCGAAGCCCCCGACGGCCTTTTACCTTTCAATCTTTGACCCTGCGGACTTCCGTGTTCGTCGCGGGGTAGGTTCGCTGTCAGCCCCAATCCATTGTCCAATTTAGGATAAGTAAGGCGGAAACGAACATTCGCCTTCGCAAACTCAAGGCCTCGCCGGTGTCATCCAGCTAGAGGCGAACCTATGAACCGGAGCCGATATGTAACCCGGCCTCTCGACACGACCGATCGAGCAATCATCGCCGCATTGACCGAGAACGGCCGCATGACTGTCCGCGATCTCGCGGCCCAGATCGGCCTGTCCAGTCCCAGCGTCACGGACCGCATTCACAAGCTGGAGGATGCGGGCGCCATCCAAGGATACACCATCGCGGTCGATCCCAAAGTCTTCGGTCTCGGCATCGTCGCTCATGTGCGGTTGCGGGCGATGCCGGGACAGGTACAGCGACTGGCAGATATGCTTTTGGAAACACCCGAGATCGTCGAGGCCGATCGCGTGACTGGCAAGGATTGCTTCATGGCCAAGGTGGTGGTCAGCGACGTCCATGAACTTGAGACCGTGATCGATCGCTTTTTGCTGTTTTCATCGACCGACACGGCGATCGTTCAGTCATCGCCGGTCGTCCGTCGGCTGCCCAAGCTGTAAGGCGTGCGGCTCTTCAAATCGGCACGCTGACGCAACCGGGGCTCGCGCAAGGTCTGCCTGGCGACCAGACGCGATGGTTCAAGATGACCAAGGCATGTCGCGACGCGGCCTATCACTTTCTGTCTAATTCAAGCGTCCCCCAGACCAGTGCTTGATGACGCCTCTAGGTTGTCGTAAGGCGCTGTGTAGGCGCGCCCGACTTTTTGTGGGGCGCGCTTAAACGGTCAAAAACTTACACAAAACATTACACACTTTTCGCTGTTGCGTAAAATAATCTTGGTTTATCAAATACTTACGGAAGTCTCGTCCCACTCCGGGTCGTACGCGTATTGGGCGAGATAGCCGGAGCGCCCACGGGAGATGACCAGCTCGCGGACGGCGCCGGCACCGGCCTTGTGACCGACCAGCGGGTGATCCTTCAAGATGGCGAGCGCTTCCTGAATCAAGCCGATGGTTACAAGCCCGGACTGTGCGCCGTCCTTGTAGAGGAACGCCGTCAGCCGCAGCAGGTCATCGAGCGCGCGCCTGGAATAGGCCAGCGTGGCCACAGCTGATCAGCGCTTGGCCGATCGAAGCTTGAGCGGGCGTGGCTTTGCCGCCCGCTTGCCCTCAAGGCGCGCCCGTACGTGGCGCCACACGTCGTCATGGGCGTAGGCGACCCCGGTGCGCTGAAACTCTTCCAGGGACTCCCGACCGGCCTCGAGGAAATCGCGCCGCTTTTCGTCCCGCGCAACTTTCTGCGCGATCGCCTCCACCATGTAGGCGTGCGGCGTCTGGGCGACACCGATGGCGAGCTCGGCGATCCTTTCCTTGAGATCGTCCGGCAGCTTCAGGGAGGTCGTGTTGGCCATGGCTGTGGGCTTGAGTGGCAGGTGTCACCATGGTAACACCTTGGTCCCCGCCCTGCGGCTTCGACGAGGAAGCGCCGATTCGTTGCGCCGCCCAGGACGCCCTACCCCATCACGATCTCGATCGCTTCCGCCGGCCGCAGCACGACCACCCCGCGATGGCGTTTGCCGAAGAGCCCGCCGAAATGCGCGACGTCCCCGGTAACCAGCAGGTTGGCACGGCTCTCCAGCGCGGCCGCAAGGATCGGCGCGTCCTTTGCGGGCAGCCCGATCGAGGCGGCCCAGGCAATCGTGGCGGGCGAAGGCTCCGGCTGCACGGCCAGGTGCTTGATCAACAAGGCCGGATCCCCCGCCCTCTCGCCGCGCTTGGCCAGCAGGTTCCTGCGCGCCTCCTCGATGGCGTAGGCGGAAGTCACCAGATCACACGCCCCCGCCTCGGCCAGCAGGAACAAGGCCCGCGGCGTGCCGGCATCCATGTACGCCGCGCTGAAGAGGACATTGGCGTCCAGGAAGGCGCGCACGTCAACGCTTCTTGCGCACCTTCTTGAGGTACGCCTCCACGCGCCTTTCCATGGCGGCGGGGATGGCGTTGGCCTTTTCGAATTCCACCACGCGCTCCGGGTTTGGCGGTGGGCGCGGGCAAACGCGGCCAGCCGGGCGGCGAGCACCCGCGCGCCCGCCAATCTGCGGCTATCATCTCCCTTCGCACGCGCCGGATTCCCGGTGCGACCCCCCAACATCCGAGGAGAAGATCATGCGCAAACTGCTACCCGCCCTGTTCGCCACCTGCCTGGCCGTTGCCTTCGGCGCCGAGGCCCAGAACAAGTCCGGCATGAGCAAGGACGACATCAAGCGCTACTGCCAGCAGCAGTCGGACAAGGCGGACGCCCCCAAGGAAACGCTGAAGGCCTGCATGGAGCGCGTCGAGAAGGAAGGCGTGAAGAAGGAAGCGCCGAAGAAATAGGTTCGCGAGCACCCGTTGTGATCGAACCCATCCTCCTCACCGCCACCCGAGTCCTCACCTTCGACGGCACGCGCGGCCTCACCAACGCCACCGGTTTCTTCTTCGAGCGCGGCGGGCGGCTTTTCCTCGTGACCAGCCGCCACGTGATGATCGACAAGCCGAGCGCGCATTTCCCGACGCGCATCGAGATCGAGCTGCACATCGACGCGGACAACATGGCGCGCTCGGCGATGTTTTCGATCCCGCTCTACCAGGACGGCGAGGGCCTCTGGCGCCAGGGCCGTGACGGCGCGGGCGGTGTCGACGTGGCGGCGATCGAAATCGACCGCGCGGCGCTCCCCCCGACCGCCGTCTATCGCGCCTTCACGCCGCGCCACCTGCAGGATGTGCACGACGACGTGGAGGTGGGCACCTCCCTCGTGGTGGTGGGTTTTCCGCTCGGCTTCCACGACACGCTGCACCACATGCCGGTGGTGCGCCAGGCGGTGATCGCGTCCTCCTTCGGCCTGCGCTTCCAGGGGCACGGGTATTTCCTCACCGACGCGCGCACCCATCGCGGCACCAGTGGCGCGCCGGTGGTGATGCGCATCACCGATCGCGCCACCGCCCCCGACGACCTGCCGTGGAAGCTCCTTGGCGTGCACTCGGCGCGGCTGGAAGCCAGCAACATCGATGCGCAGGTCGATGAGGTGCTGGGGCTGAATTGCGCGTGGTACGCCGATATCCTGATGACGCTGACCGAGGCGGCGTAGCCCAAAAGGAAATCCCCGCCTGAGCGGGGATTTTCCATGTTCGCTGGGCTGCATTCCCGTCTACACGGCAATGACCGCTATGCGAAGGTCACGCCGCCGTCTTCAAGCGGCAGCGCGCGAATCCGCTTACCCGTAAGGTTGTAGACCGCATTCGCAACCGCGGGCGCCACCAGCGGCACACCTACCTCTCCCAACCCGCCCGGCTTGCCGCGTTTGCCGTAGAGCTCCACCACGATCGGCGGAACGTCCGTGATGCGCGGCAACTGGAAGTCGTGGAAGTTGGACTGCTCCACGCGGCCATCCTTGAAGGTGATCTTGCTTCGCAACGTCCCCATGAGCCCGGTGACGATGCCGCCTTCCAGTTGGGCCACGCCCTGGTCCGGATGCACAACCAGCCCCGCATCGGCCACCGCGGTGATCTTCACCAGCTTCACCTTGGCGCCGGCCGAGGCCACCTCGCAGACAATTGCGATGTGGGTGTCGTAACACTCCATGGAGGCGACGCCGAAGGCGCGTCCCTTCGCCGGCGTGGCGGTATATCCCGCCAGTTCACCCGCGCGTTTGAGCACCGCCGCTTGCAAAGGCATCTTCTCGAGCATCGCCAGGCGGAAGGCCAGCGGATCCTGCTTCGCCGCCAGCGCCATCTCGTCGATGAAACTTTCGGTGGCGAAGGAGTTGAGCGCGTTGCTCACCGACCTCCAGTACCCGACCCGCACACCGACTTCCTCAATCACCGTGCGCAGCTCGTAGTTGGGGATGTCGTAGGTGAAGTTGGCCAGGCCTTCGGTCATGAAGGGGTCGTTTCCTTCCTTGCTCACGAAGGGCGGGAAGGCGCGCGCGGTGACCGAGGGCGAAACCATCTTCGAGGTGAACGATGTCGCCTTGCCGGCCTCCACCGTGCCCTTCATCACATGTAATGACGGCGGGCGGTAGAAATCGTGCGCCATGTCGTCGGGGCGCATCCAGATGAGCTTCACCGGCATGCCGGGCATCGCCTTGGCGATCATCACCGACTGGACGATGAAGTCGAATTCCAGCCGGCGCCCGAAGCCCCCGCCGATGAACTGCGGGTGGATGCGCACCTGTTCCGGCTTCACGCCCGCGGCCGCCGCGGCGCCCCCCTGCGAGCCCTGCGGAAACTGCGTGCTGGCCCAGACATCCACACCATCCTTGCCCACCATGGCCATGCAGTTCTGCGGCTCCAGCGTCGCGTGCGAAAGCATCTGGCAGGTGTAGGTGGCCTCCATCACGCCGCCCTTGGCACCGGCGACATCCCCCACCTTCTTCGCCATGAAGCCGGGGCGGTCCTTTGCCTTTTCCAGGGTGGCCATGATGGAAGCCTGGTCCACCCGGGCGTTCGGGCCGTTTTCCCAGGTGACCTTGATCGCGTCACCCGCCTTCTTCGCGGTCCAGAAGTGGTCGGCGATGACGGCCACCCCTTCGCCGATGTTCACCACCTTGCGCACACCCTTCATCTTTTCGGCCGCGGCGGAATCGACGGAAGCTACCTTGCCGCCGATGACGGGTGAGGCCACCAGGTAGGCGTAGAGCATCCCGGGCTTCACGACATCGATACCGAAGACGGTTTTGCCGCGCGCCTTGTCGGCGCCATCCAGGCGCGGGAGGTTGGTGCCGATGAGCTTGAAGTTGCTGTTACGCAGCGCCACGTCCTTGGGCACCGGCATCTTTGCGGCGGCGTTGGCCAGCTTGCCGTAGGCCACCTTCCGCTTGCCGTTGACCACCCAGCCATCGGAGACCGTGCAGTCGGAAGGCGAAACCTTCCATTGCTCGGCAGCCGCGGCCACCAGCATCACGCGCGCGGTGGCGCCGGCCTGCCGCAGCGGATCCCACGCATCGCGCACGCTGGTGCTGCCGCCGGTGATCTGCCCACCGAGCAGCTTGTTGATGTAGATCGGATCGACGCTGGCCTGCACCACTTTTACCTTGCGCGGATCGACGGCGAGTTCCTCCGCGACCAGCATGGTGAGCGAGGTGTGCACGTCCTGCCCCATCTCGTTGCGATGGCAAGTCACGGTGATGGTGCCGTTGGGCGCCACCGAGACCCACGCGTTGGGTTTCAGCGCGGCGTCGGCAGCCTGTGCTTCACCCGGCATGCCCAGGCGAAGCCCGATGACCAATCCCCCGCCGGCCAGCGCGGAGACCTTGAGGAATTCGCGGCGCGTGAGGGCGTTCATGCCTTGCTCCCGACGTTTGCGGCGGCGTCCTTGATGGCGGCACGGATGCGGCCATAGGTGCCACAGCGGCAGATGTTGCCCTGCATGGCATCGTCGATCTGGGCGTCGGTGGGCTTGGGCGTCTTCTTAAGCAGCGCCGTCGCGGCCATCACCTGGCCGGACTGGCAGTAGCCGCACTGCGGCACCTGGATCTTGTCCCAGGCGGCCTGCACGGCCCGGCCCACCTTGTCGCCGCCCATGGCCTCGATGGTGGTGATCTTCTTGCCGACGACGGCGTTCACGGCGGTGACGCAGGAGCGGGTGGGCACCCCGTCTACATGCACCGTGCAGGCGCCGCAAAGCGCCGCGCCGCAGCCGAACTTGGTGCCGTTCATGTTGAGGTGGTCGCGCAGGACCCAGAGGAGCGGGGTGTCTTCCGGGGCGTCGACGTTGACGGTCTTGCCGTTGAGCATCAGGGCGGGCATGGGTTGTCCTCGTGGAATTTGTTGTTGGAGGGGCGATGGATACGCTGCGCTTCCGGCACGTGCGCGTCAACGGCAGATGTTATAACTTGTTGTAATGTCGAAGGGCCAGGCATGTGTATCATATGAAACATGTCTGGAATGGAAAACCCCCTTCAACGCCTTGGCCTGGACCTTCGCCGGCGCCGTGAAACTGCCGGCATGTCGCAGGTCGATGCCGCCCGCGCCGCGGGGGTTGGCCGAAGCACGCTCATTCACCTTGAGCAGGGGCGCAAGGACATCCGCCTTTCGAACGCGCTTGCAATCGCACACGCCATGGGCGCCACCATGTCGATCGCGGGCGAATCTGACGGCCTTTCCGATCGCAGGCGCGAGCGGGCCGAGGAAGCGTTGAAGCTTTCCGCCCGCCGCGAAGCACATATGCGCCTTGCCTTGCGGCTTTCCCTGGGTGAGCCGCGCGCATTGCGCGCCCTGGAAGGCGCACGCGAGATGGTCCGGGTCTGGAAGGAATCCCGCACCTGCAGTCCCTTCTACATCTCGAAGTGGACGGGGATACTCAAGGGCTCACCGGCGCAAGTGGCGCGGCGCGTTTCCGAAATCGAATCCGAGTGGCTGGATGCGATGTTGCAGAACACCCCGTTTTCCGGGGCGTTCCCCAGGGCATGAACCTGGAGCAGGTTGAAAAGCTGCTGACGGATATCCGCGACGTCCATGGCATCGACGATTTCGTGATCGTAGGCGGTCTTTCAGTGCTGGGGCTGCGCAGCACCCGCCCGATACCGGATGGCATGCTGGTCTCGAACGAACTCGGCGGCTACCCCGAAAATGATCCCGACGCCCGCGACGCGGTTGCCGCGAAATTTGGCCAGGGATCCCCTTTCGAGAAAAAACACGGCTACTACTTCGATCCGGTATCGCCCACCCTGCCTACGCTGCCGGATGGCTGGCGGGAGCGCCTGATCAGGGTGACGTTGCCATCTGGAGTGCATGTGAAGTTTCTGGATCCGAACGATGCCGCCGTTTCGAAATACGCACGCAATGCGCTGAAGGACCGGGAGTGGATTCGTGAGGGAATGGTTGCCTCCATACTTTCGGGCGCAACAATCGAACACCGCTTCCGATCCACGCCTTTCCTCGACCAGCGCGAACATGAGGTGGCCAAGGCAGCATTGGCCGAAGACCTTGAATGGCTGGCTGGGCGGGTCAAGCGCCGGCGCTGAAGCGCCCGCTGATGTAAGCCCGCTACCGCCGCCGCGCGCTTTCGATCCACGCCTTCGCGGCCTGCCAGGCATCCAGGTCGCGCTTCAGCAGGTTTTCCAGCGGCTCATCGGCCGGCGTGGCCGGGCCTGCTTCGTTGCCGGCGCACACCGTGGCCCTGGCCGCCGGATAGATGCGCTTGACCTGGGCGCCGCCCGACTGGATGTAGCCTGCCAGCGCCGCGGCTTGGTCCAACCCGGCGCAGCAGGTGAATTGCCTGCCGTGGAACTCGAACGTGGTGCCGTCCGAAAACACCAGGAAAACCTGCTGCGACGGGTCATGGTCACTTTCCGCCAACACCACGCCGGCGATGCGTTTGCCGACGATTTCCTTGAGGCCTTCCTTCATGCCTTGCCCCGCGCCTGCAGCCAGCGCAGGAAAGACACCGGCACCCCTGGGAACGAGTGTGAGTGGCGGCTCACCGCGCCGCCGCCACGAGTGGGGGCGTGACGGCGGCGCGGGCCGCTGGGTTGGGAAGCGGTGAGGTTGATGGTGTTGTCTTTCCAGCGCAGGCGGGAGGTCATGCAAGCCAGACTAAGACCCCGTAAGCTCATGGGGTGAGCCACCCGGCACCCTTCTTTTCATGGACAGAACCGAACGCTTCTACAAGATCGACCACCTGCTGCAGGCCAACGCGCCGGGGGTGGTGCCCATCGACGTGTTCCTGCGGGAGCTGGGCGTCTCGCTCGCCACCTTCAAGCGCGACCTGGAATACATGCGAGAGAGGCTCAACGCGCCCATCGTCTGGGACCGCGATGCCAACGGGTACCGCTTCGAGGCCTCCCGGTCGGCCGGGCCGCGCTACGAGCTGCCGGGGTTGTGGTTCAGCCCGGCCGAGGCGCAGGCACTGCTGACGCTGGAACACCTGCTGGAAGGCCTCGAGCCGTCGCTACTCGGCGCGCACCTGAAGCCGTTGAAGTCGCGGCTCACGGCGCTGCTTTCGGCCGGTGACCATTCGGCCGATGAAGTCCGGCGGCGCATCCGCATCATCGCCTTCGGATCGCGCCGGCACGAGCCGAAGCATTTCTCGCTGCTGGCCTCGGCCCTGCTCTCCCGCAAGCGCGTGAAGATCGCCTACTTCAACCGCACGCGCGATGAAACCACCGAGCGCGAGGTTTCCCCGCAACGCCTCACCTACTACCGCGCCAACTGGTACCTGGACGGCTGGTGCCACCTGCGCAACGACATCCGCAGCTTCGCGCTCGATGCCATCCGCGCCGCCCAGCCGGTTGACGCCAAGGTGAAGGACGTTCCGGAAGCGCGCCTCGACCAGGTGCTGGCCAGTGGCTACGGCATCTTCTCCGGGGACAAGGTGCAATGGGCGGTGCTGCGCTTCACGCCGGAGCGGGCGCGCTACGTGTCACAGGAAGAGTGGCACCCGAAGCAGCGCGCGAAATGGCTCAGGGACGGCAGCTACCAGCTGGAGGTGCCGTATTCCTCCGAGAAGGAGCTGGCGATGGACATCCTCAAACACGGCGCCGAGGTGGAGGTGGTGGGGCCGAAGGTGCTGCGCGACGAGATCGGCAAGCGCCTGAAAATCGCCGCTGCCCGGTACTCCCCGGGGGTCCGCTAAAGCGCCGGCATCGCGCGTGGCTTGCGCTTGTCGTCCACCGCCACATAGGTCAGCTGCGCCTCGGTGACCTTCACCGCCTCGGAGCGGCCGGTCTTGCCGCGCTGGGCATAGACCTCCACATCCACGGTGACGGACGTGCGGCCGACCTTCAGCACGCGTGCGTAGAAACTCACGATGTCGCCGACAAACACCGGCTCCCTGAACACGAAGGAATTTACCGCCACCGTCACCACCGGACCACCCGCGCGATCCCACGCCGGGATGCTGCCGGCGATGTCCACCTGCGCCATCACCCAGCCGCCGAAGATGGTGCCGTGTGCGTTGGTATCCGCCGGCATCGGGACGATGCGCAGCACGGGTTGCTCATCGGGCAGCGTGGTCATTTGTCATCCACCATAACGTTCAACCCGGATGATATCCGGCGCGATGCCGATGTCGACCAACGCGGTGGTCATCGCCTCCGCGAAGGCTTCTGCGGCAGCTTCTCGAATTCTTCCCCCGTGAAGGTCGCGATCTTGCGTGGCCCGTGCGAGTGAAGAAATATTCAAAGGGAACCGGGCCGATGTCTCAGCCCGGAATGATCACCACCTTGCCGAGCACGCGGCGCTCGGCAACGGTGCGCAAGGCTTCCGTCCCGTCCTCCAGCGAGTAACGCCCCGAAATGTGTGGCTTGATTTTTCCGCTCGCTGTCCATTCGATCAGCTTCTTTGCATTCGCGGCCGCGGCCGCGGGCTCCCTTTCCATGAAGCCGCCGAGGAAAACGCCCACGACCGAAGCGCCTTTCAGCAGCGGCAGGTTCATCGGGATCTTCGCGATGTCGCCCGCGGTGAAGCCGACGATCAGCAGGCGCCCTTTCCACGCGAGGCTGCGCAACGCGGCCTCGGTGTAGTCGCCGCCCACGGGGTCGCACGCCACATCGACGCCCTTGCCCGCGGTGAGCGCCTTGATGCGTTCGCGCAGGTCTTCCGTCGCGTAGTTGATCACTTCGTCGGCTCCGTGCCGGCGGCACACCTCGAGCTTTTCGGGGCTCGACGCCGCGGCGATCACACGCGCGCCCATCACTTTGCCGAGCTCCACCGCGGCGAGCCCCACGCCACCCGCGGCGCCAAGCACCAGAAGCGTCTCACCCGCCTTCAGGTCCGCGCGATCCTTCAAGGCGTGCAGGGATGTCCCGTAGGTGAACAACATCGCGGCGGCCACTTCGAGGTCGGTGCCGGGCGGCAGCTTCATCACGCGCTCCGCGCGCACCAGCGCCTGCTGGGCAAAGGCGCCGTGGGAGACAATCGCCAGCACCGGGTCGCCCGCCTTCAGGTGCTTCACGCCTTCACCTGCCTCGCGGACAACGCCGGCCAGCTCGAACCCCGGCGCAAACGGCAGCGGCGCCTTGAACTGGTACTTGCCCTGCACCAGCAACACGTCTGGAAAGTTGACGCCCGCGGCCTTCACGTCGATGACCACTTCGCCCGCACCGGCATGGGGGTCGGGAAGGTCCCCGACCTTGAGCGCGTCGATGCCGCTGAGCTGGCTGCACAGAAGGGCCTTCATCGCGCAAGCTCCAGCGCGCCGATCTGGTTGCGATGCACTTCGTCCGGCCCATCGGCCAGGCGCAACGTGCGCACCTTGGCGTACATCGAGGCGAGCGCGAAATCGTCGGAGACGCCCGCGGCGCCATGGGCCTGGATCGCCCAGTCGATCACCTGCAGCGCCATGTTGGGCGCGGCCACCTTGATCATCGCGATCTCCTTGCGCGCCACCTTGTTGCCGACGGTATCCATCATCCATGCCGCGTTCAGCACCAGCAGGCGCGTCTGGTCGATGAGGATGCGCGCGTTGGCGATGCGCTCGAGGGTCACGGTGCGTTCGGCCACGGGCTTGCCAAACGTCACGCGCGATTTCACGCGGGCACACATCATCTCCAGCGCGCGCTCCGCCATGCCGATCACGCGCATGCAATGGTGGATCCGGCCGGGCCCGAGGCGCCCCTGCGCGATCTCGAAGCCGCGGCCCTCGCCCAGCAGCATGTTGGCGGCGGGCACGCGCACATTGGTGAAATCGATCTCGCCATGGCCGTGGGGCGCGTCGTCGTCGCCAAACACCGTGAGCGCGCGCAGCAGCTTCACGCCCGGTGCATCCATCGGCACCAGGATCATCGACTGCTGCTTGTGGCGGTTGGCATTGGAGGGATCCGTCTTGCCCATGAAGATGAGCACCTTGCAGCGCGGGTCCGGTGCGCCCGTGGTCCACCACTTGCGGCCGTTGATGACGTAGTCGCCGCCGTCGCGCTCGATGCGCGCCTCGATGTTGGTGGCATCCGATGAAGCAACCGCCGGTTCCGTCATCGCAAAGGCCGAGCGGATCTCGCCCGCCATCAGCGGCTCCAGCCACCGCGCCTTCTGCTCGGCCGTGCCGTAGCGGTGCAGAACTTCCATGTTGCCGGTGTCGGGCGCGTTGCAGTTGAACGATTCCGGCCCGATCACCGACCGCCCCATGACCTCGCATAGAGGGGCGTAATCGATGTTGGAAAGGCTCATGAAAAGATTCCAGAGGCCCGCGTCTTTTGCCTTGGCCTTCATCCCCTCCACCACTCCCGTGGCCCTCCACGGATTGCCCGCCGCTCGGTTGGCCGCCACCTCGGCGTGATACGCGGCCTCGGCCGGATACACGTGGTCCTGCATGAATGTGGCGAGCTGCGCCTGCAGCTCCTTCGTCTTCGGCGAATACGAAAAATCCATCTATCTGATCCTTTCGACCTGGCGCCAGCCCTCTTCGGCGATGGCCCGGGTGCGTCGTCCCGCGTCGAGTGCATCGGCGCTTGCCGCGTTACCCTGCAGCGCCCGCGCCATCACGCCCTGCAGGATCGCCGCGAGCCGGAACATGTTGAAGGCGAGGTAATACTCGAAGTTCGCGATGCCGTCGCGCCCGGTCTGCCCGCAATACATCGCGACATATTCGCGCTCCGTGGGAATGCCGAGTGAAGCGCAATCAACACCCGCCAGGCCGCGGCCATGGGGGCCTTCCGGCATGCGCCAGGTCATGCAGTGGTAGGCGAAATCCGCGAGTGGGTGGCCGAGTGTCGACAGCTCCCAATCGAGCACGGCGAGGATGCGCGGCTGCGTGGGATGGAAAACCACGTTGTCGATGCGGTAGTCGCCGTGGACAATCGAGGTCTCCTCGCCCGGCGGCACGTTGGCGGGCAACCACCCGATCAGCCGGTCCATCGCCTCGATGCGTTCGGTTTCGGAGGCGCGGTACTGCTTGCCCCAGCGGTCGATCTGTCGCGCGAGGTAGTTGCCGGGCTTGCCGTAGTCGCCCAGGCCGATGGCGTTGTAGTCGACGCGGTGCAGCGCGGCGATGACACGGTTGAGCTCGCGGTAGTGGGCGGCACGTTCATCGTGGGCCAGCCCGCCAAGCGTCGGGTCCCACAACACGCGGCCCTCGACGTAGTCCATGAGGAAAAAAGGCGTGCCGATCACTTCGGCGTCCTCACACAACGCGTAGGTGCGCGGCACCGGGACATCGGTCTTGCCAAGCGCCGTCATCACGCGGTATTCGCGGTCCACGGCGTGGGCCGACGGCAGCAGCTTGCCGGGCGGCTTGCGCCGCAGCGCGTAGCTCTTCGCGCCGGCTTTCACCAGGTAGGTGGGATTGGACTGGCCGCCCTTGAATTGCGAGACTTCGAGCTCACCCGTCGTGTTGTTGACGTGGTCGCGCATCCACGCCGCCAACCGTTCGGCATCGAACGCGTGCTGCGGCGCCACCGGCCGCGTGCCCGTGAACTTGTCGAAGCTCATGGGACCTGAAGCACCAACTTGCCGGTATTGCCACCAGTGAATAGTTTCTGCAGCGTGTCATGGAAAGCCGCGATGCCGCCGGGCACCACGTCTTCCTTCGCCTTGAGTTTCCCCTCGGCGATCCAGCCTGCCATCTCGCGCGCCGCCTCGCCGTAGCGATCCACGTAGTCGAAAACCACGATGCCCGTCATCGTGCCGCGATTGACCAGCAAGGAAAGATAATTGGCGGGCCCCTTCACCGGCGTCGTGGCGTTGTATTGCGAGATCGCGCCGCAGATCACGATGCGCGCGTGCATCGCGATGCGGGCTAGCGCGGCATCCAGGATCTCGCCGCCGACGTTGTCGAAATAGACGTCGATGCCCTTGGGGCAATGTTCCTTGAGCTTCGCCTTCACGTCCTCGTTTTTGTAGTCGATGGCCGCGTCGAAGCCGAATTCGTCGATCAGCAGCTTGCACTTGTCGGCGCCCCCCGCGATGCCCACCACGCGGCAACCCTTGATCTTCGCGATCTGGCCCACGACGGATCCCACCGCGCCCGCCGCGCCGGAGACCACAACGGTTTCGCCCGCTCGGGGCTTGCCCACTTCCAGCAGCCCGAAATACGCCGTCATGCCCGGGGCGCCGAGTGTGCCCAGGTAGGTCGGCAGCTTGACGATGCGCGTGTCCACCTTGCGCACGCCCTTGCCGTCGGTGACCGCGTATTCCCGCACGCCCAACGCCCCGGTGACAATGTCGCCTTCCTTGAAATCCGCATGTTTCGACTCGATCACGGTGCCGCCGGCGCCGGCGCGCATCACCTCGCCGATGGCAACCGGGCGGATGTACGACCGGGCGTCGTTCATCCAGCCGCGCATGGCGGGATCGAGCGAGATGTATTCCACCTTCACGACGAACTCCCCGTCCTTCGGTTGCGCGACATCGTCCTCGGTGAGCTGCCAGTCGCTGCGTTTGATCTCGCCCACGGGGCGGGCGGCGAGTCGGACCTGGTGGTTTTTCATCGGGGGCCTTTCATGACGTCGGTGGGCTGCCGCTCGTCGAGGATGTCGCGCATGCGCGAATCGATCGCCACCTTGGCCTTCTGGTGGGGCAGCACGTAGAAACGGTTGGCCTTGACGGCGTCGAGGGTGATGTTGGCGACGTCTGCGGCCGTGAGCCTGCCGCGCGCCACCGCCTGGCGGACAAAATCCTCGTAGGGCGCGGCAAGCGGATTGGTGGCGCCCAGCTCGGCCGGCCGGTTGCGCGCCGATTCCGCGATGCCGGTGGGCACAAACGCGGGGCAAAGCACGGAGACGCCGATCTTCGACTTCGCGGCCTGGAGGTCGTGATGCAGGCATTCGGACAGCGTCACCACGCCATGTTTGCTCACGCAATACACGGCGCTGCCGGGCACCGAGATCAACCCGGCCATGGAGGCTGTGTTCACGATGTGCCCCTCGCCACCCTGCGCCAGCATGCGCGGCACAAACGCGCGGATGCCGTGGACGACACCCATGAGGTTGATTTCGAGCACCCACTTCCAGTCGTCGAGTGTCGCGGTCCACATCGGGCCGGCCACCGCGACACCGGCGTTGTTGAAGAGCAGGTGCGCGGCGCCGAACCTGGCGTACGTCGCCTCGGCAAGTGCATCGAGCGCCCCGGGCTTCGAGACGTCGCAGCGCTGCGAGTGATGGGGTGTCGAGATCAACGCGGCAGTCTCCGCCATGCCGCGCTCGTCGATGTCGGCCAGCACGATGCTTGCGCCTTCACGCGCACACGCCAGCGCGAGCGCGCGCCCGATGCCGCTCCCGGCCCCGGTGATGACTGCGATTTTGTCTTTGATGTTCATGGCTCGGAAAAATGGGACGGACAGGAAACTGGTGTCAGAGACGACTTTTGCCGGTGGGCTTGCTGGCAAAAACTGGTGTCAGAGACGACTTTTGCTGGTGGGCTTGCTGGCCCAACCGCAAAAGTCGTCTCTGACACCAGTTTTTTACCGGTTGCTACTTTCCCTTGTAGATCTCCTCCAACTTGGCCTTGTCCCGCTCCAGTATCTGTGCGCGCCTGAGCTTGAGTGTGGGCGTCAACATGCCGTTGTCCACGGTCCAGGGCTCCTCGACCACGGCGACGCGGCGCACCTGCGCGTAGCCGGGGAAATCCTTCAGCTGCGCCGCCAGGCGCGTGGCCAGCGCTTTCTCGTCGGGCTTGCCGATGCGCGCGACCTCCTTCGGGTCCAGCACCACCAGCGCGGCGAGGAAGGCCTTGCCTTCGCCGACCACGATCGCCTGTTCAACCAGCGGATCGAGTTGGATGGCGAGCTCCATGTCGACCGGCGGCACCTTTTCGCCATTGCCGAGCACGATGATCTCCTTCAAGCGCCCGGTGATGTAGAGGAAGCCGTCCTTCAGGCGCGCCTGGTCGCCGGTGTCGAGCCAGCCCTCCGCATCAAGCACCTTCGCAGTCGCCTCGGGATTTTTCCAGTAGCCCAGCATCACGTTGGGCCCGCGCACCCGCAGCACATCATTCTCGCCGAAGGAGACCTCGACCCCGGGAAGCGGCATGCCAATGCTGGCCGGATCGTTGCGATCGAGGTGGTTCACGCTCACCACGGGTGATGCCTCGGTCAGCCCGTAGCCCTGGCAGATCGGAAGCCCCAGCCCGATGAAGGTGCGCGCGATCTGCGGGCTCAACGCCGCGCCGCCGCTGATACACAGGCGCAGGCGCCCGCCCAGGCGCTCCAGCAGCTTGTCGGCCACGAGAGGCTTGAGCAGCGGCCAGAGCACGAACGAAGGTTTCCACGGCCCGCGACCCTGGCGCCACTCGAACAGGTCCCAGCCCACGTGATGGGCCAGCGTGAAAAGGCGCCGCTTCAATTGCGGCGCGGAGAGGAGTGTCGCCGTGACCTGCCCGTGCAGCTTCTCGAAGATGCGCGGCACCGACACGATGATCGTGGGCCGCACCGACTTGAAGTCCTCGCCCAGCTGCGGGATCGAGCGCGCGAAGGCGACGGTGGCACCCGCCACCATCGTGAGGTATCCGCCGACGGTGCGCTCGAGCATGTGCGAAAGCGGCAGGAAGGAGAGGAACGTGTCGCTGGCGAGGATCTCGTAGACCGCGAGGCCGCCCTTCACGTCCTGCAGGATGTTCTGGTGCGAGAGCATCACACCCTTGGGCTTGCCCGTGGTGCCGGAGGTATAGACGATGGTGGCGAGGGCGTTGCCGTCGATTTTCGCGGCGGGGGGCGCGGGCTCCTGCACGGCGGCCAGCCAATCGGCAAGGGCCACGGCCCTGGCGGCGGCGCCCTGCGGCACGGCCTTCACGCAGACGATGCGCTGCACGCCCGAAAGGCGCTGCGCCACCGGCGCGATTCGGGCCAGCTGGTCGGCGCCTTCCACCAGCATCACGCGCACGCCGGAATCGTTGAGGATGTAGGCGAGGTTGTCGGGGCGGTCGTCGGCATAAACCGGCACCACCACCAGCCCCTGCGCAAGCGCCGCCTGGTCGAAGAGCACCCACTCGCGGCAGTTGCGGCTCATGATCGCCACGCGGTCGCCTGGCGCCAGGCCCTCGGCCGCCAGCGCCACCCGGATGTGATCCACCACCTCCGCCGCCGAGCGCCAGGTGAAGTCCTTCCAGATGCCCGATGTGGCGTCGAAATCGCGGTACGCCACCGCGTCGGGGGTTGCCTTCACCCTGCGGGCAAAACAATCGGGGATCGAGTCGGTGGCCTCGATCGCAACGGCGCGCATCTCGCTCATGGGGTCACTTCCGGCGGGCGGTGACCCACATGGTAATCGTCGCGCGGCAGGCCAACTCGCCGCTGCGATCGCGCACCTCCACCACCACCGGGACGTCGCGCCCCGCGCCCTCTTCCACCGCGGGCACGGTGGCGATGGCTTCGAGGTCCGTTTCGGCCTTGCCCAGGTATTCCACCTGCATGCACTTGGGCAGCCAGCGCATCGAGGCGGGGATCGAGACCTCCATCAGCGTGCCGGCTGCCAGCTCCGCCAGGTTGCACATGGCGATGGCGTGCACGGTGCCGATGTGGTTTTGCACCGCGCGGCGCTTGCGCATGGACACACGCGCCCGGCCGACGGCGAGCTCCTCGAAGCGCGGGCCGATGGTGGAGAAATACGGGGCCTTCCAGCAGACGGCTTTCGAGAACAGGAATTTCCCGAATGGCTTGGCCTGGAGGAAATTCCAGGTTTCGAGGGCTTTGGCCATCAGGCTGGATCCCCCGGTCAGGGATTCCCGGGGCAGGTTCTTTTACGGGACAGATCAGACAAGGTCCCACCCGCTGTCCGGTTCGAACCGCAGGCCGTGGTGTTCCTTCAGCTCGTTCATGACGCGGATCCAGTCCTGCTTGCCGCGCTGGCGGATGGTGGCGATGGGCCCGCCGCGATGGGGCGCGAAGCCGGTGCCGAAGATCATGCCGACGTCGACCAGGTCCGCGTCGGCCACGATGCCTTCGCGCAGGCACGCCACCGCCTCGTTGAGCGCGGGCGCCACCATGCGGTCGGCCAGCGCCTTGAGGTCGACCGTGCCCGGCCCGGTCTGCGATTTCTGCGGCTTGCCGTTGGCCCAGGTGTAGAAGCCCTGGCCGGTTTTCATGCCGAACTTCTTGCCTTCCACCAGCGCCTGCAGCTTCTTCGGCACCGGCGTGCCCTGCGTGGCCAGCTCGCGTCCCACCGCCCAGCCGATGTCCAGGCCCACCATGTCGGCCAGCTCGATCGGGCCCATGGGCATGCCGAAATCCTTCGCGGCGGCGTCGATGGTTTCCGGCGGGATCCCTTCGTCGACCATCAGCATCGCCTCGAGCAGGTACGGCGAGAGCACGCGGTTCACCAGGAAACCGGGCGCGGACTTGCACGGCAGCGGCAGCTTGTCGATCTGGCGCGTGAAGGCCTGGCCGGCCTGCATGGCGGCGGGTGATGTCTGCGGGCCTTCGACAACTTCCACCAGCTGCATCTGCGCGACAGGGTTGAAGAAATGCAGGCCCAGCAGGCGGTCCGGGCGCTGAAGGACGCCGGTGAGCTCCTGCAGCGGGATGCTCGAGGTGTTGGAGGCGAGCAACGCGCTGTCTTTCATCCGCGGCTCGACCTGCGCGAAAAGTTTGCGCTTGACCTCGGCATTTTCCACAATCGCCTCGATCACCAGGTCGGCATGGGCCACGCCGTTGCCCGCCACATCGGGGATCAGGCGGTCACGCGCGGCCTGGATGAGGTGCGGCAACTTGAGGCGTTTGCGGAAGAGGTCGTTGGCGCGTTTGATGGCCGGCGAGATACGTTCGGGCGCGAGATCCTGCAGCGTGACCGTGAGTCCGCGCAGCGCGCACCACGCCGCGATGTCGCCGCCCATGGCGCCCGCGCCGATGACGTGGACGTGGCGAATGGCGTCAGCCGAACCCTCACCCCGGCCCTCTCCCAGGGGAGAGGGAGACTTGCCGAAAGCCTTCAACCGCTCCTGGAGCAGGAATATCCGGATCAGGTTCTTTGTTGTGGGATGGAAGAAGAGGCTGGCGGTGGAAGCCGGATGTTCGCGCGGGACGTTGCGCACGTCGCCGCCGAAATCCTTCCACAGGTCGATGATGGCGTAGGGCGCGGGGTACTGGTCGCGGCGTACCTTCTTCGCGACACCTTTTGCCGCCTGTCGCGCGACGAGGTTGCGCAGCACCGGCCAGTCGGTGGCGGCGGCCATCAATCCCGGCACCTGGCGCGGTGGCGGTTCGTTGAGGACCTTGCGCGCGGCATTCTGGAAGTGGCGCCGCGGTGTCACCGCATCGACCAGGCCCAGCTTCTTCGCGCGGCGCGCGTCGATGGCGCGCCCGGTCAACATAAGGTCGAGGGCGGCGGCGGCGCCAATGAGCTTCGGCATGCGCCTGACCCCGCCCCAGCCCGGCACGATGCCCAGCAGCACTTCCGGCAGGCCCATGCGTGACTTTGCGCCGTCGTCCATGACCCGGTACCGGCAGGCAAGCGCGAGCTCCGTACCCCCGCCCATGCAGAAGCCGTGGACCATCGCCACCGTCGGAAATGGCAGCGCCGCGATCTTGTCGAACACCTCGTTGCCGAGCGCCACAAAGGCGATCGCTTCTTCCGGGTCGTGCAGCGTGGTGAATTCCTGGATGTCCGCGCCCGCCGCGAACCCGTTGTCCTTGCTGGAAAGGATCGCGAGTCCCTTCGGCGGCATCGCCAACAGGTGATCGGCCACCTGTCCCAGCTCACGCAGCGCCTCGCTCGAGAAAGTATTGGTCCCAGAGCCCGCGCGATCGAACCACAGCCACGCCAGGTTCTCTCCGTCCGTCTCCAACTTCCAGTGTTTGAGTTCCATATGCTGATAGATGGCCGGATAAAAACTGGTGTCAGACACGACTTTTGCGCTTGGGCCAGCAAGCCCAACAGCAAAAGTCGTGTCTGACACCAGTTTTCATCCCGCCATTTATTTCCTCCTCCTGATGTACAGCGTTTTTTCGACCTCGGCGATGGTGACGCCGGCTTCGTCCTTGATCGCGACATGGAACGTGGGCTCGAACTTGCTGCCGTCCGCGGTTCTCGCGCGCGCTTCGTCGACGCTCGCGTCCGGCATTTCCATGTTCGCGACCACCGTGCCGCGGCCCGGCCTGAGATAGCGCACCGCGCCCGCCTTGTCCCACACGATGTAGTCGCTGCCGAGGCGCTTCATCATCATGATCATGAAAAACGGATCGGTCATCGTGTAGAGCGAGCCGCCAAAATGGGTGCCGACGTAGTTGCGGTTGAGCAGGCGCATGCGAAGCTCGATCGATGCGCGGCTGAAGTCGGGCGCGATCTCTCGCACATGGACGCCGGCGCCGCGAAACGGCGGCCAGAGGTTCATCAGGCGTCGTATGCCCGTCGCGCCGAAGTTGATGCGCGCGAGGAAACCCTGCGCGCTCACGGCCTTTCCAGCAGCATCGCGCCGCCCTGGCCGCCACCGATGCACAACGAGGCGACGCCGCGCCGCCCGCCGGTGCGCTGCAGCACCTTGAGCACGTGCAGCACCACGCGCGCGCCGGAAGCGCCGATCGGATGTCCGAGGGCGATGGCGCCGCCGTCAACGTTCACCCTGGCGCGGTCGGGACTGCCGAAGGGCGCGTCGAGGCCGAAGTGCTCCTTCATGTATTCCGGGCTCTCCCACGCGGCCAGGCAGCCCAGCACCTGCGCGGCGAATGCCTCGTTGATCTCCGCGGCGTCGATGTCGTTCCAGGTCAGGCCGTTGCGCATCAGCAGCGGCGTGATGGCATGCACCGGGCCCAGGCCCATTTCCGCCGGATCGAGCGCGCCCCAGTTCACGTCGACGATGCGCCCCAGGGGCGTGAGGTGGTATTCGTCCACCACGTCCTCGGAAGCCAGGATCAGCATCGCGGCGCCGTCGGTCACCTGCGAGCTGTTGCCGGCGGTGACGTTGCCGTAGGTGCGGTCGAACACCGGCTTGAGTTTCGCCAGCCGTTCGGTGGACGAATCGCGCCGCACGCCGTCATCGGCGGCGTAGACCTTGCCATCGGGGCCGTACATCGGCTCCACCTCCTCCAGGCGCCCGTTGTCCTGCGCGAAGGCCACGCGCCGGTGCGATTCCACCGCGAACTCATCCATCATCTGGCGCGTGATGCCGAAGCGCCTGGCGACGATTTCCGCTGTCGATCCCATGGTGAGCTTCACGATCGGATCGGTGAGGCCGTTGAGGATCGCGATCACCGGCGCCAGCATCGTCACGCGGAACTTCGCCGCGACCGCCGCCTTGGCGCCGCCACCCTTCGCGGCGTTCAGCGCCATGAACCAGTTGGCCATCGCCGGGCCGTAGAGCAGCGGGGCGTGGCTCATCGCATCGGTGCCGCCGGCGAGCACGAGCCTCGAGCGTCCGGCGACGATGTTCACAAACGCGGAATCGAGCGCCTGCAGCCCGGAGGCGCAGTTGCGCATCACGGTCCACGCCGGCACCTTGTCGCCGCAACCCAGGCGCAGCGACACCACGCGCGCGATGTTGGCTTCCTCGGAAGAGGGCATCGCCGCGCCCAGAATCACCTCGTCGAAGGCATCGGCGCCGAAGGGCTGGCGCAGCAGCAGCGGGCGGCCCGCGTTGACGGCGAGGTCGGAGCCGGTGAAAGGCCCGAGCTTGTTCTGGGCGCGAAGGAACGGGGTGCGCGACCCGTCGACTACATAGACGCGACGGCGGCCATTTTCTTGTCCGGTTGCCATTTCTCTTCCTCCTTCGTGGCACGACTCAGGTCGTGCTCGAAATCGTCGACGGCGATGACCTCGCTGCGCAGCTCGTCCGCGCGCCGCAGCTGGTCCATTTCCAGCTGCGTGATCACCTGCTGCGCCACGGCGGCGGCTCGGCGCCCAGCCGTGTCGCGCTGCTTGAGCTTGCCTTCCTTGACCGCCTTGCGGATGCGCGCTTCGATCGGGTCGGCCTCGATCACCGCCACCATCGCAGCCTCGAGCTTGCCGATCACATCGTTCACGTCCCCGGGCACGTAGCAGCCTTCCGTGAGGCGGTCGCGCGCGGCACCCGGCGTGAGCAGGATCGAAGCCACTTGCGAGCCCACGCGGTCACTCGGCGCGTCCAGCGTGAGGCCCTTCGGGAACACCATCATGCGCAACCACGCGGCGATGAAGCGGCTGGGGAAATTGGCCAGCACGCCGTCCATCGCGACCTGGATCCTGAAGAAGCTGTCGTGCATCGCCCAGGTGAGCAGCGGCAGGTCTTCCTTCTGGCGGCCCTCGTCCTCGAAGCGCTTGACCGTGGCCGATGCCATGTAGAGCAGCGAGAGGATGTCGCCCAGCCGCGCCGAGATCTTTTCCCTGCGCTTGAGGCTGCCGCCGATCACGAACATCGAGACGTCGGACAGCAGCGCGAACGCGGACGAAAAGCGCGTCATCATCTGCAGGTAACGCCTCGTCTCCAGCGGTCCCGGGACGGAAACGCCTTCGCCGCCGGTGATGCCGAGCCAGAGCGAGCGCGCCGTGTTCGAGGCGGTGAACGTCATGTGGCCCCAGAGGGCGCGATCGAACGCCGCGAGGTTGTTCTCGGCCGCCGCCTTGATCTCCTTCAGCACGAACGGATGGCAGCGGATCGCTCCCTGGCCGAAGATGATCATCGAACGCGTGAGGATGTTGGCGCCCTCGACCGTGATCGCGATCGGGATCGTCATGTAGCCGGAGCCGAGGTAGTTGTTCGGCCCCATCATGATTGCCTTGCCGCCGTGGATGTCCATGGCGTCGTTGAGGATGATGCGCATGCGCTCCGTCATGTGGTACTTGCAGATCGCCGAAATGACGGACGGCTTCTCGCCCGAATCGAGCGCCACCATCGTCATGCGGCGCGTGGCGTCCATGAGATAGGTGTTGCCGCCAATGCGCGCCAGCGGCTCTTCCACGCCTTCGAACTTGCCGATCGGCGTGCGGAACTGGCTGCGCACGCGCGCATAGGCGCCGGTGGCGCGCGAACCCAGTTTGCCCGCGGCCATCGACATCGACGGCAGCGAGATCGAGCGGCCCGCGGCAAGGCACTCGACCAGCATGCGCCAGCCGTGGCCCACCTGCTTCTGCCCGCCGATGATCCAGTCCATCGGGATGAACACGTCCTTGCCCGAGTTGGGCCCGTTCATGAACGCGGCGCCCAGCGGGATGTGGCGCCGGCCGATGTTCACGCCCTTGTGCGATGTCGGGATCAACGCCAGCGTGATGCCGATGTCTTCTTCGCTGCCGATGAGCTTGTCCGGGTCGTAGAGCTTGAACGCCACGCCGAGGATGGTCGCGACCGGGCCCAGTGTGATGTAGCGCTTCTCCCACGTCATGCGCACGCCCAGCACCTCGCTGCCTTCGTGCATGCCCTTGCAGACGATGCCGAAGTCGGGGATGGCGCCGGCGTCCGAGCCCGCGTCCGGGTTGGTCAGCGCGAAACACGGGATCTCGAGGCCCTTGGCCAGGCGCGGCAGGTAGTGGTCCTTCTGCTGCTCGGTGCCGTAGTGGATCAGGAGCTCCGCGGGCCCGAGCGAGTTGGGGACCATCACGGTGACCGCCGCCGTGCCGCTGCGGGTGGAGATGCGCGTGACGATTTCCGAATGCGCGAAGGCGGAGAAACCGAGGCCGCCATAGGATCTGGGGATGATGATGCCGAGGAGGCCCTTGTCGCGGATGAATTTCCACACTTCGGGCGGCAGGTCCATGCGTTCGTGGGTGATGTCCCACTCGTGCAGCATGCTGCAGAGCTCGTTGACCGGTCCATCGACGAAAGCCCGCTCTTCGGCGGAAAGCTTCGCCTGCGGGTATGCGAACATCTTGTCCCAGTCGGGCTTGCCCGAGAACAGGTCCGCGTCCCACCAGATGCTGCCGGCATCGAGCGCTTCCTGCTCCGTCTGCGAGACCTGCGGCAGGATCTTCTTGTAGAGGCCGAAGATCGGGCGCGTGATCACGGCCTGGCGCAGCGGCTTCACGATCGAAAACGCGGCGAAGAGCGCGGTCACGACCCAGAGCACGGAGTAAACCGCGGGCGGCGCGCCGGTTGCGAAGGTGATGGCGGCGGAAAACGCGGCAAGCCCCAGCGACCAGGCGACGGCGTTGGCGCGGTGGTAAGCCAGCAGCCACATGGCCGCGATGACGGCGAGCGCGATGCTTGCATAGATCATGGTCATCTCCTCCTGTTGCTCCTTCAGTCGCCCGAGACGAGCTCAAGCTTGCGGGTATCGCCCAGCGCCGGGGCCTTCAGGCCGGCTACCAGGAATGGCGCCAGCCTCTGCAACAACAACTCGTCGTTTTCCTTGTCGCTCGCCGCCACCTGCGCGAAGAGCTTGTGCGCGTCGGTGCCGGCCAGCGTGTACGAGATCGCACCCATCACGAAGTGCAGCCGCCACGTGAGCTCCTGGCGCGACAGGTGGGGCAGTGCCTTCAAGAATGCTTCCTTGTAACGCAAGATCATCCCGGCGTACTGCTGCGAGAGGAAATGGCGGATGAAGGGGGCAGGGTCGGCGTAGGCGCGGCCCACGAGCCTCAGGAAATTCTTGCCCCCACGCCGCTCGTCGCGCGCCAGGCGCAGCGCCGGGATCAGCATCGAGGAGAGGATCCTTTCCACGCTCGGCGCCCTGCTGCCGCCTTCGCGCTCCAGCGTTTCCAGCAGCTCGATGCGCTCCTGGTTCATGGGGTCGAGCCGGCGGGTGAGCACCATCTGGAAGAGCTCCTCCTTGGTGCCGAAGTGGTAATTCACGGCCGCCAGGTTGACGCTGGCAGCGGACGTGAGGCTTCGAAGGCTCGTCGCCTCGAAACCGTGCTCCATGAACAGCTCTTCGGCGGCGTCGAGGATGCGGGTCTTGGTGTCGGCCGACGTGGCGTCGATGGCGACGCTCCTGCGGGCGGGACGGGTAGCAGCCATGGATTGAAATGCCCAATTCAAACGCTCGTTTGAATTCTATCCTAAACCCCGGGGCCGTACACCGCTAGACTTTCGCGCATGATTTCCCGATATCTGCTTGTCCTGGTCGCCGCCTGCGGTGCCCTTCCCGCCGCCGCCCTCACGATCCGCCCGGACCGCGACGACGCCGAATACCTGGAGCTGTCTTCCAGGTACCCCGCGGCGCTTCGCCTGCGCGACGCCGGGGAAGGCGTGTTGATCGCGCCGCGCTGGATCCTCACTTCCGCTTCGACGGTCCGCAAGCTTCGCGATGCCAAGGTGCCGAAGCTGGCCGTGGGTAGCCGCGACTACGAAGTCCTCGAGTACTCCCTTTACCAGGGGCTGGGACTGGTCGCCTTGAAATCCGATGTGAAGGGTGTCGCCTTCACGCCGCTCTTCCATGGCGCCGACGAAGAAGGCCGGACGGTGGTCCTGGTGGGACACGGCGGTGATGGCAAGAAGCGCGCATCGATCAACACCATCGACCGTGTGAGCACGCAGGCCCTCGGCATGCGCATCAAGCCGCCCACGGAAGCTTCAGACCTGCAGGGAATGCTGACGCCCGAGGAGACCGGCGCTGCGATTTTTGCGCAGGTGTCCGGGAAGCTGGCGGTCGTGGGAATCGCCAGCGGCACCGATGGAACGTGGGAGAGCTACGTGCGCGTCTCGGCCTTTTCGCTCTGGATCGAGGCCACGATGGTGGAAGTCGGGCGCAAGGAAGCCGAAGCGCTGCTGGGCGCCAGCCGGACGGAGTAAAAAAACTGGTGTCAGAGACGACTTTTCTGCCCCCGGCAGGAGCCGGAATGCAAAAGTCGTCTCTGACACCAGTTTTTACTTCAGTGCCTGGTCGATATCCCAGAGGATGTCGTCGAGGCTTTCCAGCCCGATCGACAGGCGCACCATGTCGGGCGCAACGCCGGCCTTCACCTGGTCTTCTTCCGAGAGCTGGCGGTGGGTGGTGGATGCGGGATGGATCACCAGTGACTTGGCGTCGCCGATGTTGGCGAGGTGGCTCACGAAGGTGAGGGCTTCGATGAATTTCACGCCGGCCTCGAACCCGCCCTTGATGCCGAAGGACAGCAGCGAGCCCGCGCCGCGCGGCATGTAACGTTTCGTCAGCGCGTGATAGCGGTTGTCCGGCAGGCCCGGGTAGTTCACCCACGAGACCTTCGGGTGTGACTGCAGGAACGTCGCAACACCCATCGCGTTGGACACGTGGCGGTCCATGCGCACCGGCAACGTCTCGAGCCCCTGCAGCAGCATCCATGAATTGAAGGGCGAGATCGTCGGGCCGAAGACGCGCAGCACTTCCATGCGCGCCTTCATGGTGAAGCCGAAGTCGCCGAAGGTTTCGAAGAACTTCACGCCGTGGTAGCCCGCGGAAGGTTCGGTCATCGCGGGAAACTTGCCGTTGTCCCACGGGAAGGTGCCCTTCTCCACCACGATGCCCCCCATCGAGGTGCCGTGGCCGCCGATGAACTTGGTGGCCGAATGCACGACGATGTCCGCGCCATGTTGCAGCGGCTGGCAAAGGTACGGGGAGGCCGCCGTGTTGTCGACGATGAAGGGCACGCCGGCCTCGCGCGCGATGGCGCCGATGGCCGCGATGTCGATCATGTTGATCGCCGGGTTGCCGAGGGTCTCCGAAAAGATCGCCTTGGTGTTGGGCTTGAGCGCGCGGCGGAAATTTTCCGGGTCGTCGGGATCGACGAGCGTCGCATCGATGCCGAGCTTCCTGAAGCTCACGGCCAGCATCGTGTAGGTGCCGCCGTAGAGCTTCGACGACGACACGACGTGGTCGCCGCTTTCCAGGATGTTGAGGAAAGCCACCATCTCCGCCGATTGCCCGGAGGCCGTGGCCACCGCCGCGCGGCCGCCCTCGATCGCCGCCATGCGTTCCTCGAACACTGCCGTCGTGGGGTTCGACAGGCGCGTGTAGACGTTGCCGAACGTCTGCAGGTTGAAGAGGCTGGCCGCGTGTTCGGCGCTGTCGAAGACGTACGAGGTCGTCTGGTACAGCGGGACCGCGCGCGAACCCGTTTGTGTATCGGGGATCTGGCCCGCGTGCAGGCACAGCGTCTCGAAGCCGAATTCCCTGTCAGCCATGTTGCGTTGCGGCGGAAGGCTACTTCGCCGCCTTCTCCCCGATCTTGGTGCGATCCAGCACCGTCATCGCGGAGCTGATGAGGCCCGCCATGTCGCCCAGGTTGCTCGGGATGATCAGCGTGTTGTTGGTCTTGGCGAGTTTCTCGAACGCCTCGACGTATTTCTCCGCGATCTTGAGGTTGGCCGCATCCATGCCGCCCGACGCCCCGATGGCCGCTGCCACCGCGCGCACCGCGTTGGCGTTGGCGTTGGCCACCAGCTCGATGGCGCCGGCCTCACCCGCGGCCTTGTTGATCTGCGCCTGCTTCTGGCCCTCGGATTCCAGGATGGCTGCCTGCCGCTGGCCGTCGGCGATGTTGATCTCCTGCTGGCGCTTGCCTTCGGACGTGGCGATGACCGCGCGCTTTTCGCGTTCCGCGGTGATCTGTGCCTGCATCGAGCGCAGGATCGATTCCGGCGGCGTGAGGCTCTTGATCTCGTAGCGCAGCACCTTGATGCCCCAGGTGCGGCCGGCCTCGTCGAGCACGCTCACGACGTGGTGGTTGATTTCGTCGCGGCTTTCGAAGGTGCGGTCGAGTTCCATCTTGCCGATGACCGAACGCAGCGCGGTCTGCGCCAGCTGCGTGATCGCCTGGATGTAGTCCGACGATCCGTAAGACGCCAGGCGCGGGTCGGTCACCTGGAAGTAGATGATGCCGTCGACCGTCAGCTGCGTGTTGTCCTTGGTGATGCAGATCTGCTCGGGGACATCGAGCGGGATTTCCTTGAGCGAGTGTTTGTAGGCCACGCGATCGAAAAACGGCACGATCAGGTTCAGGCCCGGCTCCAGGATGCGCGAGAACTTGCCCAGGCGCTCGATCACCCAGGCGTTCTGCTGCGGCACGATGCGCACGCCTTCGGATACGAAAACCGCCACGATGGCGATCAGGAAGACGGCGATGGTGGCGGTGGCGCTGCCCTTGGTGAGCAGCGCGACTACCACGGTGACGATGACGGCGAGTGCGGATTTCCAGAACATGGTTGGACTCCCTGGTATTTGGTTATTGGCGGGGCGGTGCGGCAGCAACAAGCAGCAACTGGCCTTCCTGGCCTTCGATGTAAAGCGTCGATCCGGGTGCCGGGCGTTCCGCGGCGGCGGTCAGGCGCGCTTCCCAGAGCGCTCCACGGTACTTCACGCGCGCGATGCCGGCGGGCTCGTTTGCCCACCCGTCCAGGACCACGGCCTGCCCGCGATCGAGGAAGTTGGATTGCGCGTTGCCGTCGGATCTGCGGTTGGCCACGTGCCAGCTGTGCACGAAATAGGCGCCCGCCAGGGCCACGCCGCCGCCGATGGCGGCCTGCACCACCAGATTGACACCCAGGTAGGCGGCCAGCGCGGACGCGAAGGCGCCCACGCCCAGCACGAGCAGATAAAACGTGCCCGTGACCAGCTCCGTGATGACCAGCACGAACCCCACGATGGTCCAGAAGAGCCATTGATCCATGATTTCCCTTTGATTGGCCTGCCCGCCGGTCAGCCGGATGGGCCCACCGCGCGTTTGGCAGAGATGACCTTGGTATTCACTCCCACCC
>Ga0163153_10002318_pt1 | contig 28147 bp, 27 predicted proteins | sample OliLakLV19MP6IB1_FD_148629 | JGI IMG/M metagenome (GOLD analysis project Ga0163153, IMG submission 148629) | Freshwater microbial mat bacterial communities from Lake Vanda, McMurdo Dry Valleys, Antarctica - Oligotrophic Lake LV.19.MP6.IB-1 | ecosystem: Environmental > Aquatic > Freshwater >...
CGAAAACTTTCGCATCGGCATTGCCCGCGATGCAGATGCGAAGCACTTGCGGCAGGTCGGCGGGCCAGGTGGCCAAAACGACGAAATTGTAGACATAGGCGGCCTTGAGGTCGTTTTCGGCCCCATCGGCGGCGTGGGCCTCAAGGTGGGCGGCGCTCGGCATGAGCATCGCCAGGACCACCAGGCGGCGCGCCAGCCACCCGCCGGGCCGCGATGGCGCCATCAATGGCGCCACTCCATTGCCAGGCGGACGGAACGCCCGGCGCCCGGCACTTGTGCCGGCGCGAAAAATTCGCCCACGGGCGACCGGTTGTCGCGATCGAACAAGTTGTATATCCCGAGGGACAACGAGGCCCCGTGCCACGGCCGCTGCGTCGTGAACACCAGGTTGGTGAGCAGCACTGCGGGGATCTCGCCGCGATCGCGGTCCAGGCGCGGTCCCACCGCACTCATGCCGAGGGCGCCGCGGATGCCGCTGCCGAAGAGGGGTGCATCCACCGAGGCCGTCGCCGTGTAACGCGGCGAGTTCGTCAAGCGCAGCCCATCGGGGCCGCAGGCATCCACGAAAGACGCCGACGCCCGCGCACGCGCCCCGGTCGGCAGCAACACGTTGGCCGCCACCTCGACACCGCGCGCGCGCACGGAATCCACGTTGCGGAAGACGAATTCCCCACCCTCTTCCACCTGCTCGATGAGGTCGGCGAAGCGGTAGTGGAAGATCGATGCGCGCCAGTGCAGGGTTTCACCCAGCTGCTGCTCGAGCACCGCCTCGGTCGAACGCATGTGCTCGGCGCCGAGCGTCGCATTGGATACGAAGGTGTCGGACTGGTAATAGAGCTCGTACGCGTTAGGGGCGCGGAACGCCTGGCCATAAAGCAGCTTCACGGTGGTTGCCGGGGCAACCCCGCCTATCAGCGCCAGGCGCGGGCTGGTGCTTGATCCCGCCGAGTAGTAGTGATCGTGGCGCAAACCGGCATTGATGAGCCAGCGCCCGTCCAGCCGGATCTCGTCCTGGATGTAGCCCGCCACGCGACGGCCGCTATCGTGGCGGTCGAGATAGGTCACCTCGGCATCGGCGTTGCGCTGGTCGAGGCGATAGTCCTGTTGCACTTCCGCGCCGGCGACGACCTTGTGGCTGTCCCAGTACGTGCTGACCACCCGCAATTCGGCTCCCCGCCAACGCCCCGTTGCATCGTCGCGGGAATCCAGCGCTCCCGTGGCCGCATAGATTCCGGTGAAGTCGTAGCGCCCGGCGTTCACGCGCGCCTCGACCGTCGTCGCCTGCGCGATCATGCGCCGGTAACGAAGCGTTGCGAATCCGAGGCTGTCCACGTTGCGATCCCTGCGCAGGAAGTCGCTGCTGAAATAGATGCTCGGCGAGTCCTTTTCGCGGCGCCCACCCAGCACCTCGAGGTCGAAATCGCCGTAACTCGCCTGCAGGTAGCCGCGCTTGTATCGTTCCCCGTTCGCTCCCGCCGCGACGCCCCCGCCGGTCGAGGCAAAATCGAACTCACGAAAATAGTAGTCCTCGCCCTCACCACGCAGGCCCGACACCGAGGCGAGCACGTCGAGCCCGCTTTCGAAACGCTTCCCGAAGCTCACGGCAAGCTCGCGCTGGTTATTGCTGCCCGCGGCGGTCGCGACGCGCGGGCCTTCCAGCTCCGAAGTGCTGCGCGTGATCACGTTGATGACGCCCAGCATGGCATTGCTGCCATAGATCGACGATCCCGGACCGGGTGCGAACTCGATGCGCTCGATCAGCTCCATGTCGAGCGGGAATTCGGTCCCCAGGTAGGCCATGTCGTACACCGCATCGTTGGTGCGAAGCCCGTTCACCGAAAGCTGGAAGCGGCTGTTGTAGTCTCCAATGCGGTTGAATCCGCGCGATCCGAGGTACCTCCAGGTTTGGTCCGCGGTAACGTAGAGCCCGGGCAACGAAGCGAGGGCGTCGGCGAGGGTGCGATAACCGTGGACGCGGATGTCCTGCGCCGTGATGACCGATACCGCCGAAGGCGCCTCGGCCACGAGCTGCTCGTAACTCGAGGCGGCCACCACCCGCATGTCGAGCAGCTTCTCGAGCGGCAGGGGCGTCAGGTCTGCGGCATTCGCGATGCCCATCTGCACGAGTATCGCCGCGAACGCGATGCGGGGGCGGCGTCCCGTGGACTGGGCGGCGGTCATGGCTCGTGGCTCCTGCCTGGCGCGATACCGCATTATCGGCGCAAAAAAAACGTGCCGCGCTGGCTCAGGGCCGGTGCGGCACGGGTTGTTCGGTAAGGGCATGCAGGCCTGGTGTCAGCCAGGCGTCCCGCCGGTCAGGCGCCGGTGGGTTCGCCGTCCGGTGAAGCGCCCTCGCCCTTCGATTTGCTGCGGCCGATGCGTTCCGCACGCTCCATGTCATCGGCCTCCTTGGCATCGCGCGGCGCGGCGGCGCGCGCGTCCTTCTCGATGTCATGGTTCTCGACGTGTTCCTTGAGCCCCGCGTTGTATTGCCGGGTGGCCTTGTAGTTGCCTTCCCCGTATTCCTGGCCCTCGCCACTTTGTTGCGGCTGCGCTGTGGCCTGGGAACCCTGCTGCTTGTTGTCGGGTTTGGCGCTCATGGTGTTCACTCCTTGCGTTTGTTGGCCTGCTTGCCTTCTTCCGGGGTCTTGGCCATCTCACCGGCCTTCTGGGATGGCTTCGCCGCCAGATTCGAGTGATCGTTGGCCTGGCCCGGCTGGGGCGTGGCCGCCGACTCGACACTTTTCGTGACCTCGGTGGTGTTCGGGCTCACCGGCGTCGTGCCTCGGGGCTCCGCCATGGGCGCGGCGGGCGCGGTGCCCACCACAACGGCCGAGCTGCTTGGAGCCAGGGGCTCGGGCGCCTTGGCCGTGGTATCGGAGATGCGATCGCCGCAGGCAGCCACGCCCGCGAGCACAAACGACGCCGCCAGCACGCGCGCGGCCGCTGAATTCCAGATCTTGTGATTCATTTTCGTATCCTCCGCTTGCCGCCGATAGGGCGGGCATCACGGCCAGCTTAGCGAGCCGGCCGCGGGCGGTTTATCGGACAGGAGCGCGGCGGCGCGTAGGACTACGCCCCGCCGTGAGCGAAATTGCCTAGAGGAACAGGACCGCGGGGAATACGGCGATGGCCAGGACGATCAGGATCCATTCGCAATTCCAGCGTTTCAGGTGCCCGGTGTAATGCAGGATGATCGCGGCGATCGCGAATACATAGAAGGCGGCGAGCAGCATTTCTTGTCTTTCTTCAGGGCGTTGCGTCAAGGATACCGGAAAGCAGCCACCAGTCCTAGACCGCTTCCTCACCCGTTTCACCGGTGCGGATGCGCACCACCTGCCCCACGTCGAAGACGAATATCTTGCCGTCGCCGATCTTGCCGGTGCGCGCCGCCTTGACGATGGCGTCCATGGCCTTTTCCAGCATCGAATCGGCGATCACGACCTCCACCTTCACCTTCGGCAGGAAATCGACCACGTATTCGGCGCCCCGATAGAGTTCCGTGTGGCCCTTCTGGCGCCCGAAACCCTTCACCTCCGTCACGGTGAGGCCGGTCACGCCGATCTCCGAAAGCGCTTCACGCACCTCGTCCAGCTTGAACGGTTTGACGATCGCTTCGATTTTTTTCATGCGGCGCCTGAAAATTAAGATGGGGCAAGCTTGAAGGGTTTTCAACTGTTCAAAGGCTTCGTCGAGCGGCCGAAGGTCCGCTCCAACGATCCGCTATGTCTTGGGGCGAAACCCTGATGTTATGGGATAACGCCAATCCTTGCCGAAAGCCCGCGGCGTGATGCGCACTCCCGGGGGCGCCTGGCGGCGCTTGTATTCGTTCTGCTGGATGAGGCGCACCACCTGGCGCACCGCCGCGATGTCGTAGCCCATGCCGGCGATCTGTTCCGGCGACATGTCGCGCTCCATGTAGCGCTCGACCACCGCATCGAGCACCTCGTAGGGTGGCAGGCTGTCCTGGTCGGTCTGGTCGGGGCGCAGCTCCGCCGAAGGCGGCCGGTCGATGACCCTCTGCGGGATGACGCGGCCCTGGGTATTGCGCCAGTTCGACAGCCGGTAGGCGAGTGTCTTCACGATGTCCTTGATCACCGCGTAGCCGCCGGCCATGTCGCCGTACAGCGTGCAGTAGCCGGTGGCCATCTCGCTCTTGTTGCCGGTGGTCACGACGATCGAGCCGAACTTGTTGGACAGCGCCATCAGCAGCGTGCCGCGAATGCGCGACTGAAGGTTCTCTTCCGTGGTGTCCTCGGCGCGCCCCTCGAACGACGGCGCAAGCATGCGCCGGAACTCGTCGAAGGCGGGCTTGATGGCGATCTCGGTGTATTTGACCCCGTGGATCTTCGCCATTTCGCGGGCGTCTTCGACGCTGATGGAGGCGGTGTAATCGGACGGCATCATCACGGCGTGGACCCGGTCCGCCCCCAGCGCGTCGACGCAGATCGCCAGTACCAGCGCCGAATCGATGCCGCCGGAAAGGCCCAGCAACACACCGGGGAAGCGGTTCTTGTTGACGTAGTCGCCCACGCCGGTCATCAGCGCGCGGTAGATGGTTTCTTCCTCGGTGAGCGGCTTGGCCATGGTGCCGCGCACCGACTTGCCCTCGAACTCGACGATGTCGATCGCCTCGCGGAAGGTCTCGGCCTGGTAGCCGACCATGCCGTCCGAGTCGAGCGCAAACGAGGCGCCGTCGAAAACGATTTCGTCCTGGCCGCCGGTACCGTGCACGTAGAGCAGCGGCAGCTGGGTCTCCTTCACGCGCGCGCCCATCTTCTGGTAGCGCTCGGCCTGCTGGCTGCGGTTGAAGGGCGAGGCGTTGATCGAAAGCAGCAGCTCCGCCCCCGCCGCCTTCGCCTGCGCCGCCGGCTCCGGGAACCAGAGGTCCTCGCAGATCGTGAGCCCCACCTTGCGCCCCTCGACCTCGAACACGCAGGCGCGGTTGCCGGTTTCGAAATAACGCTTCTCGTCGAAGACGCGGTAGTTGGGCAGCTTCTGCTTGAAATAGACGTGTTCGATGCGCCCGCCACGCAGGACCGCGGCGGCGTTGTAGCGCGTGCGGCCTTCGCGATGGGGGTAACCCACCACCACCGCCACGTCGAGGCAATAGGGCGCGAGCTTTACCAGTTCCGCGGTGCACTGGTCGCAGAAGTCGTCGCGCAGCCAGAGGTCTTCGGCCGGATAACCCGAAAGCGCCATCTCGGGGCAGACGACCAGGCGCGCGCCCGCTTCACGGGCGGCGTCCACGGCCTTGCGAATGCGTGCCGCGTTGCCGGCGAAATCGCCCACGGTCACGTTGATCTGGGCGACGACGATTTTCATGGGGGGGGGCTGTAGAATTTGGTGGACCTGCCCCGCGATTATCCCACGTTGCCCCCCACCCTTCGCATCCTCGAAAACCTCGACCAAGTTGCGCCCGCAGAATGGGACGCCCTGGCCGGCGGCAACCCCACGATGGCCCATGCGTTCCTCTCCAGCCTGCACGAAAGCGGGTGCGCCTCCCCGGATTCCGGCTGGGCGCCGCAGTTCCTTTCGGCCTGGGAGGGCAAGCGGCTGGTGGGCGCCGTCCCGCTGTATGTGAAGTCCCATTCGTACGGCGAATACGTCTTCGACTGGGCGTGGGCCGAGGCCTACAACCGGCACGGAATCGACTATTACCCGAAGCTGCTTTGCGCCGTGCCCTTCACGCCCGCGACGGGAGCGCGGTTGCTTGCGGCCACCCCGCAGGTGCGCGCCAGCCTCGCGGCGAGCCTGCTGGAGACGGCGAAGGCGGCGCCGGTGTCTTCCCTGCATGTGTTGTTCCCCGAGGCGGAGGATGCGGATTTGCTGCGAGCCCTGGGATTTCTGGAGCGCAGCGGCGTCCAGTTCCACTGGCGCAACGCCGGCTACGGTGCCTTCGAGGACTTCCTCGGCGCCATGTCGCACGACAAGCGCAAGAAAATTCGCCAGGAAAGGAAACGCGTGGCAGAAGCGGGCGTCACCCTGCGCCGCGTCACCGGCGGCGAGGCGAGCGCGGCGGACTGGGACTTCTTCAACCGCTGCTACCGGCGCACCTATCGGGAACATCGCTCGACGCCCTATCTCACCCGCGAGTTCTTCGCGATGATCGCGGCGCGCATGCCGGGCAACGTGCTGCTGGTGATCGCCGAGCGCGAGGGCACGCGCATCGCCGCGGCGCTCGACCTCTTCGGCCCCCACGCGCTCTACGGACGCTACTGGGGGGCGATGGAATACGTGCCCGGCCTGCATTTCGAGGCATGCTATTACCAGGGCGTGGAATTCTGCATCGAGCGCGGCATCGCGCTTTTCGAAGGCGGCGCCCAGGGCGAACACAAACACGCCCGCGGCTTCCTGCCCGAAGCCACTCGATCCTTCCACTGGCTCGCCCACCCGGCCTTCAACAAGGCGGTCGACGATTACCTCGGGCGCGAGGGCGAGAACATCGCCGCGTACGTCGATGAGCTGAACGAGCGCTCGCCGTTCAAGCAATAGAAACTGGTGTCAGACACCTCCTTTGCGTTTGGGCCAGCAAGCCCAACAGCAAAAGAGGTGTCTGACACCAGTTTCTATTTCCAGGCCGCGGAAAACTCCTTCCAGTGCGCCGACGCCTGCTCGTTGAGCCAGCCGCGGAAGACGCCCACCTCGCGCTCGTAGCCCTGGGCATCGAGCAGGCCGCGGATGAGCTGGAAGCGCAGGAACAGCAGGTAGGTGTTGGCGACATCGGTCTCGCAGTAGTCGCGGATGGCGCCGATCTCGCCACATTTCCAGGCCCCGTAGACCTGCGAGCCGTCCATGCCGAGCTTGCCGGGCAGCCCCGAGAGCTGCGCGATCTCGGAGAGCGGGGCCCAGGCGCGATTCTGGTAGCCGGCCAGCAGGTCCATCAGGTCGATATGGCGCGTGTGGAAGCGGCCCAGGTAGTTGTTGTATTTGAAGTCCCGGTTATTGTCGCCGAGATCCCAGTAGCTGCAGCCCGGGATGCCGTGGAAAAGCGCGCGGTAGTGCAGCACCGGCAGGTCGAAGCCGCCGCCGTTCCACGACACCAGCTGCGGGGTGTATTTCTCGATGCCGTCGAAAAAACGCTGCACGATGTCGCGCTCGCCATCCTGCGCCGTGCCGAGCGACCAGACGCGCACGCCCTCGTCGGTGCGCAGCGCGCAGGAAATGGCCACCACGCGCTGCAGGTAGTGAGGCATGAAGTCGCTGCCGGTGGCCTGGCGCCGGCGTTGCGAGGCGAGGTCGACCACCACCTCCTCGCTCACGTCGCCCGCCAGCTCCCAGACGCGGCGCAATCCGTCGACGTCGGGGATGGTCTCGATGTCGAAGACCAGGACCGGTGTCACGGCCGCGCCCTCATGCCGGGAATACGCCGGTGGAAAGGTAGCGGTCGCCGCGGTCACACACGATGTGCACAATCACCGCGTCGCTCACCTCGCCGCTGACCTTCATCGCAGCGGCCAGGCCGCCGCCCGACGAGATGCCGGCGAAGATGCCCTCTTCCCGCGCGAGGCGGCGCGTCATCTCCTCGCTTTCCTCCTGGCTCACCTCGATCACGCGATCCACGCGCGGTCGCTCGAAGATCTTTGGCAGGTAGGCTTGCGGCCACTTGCGGATGCCCGGAACGGAAGCGCCGTCCTTCGGCTGCACCCCGATCACCTGGATGGCGGGGTTCTTCTCCTTGAGGAAACGCGAGCAGCCCATGAGGGTTCCGGTGGTGCCCATGGTCGCCACGAAGTGTGTGACCTTGCCACCGGTGTCGCGCCAGATCTCGGGGCCGGTGCCGACGTAGTGGGCGAGCGGGTTGTCGGGGTTCCCGAACTGGTCGAGGATGAACCCTTCGCCCGCATCGCGCATGCGATCGGCGCTGTCGCGGGCGAACTCCATGCCGCCCTTTTCCGGCGTCAGGACGAAACGCGCGCCAAACGCCGCCATGGTCTGGCGGCGCTCGATCGAAAGGTGTTCCGGCATCACCAGCACCATGCGGTAGCCGCGCATGGCGGCGACCATGGCCAGGGCGATGCCGGTGTTGCCGCTGGTGGCCTCGATGAGGGTGTCGCCGGGCTTGATCTCGCCTCGGCGCTCCGCTCCCAGCACCATCGAAAGCGCCGGACGATCCTTCACCGAACCCGCGGGGTTGTTGCCCTCGAGCTTGGCAAGCAGCGTATTGGACGTGCGCCCGGGAAGGCGCTGCAGCCTGATGAGCGGGGTGTTGCCGACGAAGTCCTGGAGTGTCTGGTTCATCTCTAAGGAAAAGCCCCGCGCGCGGCGGGGCCTGCCTGTTGCGTGAAGGAGAAGCTTACTTCTTCTTCCTTCCTACTTCTTCGGCTCGCCCTGCTTGGCGGCCGCCTTGGCTTTCGCCTCGTCGGCTTCGGCCTTGGACTTGGCCTTGCTGGCATCGGCTTCGGCCTTCGTCTTGGCCTTCTTCTCGTCGGCCTCGGCCTTCGCCTTCGCCTTCTTCGCCTCGGCCTCGGCCTTGGCCTTGGCCTTCTTCTCGTCCGCGTCGGCCTTGGCCTTCGCCTTGTCGCTGGTGCTGTCGGCGGCGGCCTTCTTCTCCTTCGAGTCGGCCTTGGCCTTCTTGTCGTCGGCCTTCGTCTCGGCCTTCATCTTCTTCTCGTTGGCCTGCGCATCGGCCTTCATCTTCTTCTCGTTGGCCTCGGCGTCAGCCTTCATCTTCTTGTCGTCGGCCTTGGCATCGGCCTTCATCTTCTTCTCGTCGGCCCTGGCGGCGGGTGTGGGCTCGGGCTTGGCCGCGGACATTGCGGGTTTCGCGGGTGTCGTGGCGGCCGGGGCCGAAACCTTCGTGGTGCCGCTCAGCGCGATCTCGCCACGGATCTTCACGTAGGTGGCATCGCCCACGCCGTCGACGTTCTTGATGTCTTCGAGGCGCTTGAACGAACCGTTTTTCTTGCGGTAGTCGACGATGGCCTGGGCCTTCACGGGTCCGATGCCGTCGAGCGATTCGAGTTGTTCCTTGGTCGCGGAATTGATGTTGACCGCGGCGAACGCCATGCCGGCATACGCCAGAAGCGCCGCAAACAGCAGTGCAATTTTTCTCATCGTTGTTCTCCCCTTTTTGCTGCGTGGCGGCCGCCTGGCTCGAGCGCTCCCCCGGCTCGCCAAACGGCGGATTATACGGCGTTCTTTGCCGGGCGCAGCACTTCCAGGCGGGCGTCGTCGAAACACGCCCTGCCCTTGCCGCGCAGGGTCATGCCGTATTCCACGACCTGGGCATCTTCGGCGACGTCGAACTCCACCGAACGTGTCTCCCACCCCGCCGTGGTTTTCGCCAGGCTCTCGAAGTGGCCCATCGGCGCGCGCGGGCGCTGCACGTGGATCCAGATCCCGGCGCCGTCGCCCTTGACCTCGGCCAGGCTCATGGAGATGGAAAAGCGCAGGCGCATCCCGCGCAGCGCGGGATCGAACGAGCCCTGCGTGATCACCGCCCACGGTTCCCTGGTGATGGGTTCGACGCAGAAGCTGCGCTGGCTGCCGGGCGCGCCCTCGCCATGGAAGAAGCGGAAAGACTTGGGGTCGGCGTGCATGGTGCAGGCCCAGCCCGTGGCGCAGTTGGCCCGGGGCGCCATCTCGAGCTCGAACCCGGAGTTGACGAGGGTGAGCGGGCCCGCCGCCATCCGCGGCGCAGCCACAGGCGCGGCGACAGGTTTCACCACGGGCACGGGGGGCGCGGCGCAACCCGCGGCCGCCAGCGCGGCGATTGCCCAGCAGGCGGCACGTTTCATCACGCACCCTCCCGGGCGATGCGCTGGTCGATATAACGTGAAACCCCCTGCTCGACGCCGAGGAAGGGTGCCTCGTAACCCGCCTCGCGCAGGCGCGTCACGTCGGCGCGGGTGTAGCTCTGGTACTTGCCCACCAGCTGCGAAGGGAACGGCACGTATTCGATGGCACCTTGCGCCTTCAGCTGCTCGAGCGTGGCGGGTGGCTCGCCGCGCGCGCGGCGGATGGTGTTGATCGTGGCGCAGGCCACGTCGTTGAAGGTGGCGGCCGCGCCGGTGCCGACGTTGAACACGCCCGAAACCTCCGGGTGGTCGAGGAAAAAGAGGTTCACCCTGACCACGTCTTCCACGCTCACGAAGTCGCGCACCTGCTCGCCGGGGCCGAAGCCGTCGCAGCCTTCGAAGAGCTTCACCTTGCCGCTTTCTCGATACTGGTTGAAGAAGTGGAACGCCACCGACGCCATGCGGCCCTTGTGCGCCTCGCGCGGGCCGTAGACATTGAAATAGCGGAAGCCCGCGATCTGTGTGGTGCCGGGCAGGCGGCGGCGCACCACCTGGTCGAACAGGAACTTCGAATAGCCGTAGACGTTGAGCGGCGACTCGTGCTCGCGCGATTCGGAAAATACCTTGCCCGCGCCATAAACCGAAGCCGAGGACGCGTAGATGAAGGCGATGCCCTGTTCCTGCGCCCAGTCCATGAGTTCGAGCGAGTAGCGGTAGTTGTTTTCCATCATGTAGCGCCCGTCGGTCTCCATCGTGTCGGAGCACGCGCCCTGGTGGAGCACGGCGCTGAATTCGCCATCGAGCCCGCCGCGCACGATCTCCAGGAAGTCCTGCTTGTCGACAAAATCGGTGATCTCGAGGTCGGCGAGGTTCGCGACCTTGTCCGCGCGCTTGAGGTTGTCGACCGCGATGATGTCGGTCTGCCCGCGGGCGTTGAGCGCCTTCACGAGGTTCGATCCGATGAAGCCGGCGGCGCCGGTGACGATGATGGACATTGAGCAGGTTACTCGTTCAGGGGGTTGCGAGGCTGGCTTCGAGTTCGCCGCGGTGGGCGACCGCGGTGCCGAGTTTTCCCACCACGATGCCGGCGGCATGGTTGGCCACGCGCATGGCCGCGCGCATGTCCGAACCCGCGCCCACCATCAGGGCGAGCGCGCCGATGACGGTATCTCCGGCGCCGCTCACGTCGTACACCTCGCGCGCGCGGGTGGGGACGTGCCAGGTATCCTTTGCGGTGAAAAGGGACATGCCCTCCTCGCTGCGGGTGACGATGAGGCCTTCGAGGTCGAGCGCGGTGCGCAGCTTCTGCGCGCGCCGCGCGAGGTCTTCCTCGTCGCTCCAGCGGCCGGCGACCTCGCGAAATTCCGCGCGGTTGGGAGTGAGCAGCGTGGCGCCGCGGTAACGTTCGTAATCGGAGCCCTTGGGATCCACCAGCACCGGCTTGCCGTGGCGGCGCGCGGCCTCGATCATGCGCGAGACGTGCGCGAGGCCGCCCTTGCCGTAATCGGAGAGCACCACGGCATCGGCCTGGTCGACCTGGCGCTCGAACTCGTCGAGTTTCGCGGCCAGGGCCTCGTGGCTCGGCAAACGCTCGAAGTCGATGCGCAGCAGCTGCTGCTGCTGGCCGATCACGCGCAGCTTCACCGTGGTCGAGAGCTCCGCGTCGCGGTGCAGCGAGGCCTGCACGCCGTCGGCGACCACCAGGCGCTCGAGCGTCGCGCCGGCCTCGTCGTTGCCAACCACCGACAGCAGCGTCGCGGATCCCGCCAGGGCCGTGATGTTGCGCGCGACGTTGGCGGCACCTCCCGGGCGCTCCTCGGTGCGGCGCACCAGCACGACGGGCACCGGCGCCTCCGGCGAGATGCGGCTCACGTCGCCGAACCAGTAGCGGTCGAGCATGACGTCGCCCACCACGAGCACACGGATACGCGAGAAATCGGGAAGCGCGGCCGCGGTCATCTCGGTGTCTGGCGTCCGATCGCGTAGTACTCGATGCCCTGGGCGTGGACCACCGCGGGCTCGTAGAGGTTGCGGCCGTCGAAGATCACCGGCGACTTGAGCGCGCCCTTGAGCGCGGCGAAGTCGGGGCTGCGGAACGCCTTCCATTCCGTCATGATCACGAGCGCGTCCGCACCCTTCACCGCCTCCATCGCGCTTTCGGCGAAGGCCACGCGATGGTCACCTTCGTAGATGTGGCGCGCCTCGGGCATCGCCACCGGATCGAAGGCGCTGATGGTGGCGCCGCGGTCGGTGAGCGCCTTGATCACGACGCGGGCCGGCGCCTCGCGCATGTCGTCGGTGTTGGGCTTGAAGGCGAGTCCCCAGAGCGCGAAGTGCTTGCCCTTGAGGTCCTTGCCGAAACGCTTCTCCACCTTGTCGGCCATCACACCCTTCTGGCGCTCGTTGGCCTCCTCCACCGCGCGCACGACCTTGAGGTCGAGGCCGTTTTCCTTCGCGGTGCGCAGCAACGCCGTCACGTCCTTGGGGAAACACGACCCGCCGAAGCCCGCGCCGGGATAGAGGAAGTGGTAGCCGATGCGCGGGTCCGAGCCGATGCCGATGCGCACGTGTTCGATGTCGGCGCCGAGTTTTTCCGCCAGCAGCGCGAGCTCGTTCATGAACGAGATGCGCGTGGCGAGCATGGCGTTGGCGGCGTATTTGGTGAGCTCCGCCGAGCGGATGTCCATCACCTGCAGGCGTTCGTGGTTGCGCTGGAACGGCGCGTAGAGCTCGCGCATGGTGGCGATGGCGTCGGCGTCGTCGGCCCCGATCACGATGCGGTCGGGGCGCATGAAGTCCTCCACCGCCGCGCCTTCCTTCAGGAATTCGGGGTTCGAGACCATTGCAAACGAGTGGGAGACGCCCTGCTCCTTGAGCTGGGCCTTGATGGCGTCGCGCACCTTGTCCGCGGTGCCGACCGGGACCGTCGATTTGTCGACGACCACGCGCGGGCCGTCCATGTGTTTTGCGATGTTGCGCGCCGCGGAAAGGACGTATTGCAGGTCCGCCGAGCCGTCTTCGCCGGGCGGGGTGCCCACGGCGATGAACTGCAACCGGGCGTACCGCGCGGATTCGGCCGGATCGGTGGTGAAGGACAGGCGCCCGCTCGCGACGTTGGCCTTCACGATCTCCGCCAGCCCGGGCTCGAAGATCGGGATCTCGCCACGCTTCAGCCTGGCGATTTTTTTCTCGTCGAGGTCCAGGCACAGGACGTGGTTGCCGACGTCGGCCAGGCATGCGCCCGTGACGAGGCCCACGTAGCCGGTTCCGATGATGCTGACTTTCATCTACTTGCCTTTCATCATGCGGCACCGTTTCCCACGTTGGCTCCCCCTGCCCCGGGAGAGGGTTGCTCGAGCGACAGCCGGATGGATTCCAGCGTGGCCGCGGGGTCCGGGGATTGGGTGATCGGGCGCCCGATCACGAGGTAGTTGGCGCCCGCCTGGACGGCGGCGCGCGGCGTCATGACGCGTTGCTGGTCGTCCTTGCCGGCGTCGGGCAGGCGGATGCCCGGGGTCACCAGCGTGAAGTCGGGCCCGGTGGCCACGCGCAGGCCGCGGGCCTCCTGCGCGGAGCACACCACGCCGTCCAGGCCGCAGAACCGCGCGAGCCGCGCGAGGCGTTCGACGTTTTCCCCGACCTCGCCACTGAAGCCGACGCGGCCGAGGTCTTCCTGCGACAGGCTGGTGAGGATGGTGACCGCGATCAGCAGCGGGGGGCGCGCCACGCCCTCGATCGCCTCGCGCGCGGCACGCATCATCGCCTCGCCGCCGCTGGCGTGCACGTTCATCATCCACACGCCCAGGCGCGCGGCCGCGCGGCAGGCGCCGGCCACGGTGTTGGGGATGTCGTGGAACTTGAGGTCCAGGAACACCTCGTAGCCGCGCTCCTGCAGGCGCGAGACCACGCCGGGGCCTTCGGCCACGAAGAGCTCCTTGCCGACCTTCACGCGGCACAGCTTGGGATCCAGGCGCGAGGCGCATTCGAGCGCCTTCGCGGCATCGGGAAAATCCAGCGGCACGATGACGCGCTTGTTATCCAATCTGCATCCTCGCGAGGTGGCGACCGGCCTGGTCGAGCTCGGCGGTGCGCCGGGGGGCAAACGTTTCCCAGCCGCCACACGCGGGGCACTGCCAGAAGAACTGGCGCGCCTTGAAGCCGCAGTTGGCGCACAGGTAGACCGACAGCGCCTGGGCGTGGGAATGCACGAGGTTCTTCATCAGCTGCAGGTCCTGGCGGCGTTCGGCCGGCGCGCGCACCAGCTCCGCATCGATCAGGCGGTCGAGGCCAACCAGCGTGGGGTTGCGCCGCACCTCTTCGCGCACCAGGCGCCATGCGGCCTCGTCGCCTTCCTGTTCCGCGGTGACCTGGTAGACGACGTTGAGCAGGTCGAGACCCGGGTAGCGATGCTGCAGCCCGCGCAGCAGCGCCAGGCCTTCGGCGGGACGACCCAGCGCCTTGTAGCTGTCCACCATCTGGTCGGCGGCAAGGCCGAGGTAGGCGGGATCCTGCGACTCGATCGCCTTCCAGGCCTCGATCGCGTCTTCATGGCGCCCGTCGCGCGCGAGCCATTCGCCGCGAAGCATGTTGGCGCGCACACATTTGCGGTTGGCTTGCAGCGCGCGCGCCAGGTGCGCCTGCGCCGCATCCGGGCGGCCGTGCACGTGTTCCGTGGTGGCGAGTTCGCAGTAGTAGTTGGCGATTTCCTTCTGGTAGTTGCGCTTGGCGCTCGCCTCGAGCTTCTTGGCCGCGTCGATCGCCTTCTCCCAGTCCTTTTCCTGGATGTAGATGTCGAGCAGCTGGCGGTGCACGTCGGCGGAAGGGTCGGATTGCGCCATCTTCGCCAGCACCTGCTCCGCGTGGTCCAGCAGGCCGGCCTTGAAGTAGTCCTCGGCGAGTTCGAACGAGGCCTTGCGGCGATCCTCCGCCGGCAGGTCCTCGCGGTTCATCAGGTCCTGGTGCATGCGGATGGCGCGGTCGACTTCGCCACGGCGGCGAAAGAGGCTGCCGAGCGCGAACTGCAGCTCCACCGTCTGCGGATTTTCCTTGGCGACCTGCAGGAACGATTCGATCGCCTTGTCGGGCTGCTCGTTGAGCAGGAAATTCAGGCCGCGGAAATACGAGGTGGGCAGCGCGCGCGATTCCGACAGCAGGGACTTGAGGTCGATGCGCGCCGCGATCCAGCCCATGCCGAAGAAAACCGGAAGGGCCGCGAGCCACCAGATCTCAAATTCCATGGATGTCCGTCGCGGAGACGTCGGCAACGGGCGGCGGCGCGATCGAGGCCACCGCGGCGGCCTGCGTGGCCGCCCGGCGCAGGCGCGAAATTTCACGCCGCTGCCGGATCACCGTGGGCACCCAGGCCAGCAGGCCGATGACCACGCCGGCCACGAAAACCACCAGAATCACGAACACCAGCGGCGCCTCCCACACCTGCCCGGGAAAGCCGTGGAGCTTCACGAGGTCGGTGTTCTTCAGCGCGAACCACAGGAGGATCACGACGATGAGGAGGCGGAAGATCCAGACGAGGGCTTGCATAGCCGGCTATTTTACCAAGCCGGCGGGCCGGCCAGTGGGCACAAAAAAACGGCGGGCCGCTTTCGCAACTCGCCGTCCGGTGCTTCAGGGTTCGATCAGCCTTCGTGATAGTCCACCCGCTCCCGCAGCTCCTTGCCCGCCTTGAAGTGCGGCACGTACTTGCGCGGCACCTGCACTTTCTCCCCGGTCTTCGGATTGCGGCCGGTTCTGGGCGGACGGTAGTTGAGCCCGAAGCTGCCGAACCCGCGGATCTCGATGCGATTGCCGGAAGCCAGTGTCTGCGACATGGCGTCCAGCATCGTCTTGACCGCGAGCTCCGCATCCTTCGGGGCCAGCTGGCTATGGCGCGCGCTCAACAGCTCTATGAGCTGCGACTTGGTCATGGCGCGAATCTCCCCCTTGGTTTCGATCGCTCTATTCCTTGTCTTTCGATCCGCTCAGCTTCGCCTTGAGCAGCGCGCCCAGGTTCGTGGTCCCGGCGCTTGCGCTGTTCGTTTCCGAGGCGTGCTTCTTCATGGCGTCGGCTTCTTCGGCCGCGTCCTTCTGCTTGATCGACAGGTTGATGGAACGGCTCTTGCGGTCGATGTTGACGATGACCATCTCGAGCTCGTCGCCTTCCTTCATGTGCGTGCGGACGTCTTCCACGCGGTCCCGGGAGATCTCGGAGGCGCGCAGGTAACCTTCCACATCGCTGTCGAGCTGGATCACGGCGCCCTTGGCTTCGATCGCCTTGACCGTGCCCTTCACGATGCTGCCCTTGTCGTGCGTGGTGGTGTAGTTGCCGAACGGATCGCCCTCGAGCTGCTTGATGCCGAGCGAGATGCGCTCGCGCTCCACATCGATCGACAGGACGACGGTTTCCACCTCGTCGCCCTTCTTGAGCGACTTGACGGCTTCCTCGCCCGTGGCGTGCCACGAGAGGTCCGACAGGTGGACCAGGCCGTCGATGTTGCCCGGCAGGCCGATGAACACGCCGAAGTCGGTGATGGACTTGATCACGCCCTTCACCTTGTCGCCCTTCTTGTGGTTCATCGCGAACTCTTCCCACGGGTTCGGCATGCACTGCTTCATGCCGAGCGAGATGCGGCGGCGGTCTTCGTCGATCTCGAGGATCATGACTTCGACTTCGTCGCCCAGGGACACGACCTTGGCCGGATGGACGTTTTTGTTGGTCCAGTCCATCTCCGAGACGTGCACCAGGCCTTCGATGCCGGATTCGATCTCCACGAACGCGCCGTAATCCGTGATGTTGGTGACCTTGCCGAAGAGGCGCGTGCCCTGCGGGTAACGGCGCGAGATGCCGATCCACGGGTCTTCGCCCAGCTGCTTCAGGCCCAGGGAGACGCGGTTCTTTTCGGCGTCGAACTTGAGGATCTTGGCGGTGACTTCGTCGCCTACCGACAGCACTTCCGTCGGGTGCTTGACGCGGCGCCAGGCCAGGTCGGTGATGTGCAGCAGGCCGTCGATGCCGCCGAGGTCCACGAACGCGCCGTAGTCGGTGATGTTCTTGACGATGCCCTTGACCACCGCGCCTTCCTTCAGCGTCTCGAGGAGCTGCTGGCGTTCGACGCCGGCGGTCTCTTCCATGACGGCGCGGCGCGAAACCACGACGTTGTTGCGCTTGCGGTCGAGCTTGATGACCTTGAACTCGAGCTCCTTGCCTTCGAAGTGCGAGGTGTCCTTGACGGGGCGCAGGTCGACGAGCGAACCGGGCAGGAACGCGCGGATGCCGTTGACCATGACGGTGAGGCCGCCCTTGACCTTGCCGCTCACGACACCCTTGATGATGGTGGCGCCGGCCAGCGCGTCGTCGAGGCTGGTCCATGCGGCCAGCTTCTTGGCCTTGTCGCGCGACAGCTTGGTGGCGCCGAAGCCGTCTTCGAGGGCTTCGATGGCGACCGACACGAAGTCGCCGACCTTGACTTCGATCTCGCCGCGGTCGTCCTTGAATTCTTCGGTGGCGATCGTGCTTTCCGACTTGAGGCCGGCGTTGACGATCACGACGTTGGGGTCCACCGAGATGACCTCGGCGGTGATCACTTCACCGATGCGCATTTCCTGGCGCGAAAGGCTCTCTTCGAAGAGCGCGGCGAAGCTGTTTTCCAGTGCTGCGGGGTTTGGGGCGGGGTTGGTTGAGGTTTGGGACAACATGAAAAAACCTGGCTTTCGGAAAGTGACGGCGAGCAGCCATCGTTGATCATCGCCAGAAGGGTCGCTACGTTACGCCAACCCCCTGACACCTTTGGGTTTTAAGACTTTTCGCGCCACCTTTCGAGGATTTCCTCCACCGCCTGCTCGACGGTGAGGCCATCGGTATCGAGAAAAATCGCGTCGGGATAATGCCTTAGCGGTGCCACGGGGCGAGTGCTGTCTCGCTCGTCGCGCCGCGCCAGATCATCCACAACGCCCTCAATTTTCGCATACATTCCCTTTTCCATCAACTGCTTATGGCGCCGCTGGGCACGCGTGTGCACACCCGCCGTCAGGTACACCTTCAGCGGCGCGTCGGGGAACACAATCGAGCCCATGTCGCGGCCATCGGCAACCAGGCCCGGAAGGCGCCTGAAACCCCTCTGGCGGGCCAGCAACGCTTCGCGAACCCGGGGGTAGGCCGCGACCCGGGATGCGGCCGCGCCCACTTCCTCGCCCCTCAGGGGTATCCCCACCTCCTCGCCATTCAGCGACACGGTGGACTCGCCGAAGGACACCTCCATGGATGCGGCGATGGTGGCGAGGCCTGCCTCGTCTTCAAGGGCCGTGCCCTTCCGGCTCGCGGCCAGCGCCACCAGGCGGTAGAGCGCGCCGCTGTCGAGGTAGTGGAAGCCAAGCGCCGCAGCCACCTGCGCCGCCACCGTGCCCTTGCCCGATGCCGAGGGGCCATCGATGGCAATCACCGGCACCCCCGCGGGGTTCACGAGACGAGGCGCCCGAAGGCCGCGAAATAATCGGGGAAGGTCTTGGCGACGCAGCGCGGGTCGTTGATGACGACCGGCACGGGACCGAAGGAGGCGAGGGAGAAACACATCGCCATGCGATGGTCGTCGTAGGTGTCCACGCTCACCGGCGCCGGCGTCGCGCCGTGTGGCGCCAGGAAACCGGCCGGCGGGCTCACGCGCAGCCAATCCGCGCCCTCTTCCACCGTGGCGCCGAACTTGCGCAGCTCGGTGGCCATGGCGGCGATGCGGTCGGTCTCTTTCACGCGCCAGCTCGCGATGTTGCGCAGCGTGCTTGCGCCCCCGCGCGTGAAAAGCGCCAGCACGGCCGAGGTCATCGCGGCGTCCGGAATCAGGTTCATGTCGAGGTCGAAAGGCTCGAGGGGCGAGTGGCCCTCGCATTCGATCCAGTCGTCACCGAAGGTGATGCGCGCGCCCATGGCGGACAACACGTCGGCAAAGCGCACGTCGCCCTGTACGCTCTCGCGCCCGACGCCTTCCACGCGCAGCGGGCCGCCGCCCAGCGCCCCGGCGGCGAGGAAATACGAGGCCGACGACGCATCACCCTCCACGGCCACCGTGCCCGGCGATACGTAGGCGGCGCCGGGGGCGACCTCGAACGCCTGCATGCCGTGGTTTGCCACCTTGACGCCGAAGCGTTCCATGAGGCCGAGGGTGAGCGCGACGTAGGGTTTCGAGATCAGCTCGCCTTCGATCTCGACCCGCGCGGCCTGGCCTGCCCACGGCAGCGCCATCAACACGCCGGAAAGGAACTGGCTGGAGACGTTGCCGCGGATGCGCAGAGTGCAAGGCGGCGCCTTTTCGCGGGGCGCGATCGCAAGGGGCGGGAACCCCGCGTTGCCCAGGTATTCGACCCGCGCGCCGGCCGGGACCAATGCATCCACGAGGTCGCCGATCGGGCGCTCGTGCATGCGCGCCACGCCCTTGAGCACATAGTGGCCATCGGAAACGGCCAGCACGCCGGCAAGCGAACGGATCGAGGTGCCGGAATTGCCCATGAAGAGCTGTGCGCTTTTCACCGGGAAGGCGCGGGCGGGGCCAAGGCCATGAACGCGGACGCGATCGGGCGCACCCAGCGGCTCGACCACCACGCCCAGCGCCGTGAGCGCATCGCGCATGACGCGTGTGTCGTCGGATTCCAGCAGGCCTTCGAGCACGGTGTCGCCGCTGGAAAGCGCGGCGAGCAGCAGGGTGCGGTTGGAGATGCTCTTGGAGCCCGGCAGCCGCAGGCTGCCGGCCGCGCGGCTCACCCGCGCAAGGCGAAGCGAATCCACTATTCGCCCGCCGCGCCGCGCCGCGCCGGGGCCAGCGCCTGGCGCGCGGCGCAGGCCTCGGCCATCAGGCGTTGCAGGCCGGGCCCGTCGCCCTTGTCCACCAGTTCGCGGAACACCGCCAGGCGCGCGCCATAGCGGTCCAGCTCATCGAGCAGCGCGTCGCGGTTCTGCAGCGCGATGTCGCGCCACATCTCGGGCGAGCTCGCGGCGATGCGCGTGAAATCGCGAAACCCGCCGCCGGCGAAACCCAGCAGCTCCGCGGCATTCGCGCGCCCGGTCAGTTCGGACACCAGCGCAAACGACAGCAGGTGCGGCAGGTGGCTCACCGCGGCGAAGATGCGATCGTGGTCGCCGGCGGCCAGCAGCGCCACCCGCCCGCCCGCGCTTTCCCAGCAGTTGCGCACCAGGTCGACCGCCTCCGGCGCCGTTTCGTCGACCGGGGTGAGGACCACACGCGCGCCCTTGAAAAGGTCTGCCGTGGCGGCCTCCACGCCGGACGCCTCGCGCCCGGCGATCGGGTGGCCGGGGACGAATCGCGGGAAGAGGCCGCGCAGTTCCTCGCGCGCGATACGCGTGACGTCCGCCTTGGTGCTGCCCACGTCGGTGACGACCGCGGAGGGATCGAGCGCGAGGGCCACATCGTGCAGCACCCCGCCGATGGCGCGCACCGGCACGGCGACCACCACCAGGTCCACGCCGCGGGCGGCTTCGGAGACCGATTCCGCGGCGGTGTCGATGACACCGAGGCCCGCCGCGCGTTCGAGGGCCTGCGCGTCGCGATCCACGCCCACGATGGTGGTGACGGCCCCCGCGCGCCGCAACGCGAGCGCAAACGAGCCGCCGATGAGGCCAACGCCGACGAGGGCGACGCGCTTGAGGCGGCGCACGCCTAGCGCTTTCCCGCCGCGTGTTCGAGCGCCGCCAGGAAACGCGTGTTCTGTTCCGGCAGTCCCACGGTCACACGCAGGTGCTGCGGCATGCCGTACCCCGCCACCGGGCGCACGATCACGCCCTGGGCCAGGAGGTCCTGGTAGATGCGCGCGGCGTCGCCTACCCGAACGGTGATGAAGTTGCCGTGCGACGGGATGTATTCCAGCCCGAGGCGCTTGAATCCGTCCTCCAGCTGTACGAGCCCCGCAGCGTTCACCGCGCGGCTCTTTGCGATGAACGGCGCGTCCTCGACCGCCGCACACGCCGCAACCATGGCCAGGTGGTTCACGTTGAACGGCTGGCGCACCCGATTCATCACATCGGCGACCAGCGGATCGGCGATGGCGTAACCCATCCGCAGGCCCGCCAGGCCGTACGCCTTGGACAACGTGCGCGTGATCACGAGGTTGGGGAAATCCGCGATCCACGCCGGCGTGGGTGAGCGCAACCCATCGGGCAGGTATTCCTCGTAGGCCTCGTCAAGCACCAGCAGCACCGTCGCCGGCAGCCTTTCCAGCAGACCGCGCACGCCGGCCCACGGGCTGAAGGTGCCGGTGGGATTGTTCGGATTCGCGATGAACACGATTTTTGTATCGGGGCGCACGGCGCTCGCGATGGCGTCGAGGTCGGTGCCGTAGTTGCGCGCGGGCACCTGGATGTGGGCCGCGCCGATGGCCTGGATCGTCAGCGGATAAACCATGAACGCGTGTTGCGAATACACCGCGGAATCGCCGGGGCGAAGGAAGGCGCGTGCGACGAGCTCCAGCACGTCGTTGGAGCCGTTGCCGAGCACCAGGCTTTCCGGGGGCACGCCGAGCCTGCGCGACAACACGGCCTTGAGCTCGAAGCCCGCGCCGTCGGGGTAGTAGTGCAACACGTCGAGCGCGCCACGGATCGCCTCCAGCGCCCGGGGCGAGGCGCCGAGCGGGTTTTCGTTCGACGCCATCTTGAGGATGTCGCCTTCGGGGATGCCGAGCTCGCGCGCGGTTTCGGCGATGGGCTTGCCGGGAACGTAGGGCGCGATGCTGCGAACGTTTTCCGGGGCGAGCATCGCGACGCGTTCTCCCCCTGCCTTGGGAGAGGATCGGGGAGAGGATGGATTCACAGAACCGCCTGGGGGTAACTTCCGAGCACCTTCAGGTAACCGGCGATCCTTTCGACTTCCGCCAGCGCCTCGGCCACGCGCGGATCGCCGCGATGGCCCTCGATATCGACGAAAAAGAGGTAGTCCCACAACGCGGCGCGCGACGGGCGCGACTCGAACTTGGTCATGGAAACCCCGCGCGTCGCAAACGGGGTGAGCATTTCGTACACCGCGCCCGCGCGGTTCTTTGCTGAAAGCACGAGCGAGGTCTTGTCGCGCCCGGAAGGCGCCGGCTCGTAGTCGCCCAGCACCAGGAAACGCGTGGTGTTGTTGGGTTCGTCCTCGATGTTGGAGGCGTGGAGCTCGAGGCCGTAGTGCGCGGCGGCGGCATCGCCGGCCACCGCGGCGGTGCCCGGTTCTTCGGCGGCGCGCCGCGCCGCCTCCGCGTTGCTGGCCACCGCGATGCGTTCGGCCCCGGGCAGGTTGTTGTTGAGCCATTCGTGGCACTGCGCCAGCGACTGGCTGTGTGAAAACACGCGCCGGATGGTGGCGATGTCGGTGACGCCCCTGGCCATCAGATGGTGGTGGATCGGGATCAGCACCTCGCCGCAGACCTTGAGCGGCGACTGGGGCATGAGGTCGAGCGAGCGGCCCACCGCGCCTTCGGTGGAATTTTCCACCGGGACCACGCCGAAGTCCGCGGCGCCCGACTGCACCGCGCGATAGACCTCGTCGATGGAAGGCGTGGGCTGCCCCTCGGCGGCGTGGCCGAAGTGTTTCATCGAGGCGCTTTCACTGAACGTTCCCTTGGGCCCCAGGTAGGCAACGGTGATCGGGCGTTCCAGCGCGAGGCACGCCGACATGATCTCGCGGAAGAGCAGCGCGACGGTTTCATCGGCCAGCGGGCCCTGGTTGCGCTCCTTGATGCGGCGCAGCACCTGCGCTTCCCTCTCCGGGCGGTAGGCCTGGCCGACCTTGAGCGTGCCGATGGCGCGCGCGAGCTTGGCGCGTTCGTTGAGGTTTTCCAGGATGCGGTCGTTCAGCTGGTCGATCTGCTCGCGCAGGCGATCGAGTTCGTTGGCGCTCACGGGTGCTCCACGCCGGGGATCGAGCGGATGGAGAGCACACCGGGAATGCGCGCGATGCGGGAGATCACTTCGGGGGCGGCGGCGCTGTCGAGGTCGACGAGCGTGTAAGCCATCTCCCCTCGCGACTTGTTGACCATGTTGTGGATGTTGAGTCCTGCCTGCGCCATCGTAGTGGAAATCTGGCCGACCATGTTGGGCACGTTGGAGTTGGCGATGGCGATGCGGTGCGGGGATTCGCGCGCCATCTCCACCGAGGGGAAATTCACCGCGTTGCGCACCGTCCCCTGCTCGAGGAATTCGCGCAGCTGGTCGACGACCATGAGCGCGCAGTTCTCCTCCGCCTCCTCGGTGGAGGCGCCGAGGTGGGGCAGCGCGATCACGCCGGGCCTGCCTTGCAGGCGCTCGCTGGGGAAATCGCATACGTAGGTGCGCACGCGTTTGTCCGCGATCGCGGCGATCACCGCCTCCTCGTCGACGACCGCGTCGCGCGAGAAGTTGAGCAGCACCAGGTTGCGGTGCGCGCCGGCGAGCCGCTTCGCGTCGATGAAATGGTGGGTGCGCGCGTTGAGGGGCACATGGATGGAGACGAACTCCGAGCCCTTGAGCACCTCGTCGATGGAGGCCGCGCGCCTGACCGAGGCCGGCAGCCGCCAGGCGTTGTCCACGGTGATTTCGGGATCGAAGCCCACGACCTTCATGCCGAGCTTGATGGCGGTATCGGCCACCAGGCCGCCGATCGCGCCCAGGCCAATCACGCCGAGCGTTCGTCCCGGCAGCTCGCAGCCCGCGAACTGCTTCTTGCCCTGCTCGATGCGCTGCTCGAAGCCTTCCCCCGGCGCGAGCGCCTGCACAAAGGCCGCCGCCGGCACGATGTTGCGCGCCGCCAGCAGCATGCCCGCCAGCACCAGTTCCTTCACCGCGTTGGCGTTTGCGCCCGGCGCGTTGAAGACCGGCACGCCGCGCTTGCTCATCTCTTCCACGGGAATGTTGTTGACCCCGGCGCCGCAGCGCCCGATGGCCTTGACGCTGGCGGGGATCTCCGCGACCCGCAGCGCATGGGAGCGCAGCAGGATGGCATCGGGATCGGCGAGCGCCTTGCCAACCGCGTAGGCCGGCTGCGGCAGGCGGTCGAGGCCGCGGGCCGAGACCGAGTTGTAGACCGCGACGCGAAAGCGTTCGCCCATCGCGGCGCCCGTCACGCGTTCTTCTTGCGGAACTCTTCCATGAAGGCGAGCAGCGCCTCCACGCCCCCCATCGGCATCGCGTTGTAGATCGAGGCCCGCATGCCGCCCACCGAGCGGTGGCCCTTGAGCTGCGAGAGGCCGCGCGCTTCCGATTGGGCGAGGAAGGCGGCGTCCTTCGAGGCATCGCGCAGGGTGAAGGGCACGTTCATGCGCGAGCGATCCTCAGTGGCGACGGGGTTGGCGTAGAAGTCCTGCGAATCGAGGTAGCCGTAGAGCGCCTTCGCCTTCTCGATGTTCGCCGTTTCGATGCCGGCGAGGCCGCCTCGCTCCAGCAGCCACTGGAACGTGAGCCCCGCGAGGTACACGGAGAACGTGGGCGGCGTGTTCACCATTGAATCGGCCTCGGCCATCTTCTGGTAGTCGAGCACCGTGGGTGTGTGTGCGATGGCCTGGCCCAGCAGGTCTTCGCGCACGATCACGATCACCAGGCCCGCCGGGCCGATGTTTTTCTGCGCGCCGGCGTAGATCAGGCCGAACTTCGACACGTCGAGCGGGCGCGACAGGATGTGTGAGGACATGTCCGCCACCAGCGGCACATCACCCGTGTCGGGCGTCCACTGGAACTCCACTCCGCCGATGGTTTCGTTGGTGCAGACGTGGACGTAGGCGGCGTCCTTCGAGGTCTTCCAGGTGGACTGCTTCGGCACGTAGGTGAAGTTGCGGTCCTCGCTCGAGGCGACGACGTTCGCTTCGCCGAACTTCTTCATCTCGGCGATGGCTTTCTTCGACCATTCGCCGGTGTTGACGAAATCGGCACCCTTGCGGCCACGCAGCAGGTTCATGGGCACGGCGGAAAAATGCATCGAGGCGCCGCCCTGCAGGAAAAGGACCTTGTAGTTGGCGGGGATGGCGGCGAGCTTGCGCAGGTCCGCTTCCGCCTGCGCGGCGATCGCGACGAAATCCTTGCCGCGGTGGCTCATCTCCATCACCGACATGCCGGCGTGGTGCCAGTTGACCAGTTCCCACTTGGCCTTCTCCAGCACCTCCACCGGCATCGCGGCAGGGCCGGCGCCGAAGTTGAAGATGCGTGCCGCGGGCTTAATTGCCGGGGTTGCCATCGCCGCCATCGCCGTCGTTGCTTGCTTCGCCGTTGTGGCTCGCGTCCCCGCCGTTGCTTGCCTCGGCGTCGGCCCCGGCTTCTCCCGGCCCCCGCGCCGCCGCGGGCTGCGCGCCCGCGACCGGGATCGCAACTACCACGTCGCCGTCGTCGCGATCGAAGATACATTGCAGGCCGGAGAGCTTTTCCCCCTCGTCCAGGTTGATGAGCGTGACGCCCTGGGTGGAACGGCTCATCTCGCGGATCTCGTTGACCCGCGTGCGGATCAGCACGCCGCCGGAGGTGATCAGCATGATTTCGTCTTCCGGCGAAACCAGCGTGGCCGCGACGACCTTGCCGTTGCGTTCCGAGGTCTGGATCGCGATCATCCCCTGCGTGCCGCGCCCGTGGCGCGTGTATTCCACGATCGGGGTGCGCTTGCCGTAGCCGTTTTCCGTGGCGGTGAGCACGCCCTGGCTTTCGTTTTCCGCCACCAGCAGCGCGATGACGCGCCCGCCCTTGGCGAGGTTCATGCCGCGCACGCCGCGCGCGCCACGCCCCATGGGACGGACATCGTTTTCGTCGAAGCGCACCGCCTTGCCCTCGTCCGAAAACAACATCACGTCGTGTTTGCCGTCGGTGACGGCGACGCCGACGAGGCAATCGCCCTCATCGAGGTCCACGGCGATGATTCCCGACGGACGCGGGCGCGAGTAGTCGGCAAGCGCGGTCTTCTTGACCACGCCTTCCTGGGTGGCGAAGAAGACGTACTGGTCTTCACGGAACTCGCGCACCGGAAGGATGGCGTTGATGCGCTCGCCATCTTCCATCTGCAGCAGGTTCACGATCGGCTTGCCGCGGCTGTTGCGGCTGCCCTGGGGCACCTCGTAGACCTTGAGCCAGTAGACCTTGCCCTTGTTCGAGAAACACAACACGTAGTCGTGCGTGTTGGCGATGAAGAGCTTCTCGATGAAATCGTCTTCCTTGGTCGCCGTCGCCTGCTTGCCGCGTCCCCCGCGTTTTTGCGCGCGGTATTCCACCAGCGGCTGGCTCTTGATGTAGCCCGCGTGTGAAAGCGTGACCACCACGTCTTCGGGCGTGATCAGGTCTTCGAGGTGCAGTTCCTGCCCGTTGACCACGATCTCGCTGCGCCGGGGATCGCCGAATTCGCGCTTGATCTCCACCAGCTCGTCGCCGATGATCTGCGTCACCCGTTCGGGCTTCGAGAGGATGTCCAGCAGGTCTTCGATGGTGGCGATGACCTCGCGGTATTCCGACAGGATCTTGTCCTGTTCCAGCCCCGTCAGGCGCTGCAGCTGCATCTCCAGGATGCGTTGCGCCTGGACATCCGACAGGCGGTAACCCGCGTCCGAATGCCCGAATTCCCGCGGCAGCGCCTCCGGGCGGAACTGTTCCGCCGTGGCGCGGGCGAGCATCTGTTCGACCAGCGGCGAGCGCCAGGTGCGCGACATGAGGCCGGTGCGCGCAAGGGCCGGCGTCGCGGCGGCCTTGATGATGGCGATGACCTCGTCCACGTTGGACAGCGCAACCGCCAGGCCTTCCAGGGTATGCCCGCGCTCGCGCGCCTTGCGCAGCTCGAACACGGTGCGGCGCGTGACCACTTCGCGGCGGTGGCGCAGGAAGGCATCGAGGAACTGGCGCAGGTTGAGGCAGCGCGGCTGGTTGTCGACCAGTGCCACCATGTTCATGCCGAACGTTTCCTGCATCTGCGTGAGCTTGTACAGGTTGTTCAGCACGATCTCGGGCACTTCGCCGCGCTTGAGCTCGATCACGAGCCGCATGCCCTTCTTGTCCGATTCGTTGCGAAGATCCGCGATGCCTTCGATCTTCTTGTCGCCGATCAGCTCCGAGAGGCGCTTGAGCACCTGGTCGCCGCCGACCTGGTACGGAAGCTCGTCGACGATGATCGCCTGCTTCGCGCTTTTTTCCATGTCTTCGACGTGGGTGCGCGCGCGCATCACCACGCGCCCGCGCCCGGTGCGATAACCCTCCTGCACGTCGGCCACGCCGTAGATGATCCCCGCGGTGGGGAAATCGGGCGCCGGCACGATCTTGATCAGATCGTCGATGGTGGTTTCGGGGTTGCGCAGCAGGAGCAGGCAGGCATCGATCACCTCGCCCAGGTTGTGGGGCGGGATGTTGGTGGCCATGCCGACCGCGATGCCGGACGAGCCGTTGACCAGCAGGTTGGGAAACTTGGAGGGCAGGACCAGCGGTTCGCGCTCGCTGCCGTCGTAGTTCGGGCCGAAGTCGACGGTTTCCTTGTCGAGATCGGCAAGCAGTTCGTGCGCGATCTTCGCCATGCGGATTTCGGTGTAACGCATGGCCGCGGCGTTGTCGCCATCCACCGAGCCGAAGTTGCCCTGCCCGTCGACCAGCGGGTAGCGCAGGCTGAAATCCTGCGCCAGGCGCACGATGGTGTCGTAGATCGCGGTGTCGCCGTGGGGGTGGTATTTGCCCATCACGTCGCCGACGATGCGCGCGGATTTCTTGTAGGCCTTGTTCCAGTCGTTGGACACTTCATGCATGGCGAAAAGCGCGCGGCGGTGCACGGGCTTGAGGCCATCGCGGACATCGGGCAGCGCGCGGCCCACGATGACGCTCATGGCGTAGTCGAGGTACGAGCGGCGCATTTCGCGCTCGAGGCTGATCGGGATGGTTTCCTTGGCGAACTGTTCCATGGGCTCCTAGAGCTACACCGCGCGCCCTCCAACGAGTGGCGTTAAGTGCTTGTTTTAGCTTTTGTTTTTGAAGGCGCTGAATCTGAAATTCTAGCATGTTCGCGGGGCACTTTCCAGCGGACGGCGCGGTCAGAGCGGTGTAGCGAAAATGCAACCCTCGGCGCCCATACTGTTGCGGAAAGGCCCACTTTGGGTTGTGGACCCTCAAGGCCTTTGTGTATGATGTTGCGGAGCAGTTTTCGGGCGCGAGCCTCAGAGAAAAAAGTAAGCAGAAAACCAATCATCTATATCCTCTTGGGAGTTCCGAACATGAAGATTTCCTCGCTTGGGAAGACGCTGGGCTGCGCTGTGGCGCTGGCCGCCGGCTCCGCCTTTGCCAACGTCACCCCGAACCTCACCGACGCCTCCGGCAACCCGGTAAAGGACGGCTCCGGCGCTTGCGTCGTCACCTCCGGCATCGTCCACCCCGATTGCGCGGGCACCAAAGCCGCGCCGGCACCGATGCCCGCCAAACCCTCCGCCCCGTCCGCTCCCGCTGCCCCGGCGGCTCCGGCCAC